>Ga0302311_10002484_pt1 | contig 20924 bp, 14 predicted proteins | sample III_Palsa_N1_3_FD_200449 | JGI IMG/M metagenome (GOLD analysis project Ga0302311, IMG submission 200449) | Peat permafrost microbial communities from Stordalen Mire near Abisko, Sweden - III_Palsa_N1_3 | ecosystem: Environmental > Terrestrial > Soil > Palsa > Peat permafrost | place: Sweden... | reverse complement strand
TACCCGAAGGGTCCCGCCTCGTAGCAACTGTGCACGCTGTCAGCCTGGGCCAACTGGCGGTGAACGAAGCCGGTAAACGCCTCCTCGCTGAACCGCTGCGGCGGCTGGGAAGCCTGCTCATCCACCTGGCGAACCACAACAATGAGACTGGCGTGAACGTCCAGCCCGAGCTTAATTACCCGGGCGCGGGCGCCAGGGTCTGTCTGAGTTACTTGATTGGTAGTCATGACGCAGACAGCTTGGCGCCCTGCGCCCCGCTTGTCTGCCCCATGTCATCTAGGCCGTGGCGAGCGCCTCGTCGAGGACGGCGAGCATGAAGTCCGCGTCGCTTGTCGAGAGGATCATCGGCGGCTTGATCCGGAGCGTGTTGCCCCACAGCCCGCCCTTGCCGATCAGCAGGCCCATGTCCTTGCAGGCCTCGAACACGGCCGCGCACTCGTCCTTCGCGGGCTCCTTGGTCTTCCTGTCCTTCACCAGCTCGATGCCGAGCATCAGACCCAGGCCTCGTATGTCGCCGATCAGCGCGTGCTTTTCGGCGAGCCTGGCGAAGCCGGCCTTCAGGTAGTTTCCGACCTTCAGGGAATTGGCCTGGAGTCCCTCCCTCTTGATCACGCCGAGGACGGCCATCGCCTGCGCGCTGGCGACCGGGTTGCCGCCGAAGGTGTTGAAGTGGATGCGCGAGGCGAGGGCCTGGGCGATCTTCGGCGTCGTGACGACGGCGCCCATGGCGCAGCCGTTGCCGATGCCCTTGGCCATGGTCACGATGTCCGGGATGACGTCCTGGGTCTCAAAGCCCCAGAAATGCGTGCCCGTGCGGCCGAAGCCGGTCTGGACCTCGTCGGCGATGCAGAGGCCGCCGGCGGCGCGGACGTGGGCGTAGGCGTGCTTCAGGTAGCCGTCCGGGAAGACGACGGTCCCGCCGACGCCCTGGATGGACTCGGCGATGTAGCCGGCGAGCTTCCCGGAGCTCCCGAACTGGATGAGGCTCTTCACGTCGTCCGCATACTTGCGGCCGGCCTCCGGGTCGTCGGCGCCGAACGGGCCGCGGTAGAGGTCGGGCAGGACGGAGTGCTGCACGCCGAAGCCGTGCGGGACATTGAACTTCCAGGTGTGGTGCGAGGTCAGCCCCATGGTCGACTGGCTGCCGCCGTGGTAGCCGTTGCGAAGGGCGATCATGTCGTAGCAGCCCGTGTAGGCGCGCGCCATGAGGAGCGCCAGGTCGTTGGCCTCGGAGCCGGAGTTCACGAGGTAGACCACCTTCAGGTCGCCGGGCATCGTCGAGGCGAGCTCCCTCGCATAGAGCGCGATGTTCGGGTGCAGGTAGATCGTGGTCGTGTGCTGGAGCGTCTCGTTCTGGCGCGCCACGGCTGCGACGATGTCCGGGTGGCAGTGCCCGCAGCTCACGGTCACAATGCCGCCGATGCCGTCGAGGTAGCGCCGGCCCTTCTCGTCGAAGAGCCACTGGGCCTTGCCCTCCACGATCATGATCGGCTTCTTGTAGTAGTGGAAGATTGCGGGGCTCAGGAACTCCTTGCGCAGGGCCAGGACCTCCTCGGGCGAGGGCCCAGTGTACTTCTGGGGGATGTGGGTTGAGGGGGGAAGGGGGATGGATTTCATCAGAGATTGGCTGCCAGCTTACGCAGGATGACGTAGGCGACAAACGCTATCGCGAAGCCCGCGAACCACGCGAAGCTGTACAGGCTGAGGAAGAACGCGGGCACATGCGAAGGGTCGACCCACCTCACCTGGGCCAGGAAGCCCGGGAGGTTGGGCAGGACGGCGACCAGGAAGGCGAGGACCGCGACGAGGCTCCAGCCCCCGGTGTAGCTGTAGCTGCCGTTCGGGTCGTAGAGCGCGGGGACATCGAGCTTGGTCCGGCGCAGGACGAAGTAGTCGGCGATCATGATGCCGCCGATCGGACCGAGGAGCGCGCTGTAGCCGAGGAGCCACGTGAAGACATACCCGCTCGGATCGGCGATTAGCTTCCACGGCATCATGGCGATGCCGATCAGGCCCGTGATCAGGCCCCCGATCCGAAAGGAGATGAGCCTCGGGTTCAGGTGCGCGAAGTCATTCGCGGGCGACACGACGTTCGCCGCGATGTTGGTCGCGAGCGTCGCGACGCAGAGGGCGAGCATCGCCACGAGGAGCACCAGCGGGTTCTTGAACTGGACGAGCACCTCGAGCGGGTCCCAGATCGTGCGGCCGAAGATGACGACCGTCGCCGAGGTGACGGCGACGCCGATGAACGAGTAGAAGGCCATGGCGAGCGGCAGGCCCAGCGCCTGGCCCACGATCTGGTCCCTCTGCGACACCGCGTACCTCGAAAAGTCAGGGATGTTGAGGGACAGCGTCGCCCAGAACCCCACCATGCCGGTGAGGGCCGGGATGAAGAAGGCCATGAACTGCCCCGCTTTGGGCTGGCCCGGGTCGAAGGCCGAGGGCTGCGAGAGCATCGGCCCGAAGCCGCCCGCCGTCCTGTAGGCCCAGACCAGGAAGACGATGCCCAGGACGATCAGGAGCGGCGCCTTGATGTTCAGGAGGATCCGGATCGAGTCGATGCCCTTGTAGACGACCCACATGTTGACACCCCAGAAGGCGAGGAAGCACAGGAGCTGGGAGACGGAAATGCCGAGGCCCGCGATCGGGGTCCCCGCCAGGAGCGACGGGAAGAAGATGCCCATGATCTTGTGGATTGCGTCGCCGCCGATCCACGCCTGGATCCCGAACCAGCCGCAGGCGACGAGGGCGCGCAGGAGGGCGGGGAGGTTCGCGCCCGTGGTCCCGAACGACGCGCGGCAGAGGACCGGGAAGGGGATGCCGTAGCGGGTGCCGGCATGCGCGTTCAGGAGGATCGGCACCAGCACGATGGCGTTGCCGAGGAAGATGGTGAGAATCGCCTCCCACCAGTTCATCCCTCCGCCCACGATGGAGCTCGCCAGCATGTAGGTTGGCACGCACGCCGACATGGAGATCCACAGGGCGGCGTAGCTGCCGGCTCGCCAGGTCCGCCTTTCCGGGGGCACTGGCGCCAGGTCGGGGTTCTCGAGGATGCTCCCGCTCATGTCAGGCCGATCCTATCAGCATGCCGGCGAAAAAGACCAGGAGGCCGCCCACGATCACCTGGAAGGCGGCGGACAGGAATGGCGTGTCCATGTAGTGGTGGCGGATCCACGAGATGATCACGAGCTCTACGGCCACGACCGCGACGGCGATCGTGAACGCGGTCCTGAAATCCGTGATCATGAAGGGCAGGGTGTGGCCCAGGCCGCCGGCGGCCGTCATGAGCCCGCACACGCCGCCGCGGATCAGGGGGTGGCCGCGGCCGCTCAGCGCGCCGTCGTCGGAGAGTGCCTCGGCGAATCCCATGCTTATCCCCGCGCCGATCGACGAGGCGAGGCCCACGAGGAAGGCGTCCTTCGAGCTATGGGTCGCGAATGCCGCCGCAAAAAGGGGCGCCAGCGTCGAGACCGAACCGTCCATGAGACCCGCCAGACCGGGCTGGACCACCTGGAGCACGAAGAGGCGCCTCTGGCTCTCGTCCTCGGCATGCCTGGCGCCGGAGGCCACCTGCTCCGAGTCCAACCGCTCGGCCATCGCCGTGTGCTCGGCCTCGGATAGCGCCAGGTCGCCGTAGAGCCTGCGGGTCGTGGCGTCCTCTGTCCGGGCCGCGGCGACCTCGTAGAACCGGCGCGACTGGAGCTCCATGACTCCAATCTGTCGGCGCGCCCGGTCGACGGAGACGACCTTCATCATCCAGACGGGCCGCTGCCGCAGCAGGCCCTTCACGTCCGCGCGGTGGATCTGGGGAATGTGGTCCCCGAAACGCGCCTTGAAGGCGTCGATGAGCCGCTGGCGATGCACCGACTCCTCCTGCTGCATCGTCGAGAGGGTCTTTGCCGTCGCGGAGAAGTTCTCCCTGAACCGGTCCGCAAGGTCGCCATAGATGCGGCCGTCCTCCTCCTCCAGGGAGATGGCGAGGGCCAGGATTTCCCTGTCGGAGAGTTTGGAAAAGGCTACGGCCATGCGTCCTCGGGAATGCGGACCGAAGTTATGTGTCACCCCACACGGGCACCAGAAACAAATCCCTGCCCGGCGCCCCTTTGCATTTCTTCCGAGGGAAAACTTGGGCCCCGATCCTGTTTTGGGGGGAAGGCGGCGCCATGGGATCCGTTAGACATTGTTCCATAGTCATTTACGAAACACGAGCACCATGGGGTGGCCTGGCGGTCAATCGTGGGGTCCCCGCGGCGTTCCCTGTAACTAAAGGGAGGGCCGGAGGGTTATAAGGCCAACACACTCCCCCATGCCCTACCTCCATCGGATCATCGCCACAGCGAGCCTGCTTGCCGCCATCGCCGCCCCTGCCTCCGCCAAGATCGAGCGCGAGGTCGAGAAAACGTTCCAGGTCCAGCCGGGCGTCCTGCTCAAGGTCTCGACCGCCGGCGGCAACATCAGCGTCTCCACCTCCCATGACAACGTCGTGAAGATCGTCGCCAAGGAGCACATCCGCGCCTCGAGCGAGGCCGAGGCCGACGACGTGCTGAGCAAGCTCGACCTCAAGATGGAGCAGAGCGGCGGCGAGGTTGAGGCATCCGCGCGCTACGATACGGGATTCGGACTGCATTTCGGCATCTGGCCGCCGGTCCAGGTCGACTTCATCGTGAGCATACCGCAGGACGCGTCGGTCGAGCTCAAGACCTCGGGCGGCAACGTGACGGTCGACGACCTCGACGGCACCGCGAACATCCACACCTCGGGAGGCGACATCAAGCTCGCGGTCATCGGCGGCGAGATCGACGCCTCGACCTCGGGCGGCAACGTGATCCTGGAGGACGGCAAGGCCAAGGTCAGGCTCGAGACCTCGGGCGGCAACATTTCTGTCAAGCACATCGGCGGCACCGCCGACCTGCACACGTCCGGCGGCGACATCAAGATCGACTCCGCCGAGGGCAGCGTCGATGCCGAGACGAGCGGGGGAGACGTCAAGGCCGGCTTCACCGGCGGCCTCAAGGGCGACTGCTCCCTGTCCACCTCGGGCGGCCAGGTGAAGGCGGCGGTCAGCAAGGGTGCGGCCTTCCATCTCGACGCGTCGACGAGCGGCGGCGAGGTCGACGCCTCGGGCCTGACGATCACCATCGAGCACGGCGGCAGCGGCAAGAGCAGCCTCTCGGGCAACGTCAACGGCGGCGGCCCCGATCTCAAGCTTCACTCGAGCGGCGGCGACATCGAGATCCAGGCGCGCTAGGCCCGGCTCGGTATCCTCTTCAGGAAGCGGCCCCTGGCGGGGTCGCCCACGAACGCCCCGTCGCGGGCGGCCACCTTGCCCCTCACCGTGACGAGGCTGGGGCGGCCCTCGATCTTCCATCCCTCGAAGGCGTTGTAGTCTACGTTGACGTGCTGCGTCTTCGCGGAGAGGACGCCCCTGTAGTCGGGGTCGTACACCACGAGGTCGGCGTCGGCCCCGGGCTCGATCGAACCCTTGCGGGGATAGAGGTCGAAAAGCTTGGCGGCCTGCGTGCTCGCGACATTGACGAAGGTGTTCAGGTCGATCTTCCCGGCCTTGACGCCATAGGTATAGAGCAGCTTCACCCGCTCCTCGAGGGACGGGATGCCGTTGGGGATCTTGGTGAAGTCGCCCATGCCCATCCGCTTCTGGCCCTCGAAGTCGAACGGGGCGTGGTCCGTCGCGACGGTCTGTATCGTCCCGTCCCTGAGGCCCGCCCACAGGACGGGCTGGTTTGACGCATCCCTGAGCGGGGGGGACATCACATACTTTGCGCCCTCGAAATTCGGGCGCTCCGCCCATGCCTTGTCGAGCAGGAGGTACTGGATGAGCGTCTCGACCGCCACGTTCACGCCGCGCTTCCTGCCCGCCACGGCCTCGTCAAGGGCCTGCTTGCAGCTCAGGTGGACGATGTACGTGAAGGCGCCCGTCAGCTCCGCGAACGTCATCAGGTGATGCACGCCCTCGGCCTCGACGACCGGCGGCCGGCTGTCGTGGTGGCCCTCGGGGCCCGTCTTGCCCGCCTGCAGCAGCATCCGCGAGCGCTCCGCGACCAGGGTCTCGTTTTCGCAGTGCGCCGTCACGATGACGCCGCGCCTGGCCGCGAGGCTGAGCGTCTTGAAGAGCTCCGTGTCGTCGATCCCGAGGGCGCCCTTGTAGGCCAGGAAGATCTTGAACGAGCTTATGCCGCGCCGGACGATCTCGAGGAGGTCGGCCTCGCTGGTGTCGTCATACTTCGTCACGCCCATGTGGAACGTGAAGTCGCAGGCCGAGCGGCCCTCGGCCTGCGCGAGCCAGTGGGAGAATGACGCGAGGGCGTTGTCGGACCGCCCGGGGCAGCACATCTCGATCAGGGTCGTCGTGCCGCCCGCGAGGGCAGCCTTGCTCGCGGTCTCGTACGTGTCCTTTGCGTGCGTCCCCATGAACGGAAGCGTGATGTGCACGTGCGGGTCGATGAACCCAGGGAAGACGTATTTGCCCGCCGCGTCCACGACCTCGGCTCCCGGCGGCGCGTCAAGGCCTGGGCCGATCCGCGTGATGGTCTCACCCTCGCAGTAGATGTCGGCCCTGCGGCGCGAGTCCGCGGTGATGATCTCAGCGTTCTTGATGAGGAGCGCCATGGCGGGTCACTTCCTCCACACGTCGTCTACCGATCCCCCGAACCACCGGGTCGTGACGACTTTCTGCTGCGTGTAGAACTGGACGGCCTCGCGGCCCTGGATGTGGAGGTCGCCATAGAACGAGGCGTCCCACCCGGTGAACGGGAACATCGCCATGGTGGCGGGCACGCCGACGTTGATCCCGACCATGCCGGCCTTGACCCGGTGCTTGAACTCCCGGGCCGCGGAGCCTGACGCCGTGAAGATCGAGGCCCCGTTGCCGAAGGCCGACTTGTTGGCGAGCTCGATGGCCTGGCCCAGGTCCTCCATGCGCATGACATTTAGGACCGGCCCGAACACCTCCTCGCGGGCGATCGCCATCGACTCTCGCACGTTGTCAAGGATCGTCGCCCCGAGGAAGAACCCGTTGGGAGCGTCCGGCACCTTGGCCCCGCGGCCGTCGCAGGCCACCGTGGCTCCCTCCTTCTCGCCGCCCGCGATGAGGCCCTGGACCCTCTGCAGGTGCGGTCCCGAGATGAGGGGCCCCATGTCCGGCTGGTGCATCGGCGTGTCGGTGCGCCCGATCTTCACCGAGCGCGCCGTGTCGACCAGCTGGGGAAGGATCGCGTCGCCGGCCTTTCCGACCGTGATCGCCGTCGAGCCGGCCATGCAGCGCTCTCCGGCGCAGCCGAAGGCGGCCGTGGCGAGGGCCTCGACCGAGCGCGGGACGTCAGCGTCGGGCATCACGACGATGTAGTTCTTTGCGCCGCCGTTGGCCTGCACGCGCTTCCCGTTCCGCGTCCCCGTCTCGTAGATGTGCCTGGCGACCGGGGAGGAGCCCACGAACGAGATGGCCCTGACCTTGGGGTGGGTGAGGAGGGCGTCGACGCACTCTCGGCCGCCGTGGACGACGTTGAGGACGCCCTTGGGCAGGCCGGCCCTCTGCAGGAGCTCGATGAGCAGGACAGCGGTCAGCGGCACCTTCTCGCTGGGCTTGAGGACGAAGGTGTTGCCGCAGGCGATGGCGAGCGGGAACATCCACATTGGGACCATCGCGGGAAAGTTGAACGGCGTGATGCCGGCGCAGACGCCGAGCGGCTGGAGCATCGTCTCGCAGTCGACGTTGCGCGCGACGTTCTCGAGCGTGTCCCCGAAGAGGAGCGACGGCGCGCCGCAGGCGTACTCGATGTTCTCGATGCCGCGGTAGAGGCTCCCCCGCGACTCGACGAGCGTCTTGCCGTGCTCGAGGGAGATGCTGGAGCAAATCCGGTCGAACTCCTCCTCGACGACGTGGCGGTAGCGAAAGAGCAGGCGGGCGCGCTCAATGGCGGGCGTGTCCCTCCACGCCGGGAACGCGGTCGCGGCGGCCTGCACGGCGGCGTCGACCTCGGCCGCGCCTCCCGCAGGGCACTCGGCAATCACGTCGCCGGTGGACGGGTTGAAGACGGGCGTGCCCGCCACCTTGGGGCGGACCCATTCGCCACCGATGAACATGGGGCAGGGCAGGAGGCGTGAGGGCGTCATTGTTTGGGAGTGGGGGCCGGCGGGAGGGGTTCGGCGGGGGGGACGGCCTCGGGCTGGAGCGTGAGGACCCACCAGCCGACGTCGCGCCAGGCTCCGAGCTTGTAGCCCACCTTCTCGTAGACGCCGACGAGCCTGAAGCCCATGGACTCGTGGAACGCCTGGCTGGCCGGGTTCGGCACGAGTATTCCGGCGTAGGCCTTGGAGAGGTTCTGGGCCCGCAGGCGCGTGAAGAGCTCCGCGTAGAGCGCCGTGCCGACGCCCTTTCCCCGGAACTGCTCGTGGATGTAGACCGTCACCTCGACGACCCACCGGTATGCGGCCCGTTCGCGGTGCGGCGAGGCGTAGGCGTACCCGGCGACGACCCCCTCTCGGTCGTCGACCAGCCAGGGGAAGCGCTTGCCGATCCTCTCGATGCGCTGCGCGAACTCGGCCGCGTCCGGTGCCTCGGTCTCAAAGGAAATGCAGCTGTCCTCGCAGAACGGCCGGTAGATCGCCGCGATCTGGGGAGAATCCTCCCTTGTGGCCAGACGTATCATCGCCGGGGACGCGCTACTCGCGTGAGAGCGCGTCGGACTGCTTCACGAATTCGTCGCCGCTCCACTCGCCGTCCGACTTGACCACCTTGGCCGGCGCCGCCTTCTTGGCGGCCTTCCTCTCCGCCTGGCGCCTCACGAGGTCCGCGTGGGTGGTGATGTACCCGAGGCTCCTGCCCTTGAAATCGGAAAGCGTCTCGAACTTGTGCCTCTCCATGAAGGCGAGGAGCTCCTCGCACATCGGCTTCACGCACTCGTAGCCGAACTTCATCACCCCCGTGCACACCTGCACGGTGTCGGATCCGAGGAGGATGAACTGCGCGGCGTCGTTGCCGGACTCCACGCCCCCGAGGCCCGAGAGCGAGCGCCCCGGGAACTCGGCGCGGATCATGGTCGCGATCTCCATCACCATCCGCAGGGCGATCGGCCTCACCGCCTTGGACGAGTACCCGCCCGGCGTCGTGAAGCCCTCGACGCAGGGCTCGGGCCGAAGCGTGTCCAGGTTGACGCCCATGATGCTGCGGATCGTGTTGATGGCGCTCAGGCCCTGGCAACCCGCCCTCAGGGCGGCCCGGCTCGGCTCCTCGATGTGCGTGATGTTCGGCGTCATCTTCGCCCAGACGGGCTTCTTGGCCGCGCCCATCACCCAGGTGCAGACCTCCTCGAGGATATCCGGGTCCTGGCCCATCGCAGCCCCCATCTTCCGCTCCGGAAGGCCGTGCGGGCATGAGAAATTGAGCTCGAAACCGTCGACCCCGGCCGCCTCGCACCTCTCGACAATCTCCACCCACGCGTCCTTGCGGTACTCCTCCATGATGGAGGCGATGAGCACGCCGTCGGGGTGGGCGTCCTTCGACTTCCTGAACTCGTCCAGCCAGATCGAGAAGGGGCGGTCGCTTATGAGCTCGATGTTTTCCCAGCCGATGACCTCCTGCTTGTCCGCGGCGAGCAGCTTGGCGTAGCGCGGTGTCACGTTCACGACCTTCGAGGAGTCGAGGCTGACGGTCTTAGCGATGACGGCTCCCCATCCCTCGCGGAAGGCCCTGTTGATCACGCTCAGGTTGGTCCCCGGGGGCCCGGACCCGATCACAAAAGGGTTCGGAAGCTTCAACCCATCGACGGTCGTGGCAAGTGTCGGCATGGTGCGTTTCGGCTCAGGGAATCTCTCCCAGAATACGCTCGTTTCCAAGCAGCAACTGGACCAGCCTCGGCCCTCCCGAAAAAAATAATGAGCGAGCCCCTCGATCCGAAGCGCACCGTCGCGGAACTCAAGGAACTCCGGGCCCTCACCTCCGACGGCGGCGGGGCGCAGCGCGTGGCGTTCACCAAGACATGGACGGCGGCGCGCGAATGGCTCAGGTCGAAGCTGGCCGGCCTTCCCGTGGAGGTCCACGTCGACGAGGCGGGCAACCTCTGGTCGACGCTCAAGGGCACAAGCGACCACGCGCTCGTGATCGGCGGACACATGGACTCGGTGCCCAACGGGGGATGGCTCGACGGCTGCCTGAACGTCCTCGCGGGCCTCGAGATCCTGCGCCGCGTCAGCTCGGAGGGCATTCCGCCCGTGACGCTGCGTCTCGTGGACTGGGCCGACGAGGAGGGCGCGCGCTTCGGCAAGAGCCTTTTCGGCTCCTCAGCATGCTCGGGAACCCTCGACATGGAGGAGGCGCGGGGCCTGACGGACCCGGCGGGTGTCGCGCTTCCTGAGGCGCTCAGGGCGATCGGCGTCGACTTTGAGAACGTCAAGCGGAGCGGGCGCGAGCTCGCTTCGGCGGCGGCCTACATCGAGCTCCACATTGAGCAGGGCCCCGTGCTCCTCGACCTGGGACTTCCGCTCGGTGCGGTCCTGGGGACCTACGGCGTCGAACGGCACGCGATCGTGTTCCGCGGGCAGGCCGCCCATTCCGGAAGCACGCCCATGAACCGGCGGCGCGATGCGCTCCTGGCCGCGGCGAAGATGAGCCCCGAGATCTACCGCATCGCGGAGCGCCGCGGCGGCGTCTGCACGATCGGCTCCTGCGCGACAAAGCCCGGGATTGTCACGAGCGTCGTGGAGGAGTGCCGGATCACGCTCGACCAGCGCCACCTCGACGCGTCGGCGCTCGGAGGGATGCTGGAGGACGCGCGGGGCGCCGCGGCGCGCTTTGCTGCTGAGGGGAATGTCGCCGTCGCCTGGGAAAGGATCTGGCACATTGAGCCGAGGCCCTTTGACCCGGGCCTCATCGGCCTTTGTGAGGACTCCATCCGCGAGGTGGGCGCCGCGCCGCACCGGCTCCCGTCCGGACCCCTCCATGACGCGGCGGAGGTCGCCATGGTGGGCGTGCCCACGGCGATGATGTTCGTCCAGAGCCTGCACGGGATCAGCCACAACAAGCTCGAGGACACCCGCGAGGAGCATCTCGAGCTGTGCGTGCGCGCCTTCGACCGGCTGGCGTCGAAGGCGATGGTCCGGGTCGGCGGTGGCCGCTGAGGAGCTCGTCCACCGGGGGACTGGCCTAGTAGACGTTCCGCAGCGCCTCCATGATTCCCGTGCTTTCGACGTTGACGGCACGGCTCGCGCCCGGGTCGAAGGCGCAAGGCCGGCCCCGGCTATGCTCCGAAGAACTTGATCGTCCGGCGCATCGAGGCCACGAGGGCGTCGATCTCCTCCTCGGAGTTGTAGACGTAGAAGCTCGCCCGCACCGTGCTCGTCAGGCCGAGCCGCCTCATGAGCGGCTGGTTGCAGTGGTGCCCGCCGCGCAGAGCGATCCCGTCCTCGTCCGCGAACGTGACGACATCGTGGGCGTGGACGTCCTTGAAGGAAAAGCAGACGAGGCCGCCTCGCTCGCCCTTCGGGCCGATGAGCCGGATCCCGGGAAGCTCGGCGAGGCGCTGGTAGGCCTTTGCGGCGAGATCGCTGTCATGGGCTGCGATGCGCCCGCGTCCGAGGCCGTCCAGGAAGTCGCAGGCCGCGTGGAGGGCCACGGCGTCGCCGAAGTTCGGCGTCCCGGCCTCGAACCGCTCGGGGGTGGGTTTCCATCGGCTCTCCTGGAAGTCGACGTTGGAGATCATGCCGCCGCCGCCCTGCCACGGGGGCATCGCGTCAAGCAGGGCGCGGCGCCCATAGAGGACGCCGCTTCCGGTCACGCTCGCCATCTTGTGCCCCGAGAACGCGAGGAAGTCGCATCCCATCGCCTGCACGTCCAGCGGCATGTGCCCGACCGACTGGGCCGCGTCGACGACCGATATCGCTCCGGCCTTGCGCGCGCGCGCACAGAGCTCGGCCACGGGATTGATCGTGCCGAGCGTGTTTGAGATGTGGGTGAACGCGAAGACCCTGACCTCCGGGGTCAGGAGCTTGTCGAGGGCGCCCAGGTCGAGGAGGCCCTCGTCGCCCGTGACCGGGACATAGCGCAGCGTCGCGCCCGTCCTTTGGGCGGCGAGCTGCCACGGCACAATGTTGCTGTGGTGCTCCATCTCCGTGAGGAGGATGACGTCGCCCTTCTTCAGGTTCGCGGGGCCCCAGCTGAGCGCGACCAGGTTGATCGACTCGGTCGTGCCTCGCGTGAAGATGATCTCCTCGGGCGCCGCCGCGTTGATGTACGTGGCGACGCGGCTCCGTGCACCCTCGTAGTCGTCCGTGGCCCGCATCGACAGGGCGTGAAGGCCCCGGTGGACGTTCGCATTGTCCCTGCGGTAGAAGGTGTCGAGGGCCGCGATCACCGACAGCGGCTTCTGCGTCGTCGCCGCGTTGTCGAGGTAGACGAGGGGATGGCCGTTCACCTCCTGGTCAAGGATGGGGAACTGCGCGCGGATGTTGTCCCAGCTCCGGGGATTCGCGCTCAATCGGTGTGGCTCTCCGTGGTGGTCGGCGCGGGGTCGTCGCGCAGCGCATTGAGGGCCGCGTGCCATGACAGCGTGGCGCACTTGATGCGGGCGGGGAACGCGTGCACGCCCGCGAAGGCGCCCAGGTCGCTGATCTCCTCGGGCTCCTTGCCCGTCGTCACGATCTCGTGGAACTCGCCGTAGAGCTTCTCGGCCTCCTTGGCCGTCTTGCCCTTCAGCTGGGTCGTCATGAGCGACGCGCTCGCCTGGGAGATCGCGCACCCGCTCCCGTCGAAGGTGATCTCGGCAATCCGGTCGCCCTCCAGCCTGAGGAAGACGTCGCACTGGTCGCCGCAGGAGGGATTGTCGCCGTGCGCCGACCTGTTGGCCGTGGGCAGGCGCCCGCGGTTCCTCGGCCTCCGGTTGTGGTCGAGGATGACGTTCTGGTACAGATCGGAAAGGTCTGCCGACATGGTGGAAGGACAGAGGTATCCACACCCGACATTGCGTCAAGGGCGGCCCTGCACCGGCCCCCGTGGCCGTCAGGCCCTCGCGCCCTCCAGGCTCTTGTTCACGGCCTGCAGGAACTGCTGCACGTTGAAGGGCTTTGTCAGGGAATGGTCGATGCGCAGGCGGGTGAGGGCGCCCATGTCCGCCGACGTGAAGCGGCCGCTGACCATGAAGATGCGCCCCTGGAAATCGCGCTCGCGTGCTCGGGCTACCATGTCGATGCCGTTCATTCCGGGCAGGTTCACGTCAATGATCAGGAGCTCGTAGGCGCCGAGGTTGGACTCCAGGTGCTGCCATGCCTCGAGGCCGTTCTCGAAGCGCCGCACCTTGTGGCCGTTGCGCTCCAGGACCTGGATGATCGGCGCAGCGACCAGGACCTCGTCCTCGACGAGGAGGACGCGCACCGCCTTGCCGAGCGAGCGCTGGGTTGTCGCCGCAGGCGGCTTCTCCGTCGTCGGCCACACGGGCAGCATGATGAAGAACGCGCTTCCGGTGCCGAGCGACGACTCCACCCTGATGCTGCCTCCGGCGTCGTTCACCAGATGCCACACGGTCGCCAGGCCGAGGCCCGTGCCCTTGCCTACGTCCTTCGTCGTGAAGAAGGGCTCGAAGATGCGCTCGACGACGTCGGGCGGCATGCCCAGGCCGTTGTCGCGCACCGTCAGGAGCTGCCAGCCGAGGATGGTCTTGCCCGCGTGGGCGGCGGGGAGCTCCTGGGACTCCGGCGGGAGCTGCGCGGCCTCGACGGAGATCTTGGGCACCCAGCTCGCCGAGTTGCGCCCCGACAGCCTCTCCATGAGGGCATCCCTGGCGTTGAGGAGCAGGTTCAGGAGGATCTGGTTCAGGTCCGTCGCGTTGAAGTAGAGCGGCGGCAGCTCGGATGGGATAATGTGCTCCCACTCGATCCGGCGGTCGATCGTGTGCTTGAGCAGGTCGAAGCAGCCCGCGGCGATCGTGGAGAGACGGATGGACTCCGCCCGGTGGTCGGCCTTGCGCCCGAAGGTCAGGAGACGTCGCGTCAGCTCGGCCGTGCGCTGGACCGCCTGGGTGATGACCTCGACGTCGCGCTGGAGCTCGTCGTCGTCGGGCCGCGAGATCTGGATTTCGCCGGCCTTGAGCATGACCGGCGTCAGCAGGTTGTTGAACTCGTGGGCGATCCCGCCCACCAGCTCGCCGACCGCGCGCAGCTTCCTTGAGCGCGCGACCTCGGCCTCCTGGTGCCGGCGCTCGGTGATGTCCTCGACGAGGACGCAGATCCTGCCGGGAGCCGCCCCTGCGCCGGGGACCAGGGGGACAGCGGTGACCTCGAGGAGGCGCTTGCCGTTCTTGAGCAGCGTCTCGCGCGTCGTCACGAGCGGGGCGCCGGGCGCCCGCGTCGCCGCCTCAATGAGGTGCCGGCGGATGTCGTCGGGGACGGCCAGGGACTCGACCGCCTCGCCTATCCTTGGAAAGTCCAGCGCGTAGAGGTTAACCGCCTGGCGGTTCATGGAGAGCACCCGGTGCGGCGCCGACCCGGTCTCGATGACGGTCATGGCCATCGGGATGTTGTCATAGAGCGCATGGAGCAGCGCCCCCTGCTCGGCGAGCTTCGCGGCCTGTCCCGAGAGCTCCTTCCTCAGCTTGCGCTGGCGGAAGTACCCCCAGAGGGCGCCCAAGAAGGCGAAGGCGAGCACGACCGAGGCGTAGAGCTCGAGGTCGGTCGCGCTCAGGATGTAGGAGCCGTATTGGCTGAAGTTCCTGCGGTAGATCCTGTCGTACTCCCCGGAGTGGTGGATCAGGGCGAGGCCCTCGTTGAGCCTGGCAAGCAGCTCGGCGTCGCCCGAATGCACCGCGAACGCCTGCTGGATCTCGTAGCCGTTGTAGGGCCTCCCCAGCATGCGCAGATTCGAGATGTGGCGCCGCGTGGTCACAGCCAGCTCCGTCAGCTGGGAGACGAAGCACCCGTCCAGCTCGCCGGACGACACCTTCTCCAGCATCACCTCCTGCGAGGGCTGCATGACGACGTGCACGATGACGTTGTTGTCGCGCAGCAGGCGCTCACCCTGGCCCGAGGTGCCCAGCATCCCGAACGGCCTCCCCTCAAGCTCCTTCAGGTCGTGGATGGGGCCATCCTTCTTGACGAAGACGCAACCCTGGAGGCTGAGGAAGGGGACCGTGAACTCGGCGTAGGGAAGGGTGTGGGTTGAGACGGCGTGGTACTCGAGGATGTCGAACTCGCCGTTGACGAAGCGCTCGCGGATCTGCGCGGCGGGGCCATTCACGCGCTCGACCTGGAGGTTCACGGCCCGGGCCACGGCATCGAGTATCTCCGCGGCGAAGCCTGCCAGGTGGCCGTCCGTATCCACGTACGAATACGGGTAGATGTCCGAGACGGAGCCCACGACCAGGGGCTGGCGCTGCGCGAGCGTGTTCGCCTGGAAGGACTCGGTGGTGTTGCTGGTGCGCCCGAGTGGCGCCAGGAGGAGAAACACCGCAAGGACCGCAGAGCGTCGCCACCCGCCCTGACGCCTTGGTTTGAAAATCATGAGTCTGGAGACGATTGGCCAAGGGACAAGCGGGCTCAACCTGAATCGCGGGGAATGAGGCCGGGATTCCCGGCAGAATTCAGGCTTGCCTGCCCTTGAAGGTCAGCTCGGCGATCCCGCTCCTGTCGAAATCCCCTAAGCCCATGCTGGTCATGGCCTCGTACTGCAGCTTGCCGGCCACGGGGATCGGAAGGCGAAGGCCCTGGGCCCAGGCGATGTCGCTGTCCTTTGCTGCGTGGGCGGCGAAAAATAGCCCTCATGGGAGCGGTTTTGCATGTCCTCGCCGTCCGTCTTGAGGACTTGCGATGCGGCGCCGGTCTCCCGAAAAACCTCGCGGGCGATGCCAGCGGCCCCCTTGTAGCCACAGTCGACCAGGCGCCGCGCCTTGTTCAACCCCATCATCCCGACGCCAGCGAAACCGAACTTTTCGCACATGGCGCGCCATTTGGGGGTGGCCCGGCGCACCTGAAGCAACAATGTTTGTCGCGGAGCCTGCAACCCCCTGGACACCTGAATGAGCTATTTTTCTCCCAGAGTAGTGGTTTCTGCGGACCTCGCTGTCGTGGGGTGCAGGCGTGAAACCATCTCCCTCCCTTCCCGTACCCAGATTTGGCGACTCGATGCCTGACGAGCCCCAAGGGCAGGGGGACTTCAATTCCCTATACCGCTCGACGCTGGCGCCGCTGCGCCGGTACCTGACCCGCCTCCTGGGCAATGCGAGTGAGGCGCAGGACGTGGCCCATGACGCCTATATCCGGGTTTACCCGAGCCTGACTGACAAGTCCGCAAGGCAGCCCGCGGCATTGCTTTACACAGCAGCGAGGCGCCTGGCGATCAACCGCCTGAAGCGGCGCAGCATCTCGCCGGTGGCCAGGGACGCCTTCATCCCCGAGATGTCGGCCTCGGGAGAGCCGAGCGTCGAGCAGCAGGTCATCGAGAAGCAGGAGCTGGCCATCCTCGAGGAGGCGATCGCAGGTCTGCCAGACGGCTGCCGCGTGGTCCTGCTCCTCTGCAAGATTGAACAGCTGTCCCACAAGGAGGTGGCCGAGCGCCTCTCCATTGCGGTCAGCACCGTGGAAAAACAGCATGCTCGCGCGCTCAGGCTTTTGCGGGCAGCCTTGGAAGGGAGATTCGACTCATGAACAGGGACGCACACGTGACTGAATCCGACGCCGATGAGAAGGCCTCACTCTGGGCCGTGCGGCTCGAGTGCGCGTCCCTCTCCGACGCGGACCGGGCCGAACTCGATTCCTGGCTGGCCGGCGACCCAGCCCGCCGCGCCCTGCTGTCGCGCTACTGCTCGCTCTCTGCGAAGCTCGACCGGGTGGTGCCTGAGCTGGCCGCCGCGGGGGCCTTAGGTGTGCCATCCGTCCAGAGGTCCGAGCGCATGAGCTGGAACCCATGGAAGGTGGCCACCGCCGGCCTCGTGGCCGCAGCCCTCACGGTGACCGTGGTCTGGTTCGGCTTCGTGTCCGGGCGCCCCGAGAAGATCTCGGCCGCCGCGGGCGAGCGCAGGTCGATCACGCTGTCCGACGGGTCCCAGGTCGATCTCAACGGCAACACGACGATCCTCGTCGAGAACGGGGCCCACGAGCGGCGCGTGCGCCTGTCCAACGGCGAGGCATTCTTCGTCGTGAGCCACGACAAGTCCAAGCCGTTCACGGTCGAGACCCCCGCGGGCTCCGTCCGCGTCACGGGCACGCAGTTCAACGTCCTCACCGAGGCCTCGTCCCAGCTCGACGTGACGGTCGTCGAGGGGACCGTGCAGGTGCGCCCGGGCGAGCCGAGCGTGGCCGCGACCGAGAACCCGTTCATCCTGACCGCGGGCGACAGGCTCAGCGTCGAGCAGGACGGCACCCGCCTCGGAAGGCTCTCGGCGGGCGAGCTCGACGACGCCCTCGCCTGGAGGAAGGGGCAGATTGTCTGCAACGGCATGCCCCTTTCCGAAGCCCTCGCGCGCTTCTCCCATTATCACGGGATCAAGATGACGGCGACCCCGGCTGCGGGTGTGCGCAAGGTCGGGGGCCGCTACAACCTCGACGACCTCGACGGGTTCCTGCTGCCGCTTGAGCCGGTGCTCAAGGTGCGCGTGAAGCACGAGAACGACGGCTCCGTGGACGTGAGCCTGCTGACCGAGCCCTGAGGCCACCGGCTTCTGCTGACCCGCACCCAACCGACTCACACCCGGGCCTCCCCCTCAATTTTCCGCCTCCTGCTGCTGGGACTCGCCATGCGCGTCTCCCCGGCCGCCGTCGGCGAGCCCGTTGACTTCAAGCTCCCGGCCGAGGCGGGGGACAGGGCGCTGATGGCCTTCGTGCGGCAGGCGAACGTGGACCTGCTCTTCTCGTTCGACGAGCTGCACACGGTGCAGTCCAAGGCCGTGAGCGGCCGCCTCGAGCCCGGGGAGGCGCTCAACCGTCTCCTCGATGGCACGGGCTTCGTCGCCACGCCCAACGGCGGCGGCCGCTTCGTCGTGACGCCCGTCGCGCAGCGCGGCTCACTCGCGGGCAGGCTCCTGACGGCGACGGGCGCCCCGGCGACCGGAGTCCGCGTCATGATCCAGAACACCCGCATGGCGACGGTCAGCGATGCCGACGGACGCTTCAGCTTCATCTCGGTGCCAACCGGCGCCTACGAGCTCGTGGCCGCCTCCGCCGGCTACCAGCCCCTCGAGATCAACGACGTCCACGTGGTGGCCGGGCGCGCAGTGACCCTCGACACCTGCACGATCCAGCCGGTGCGCGATCCCGCCGAGCTCGAGCCCTACGTAGTCGAGGCCAAATCGGCCAGGGCCGGACCGCTGATCGCCTTCGACGCGGAGCCGATGCCGCGCACCGCGGTCGGCGACCTCGACCAGCCGCGCTCCGAGAACGATGCCCTCGACTACAACGTCATCAACCGCGACCAGATCGCGCGCAGCGGCGTCGTGAACCTGAACGAGTTCCTCCAGAGGGAGATCCTCGACAGCGACGCCACGACGCTCCCGCCGGAGCGCAACGGGAGCGCCGCCGGGTTCGACTCGGGCAGCAGCAACCTCAACCTGCGCGGCTACGGGGCCGACGTGACGATCATCCTCGTCGACGGGCGCAGGCTGCCCGAGGTGGTGACGGCGCTCCCGCCGAGCCTGACCGCGGGCCCCACGGCTCCGCAGTCCGACGTGAACGTGATCCCCATGAACCTCATCGAGAGGGTGGAGGTGCTCCCGGTGTCGGCGTCGGCCATCTACAGCGGCAGCCCCGTGGGCGGCGTGATCAACATCGTGCTCAGGCCCGACATCAACACGACCGAGCTGACGACGACCTACACGAACGCTGTGGCCGGGTTCGATGCGCCGCAGTCGACGACGTCGCTCCTGCACGGCGAGACGCTTCTGGGTGGCGCCCTCCATGTCCGGTTCAACCTGACCTATACGCAGGTCTCGCCCCCGACGGAGGCGGACCTGGGCTACATCCGGGAGAACCTGCTGGCCCACTCGTCGGCCGAGAACAGCCTGTTTCGGGCGACACCCAACGTGAGCTCGGCCGACGGCTCGCCGCTGTTCGGGACCGGGACCGCGGCGATCACGTCCGTCGCCCCGGGGTCGGACGGTTCCGGGGGCCTCTCGGCATTCGAGAGCCGCCAGGGCCAGCAGAGCTTGGCCCTGTTCCAGCCGACCTACGGCGGCCTCGTCGACAGCCCGGACAGCGTCGACTATCCCTACGGGCGCAAGATGAAGAGCGGCTCGTTCTTCGGGTCGGCGACCTATGACGTGTTTCCCTGGCTGCAGGTGGGACTGGACGCCTCGGCCGGCCGGACGATCAACAACACCGGGTACAGCGTCTTCACCGGCAACCTGACGCTCCCCGCCACCTCGGCCTTCAACCCCTTCGGCCAGGCGGTCAATGTAACGTTGAACGAGTCGGCACCGGAGCTGGGCGAGAACTATGACGAGGCCCACATCGACTACTACTCGGCCGTGCTCGGGCTCCTCTTCAGGATGCGCTCGGACTGGCAGGCGTCGATCGACTCCCAGTACGGCCTGAGCGTGACGACCTACCGGGGGATCCAGGGCGTCGACGACAGCCGGTGGCAGGATCTCGTCAACGAGGGCATCTACAACCCGCTGCGCGACACGCAGAAATTCGAGCCGCCGCAGCAGTTCTACGACCAGGCGCTGATCTTCTACGGCTCGAGGGGCAGCTTTGTCACGCTGGGCGACTACGACACGTTCGACTCGGCCCTGCGGATCACGAACACGTCACTCATGCTGCCGACGGGCGTCAGCACGATCAACATCGGCGGCGACTACCGGTACGCCCGCCTCGCCAACTACGTGGACAGGCTGGCTTACGGCGACGGGACGTTGATGGCGCCCCCGAACACCTGGGTGGGCCGCTCCCTCCAGCGGGTGAGCGCCTTTGGCGAGCTCCAGGCGCCTTTGGTCCCGCTAGCTCGCCTGCCGGATTGGATCCACGGGATCGACTCGGATATCGCAGTCCGGTACACGGCCTCCGACCTCGCCAACGAGGCAAACTATGCGCCCACGGGGGCCATCAAGATCGACCTGGCAGGGGGGTTCTCGCTTCGCGCCACCTACGCCACCTCGAACACATTCCCGCCGCCGTATTTCAGTAGCCTCCAGCAGGCGTCGATCAGCTCCACGGGCGAGGGTGCCGTCTCGCTGGTCGATGTCTTCGACCCGCGGCGCGGCGGCCAGGAGGAGGCGGTGCAGGCCAGCGACGCCCTGAACCCGAACCTGGTCCCGGAGGCAGCCGTTACCCAGACGGCGGGCGTCATCTGGCAGCGCGGCACCGTCCACCACTTCCGCGCCTCGCTCGATTTCGTGAACACCGTGACCTCTGGCGAGCAGACCTACCTCGGCGCCACGCAGATCGTCGACCTGGAAAACCTCTTTCCCCAGCGGGTGATCCGCGCGCCGGCCGCGCCGGGAGACCCCTACGGGGTCGGCCCGATCACGTCCGTCCTCACGGGTAACTTCAACCTCGCGTGGAGGCACTCCTACGAGTGGACGGGTTCGCTCGACTACGCGTGGACGGACTGCTTCGGGGGCACCCTGGACGTCTATGGCCGCATGATCTATTTCCAGCGCTACGACCTGAAGGTCCTGCCGACGTCGCCGGTGGTGGACGAGCTCCGCGCGCCCGACGGGTCGGCGCCCGGCCTGCTCCAGCAGCGCATGAATTTCGGGGCGGCTTGGTCGAACCGGACGTATGGGTTCGGCATGGACGGGCAGTACTTCCACGCGAGGATCCTGCCCGAGAGCGAGTGGCCGGAGCAGGGCAGCGACCAAGTCGACCCCTACTGGCAATTCGACGCATACCTCCAGAGCGACCTTGCCCGGTGGATACCCTGGAAGAGCACGCGCTACGGGATACGCGGGCAGGTGAGGGTGGACAATATATTCAATGCGAGCCCCCCGAAG
>Ga0302311_10002483_pt1 | contig 20925 bp, 19 predicted proteins | sample III_Palsa_N1_3_FD_200449 | JGI IMG/M metagenome (GOLD analysis project Ga0302311, IMG submission 200449) | Peat permafrost microbial communities from Stordalen Mire near Abisko, Sweden - III_Palsa_N1_3 | ecosystem: Environmental > Terrestrial > Soil > Palsa > Peat permafrost | place: Sweden... | reverse complement strand
CCGCCGTCGCCGGCATCAGCTCGTAGCCGCAGTGCGCCAGCGTGTTTCGAACCACCTGGTGGACGATGAACAGCGAGACCGCCGGCCAAGGCGTGGGCACGACGAACGGCCAGAGCACGACGAACGAGGCCATGACCACCGCCTCCAGCAGGTCGAAGCTGTAGGCGGTGAACGGCGAGGGGTTATGGCTGCGGTGGTGGCGGCGATGGAAAGACCGGAACAGGCGCGGACGGTGCATCGCCCGATGCGTCCAGTAGTAGTAGGCGTCGTGGCCGAGGATCATCAGTCCGAGGCTCACCCAGAACCACACGGGCCCCCAGCCGTACGCCAGGCGCGAGAGCGGATAGGCCCCGGCATGCGACAGCAGGCTCTGGAACGCCGCCACCGTCGCGAAGATCGCCACCGAGCGGATCGAGACCAGGAACTCGATCGCCAGCTGCAGGTTCGGCGGACGGGTGTCGCGGATCTTCCGGCGCCGCAGCGGCTGCTGGAAGACAAGCCAGAGCAGCGCCCAGGCCAGGATGGCGAACAGGGCGTAGCGGCCGGTCTCGCGGGTCAGGCTCGACCACCAGACCGCGCTCAGGTGATCGAATGAAGCCCCCAGCAACCCGCCATCCTCGCTCATGCCGGTCAGCGCCGGCTTATCGGCCCAGGACAACAGGTCGCGATTAAGGAATCGGCGGCTTTGTTTGGTTAAGATTTTCTTTGCGTCGCCGCGCCGAGTCCGGCGGATCGACCACGCTCAGCGAGCCGCCGGCTTCGTCCTGCGCCACCACCTCGGCCGACGCGCCGCGCCAGCGGGCGACGTGCGCCTGGCGGACGGCGGCGCGGAGGGCCTCGTCGCGGCCGTGATAGAGTTCGTGCCGGTCGGTTCGCGCCACCAGCCAGCCGCCTATCGTGGCGAAGACGCCAAATCGGAGCATCGTGCGTTCCATCCCGTGGTTGCCGACGCCCACCCGCGACCTCAGTCCCTAGACCGGCAACGTGGCGCCCGTGCGACGGCCGGAAGTCGTGCTGGCAATGTCGGCCCGATTGACACCGCGCCGGCGCCCGGCGATCTGACCCCGGATGGCGAACTTTCGTCGCACGATCGAGGATTTCGTCTGCGAGCGCTGCGGCGCCGAGGCGGTTGGCACGGGCTACACCAACCATTGCCCCGCCTGTCTGTGGAGCAAGCACGTCGACATCAACCCCGGCGATCGCGCCGCTGCGTGCGAGGGCCTGATGGCGCCGGTCGGGCTGGACAAGAAGGGCGACCAGTACACCCTCGTCCATCGCTGCGAGCGCTGCGGCCACGTCAAGCCGAACAAGTCCGCGCCCGGCGACAGCTTCAGCGCGCTCTTGGCGCTGGCGCGGCGGCTGGCCGGGTAGGGCGGTGGCGAAGCCGCGCTTCCGCCTCGACGCGCTGCTGCTGGAGCGGGGCTGGTTCGACGACCTGAAGACCGCCCAGGGCTGGATCGGCTCAGGTAAGGTGGTGGTGGACGGCGCCGTCGTCGCCACTTCGGGCACGCGGGTCTCGCCCGACGCCGAGATCCACCTGCGCGGCCGCCGGCTCCGCTTCGCCACCCGCGGCGGCTACAAGCTGGAGCGCGCGATCCAGCGCTTCGGCATCGAGGTCGCCGGCCGCGTCTGCCTCGACGCCGGCGCCTCGGCGGGCGGCTTCACCGACTGCCTGCTCCAGGCGGGCGCGGCCCGCGTCTACGCCGTCGACGTCGGCTACGGCCTGATCAAGGGCAAGCTCGCCGCCGATCCGCGCGTCCAGGTGTTCGAAAAGACCAACATCGGCGAACTGACCCGCCAGACCTTCGCGGCGCCCATCGACCTCGCCTGCGCCGATCTCTCCTATCTCTCGCTGCAACGGGCGCTGCCGATCCTGCGCGGCCTGTTCGAGGGGCCCTATGACATCACCGCCCTGATCAAGCCGTCGTTCGAGGGCCTGGGCTCGCGGTCCGCCGCTGACGCCGCCCATCTCGGCGAGGTGCTGACGAACCTGTTCGACGCCCTGGCGCGCCTCGAGTTTCGCCCGACGGGCGTCGCCGTCTCGCCCATCCTCGGCGGCCACGGCGCGATCGAGTTCCTGGCCCGCTTCCGTGAGGGCGAGGGGCTGGAGACCGCCGCCGCGACCCGGGCCGCGCTCGCCGACCTCGCCAACCATCCGCCCCAGCCGGACGAGGCTGGGCTCTGACCGACGCCGTTGCGCCGGACTTGTAGTCAGTGTTGACTAGGCGTGAGAGTTCCGCGGCAAGACGGAGCCTGACAGGGAGGCGCGAGATGGCGCAGGCGGAGACGTTGGAGGTCGAGGCGCTCGCGGCGTGGGTGAACACGGCGGCGGAGAGCGGCATGCAGCCGGCCGTCTGGGCCGAGCTGACCCCGAACCGGGTGGCGATCTACGACGACACCGGCCAGGATCGCACCTTCGGCGAGCTGAACGCCAACGCCAACCGCGTCGCCCGGCGGCTGCGCGCGGCCGGGCTCGTGGCCGGCGACTCGGTGGCGCTCGCCTGCTCCAACCGGGCCGAGTTCTGCGACGTGCTGTTCGGCGCGCTGCGGGTCGGGATGCGTCTGACGCCGGTGAACTGGCACCTGACCGGCGACGAGATCGCCTATATCGTCCAGGACTGCGAGGCCAAGGCGTTCTTCGCCGACGCGCGCATCGCCAGAGCGGTCAAGATCGCCGCCGCCCAGTGCCCGAACCTGACGCTCAAGGTGGCGATCGGCGGCGCCATCGACGGCTTCGAGCCCTACGAGGCCGCGGTCCTGCCGCTGGGCGGCGCCGATATCCCGGATCCGGCGCGCGGCTACACCATGCTCTACACCTCCGGCACCACCGGCCGGCCGAAGGGGGTGTTCAAGCCCGGCGTGATCTACGGCGCCTTCCAGCCCGAGGCCGACCGCGCGCGCGACATCTACCTCTGCACCGGCCCGGCCTATCACGCCGCGCCGTTGGCCGGGAACGTGCGCGCGCCGCTGCTGAACGGCCTGCCGATCGTCTTCCTCGACAAATGGGACAGCGAGGAAGTGCTGCGGCTGATCGAGCGCCACCGGATCACCCACTCGCACTTCGTGCCGATCATGTTCCAGCGCCTGCTGGCGCTGCCTGAGGACGTGCGGCGCAAGTACGACCTGTCGTCGCTGAAGCGCATCAACCACGGCGCCGCGCCCTGTCCGCCCGAGGTGAAGCGGGCGACGATCGAGTGGCTGGGGCCGGTGCTGAGCGAGTACTACGCCGGCTCCGAGGGCGGCGCGGGCTTCACCGTGCAGTCCGAGGAATGGCTGCACAAGCCCGGCACCGTCGGCCGCCGCCCGAGCCCGGACGCGGCCAGGATCGTGGGCGACGCTGGCGAGGACTGCCCGCCGAACGTCGCCGGCACGATCTACATGAAGGTCCCGGCGGCCGGCTTCCAGTACTTCAAGGACGCGAAGAAGACCGAGGCCTCGCGGCTCGGCGACTATTTCACCCTCGGCGACATCGGCTACCTCGACGAGGACGACTACCTCTTCCTCACCGGCCGCAGCGCCGAGACCATCATCGCCGGAGGGGTCAACATCTACCCGCAGGAGGTCGACAACGCGCTGATCAAGCACCCGGCGGTGGAAGACAGCTGCACCATCGGCGCGCCGCACGACGAATGGGGCGAGGAAGTGCGCGCCGTCATCCAGCTCAAGCCGGGCCACGAGCCCAGCGAGGCGCTGCGCGCCGAGATCCTCAGCCTGGCGGTCGCCAACCTGGCCAAGTTCAAGATCCCGCGCGGCCTCGATTTCGTCGCCGAGCTGCCGCGCAGCGCCGCCGGCAAAATCCTCCGCAACCGCGTCCGCGAACCCTACTGGGCGGGGCGGGCACGGCAGATCTGAGGGCCACCGCCGTTAGCCGACCGCCTTGCGCGCCGCCTTGGCCGCGGCGACCATGTTGACCAGCGCGGCCCGGGTCTCCGGCCATTTGCGGGTCTTCAGGCCGCAGTCGGGGTTGACCCAGAGCTGACCGATCGAAAGCCTACCTTGAGCGGCGGCGAGCAGGTCCGCCATCTCGCCCACCGTGGGCACGCGGGGCGAGTGGATGTCGTAGACGCCGGGGCCGATCTCGGCCGGGTAGGCGTAGTCGGCGAACGCGTCCAGCAGCTCCATCTTCGATCGCGCGGTCTCGATCGAGATCACGTCGGCGTCCATGGCCCCGATCGCGGCGATGATGTCGTTGAACTCGGAGTAGCACATGTGGGTGTGGATCTGGGTGTGGTCGGCCACGCCCGAGGCGGCCAGCCGGAAGCTCTCGACCGCCCAGCCGAGGTAGCTCTCCCACTCGCCGCGACGCAGCGGCAGGCCTTCGCGCAGCGCCGCCTCGTCGATCTGGATGATCTTCGCGCCCGCCGCCTCCAGGCCCGTCACTTCGTCGCGGATGGCGAGCGCGATCTGCCGGCAGGCCAGCTCGCGCGGAACGTCGTCGCGCACGAACGACCAGTTGAGGATCGTCACCGGGCCGGTGAGCATGCCCTTGATCGGCTTTTCGGTCAGGCTCTGGGCGTAGCGCCACCATTCGACCGTCATCGGCCGCGGGCGAGAGACGTCGCCGAACAGGATCGGCGGGCGCACGCAGCGCGAGCCGTAGGACTGCACCCAGGCGTGGCGGGTGAAGGCGAAGCCCTGCAGCTGCTCGCCGAAATACTGCACCATGTCGTTGCGCTCGAACTCGCCGTGGACCAGCACGTCGAGCCCGATCTCCTCCTGCCAGCGGACGGCGCGCGCGGTCTCCTCGCGCAGGAAGCTCTCGTAGTCGGCGTCGCTGAGCACGCCCTTGTCATGATCGGCGCGCGCCTTGCGCACCTTATCGGTCTGCGGGAACGAGCCGATGGTGGTGGTCGGCAGCGACGGCAGGTCGAGCCGGCCGATCTGCATCGCCTGGCGCTTGCCGAAGGTCACGCCGCGCCGCGCCATCCGCTCGGTGACGCTGGCGAGCCGCGCGGCGACGGCCGGGTCGTGGATCTTCGGCGAGGACCGGCGCGCCGCCGCGGCCGCGCGCGACGCGTCCAGCTGCGCCGCGACGCTCACGCGGCCCTCGTTGAGCGCCCGGGCGAGAACGACCAGCTCCTCGATCTTCTGCAGGCCGAACGCCAGCCAGCTCTTCACGTCGGCGTCGATGGCGGTCTCGATCTCCAGATCGATCGGCGCGTGCAGCAGCGAGCACGACGGGGCCAGCACCCACTGGCGATCAGCCGCCAGCCGCGGCGCCAGGTGGTCCAAAAGGCCGGGCAGGTCGGCGCGCCAGACGTTGCGACCGTCGATGACCCCGAGCGACAGCACCTGACCGGGCCTCGCGGCGGCGATGACGCGGTCCAGCTGGTCGGCCGCGCGGACCAGGTCGACGTGCAGGCCCGCGACCGGCAGCCCGACGGCGGTCTCCAGATTGTCGCCCAGGCCGCCGAAATAGGTGGTCAGCATCAGTTTGACGCCCGGCGCCATGCGCGACAGCAGCCGGTAAGCCTGCTTCAGCGCGGCCTTGTCGTCCTCGTCCAGGTCAAGCACCAGGCAGGGCTCGTCGATCTGCACCCAGTCCGCGCCGGCCAGCTCCAGCCGGTTCAACACCGCCGCATAGACCGGCAGCAGGTCTTTCAACAGGCCGCGCGGATCGAACCCGGCGGCCTTGCTCTTCGCCAGTTTCAGGAACGTCACCGGCCCCAGCAGCACCGGCCGCGTATGGACGCCCTGAGCCTTGGCCTCCTGGAACTGGTCGATCGCCTTGGTCGAAGACAGCGCGAAGGACTGGCCTTCAGACACCTCCGGCACGAGGTAGTGATAGTTGGTGTCGAACCACTTGGTCATCTCGGCTGCGGGCGCGTCGAGACCTTGGTGATGGCCGTGGCCGCAGTCTTCGGCGTCGTCCTCGGCGTGGCCCTGGGCGCCCCGCGCCATGGCGAAGTAGGTGTCCAGCCCCACCTCGCCGCCGCTCCAGCCGTAGATCGGCGGAATCGCCCCCACCATGGCGCTGGTGTCGAGCACGTGGTCGTAGAGCGAGAAGTCGTTGCTGGGGATGTGGCCAACGCCCATCCGCTGCTGCCGCGCCCAGGTCTTGGCGCGCAGATCGGCGGCGGTCGCGAGCAGCGCCTCGGCGCTGGTCTTGCCCGACCAATATCGTTCCAGCGCGGTCTTCAGCTCCCGGCGGGGGCCGATGCGGGGAAAGCCCAGGGTGGCGACGGTGACGCTCATGTGCCTCGAACCATTCTCTCTATGGCGAGGCGATCAGACGCGAGCAGACGACGGACGGCCTCGGCCGGTCGCGCCTGACTTGCGACCTGACCGGACACCCCGCCGGCGGACGTTATCTGACGAGGCAGGTCTCCTGGCTCACGGGTCGTCACGTCGGTCCAGGCCTTCCCGGCGCGTCACCCCGAAAGGGACGGGCGCGCCAGTGGCACGATGGAGGACCGCCGCTCGCCGCTCACAGTTGCGGGGGCAGCGCCGGATTCCGCCCCGAGGAGCGCCACCGGCTTCCCGTCTTGGCTCCGCGCCTCCGGCGACGTGAAGAACCTCGACGCCGCCATAAGGCCGGCTTCCATCGCCCGAGTCAAGTGGATATAAAGATATCCTTATATGGTTATGTCATTCGACTCACTGACCGCGCCCTATGTGCTGCTGGAGGACCGGCTCACCGCCGGCGGGGGCGGGCGACTCTACGCCGAGCCCTACGCGGTGATCCGCTGCGACGACGCCGGCGAGGTCGAGGCGGCGTTCCGCCGGATCGAGCAAGGCCTGGCCGATGGCCTTCACGGCGCCGGGCTGTTCGCCTACGAACTCGGCTACGCGCTCGAGCCGAGGCTGGCGCCGTTGATGCCGGAACGGCGCGAGGCGCCGCTGCTGTGGATGGGCCTGTTCGAGCCGCCGAAGCTGGTCGCCGCCGGGGTGCTGGACGCCGCCTTCGCGAGTCTGGCCCCGCCGCCGCCGATCACCGCCCTGCGCAGCGGGAACGACCAGGCGGACCACATGGACAAGGTCGCGCGGATCCTTCGCCTGATCGAGGCGGGCGACGTCTATCAGGTCAACCTGACCTTCCCGCTGCGGTTCGACTATGCCGGCGCGCCGCTCGGCCTCTACGCCGCGCTCCGGTCCCGGCAACCGGTCGCCCACGGCGGCGTCGCGGCCCTGGAGGACATGACCGTGCTCTCCGTCTCACCCGAACTCTGGGTCGAGGTGACGGGCGGCCAGGCGACGACGCGGCCGATGAAGGGCACCGCGGCGCGGGACGTCGATCCCGCAGCCCTGGCGGCCGACCCGAAGCAGCGGGCCGAGAACCTGATGATCGTCGATCTGCTGCGCAACGACCTGGCGCGGATCTCGGCGCCCGGCACGGTGCGCGTCCCCGATCTCTTCACCGTCGAGACCTATCCGAGCTTCCACGCCCTGACCTCGACGATCACCAGCCGGCTCAGCGGCGGCGCGAGCTTGCGCGACCGCGTCGCGGCGCTGTTTCCGTGCGGGTCGGTCGTGGGGGCGCCGAAGATCCGCGCCGGCGAGATCATCCGCTCGTTGGAGCCGTCGCCGCGCGGCGTCTACACCGGCGCCCTGGGGGCGATCTCGCCGGGTGGCGACATGGCGTTCAACGTCGCCATCCGCACCGCGGTGCTGAGGCCCGATGGAACCGGCCGCTACGATGTCGGCGGCGGCATCGTCGCCGACTCCGATCCCGAGGCGGAATACGAGGAGGCGCGCCTGAAGGCCCGCGTGCTGACCGACCTCGCCGACGACTATGGCCTGATCGAGACCTTCCGCTGGTCGCGGGCCGCCGGCTTCGTCCGCCTCGGCCTGCATCTGGACCGCCTGGCCGCGTCCTCCCGCCAGCTCGGTTTCGCCTTCGATCGCCTGGAAGCGGAGTGCGCGTTGCGCCGGCTCGCGGCGGCCTGGCCTCCGGGCGCCGGCGATCAGCGGATGCGGCTGCAGCTGGCCCGCGACGGCGGCTTGCAGATCACCCGCGCGGATGTCACCGCATCGAACGGCGTCCTGAAAGTTGGCTTGGCCGCCGCCCGCCTCGACCCCGGCGACCCGTTCCTGCGCCACAAGACGACCCGCCGCGACCTCTACGAGCGCGCCTTTGTGGAAGCCGCCGCGCGTGGCCTGGACGAAGTGCTGTTCCTCAATCGGCGCGGCGAAGTCGCCGAGGCCTCGCGCAATTCCGTGTTCGTGGAGCTGGACGGCAAGCTCGTCACCCCGCCGCTGACCAGCGGCGTCCTGCCGGGCGTGCTCCGCCGGCATCTGATCGAAAGCGGCCAGGCGATCCAGCAAACCGTGCCGCTCGATCTCCTGACCTCGCACCCGTTGCTGCTGGGAAACAGCCTGCATGGTCTACGCGCCGCGCGCCTGGAACCGATCGTGCCTTGATGGACCGCTCAACGGCTAGCTGGCGCTTGGGACCGCGTATCCGGCGTAGGAGTCCTTCAGCGTCGCGTGGTTGAGCAGCATGACCGCCTTCAGCACGGCGCCCGCCGCGTCGTAGATGCGCGAGCGCACCCAGTAGGACTCGGTGCGGCGGCTTTCCGACAGGGCGACGATCTCGCGCCGGATCAGATAGTCCTCGCCGACGAAGAGCGGCCCGCTCACCATGCGGATTTCCTGGTCGGCGAAGAGGCCGACCGCCGGGCCTTTCACCGGGAACCTCGCCGCGCCGCTCGAATATTCCGCCAGCACGCTGACCATCTCCAGCGGGATGATGGCGCGTCCCCACGGCGAGGCCGACGCGTCCGAATACCAGGCCGAGGTCTCGGTGATCGCGTCCAGCTTCTGCGCCAGCGAGAACGGATAGAGCGCGCCCATGTGCTGGCCCGCGTCCATCCGCACCGGCTCGTCGCGGGCGCCGGTCATCCCGACGCGCAGGTCCTCCAGGATCAGCAGCCGCGCCGGTGGCCTCAGCGCGCGCATCCGCTCTTCGAGCAGGGTCTCGCCGTCGTCCGGGCCGATACTGGCGCTGGCCTCGAGCACGGGCGTGCCGTCTTCCTTCTCCGCCCAGACCCTCGTCCTCCTGGCGCCCTTTGGCGGGACGTCGGCGAAGGCCCGGACGGCTTCGCCCTCGACCACCATGTTGAGGTAGTGCGACGAGATGCAGCCGCGCTCGAACCAGGCCTGGCCCCAGATCTGTTCCAGCAACGGCGGGAACAGGCTGAAGTGCGTCGGCCCTTCGATCGGGCCGGCGCGCAAGCCCAGTTTTTCGGCCGTGGCGTCGTCGTGGATCGATGTATGGCCGCCATACTCCTGCTCCGCCAGCATCTGCCGCGGCTTGCGCAGCGGGCCGCTCAAGGTCATTGGGGTGTCGAAGCTCATGACGGTGTTCCTCGATTTAAGCCGACACGATTGCGCAGGCGAAGTTGGCATGAAATCCTGCAAAGCTGTGAGAGCGCTCTATTCGCCGTCGAGGTCGGCGGCTAGATTTGATTTCGACGTGAAGCTGGGATGAGTCAGGATGGCGACGGGTACGGTAAAGTTCTTCAACCAGGCCAAGGGCTTTGGTTTCATCGCGCCTGACGATGGCGGCGCCGACGTCTTCGTGCACGTCTCGGCGGTCGAACGATCGGGCCTCGACGGCCTGAACGACGGCGACCAGGTCGCCTTCGAGCTGGAGCAGGACCGCAGGTCCGGCAAGCTGGCGGCCGTCGACCTGCAGATGATCGCGGCCGGCGCGCCGGCGCCTCGACGAGATGGCTTCGGCGCGCGGCCGGGCGGTGGCGGTGGCGGCGGCTTTGGCCGACCGCCGCGGAGCGATGCGCCGCGCGGTGGCGGAGGCGGCGGCGCCCGCACGCCCGCGGGACCCGGGTCCGGCGTCGTCAAATGGTTCAACCCGACCAAGGGCTTCGGCTTCATCCAGCCCGACGAGGGCGGCGGCGACGTCTTCGTCCACATCTCGGCGGTCGAACGCGCCGGTCTGCGCGGGCTGAACGAGGGGCAGCGGGTCTCCTACGAGATCGAACAGGACCGCCGCTCGGGGAAGGCCTCGGCCACCAACCTGCGCGTCGATCCCTAGCCCAAGCCGCGCAACACGGAAATCGGAGCACGGCCGCCGCAACGCCGGGCTGGAACGTCCAGCTCACGCGGCCATGCAGGTAGCCGATCAGCCGCTCGACAAGCCGGCGTTCGCGGCCGTGCGTGACTGCGCCGACGCGGACGCTGTCATCGGCCACCCGCCGACCGCTTTTCAATAACGCCCGGCGGGCGGAAGGAACTCTTCACGCGAACGGAACAATGCGGCGGGCGGGAATCCGAGGTATAAAACGGATTTTACCGGTTTAGGCGCGAGCCAATAGCGGAGATTCCGCTTTTCGGCCTCATAAAACCGGGAGATATTGGTTTTCGCAAGCCGTCGCGGAGGAGCCAAAGCCTTGACCCCGTTCTCGTCCCTTCTCGAGGCCTTCGAAGCGCGCACCGCGCAACACGCGCTGAAGAGCGGCCCCTATGTGGAGGGGGCGGCGTTCGTGCGCGGCGGGTACATGCCCGCCGCCGAGGCGACGGTGCCGCTGTTCGACTATGGTTTTCTTCGCTCCGACCTCACCTATGACGTGCCGGCGGTTTGGAACGGCCGCTTCTTCCGCCTGGACGACCATCTGGCGCGTCTGGAGCGGAGCTGTGCGAAGCTTCGCCTGACCCCGCCGATGCCGATCCCGCGGATCCGCGAAATGCTGATCGAGCTGGTTCGTCTGACCGAACTGCGCGACGCCTACGTCGACGTCATCGTCACGCGTGGCATGGCGCCGAAGGGTCAACGTGACGTGCGCCTGGCGACGCCGGCGATCTACGCCTTCGTCATCCCCTATGTCTGGATCATGCCGCTCGCCCTGCACGAGGTCGGCGGCAGCGCCGTCGTCACCCGGGAGACCCGGCGCACGCCGCCGGGCGCCATGGACCCGACCATCAAGAACCTGCAGTGGGGCGATCTCAGCCGCGGCTTCTTCGAGGCCTTCGACCGCGGCGCCAGCCTGCCGTTGCTGCCCGACGGCGACGGCAACGTCACCGAAGGCTGCTACAACATCTTCACGGTCCACGATCGCACGCTGCGCACGCCAGGCCGGGGAGTGCTGGAGGGCGTCACCCGCCTGACGGCCATGGAGATTGCCCGGGCGGAGGGCTGGACGGTGACCATGGAAGATGTCCGGGTCGCCTCGCTCTATGACGCCGACGAGATCTTCCTGAGTTCCACCGCGGGCGGGATCATGCCGATCACCACGCTCGACGACAAACCGGTCGGCGGCGGCCAGGTCGGGCCGGTCACCCGGCGCATCTGGGAGCGCTACTGGGACCTGCACTCGGACCCCGGCCTGAGCTTCGCCGTCGACTATGGGTGAGGCCGCCGTGAAGGGAGCGCGCGCGCCGCGCCGGACCACGCCGCGCAAGCCGCTGCAGGCGCGGGGCCGGGCGCGCTACGAGGCGATCCTGGACGTCCTCGAGGCCCTGCTGGCGCAGACCGACTGGGACCAGATCGGCTACTACCAGATCGTCGAGCGCGCGGGGATGCCGGCCGCCTCGATCTATCATTTCTTTCCGACCAAGGGCGCGTTGTTCATGGCGCTCGCCGAACGCTATTTCGAGCACTTCAGAGCGGCGTCCCAAGCCTCTTCGCAGAACGCCGCCTATGCGCGCTGGCAGGATCTGCTGGCCGCCCGGCAGACGGCGGCGGTCGAATACTACAACAGCCATCGGGCGGCGATGAAGCTGATCCTGGGTTCGCCGCCGTTCCTGGAGATTCACTGGTCCGACGCGAACGCCAATCGCGTCATCTCCCAGCAGCTGTTCGACGCCTTCCGGCGGCTCTATGAATTGCCGTACGTCCAGGCGCCGCAGCGAAAATTCCTGCTCGCGGTGTCGATCGGCGACGCCGTCTGGCGGACCTCGTTCGATGAGCACGGCTACATCACGCCGGACTACGAGGCGGAGGCGAAGCGGGCGGTGATCGCCTTTTTTCGCACCTTCCTGCCGGAAGAACTCGCGCCAAGACAGGAGGCTGAAGCCGCCGCATGACCCGCAATTCCCTCTCCGTCGCCGATCTGGAGGCCCGCGCCCTGGCCTTGCGCAAGCGCGTCGTCCAGATGGTCGGGAAGATCCGCGTCGGCTACCTCCAGCAGGGCCTGGGCGCCGCCGACATCTTCGCCGCGGTCTACTTCGGCGAACTGCGGCTGCGCGAGGACGATCCCGACTGGCCGCAGCGCGACCGCTGCCTCCTGTCCACGGCCCACAATACCGCGCTGCTCTATGCGACCTTCGCCGAGCGCGGCCTGATCGATCCGGCGCTGCTGGAGCGCTACACCGAGGACGGCTCGCCGCTGGAGGTGAACGCCTCCGAGCGGCTGGGCACTCTGGTGGAGGCCACCTGCGGGTCGCTGGGGCAGGGGCTGTCGGTCGCCGTCGGCATGGCGCTCAGCCTGCGCCGCAAGCATCTGCCCAGCCGGGTCTACGTCATCCTCGGGGACGGCGAGCTGCAGGAGGGCCAGGTGTGGGAGGCGGCGCTGAGCGCCGGCGGCCACGGGCTCGGCAACCTCACCATGATCATCGACCGCAACGACATGCAGGTGGAGGGTCACACCGACAAGGTCGTGCGCATGGATCCCATCGGGGCCAAGTTCGCGGCGTTCGGCTGGAACGCCGTGGAGATCGACGGCAACAGCATGGCGGCTGTCGTCGAAGCGCTGGGCAAGGCGCGCGAAACCGCCGACCGGCCGACCGTGATCGTCGCCCGCACGCTCGCCGGCGCCGGCGTCCCGTTCCTCGAAGGCCAGCTCCGGCACGTGGCCTCGATCACGCCGGAAGACGCGACGCGGGCGATGGACGTCCTGAACGGAGTGGCCGCATGACCGAGACTTCGATCGAGGGCATGGGCGGCTTCAAGGACGAGAAGTTCTATCGCCAGGAATCGCTCGCCGCACGCTCCTACGGCCGGGCTCTGCTCGCCGCGGCCAAGGCGGACACGCGCATCGTCTGCCTGGGCGCCGACCTGACGCAGCCCACGGAGACCTACCTGTTCCGCGACCAGATCCCCGAGCGCTTCTTCATGCTGGGCATCCAGGAAGCCAATATGATCGGCGTCGCGGGCGGCATGGCGCGCGCCGGCGACATCCCGTTCGCCCACAGCTTCTGCGTCTTCATCACCCGGCGGGTCTACGACCAGATCGCCATGCAGGCGGCCTATCCGAAGTTGCCGGTGAAGCTGGTCGGCTTCATCCCGGGACTCGCCACCGAACTCGGCGTTTCGCACCAGGCCATCGACGACATCGCCCTGATGCGCGCGCTGCCCAACATGGCGGTGATCGAGCCTTCCGGTCCCGAGCAGATCGGCGCGGCCCTGACCGCCGCGCTCGACTACGACGGACCGGTCTATCTGCGCCTCTCGATCGCCCGCGGCAGGCCGGACGAGACCGCGCCCCTGGTCCCGCTCGAACTGGGCAAGGGGCTGGTGGTGCGGCAAGGCGCCGACGTCGCCATACTCGCCTGCGGAAGCATGGTCGCCGAAGCCCTGGCGGCCGCGGAGACGCTGGCGCGGCGGGGACTCTCGGCCACTGTCGCCAACATGGCCAGCCTGAAACCGTTCGACGCCGCCCTGGCGGAGCGCCTGGCGCGCGAGCATCGGGCGCTGATCACCGCCGAGAACCACTCGATCATCGGCGGCCTCGGCGCCGCCGTCGCCGAGAGCTTGGCCCTGGCCGGCGTGGCGACGAACTTCGCCATGATCGGCGTGCGCGACACCTTCGCCGAGGGCGGCACGACGCCTTACCTGATGGAGAAGTACGGCCTCGCGGCGCGCCACATCGCCGAGCGGGCGGAGGCGCTGTGCGGCCGCGCGGGCGCTCTCTAGGCGCTAGGTTCGCTGCGGAGGCTTTTGGCTGGGCGCGAAGCGGCCCTCGTCGCTTGACATGCCGCGAAGGTCCGGGGTCAGCAATTCGCCGGCGGTCAACCGCTGGGGGCTGGAGGTGAGCGGTGATCCCAATCGTGCTGTTCTGTGTCTCGATCGGATGCGCGGCCGGCGTGGCGGTCGCGGTTGCGCAGGCCAGGGCGCGAGTTCAGTTCGGACGCGTTTGCGGTCGGCGATCCGACTGGCGATAGTTGGCGCAGCTTCGGCGGGGACCGGTCAGCCCAGTCCAGGCAACAACGGCGGCTCGGCGATCAGTCGCGAACTGCGCTGGCCCGAGTAGTAGCTCCACAGTTATTGTCGAATACCGACAGGGATGGCATTGTCTGGACGTGGACCGCGCGATGGCGCGAAGATCAACGTCATAAGACGAGCCGCCGCGTCCAGGTTTCGTTTTCAACCACGGGGGACGGCGCGGCATGAGCTTCGCCGCCGCGTTTCATCCCGCGGCAGCGAAGAAAGCTTCGCCATCCGGGGGCTCCCATCGAACCGAGGAGCAGGCCAAAGGTCGCTAAGTCATTGAAAACTGGTGCCGTCGCAGGGACTCGAACCCTGGACCTCAGCCTTACCAAGGATGCGCTCTACCACTGAGCTACGACGGCGCGCCCGCCTGGGCGGGAGGGGCGGGTTGTTAGCGGACGTATCGGGCGGTGTGAAGCGGAAAAGGGCGTGAGGACTTGACGCGGGGGCCGGGCGCGCTAGCTCGGGCGCATGGCAGACCCCGCCGATCCGCCCCCGCCGCCCGCGCCAAAGCGTGACGCGCGCGCCGCGAAAGACGACCGCGAAGCCCGGCTTGCGGCGGCGCTGCGGGCCAATCTGCGCCGGCGCAAGGCCGCCGATCGGGTGCGGGACTAGGCCGGGCGGGGCGCGATGCGCAGGCCCTCCAGCAGCGCGGTCAACGCCGCGGCGTAGTCGGCGGCGGTGGCGGCGGGATCGGCCGCGGCGTGGCAAGCCGAAGCGGCCTCGGTGGCGGCGCCCAGGATCAGCCGGGCGAGTGGTTCCACCGGCTGGGTTCGGATCAGGCCCGACTCCATCGCCGCGCCGAGCGCCGCCGGCGCCAGCGCGCCGAAGTGCGCCTCGTCGATCTCGCGCCAGCGCTCCCAGCCGAGCACCGCCGGCCCGTCCCTGAGTACGATCTGCCCGATCGGCCCCTCGGCGCAGGCGGCGAAGTAGCCCGACATCCCGAATGAAATCGCGGCCAGGGCGTCCGGCTGTTGGAAGGCGCCCCGGCCGAGCGCGGCGGCGAGCTCGGCCGACACCTGCTCGAGTACGACCTCGAACAGCGCCTCCTTGGTCGCGAAGTGGTGGTAGATCGCGCCCTTGGCGACCCCCGCGGCCTCGGCGACCTGGTTCATGGTGGTCTCGGCGAAGCCGCCGCGGCCGAACAAATCCGCGGCCGCCGCGATGATCGCCGCTCGCGTGCCCGCGCTTCGCTCGGCCTGTCTCGCCATGCCGCACCCTAGCACGCTCTGGATCAAGATTGACTTTCCGACCCTCGGTCGGTAAAAACCGACCCGCAGTCGGAAATCTGAGGTCGGTCATGCCAGATTCAGTTGTCGTCAGACGCTTCGTGGACACCGTGGAAGCCGGTGATTTCACCGGCGCCATCGAACGGTTCTACCTGCCGGACGCCTACATGCAGGAAAACCAGGCCGAGCCGCGGGTGGGGCGCGCGCGCCTGGTGGCGGAGGAGGCGGCGATCATGGCGAGCGCCAAGCAGATCACCGCGCGTTGCCTCGGCGCGCCGCTGATCGAGGGCGACCGCGTGGCGATCCGCTGGCAGTTCCAGTTCACGTTTCCCGACGGCCGCGGCTTTACCCAGGAGGAGGTCGCCTGGCAGACCTGGCGCGGCGCGGCGATCGCCGAAGAGACCTTCTTCTACGACCCGGCCCAGCAGGCGCCGCGCTAAGCGGCGACCAGGACCCTCCGGGGCCGCGTCGCCATCGCAACGAGCATGAAGATCACCGCGGCCGCGGCCGCCGTGGCGAACTCGGTCCAGAGCAGGGCGCCGACGTTCCAACGGGTGTCGGCCCAGCCGTCCAGCGCCGGCATCAGGGCGACGGGGATGTTGCTGATCGAGGCGAACAGGGTGTATTTCGTCGCCGCCGCACCGCCGCCGATCGCCTCCAGGGTCGCGGCCGAGAAGGCGGCGTAGCTGAGCCCCAGCGCCGCCGAATAGGCGAACACGAAGACGACGAACCACTCCGGCGTGCGCGGCGTCAGCGCGATCACCGCGCAGATCACGCCGCCGACGACGCCGAACAGCACATAGGCCGATTTGCGGTCCATCCGGTCGCACAGATAGCCGCCCAGGATCGCGGCGACGCCGGTCACCACGCCCACCACCCAGTTAATATTGGTGATCAGGTCGACGTTCACCCGCCACTCCTTCGAGATGGCGGAGAACAGTTGCTGCGCGCCGCCCGCGCCCAGCGGCAGCACCAGCGCGAACAGCGTCAGCCAGCCGAGCCGCGCCTTGCACGCCTGCCAGCAGTCGATCACCACCAGCCGCAGCGTCGCCAGGTAGTTCGCGTGGCTGGATACCGGCTGGGCCTTCGGGGCGAAGAGCAGGGCGAGCGCGCAGGCCGCGGTCCCGGCCGCGACGACCGCGCCCGAGATCGGCAGCGAATGGAAGTGGCTGGCGACCCACAGGCCCGCGCCGCCGCCGATGCCGCCGCCGCCGAGGTTGCCGGCCTGGCTCCAGCCGCCGGCGGCGCCGCGCCGCTCGGGCGCGGTGTCGTGCGCCATCAGGCTGTCGGCGGCCATGCCGAGGAAGGACGAGGCGATGCTGACCACCAGCGACAGCACGCCCAGCTTCACCGCCGAGGCGGCCCCGATCGGCAGGTTTGCCGACCAGAGCAGGCAGGGAATGATCACCGCAATGGCGAGCAGGTACCAGGCCTTTACGTTCAGCGTCGTGTCGACCAACGGCGCCCAAAGCACCTTCAGCACCTGGGCCGCCAGGGCGATCGAGACGATCAGCCCGAAGGCCGCCGTCGAGACGCCGGCCTTGCTGTAGAACCACTCGATCGTGCCGGTCAGGAAGCCGCCGGGCGCGCCGAAGCCGAAGTAGAGGAAGAAGAACAGCACCGGATGGACGGCGCGCCGCGGCGCGCTCGGATTGGGATGCACGAACGCTCCTTTGCCCTGCCCGGCCGGGAGCATGGGGCAAGCTTTCGGACCGCGCAACGCCGCCATCCGTGAACCCCCTTATCGGCCGCCCGGAGCATGGGCTATGAAGCACGTCGGGACTGCTTCGCCGCATCGGCGCTCTGGTCTCGGGAGGCGCGCTGAATGGATCGCATCGCCATCACCGGCGGAGCGCGGCTGGAGGGGGTGATCCCCATCTCGGGCGCCAAGAATTCCGCCATCAAGCTGATGGTGGCGAGCCTTCTCACCGACCAGCCGCTGCGGCTGACCAACATGCCGCGCCTGGCCGACACCCGCTTCCTCGGCCGGCTGCTGCAGCGGCTCGGCGTCGAGGTCGAGGAAGGGGAGGGCGACGGCGGCCCGGAGACCGTGCTGACCACCCCCGAGATCGTCTCGGCCATCGCCCCTTACGAGCTGGTGCGCCAGATGCGCGCCTCGTTCAACGTGCTGGGGCCGCTCTTGGCGCGCACCGGCCAGGCCAAGGTCTCGCTGCCCGGCGGCTGCGCCATCGGCGCGCGGCCGGTGGACCTGCACCTGCTGGCGCTGGAGGCGCTGGGCGCGCGGATCGACCTCAGCGAGGGCTATGTCTACGCCCAGGCGCCGCGGGGCCTGCGCGGCGCGCAGATCAACTTCCCCTCCGTCTCGGTCGGCGCCACCGAGCACGCCATCCTGGCCGCCGTGCTCGCCCACGGCGAGACGGTGATCGCCAACGCCGCCTGCGAGCCCGAGATCGCCGACCTCGCCGCGTGCCTGACCAAGATGGGCGCGAAGATCGAGGGCGCCGGCCAGCCGGTGATCCGTGTCGTCGGCGTCGCCCAGCTCGGCGGCGCGACCCACGAGGTGACGCCTGACCGGATCGAGACCGGCACCTATGCGCTGGCCGCCGCTATGGCCGGCGGCGAGGTGCGCCTCACCCGCACCCGCGCCGAGATGGTCGAATCACTGCTGGTGAAGATGGAGGAGGCGGGAGTTGAGGTGATCCGGCTCAACGACGGCCTCACCGTCAAACGCAACGGCGCGCGGCTCAGGGCCGTCGAGGTCACCACCGATCCCTATCCCGGCTTCGCCACCGACCTGCAGGCCCAGTTCATGGCGCTGATGACGCTGGCCAACGGCGAGAGCGTGATCCGCGAGACGATCTTCGAGAACCGCTTCATGCACGCGCCGGAACTGAGCCGCCTGGGCGCCGACATCGCCGTCTCCGGCGGCGAGGCGCGGGTGCGCGGCGTCGCGGCGCTGACCGGCGCGCCGGTGATGGCCACCGACCTGCGCGCCTCGGTCGGCCTGGTCATCGCGGCCCTGGCGGCCAAGGGCGAGACGGTGGTGGGCCGCGTCTACCACCTCGACCGCGGCTTCGAGCGGCTGGAGGACAAGCTTTCGGCGGTGGGCGCCAATGTGCGACGCATCCGCGGCGACGAAGGCGGTGGCCTCGAGGAGGCCGAATGACCAAGCACGAGCCGCTGCGGCTGCTGGCCGAGGACGAGGACGACCTGGCGGTGATCTCGGCGGCGCTGCAGGACGCCGTCGCCAAGGTCGGCGACATCGAGTGGGACCCCAAAGGCCGCCGCTTCACCCTGGCCCTCAACCGCTATCTTTGGGAGACGCCAGGCGGCCTCTTGGGCAATCGGGTGCGCACGGGCCTGCAGTTCGGCTCGGTGCTGTCGGTGAAGTCGCGCAACCTGCGCCGCGAGGCGCCCGACGCGGTGGTGGCGTTGCTGGCGGTCGCGTTCGAGGCGTGCGACCCGCCGGGCGGGGTGGTGCGCCTCGCCTTCGCCGGCGGCGGCGACGTCGAACTCACCGTCGAATGCGTCGACGCCGCCCTGGCGGACCTCTCCACCCCCTGGCCGACCCCCAGCACCCCGGCGCACGAGGAGTAGGGGCGGCGTAATTCCGCTTTTCGTTTCCGCCGCCAGCGGCGAAAAGCGCGCCATGCGCCGCTTCGCGACCTCCGACCCCGGCTTCGACGCCGATTTCGACGCCTTCCTGGCCGAGCGGCGCGGGATGCCGGCCGACGTCGACGACGCGGTGGCCGGGGTGCTGGAGGCGGTGCTCACCGAGGGGCTGGACGCGGTGCTGCGCTACACCGAGCGCTTCGATCGGGTGCGGCTGACCGAGCAGACGATCGGCGTGACGCCGCGCGAGTTCCAGACCGGGCTGGACGCCTGTCCGGACGACGTGCGCGAGGCCATCGCCTTCGCCGCGCGGCGCATCCGCAGCTACCACGAGCGTCAGCGCCCGGCCGACGCGCGCTGGACCGACGAGGCCGGCGTCGAACTCGGCTGGCGCTGGACGCCGATCGAGGCGGTCGGGATCTATGTGCCGGGCGGCCGCGCGGCTTATCCCTCCACCGTGCTGATGAATGCGATCCCGGCCCAGGTCGCCGGCGTCGACCGCATCGCCATGGTGACCCCGCCCGGCCGGCTGGAGCCGGCGGTGCTGGCCGCGGCGCGGGAGGCGGGGGTGACCGAGATCTGGCGCGTCGGCGGGGCCCAGGCCTGCGCCGCGCTCGCCTTCGGCGCCGGGCCGATCCGGCCGGTGGACAAGATCGTCGGACCCGGCAATGCCTATGTCACCGCCGCCAAGCGCCGGCTCTACGGCATCGTCGGCATCGACGCGCTGGCGGGCCCCTCCGAGGTCGTGGTGGTGGCCGACGCGGCCAACGACCCGACCTGGATCGCCGCCGACCTGCTCTCCCAGGCCGAGCACGACCCCGCCGCCCAGTCGATCCTGATCACCGACGACGCGGCCTTCGCCGAGGCGGTGGCCGCCGCCGTCGAGGCGCAGCTGACCACGCTCGCCACCGGCGCCGACGCCGCCGCCTCTTGGCGCGACCACGGCGCGGTGATCCTCGCGCCCCTGGACGACGCGCCCGGCCTCGTCGACCGCATCGCCCCCGAGCATGTCGAGTTCGCCATCGAGGCGCCGGCGCGGCTGGCCGACCGCGTCCGCCACGCCGGCGCGATCTTCCTCGGCCGCTACGCCCCCGAGGCGCTCGGCGACTACGTCGCCGGCTCCAACCACGTCCTGCCCACCAGCCGCGCGGCGCGCTTCTCGTCCGGCCTCTCGCTCTACGACTTCCTCAAGCGCACCTCGATCCTCGGCTGCGACGCCGCGTCGTTCCAGGCGCTGGCGGCGGCGACGGAAACGCTGGCCGTGGCGGAAGGCCTGCCGGCGCACGCGAGGTCGGTGTCGATTCGCAGAAATCGCCCCTAGCGTACCCGCCCCCTGGAGGGGCGGGTGGCCGCGCAGCGGCCGGGTGGGGGGCTCCCTCCGCTACCGCAACATCGCCGATTTGCCTGCTATGCCGCGGTGGCGGAGAGACCCCCCACCCCCGACCCCTCCCCTCAGCGGGGAGGGGAGCGCAGCTCGAAAGCTCGGGGCTCGCGGCTGTGAGGCCCGTGCGCTATCAGTCCGGCATGAGCGGCGATCCGCGCGATGAGATGCCAAGGACGCGGCGCGTGGGAGGACCGGTCCACGCCAAGCTCGCGCGCCATCTTCGAAGCCAGCCGACCGCCACCGAGCGCAAGCTCTGGGCGTGGCTGAGGACACTTCGAAACACCCAGGGGCTTCACTTCCGCCGCCAGGCGCCAATCGGCCGCTTCGTCGCCGACTTCGCCTGCCATGCCGCCAAGCTGATCATCGAACTCGACGGTCCTTTCCACGACCCAGCGGCGGATGCAGATCGCGACGCCTGGTTCAGCGCCGGCGGCTACCGCACCTTGCGGTTCTCCAACGCGGAAGTTGTCGCGCACTGGGATCGCGTTGTCTGGGCCGTCGAAGCCGCGCTCGGCCTCGGCGCCGCTCTCGACGGCCCGCTCGCGCACTTCCAACCCCCGATCCCGGCGTCGCCACGATGAGCGGCCCCCACCGTTTGCTGACCGTCGTGCTGGACGAGGACTCGCTTTCGGCCG
>Ga0302311_10002482_pt1 | contig 20929 bp, 8 predicted proteins | sample III_Palsa_N1_3_FD_200449 | JGI IMG/M metagenome (GOLD analysis project Ga0302311, IMG submission 200449) | Peat permafrost microbial communities from Stordalen Mire near Abisko, Sweden - III_Palsa_N1_3 | ecosystem: Environmental > Terrestrial > Soil > Palsa > Peat permafrost | place: Sweden... | reverse complement strand
TCAGGTGGCAGAATTCATTCCAGGGGCCTCCGCCACACGCTTACCTAGAAACTACCGGGGAAGAGTCATTCGCATTGTGTATCTTAATGCCCATTATGGGTATTTAGTAGCCACGGATCACAAGCTAAAACAGGCCGATTCTGGAGGCTTATTTATCGGGTGGAAATGGATGGACAAACGGAGGCGTGCTGCCATCCGCCGCCGGCGGGCGCCTACTGCACAGCCGCCTCGATCTTATCGTCCCACCATCCTCCGCCCAGCGCGGTGAGGAGGCTTGCGCTTGCGCGCGCAAGGCTCCGCCCTTGAAGTGCGGCTGGCGATTTGCAGCCGAGTCGACGCAATGATCAGCACCTCGTTCACGACACTGCCGGTGCAACGGCGGCAATCACGACGAACAGCGCAAGCGCGCTCCACAGCAGCAGCGCGCGCCGGCGCGAGGCCGGGCAATCGTAGCAAGCCGGTCAGCTAATCTTAGGCGGCGAGACGACGCTGCTTCCGGCCGAGCAGGACCATCAGGCTTCCAAGCAGCAGCGTCAGGCCGCTCGCGGCGGTGGCGGGGTCAACCTCGGGGACCTCTGTGACAGTCTCAGTCGCGCTGAATGTCCCCGTCTCGGGAAACAAGAAGTTGGACGTAGCAACGCTGCTCGATACCGGACCGCCCAACGGGGAAAAAAGAAAAGTCGCGGTCGAGGTACCAAACGAATATTCCCCAAACCAGCTAGTGCCTTGAGATGAGCACGCGGCCGAGGTGAGGTAAGAAAAGAACGAGATACTACCGCTGCCGCAACCACGCGATTCCGTCTGGGCCGAGTTCGCGAGGGCAGTAAAATTAAAGTCGGTCCCGGACCAGTCAACGGTAAAGTTCGAGAACTGACTGCCGGCGGGCTGCGCGGCGTTATAAGTGAACGCACCGGTCGCGTCGATGACCGACGTCGATGAGCTATCAAAAAAATCCAAGGTGTAAGTTTGTGCGTGTGCGGTGGCCGCGCCGCACAGGGCGACAACCGCAGCCCCTACCCACTTCGCTTCCCTGTTCATATGCGCGATCTCCCAAGACTCAAATCAACGATTGCAGCCTCGTCCCCAGAGTTGTATTTGAGCAGATTTCGTATGAGGTATCTACCACTGTGACGAAGTCTGCACTCGTGATTCCAGGACTGTGAGGCGATTTGGATAACGGTTTTCATTATGTTTAGTCAGTAGCTGTGTACCAGTATCAGCCTAGTGCCCGCCAATGGCCTGGTTTCTCGTTCCGGGCGTGTAGTCAACGCTGAAGTTGGTGCCGGGCGTCGCCGATCCATCCGACGTCAGCGAATAGTCGCTGGCACTGGTCCCAAACTGATTCGCGGATTGATTCAAGAGGTGCAGCGTCACCACCAAGTCGTCTGCGCTGTCGGTCAAAGTCACATTGGTGGTGGTACCCACCGCACCCGTTCCCGACACGCTGGTGATGGTCGTATCTGCGAATTTGAAGTTGGCCAGATCGACCGTGTCGAAACTGGTGCTGCTTGCGGCAGCCAGCCCAGACAATGTGCCGGAGAAATTTTGCGCCGCATCGAGCTTCAGCGTGTCGCCCGATTTGTTGGCGAAGGTTACGGTCTGCCCGCTGCTCACTCCGCCAGCGAACTCCAACGTGCCGCCGGTGGAGATGGTCTCCTTGCCGGTGCCGCTCACCGAGCTGTCCACGACCAGATCGCCGTCAACAGACCCCAGGGTTCCGGTATTGGCAATCGTGTTGCTTCCGGTATTGACCGTGAGCGTGCCCAAATGGCTCTCGATGGTGCCTTCATTGGTGAGGGTCAGCGACGAATTGCCCACCGTGCCTGCCCCGACGATGGTGTTGTTCACATTGGTAAGGCTAGCGCCCGACGCCAGGCCGACGATGCTGTTTTGCACATTGGCCAGCAAGATACTGCCGCTTCCGTTCAGGGTGACGCTGCCCGAGATTCCCAGAGTCGCCACAGAGGGCGAGGTGGCGGCAACGGCAATTTCGCCGGAGTTCGTGAAGGTGCCGGCATCGAGATCCAAACTGCTGCCGTTGCTGACCAGAATCGTCCCGGCGTTCTGGCTTGCCGGCTGATCGCCGATGGTAAACGTGCTCGAGGTGGTGATCGCGAGTATCGCGCTCGAATCGCTGATATCGAGACTCCCCACCGCGTTGTTCTGGGAGCTGGTCACAGTGTAGGTCCCAGCAACGCCGATGTCCGCCTGGTTTGCCGCTCCGGGAACCGTCGCCGGATTCCAATTCGAGGCGGTGTTCCAAGATCCGCTCGCCGCCGCGGCCCAACTGATCGCGCCCGACGGCGTCACCGTGACCGCGATCGCCGCCGCTGCCGCACTGTTGCCCAAGCTGTCCGATGCAGTCACGTTGATCGTATCCGCCGCCGTGCTTGCATCGTCATCGCTCAGTGCCGCGAGATCGGTGTTCACCGTGCTGAGCGATCCCGCGATCGTCAGCGTGTGACCGCTATTGCTCTGCGTCCCACCGGCGGTCGAGTTCAGTACCCCGTTGGTGTCGCTCAAAACCACGGTAAAGGTTTCGCCAGCGACGTTGCTGGTCTCGGCGAGGCTGACCCCACTGATGGCCGTCGCAGTGCCTTCCGTCACCGTCGCGCTGGTCGGCGCGCTCAGCTTCGGAGTCAACGGCGTCACCGAAACCGCGATCGCCGCCGCTGCCGCACTGTTGCCAAAGCTGTCCGAAGCAGTCACGTTGATCGTATCTGCCGCCGCGTTCGTATCGGTGTCGGTCAGTGCCGCGAGATCAGTGTTCACCGTGCCCAGCGACCCTGTGATCGTCAGCGTGTGACCGCTATTGCTCTGCGTCCCACCGGCGGTTGAGTTCAGTACCCCGTTGGTGTCGCTCAAAACCAGGGTAAAGGTCTCGCCGCTGGTCGTAGTGTTTCCGGTTTCTCCCAAGCTGAGACCGGAAATCGCCGTCGAGTTCGCCTGCAACACCGTCTTGCTGGTGGGCGCCGTGATTGTCGGCAGCCCGTTGACCGTGACGCCAATGGTCTGCTGCGTCGCTGCGTGGCCCAGGCTGTCGGTGGCGTTGACCTTGATCGTGTCCGCGCCCGCCGTCGAGTCGGTGTCGCTCAACGACCCCAGCGCCAAATTCACATCCGCGAGCGAGCCTGCAATCGTCACCGAATCCGTGCCATTGCCCGTCAGCGTCGAACCGTTCGCCGCGAAGGTGAGGTCCCCGTTGGTGTCGCTGACCACCGCCGTGAAAGTCTCCGAACCCGTGCTGCCGCTCTCGGACAAAGAAATGCCCGTGATCGCCAGCGCCTTGCCGACGCCGGCGACTTGCGCGCCCGGCACCGTGATCGCGAGACCGCTCGTGACATTCACGGCAATCGTCTGCTGTGCCGCCGCGTTGCCGAAGCTGTCGGTGGCGTTGACCTTGATCGAGTCCGCACCCGACGTCGAGTCGGTATCGCTCAGCGTCGCCAACGCCGCATCCACATTGGCGAGCGAGCCTGCGATGGTGACCGAATCGGTTCCATTGCCCGTGAGCGTGGTGCCGTCGGCCGTGAAGGTCAGGTTCCCGTTGGTGTCGCTGACCGACACCGTGTAGGTCTCCGGCGATCCCGGGCTGCCGCTCTCGGATACCGAGATCCCTGAGATCGCGGTGGCGACCCCAAGCGACAGCGTCTGCGCACCCGGCACCGTGATCGTAGGCACCCCGTTGGCCGTGACGGCCGCCTGCTGCTGCGCGGCGACGCCGCCGAAGCTGTCGGTGGCATTGATCGTGATCGGGTTGGACCCGGCCGTGCCGTCGGTATCGGTCAAAGTCGCGAGCGCGGCGTTCACCTCGGTCAAGGTTCCGGACACCGTCAAGTCTGTCGGCGTGCCGCCCACGGCTGCACCGTTCGCGCTGGCAATGCCGAGCACTCCGCTCGAATCCGTGAGCGTCACGCTGAACGTTTCGCTGCCCGTCGACCCCGCCTCCGAGATACTGATCCCCGAGATCGTCGCGATTTTGTTCACGCCGACCACCGTGGCCGCCGCCGGCACGGTGATCACGGGCACGGTGCCCGCGGTGACGGCGATGGTGCTCTGCGCCGCTACGTTGCCGAAGCTGTCGGTGGCATTGACCTTGATCGAGTCCGCACCCGAGGTCGAATCGGTGTCGCTCAACGTCGAAAGGTCGCTGTTGACGACGGCGAAGGAGCTGGTGATGGTGAGGCTGGTCGTGCCTTCGCCCGTGACGGTGCCGCCCTCGTCGGCGACGCTCAGCAGCCCGTGGGTATCTGTCAAGGTCACCGTGACCTGGGGCGCGCCGGCCGCGTTGATATTACCGGTCTCGGTGACGCTCACGCCGCTGATCGCGGTCGCGCCGGCGAGAGTCACAGTCGCCGTGGTGGGCGCCGTAATGGACGGCGCGCCGTTGACGGTGATTCCCACGACCTGCTGTGTCGCCGAGTTGCCGAAACTGTCGGTCGCATTCAGCGTCAGCGTATCGGGGCTCGTCGTGGGCTCGGTGTCATGCAGACCTCCGAGCGAGCTGTTCACATCGCCGAAGTCTCCGCTGATCGTCAAGGTCTTGCCGCCGTTGCTCGACACCACGGAATCCGAGCCCGAGATCGCGGCCGACAGTGTCCCGGCCGTATCCGATACGACGACCGTGAAGGTCTCCGGCGATCCCGGGCTGCCGCTCTCAGAGAGGCTCAGGCTGGTCAGAGGATCGCTCTTGCCAACGCCGGTGGTTTCCGAAGTCGGAACGGTCAGCACCGGAACGTTGTTCACCGTGACGGCGATATTCTTCACCGCGGCAGAGCCGCCGAGGCTGTCGGTGGCGTTCACTGTGATCGTATCGGAGCCGGCCGACGTGTCGAGATCAGCGAGCGTCCCGAGCGCTGTGTTCACGGCGCTCAGCGAACCCGTGATCGTCAGGGTGTGATCGCTGTTGCTCTGCGTGCCACCGGTCGCGCTCAGCACGCCATTGGTGTCGTTCAGCACGACGGTGAACGTCTCACCGGCCTCAGCACCGGCCTCGCTGATGCTGACGCCGGTAACGGCCGCCGAATGGTTGACGCCGACCGTCAGGGTCGTCGGCGCGGTGATCGTCGGACCGCTGATCACCGTGATCCCGACATCGCCGGCAGGCGCGCTGTTGCCGAAGCTGTCCGAGAGGGTGACGGCGATCTGGTCCGATCCCGTTACCGTATTGTCGTCGCTGATGGTGCCCAGCGCCGCGTTGACCTGCGTGAGAGTGCCGGTGAGCGTGACGCTCGTCGTGCCGCCGCCCGACACGCCGGCGCCGTTCGCGTTGCCAACCGACAAAAGCCCGTTGGTGTCGCTTAAGGAGACCGTGAACTGCTCGCCGGTGGTGTTTCCGGACTCTCCGATCGAGCCGATATTGACTGCGACCACCTTGTTAGCGGTGATGGTCTGCGCGCCGTCGAGGAACAGCTCTGGCTTGCTGTTCACCGTCACGGCGATATCTTGTTGGTTGGCGCTCGCGCCCAGGCTGTCGCTCGCGTTGACCGTGATGGTGTCGGCGGCGGTGCTCAAGTCCGTATCGGTGAGCGTCAGCAGCGTCGCATTGACGGCGGTCAACGAGCCCGAAATCTGCAGCGAACTCGTTCCGGAACCGCTGACGCCTGCGCTGTCCTGGGACGTCGCCGCCAATTCGCCGGCACTGTCTGCCAGCGTGACGGTGAAGGTCTCGCCGCTCTGCGCGCCGCCGGCCTGGCTCACGCTGACGGTCTGAATGGGGCTGGCCTTGCCGACGCCGATGGTGGCGGCAGCCGGCACCGAAATGACCGGCGCGCCAGTGAGAGAGATCGCGACGTCGGTGGGGCCGGCCGAGCCGCCGGAACCGCCCAGACTGTCGGTGGCGTTGATCACCAGCGTATCGCTGCCGGTGCTGGAGTCGTTATCCGTCAGCGTCGCCAGGGTCGCGTTCACAGCGGCCAAGGAGCCGCTGATCGTCATCGTGGTGCTGTCAGGGTCGCCGACGCTCGCGCCGGCCTCGCTGGTCGCGGACAACAGGCCGTGGGTGTCGGTCAGCGACACGCTGAAGGTTTCACCTTTGTAGGCGCCGGCCTCGACGATCGAAACGCCGGTGATCGCGGTGGCGTGGCCCTGCGAAACGGAGGCGCTGGTGGGCGCGGTGATGCTCAACGGCGCGCTCACCGAGAGCGCGATATTCTGCTGCACAGCGCTCTGGCCGTTGCCGTCGGTGGCATTCAGCGTGATGGTGTCGGCCGGCGTCGTGCCGTCTGTGTCCGTCAAACTCGCCAACGTGGCGTTAACGTCCGTCAGATCGCCGTGGAAGGAAATCGACGTCGCGTTGTTGGTCGTGATCACGGCGCTGCCGGAGGCGGTGACCTTGAGCAAGCCGTTGGTGTCGGCCACCGTGACCGTGAACTGCTCGGAGCTGGTGGCGCCGGACTCGGTCAGGCTCAGCCCGGTGATGGGATCTGCGACGCCCTGCCGCGCATGCGCAGTCAACGGCGCTTTGATGACGGGCGGGCCCTGGCCATCGGTGGCACCGATCATATATTGAATGCCGTAACCCGTGCTCGTGCCGGTGAACGTCTCGCTCAGGCTGACCGTGACCTCGAGGTTGGAGGAGGCGGTGAAGGTGCCCAAGTTCAGCGCGTCGTTGGTGAAGAAGGTGTTCGCTGCCGCGAGGCTGGTCTCGTTGAACACCTGCGGCGCGCCGCCGCCGACAGTGACCGTGAGCTTCGCGTCCGTGAGCCCGCTGCCCGACGCCTGCGGCGCGATCAGGCCGAGCACCAGATCCCCGGTGAGACCCTTGGCATCGATGTCGAAGGACGCGGACATGTTATAGGTCTGCGTCCCCGACGAATTGCTCTCGACGTAGGCACCCTCAGTGCCGTCGGCAAAGTCCACGGCGGTCGTCGCTGTGCCGAGCTTTGCGTTGATATTGCTCGCGCCCGAGACGAACTCGTTCACGATGCCGCTCGTAGGCATGCCGTCCGAGTACGAATAGGCGCTGTAGTCGCTGCCCAGGACTCCAGGGAAGGAGCCGCTGTTGTTCGCATCGGCCGATGTGGTCATCGTGCCGGCGCCGGTCACCACCGCGCTGTCGGTCAGGCCACGCAACACATCGGTGCCCGAGGTGTTCGCGGTGGAGCTGACATTGTCCGACCCGCCATTGCCGGTCGCATTCGCCAACGCATACTGGCCGTTCGCCGTCGTCGCCGTGGCGGATGCGGTCGCGCTGCCCCGCACAGTGCTGCTGCCGTTGAACCCGCCCGTTGCGTTTGCAGTCGCCCGGGCATTCGAACCGTACGCCAGCCCCGTCGCCGTCGAAACCGAAGTCGACTGCGCATTGCCGCCCGCGCCGGCCGTGGTACCCGACCCGCCCGTTCCGCCGTCCGCGATCGTACCGGCATAGTTGGCGTTCAAGCTCGTGCTGGTGTCCGACGCGGTGGCCGCACCGCCCGCGCCGCCGGCGCCCGATGGCGAGTTGCCGCCGTTGCCGCCATAAGCTCTGACGTATGAGTTGACGCTGCTCGCCGCGACAGCGTTCAAGGTGTCGTTGGACGTGAGCGTCGAGGTCGCGCCGCCGCCGGCACCGCCGGTGCCGCCATAGCCGCCGCTGCCGCCTTCGGCGGTCTGAAGCAGACGCGAATACCCGCCTTGCGTTACCGCGGTCACCGCGTTGGTGAGCGAGGTGGTCGCACCGTTGCCGCCGGCCGCGCCGGAATAGCCACGCCCGCCACTGCCGCCTATCTCTATCACCCGCGCCCGAGCCGAATTCCCGGACGCCGTGGCGGTGACACCGGAGACGGTCCCGCCAGCACCGCCGATCTGACCGCTACCGGTGCCGAATGCCCGGCCGCCGTTGCCGCCGGTCGCGCGGCTATACGCATACGCGCGGCCGCCGCTCGTCGACGAGTCGGACGCCGATGAGACCGCACTCGTGACAGCGCCGCCCGCGCCGCCGCTTCCGGAGGTGGTCGAGGACGAGCCGCCCGCGCCGCCGATGGCGATGCTGTCGGCATCCGCATCATCCGGATTGATGGCACTGGTCGTGGCTGTGGCCGATGAAGAAGCGGCCGCGCCGGCACCCCCATTACCGGAGGTACCGGCTCGGGAACCGCCCTGACCGCCCGTCGCGCTGGCTCGGTCACTGACGGTATTCGCACCCGTCGCCGAGGCGGAGGCTGTGGCGGCGCCCGCGGCGCCGATTGCGGTTGCGCCCGCGCCGCCCGCACCGCCGGTCGCACTGGCGAGGAGTTGCAGGTCCGCCGCCAGCCCGGCGTTCGTGGTCACATCGTTGAAAGTCAGGGTCGAGGTCGCCGCGCCGCCGGCGCCGCCCGCCGCCAGATTGGAACCGCCGCCCGCGCCGCCGGATGCGTACTGATCCAGCCGCAAAACCCCAACGCCGGTGCCGCGGAGCAAATTGTTGACCGATACCGCGGCGCCCGCGCCGCCGGATGCGCTGCTCGCACCATAGCCGCCGGCGCCGCCGTTGGCCGTCACGGTCGCATAGGAGTTGAGGCCCGTTGCGCTGATCGCGCCGGCGAAGGCGACCACGCCGCCCGCACCGCCGCTATTTCCGCTCCCATACCCTCGGCCCCCGATCCCACCGATGGCGTAGCCCACGGCATTGCTCGGCGTGCCCGCAGTGCTCGAGGTCGAATCGCTGATGACCGCGCCGAGCGTGGCCGAACCGCCGGTGCCGCCATTGCCCGAGGTGTCGCCCTCGCCGCCGGCGCCGCCGGCGGCGCGCGCATGCGCGGTCACGCTATTCGCGCCCGTCGAGCTGGTCGCGGCATAGGCTGTGCCGCCGGCCGCGCCGTTGCCGCCCAGCGAGTAGCCGCCGACGCCGCCGATAGCGCTGGTGTAGTTGGCGACCGACGAGGCGTGCGCCGCGTTGGAAAGATCGCTGAAGGTCAGAGTCGCCTTGGCATTGCCCGCTGCTCCGCCGGTTCCGCTGGACGATCGGCCGCCCCCGCCGCCGGTCGCGAATTCTTCGCCAATCCAGTAACCGCCCGAGGTCGAGCCGGAGATGGCGTTGGTCACGGTGCTGGATGCGCCCGCGCCACCGGTTCCGCCATAGCCGCCCGCGCCGCCGGTCTGTTTGACCACCGCGCGGGAACTGTTGCCCTCCGCGACCGCGGTGGCTCCGCTGACTGCGCCGCCGGCGCCGCCGCTCTTGCCCGCCGAGCCGTGCCCGCCGCTGCCGCCGATCTCTTGGTCATAGCCATAGGCGCGGCCGCCGGTCGCGGAGGACTCGATTGCCGAGCCAAAGCCGCCGGTCGTGGCGCCGCCGGCGCCGCCGGCGCCCGACACGGCGTTGCCGCCGTTACCGCCCTGCGAATATGCGAGCACTTCGACGTCGTCGGAGCCCGCCGTGAGGCTGGTCGCATAGGCAGTCGCGGTCGCGGCGCCGCCGGCGGCGCCGTTGCCGCTGGTGGAGTTGCTGCCGCCTGTGCCACCGGTCGCGAAGGTGCGCGCGGTGATCGCGCGCAGGCCGGTGATGGTCTGGGTCGCCGACGCCGTGGCACCCGCGGCGGTGCTGGCAGAGCCGCCGCCGCCTTGGCCACCGTCGGCAGTGACGCGTGTGTTGATCGCGCTGGCATGGGTCGTGTTCGACGAATCGTTCAAAGTCAGGCTGGCCGTCCCCGCGCCGCCCGCACCCGCCGTGCCACCGTGGCTGTAGCCGCCTCGCCCGCCCGTGGCCGACACATTGAGCGTCAGCGTTCCGCCGGTGGTGACGCCGCTGACCTGATTGGCGAGCGTGGCGGAAGCGCCCGCACCGCCGGAGGCACCGGAATAGCCGTACCCGCCGTTGCCCCCTGTCTCGTTGGCCGTTGCGTTGGCGTTGAAGCCGTTGGCGCTGACATTGCTGATCGAGGCGGTGCCGCCCGCGCCGCCAATCTTGCCGCTACCATAGCCGCGGGCGCCGTTCCCGCCCGTGGCATAGGCATTCGCCGTTGTGGTCGAGGAGACCCCGCTGGAGGTGCCCGTCACGGCGCTGATCGTGGCGGCGCCGCCTGCGCCGCCGTTGCCGCTAGTGCGGCCGCTGCCGCCGTTCCCGCCGGTGGCCCTCGACGTGGTCAAGACATAGGCCGCCACGCCGGACGCAGCGCTGGTGGCGCTGGCGCTGCCGCCTGCGGTGCCGTTGCCGTCATAGTTGACTCCGCCCGTTCCGCCGTTCGCGGTCGAATCGACCGTGAGATGATCGGACTTGGTCGTGCCCGAGTCGGTGAAGTCCAAGGTGGAGCTGGCATTGCCGGCCGCGCCGGCCGTCGTCCCGCCAAGGCCGCCCGCACCGCCGGTGGCGGTCTGGGTCAAACTGATGTAGCCGCCGAGCGATGTGCCGGAGACAGCGTTGGTGAGCGTAGTGGACGCGCCGGCGCCGCCGGTCGCGGTGTAGCCGTTGCCGCCGCTGCCGCCGGTTGCAATCAGGCCTGCGCGCGCACTGAAGCCGTAGGCGCTCGCCGAGACACCGCTGACCGCGCCGCCCGCGCCGGCGACCGTGCCGGCGCCCCTCGCGCTGCCGCCCGCGCCGCCCGTTGCGGAAAGCTGCGTGTAAGCGCGGCCGCCGGATGCGTGCGATTCGGTGGAGCTCGCTACGCCGCTGGTGACCGAGCCGCCCACTTTCCCGCTGCCGGCAGCGGAATTACCGCTGCGGCCACCGCCGAGACTCAGGCGATCCGTGGCGTCTGATATACCGGTGGTGATGCTGATCGCGGCCGAGGTGCCCGACGCGTTGCCGCCTTGTCCGCCAGTCGTCGCGCTGCTGCCGCCGCTGCCGCCGTAGCCCCTGCCGGTGGCGTATGCGGATGCGGCGCCGGTGATGCTGATGCCCACGGTGCCCGTGGCGCCCGCGGTGCCCGCCGACGTGCCATAGCCCCTTCCGCCGGCGCCGCCTTGTCCCCTCGCATAGCCTTGCACCGACGACGCCCTCTGCGCATTGGTGGTGTCGTTGAAGGTCAGGGAGCTCGACCCGGCGCCGGCCGCGCCGGCCGTGCCGCCGTTGGTGTAGCCGCCGGCTCCGCCGGTTGCCGTCTGATTTAGAATCTCAGTCCCACCGGTGGTTTGGGTCGTGACGGCGTTCGTCAGCGTGCTGGCCGCACCCGCCCCACCCGAAGCTCCGCTGTAGCCGTTGCCGCCGGCACCGCCGGTCTGGTTCGCGGTCACATTAGTGCTGAATCCGGTCGCTGTGACGGTGCCCGTCGCGGCAGAACCTCCGGCCCCTGCCGATTTGCCTGTCCCGCGAGAGCGGCCGCCCGCGCCGCCATAGGATTCGCCGGCGGCAGTCGCCGTCCCAGTCGCCGACGTGGTCGTCACAGACGAGGACCCGGTGGTCGCGCTGCCGCCCACGCCCCCATTGCCCCCGGCCGACCCACCGCCGATACCGCCGGTCGCCCTCTCGGAGCCGAGTATCGTCCCGGCGCCCTTCAGCGTGAACGTTGCCGAGCCGGCCGCGCCGGCGGAGCCGTTGGCGGTGCCATCGCTATAGCCGCCGTTGCCGCCATAGCCGTGGAGGTAGGCAGACAGCGAGCTCGCGGTGGTCGCGTTCTTGGTGTCGTCGAAGGTGAGTGTCGAGGTCGCGGCGCCGCCCGCTCCGCCCGCATTGGTGGCGCCCGACCCGCTGCCGCCGCCGGTGCCGCCGGTGGCGTTCTGCCTGAACACCATGTAGCCGCCGTTCGCGACTCCCTTGACCGCATTGGTCAGCGTTGAGGTTCCGCCCGCGCCGCCCGCCGCGCCGCCGGCGCCGTAGCCGCCGTTGCCGCCGGTCTCAGTGACACTGGCGATGACGTTTTTCCCCTCGGCGTAGGCGGAGGCCACATTGACCGTGCTCGCGCCCGCGCCGCCGCTGTTCGAAGCGCCGCCGCCTTCGCCGCCCGCACCGCCCGCGGCGTTGTCACGGGCATAGGCCCGCCCGCCTGTCGCACTCGCTTCGTATGCCTTCGCGGACGAAGCGGTGAGCGCGCCGCCCGCGCCGCCGTTGCCCGCGATGCCTTGACCGCCGGCACCGCCGGCCACCGTGAGGTAGACGCCCGCGTTGTCGCTGCCTGCGGTCGTGGACGTGGCAATGCCGCTGCCCGAGGCCGCGCCGCCCGCACCGCCCGTGCTGCCGCCGCTGCCGCCATCCCCACCCCGTACATTCAGTGACGCGCTGACCGCGTGGGCGGCGGTGATGTTGACCACCCCGCTCGCCGCGCCGGCTGTCGCGCCCGCCGTGGCCGTACCGCCACGCCCGCCATAGCCACCGTAGGCGTCGGCCGTGCCGGTGAACGCTTGGGACGTGGTGTCGGTCACGGTCAGGGAGGAGCTGGCCGCGCCGCCGATGCCCGCCGTACCGCCGCTGCTGTAGCCTCCCCGGCCGCCTCTTGCTTGCTGGTTCACGGTAATCGAAGCGCCGGCGGAGGTCACTGCGCCCTTGACCGCGTTTACCATCGTGCTCGAGCCGCCGGCGCCGCCGCTGGCGCCGCTGTAGCCGTAGCCGCCTCTGCCGCCGGTTTGCTGCGCTCTGGCATAAGCTGAGCTCGTGCCATCGGCCGTCGCCGTGGTGCCGCCGACGGCACCGCCCGCGCTGCCGGAAATGCCGGTGCCCCTACCCGCGCCGCCGGCCCCCCCGGTCGCCCGGGCAAGCGCCTCGGCGCCGGCGCTGGTGTTCTTCGCCGTCGCCACTGCCGACGCGTAGCCACCCGCGCCGCCGTTGGCCCCGGCACCCGAGCCGGTCAACTGACCTGCGCCGCCGCCACTGCCGCCGGTGCTGTACGACTGAGCCACCAACGTGGCAGTAGTGGCTTGATCGGAATAGGCCGAACCCTTCGCGGAGCCTCCCGCGCCGCCCGCTCCGGCGGCACCGTTGGGCCCGCTGCCCGTGCCGCCCGTGCCGCCCGTGCCACCGTACAGCGCTGTCTCGACGTCGGTTTGACCGGAGACCCCGACATAGTTGTAGGATTCGTTACCGCCGGCGCCACCCGCACCACCTGGGCCGCTAGAGCCAGTGCCGCCGCTTCCCGAAGATCCTGTGCTACCGGTGTAGGTCTTGACGCCCATGTTCCCTCATCCTTCCCGCGCCCCTCGATTGGGGGTTTGGATGAATGGTAAGTAGGAACATGTCTCGCCCGCAAGATGCCGCGAAGCGAAAAATTCAATATATTTTTCGCGCGTGCTCGATGCACACGAATCGCGATTTAGGTAGCTCCTTTAACATAAAAAAATTAAATATTTTTTTTGTGAACTCGATGCATGCTGCTCGCGATCTCTTGGTGTAAAGCAGGCGCCCCTTTTTTGCATGAAAATCTCCGCAAAATTGAATTTCGATGCAAAACACGACGGCGAGATTACTTATTGCAGCAATGGCGATTCACTGCCGCTCGCGATGCGTTATTCGATCGCCCAGAGGCCCAGCCTGCCCAAGCTCGCGCCGAGCGCCAAACGCGCGTAGCGCCAATCCGATAGCGCCCGAATGCGCTGCTGCTGAGCATTCGCGTAGGCGCTTTGCGCGCTCAAGAGCTCCAAGATATTGCCGACGCCGCCCTCGTAGCGATGCTGCGTCGACTGAAAGGATTTTCGTGCGCTGTCGAGCAGCGCCTGCGAGTTCGGCAGGTTATCCGTGTCGGCCTTAAGCTCGGTATAGGATTTCCAGACGTCCAGGGCCACCTGTTGCTCGGCGCCAAAAAGAGTTTCCCGTTGTACTTCGACTTGCGCGCGGGCCTGCGCCACGCGGCCGCGCTTCCACAATGCATCGGAGATCGGCACGTCGATTTCAATGCCGATGGACTTGTTGCTGACGCTTCCCGGCACCGACGGGCTGCCCAAGCTCGGCGCCAGCGACTCGTTGGAGCGGCTCAGCCCACCGACCAAGGCAATGGTGGGAAGGCCGTGCGCGCGCGCCGCTTTTTCATCGGCTTGTGCGGCCGCGAGGGTTCTCTCCGCCACGGTCACGCTCGGATGGTTGCGCTTCGCCTCGCCGATGAGTTCGTGCAGTGATTCGGAGAAAACGGCTCCCGCAGCGATGCCGGGCTCCGCCTGCGGCACGGTGATCATGCGATCGGGGTCCATTCCCATGTCGCCCGCGAGTGCGCCGCCTTTGAGCTTGAGCTCGGCCGCCGCCTTGACGCGATTGACGACCGCCAGCGCATAGGCGGTTTGCGCTTGCAGCTCATCGCTGATCGGCGCCACGCCTTTGCCCACGCGCATCTGCGCAGCGTCGGCGCTTTTCTTCGCCAGATCTTCAATTTCCAAATTCGAATTCAGGCTCGCCTGCGCGGCCTGCGCATCGTAATAGTCCGCGGCGGCCTGCAGAAAAACCTGCTGCAGATCAAGATCGAGGTTGGCGCGCGCGGCGGCGAGAAGTTCGCGCGCGGATTCGAGCTGATCGCCGCGCTCGCCGAAGTCGTACAGTACCCAGCTCAACGCCACGCTCCCCGCGGGATACAGATCGTTGGTCGAGGTATCGAGCTTAGGCTCGTATTTGAGACGGGTTTGCGTATCGCTCTGCGTCTCCGCCGCCTTGATGCCGAGGGCCGGCAGATAAGCGTCCTTGGCGGTTCTGAGCTCCGCGGCATAGAGCTTGATCGACGCCCAGGCGATGCGTGTTTTCGGATTTCCGCACAGCGTGCGATTGACCGCATCGGCCAAAGTCACCGGCATGCTGAGAGCGCCGAAGGAGCAGGGATTCGGATTGTTGGAATCGGCCAAGAGCGGCGAGGCCGGCGAGGCGGGGATATCGCCCGCCTTCTGCGCTCGGGCCGACCCGCTCACGATCAGCAGACACAGCAGCATTGAGAATGACAGGCGTAGCATGAATTTTTTCCAGTGTAGGCGGATGCAAGCGAGGCGGCAAATCGAGCAGGCTCATTGCATGCGCACAGCGGCGGCGCGCGTGGACTTAGGCTTTCGACTGGCCGCATAATGCCGAGCACACCATCGCGGCGTCCGGCATAGCCGCCGCCAGCTTTGCGGCGTTGGCGACGGCGCGCCATTGTCATAAGACAACTTAACATTTGCGGCCGCTCGTCATAGATAAGGACAGATTGGGTGGGTGACAGCAAATGAATAATGTTGCGGACGCTGGTCCTAAGACCGAACCGGGACTCAGAAGTCTGGTGCTGATCGCCCGCATGCACGGGATTGCCGCCGATCCCGCCCAGATCCGCCACCAAGCCGGCCTCAGCGAGCGTCAGTTCAGCGAAGAAGATCTGCTGCGCGCCGCAAAGGCCATCGGACTCAAGGCCAAGATCGTCAGCTGCAGTTCGGAGCGGCTGCAATTTCTGTCGCTGCCGGCGCTGATCTTCGATACCGCAGGCAATCATTTCATTCTCGCCAAGGTGTCGGAGGACAAAGCGCTCATTCAAGAAGCCAACGGCTCGCCGCCGAGGATCCTCTCGTGCGATGAAGTGCTCGCGCGCAGCACCGGCAGAGCGCTGCTCGCCGCCTCGCGCGCTTCCCTGGTCGGCGAACTCGCGCGCTTCGATTTTTCCTGGTTCATTCCCGCCATGGTCAAGTACCGGCGGCTGCTGATGGAAGTTCTCGGCGTGTCGCTGCTGATTCAGCTGTTCGGCTTGGTGCCGCCGCTGATGTTTCAAGTCGTCATGGACAAGGTGCTGGTCAACCGGGCTTTCGATACGCTGAGCGTGGTTTGCATCGCCATGCTGATCTCCTCCGTGTTCGAAACAGTCTTGACCGGGGTGCGCAACTATCTATTTGCGCACACCACGACACGGATGGACGTCGAACTCGGTGCGCGCCTATTTCGCCACTTGGTGAACCTGCCGCTCGCTTATTTCGCCGCGCGCCGGGTCGGCGATTCGGTGGCGCGCGTGCGCGAGCTCGAGAACATCCGCAATTTCCTCACGGGGCAGGCGCTCACCGCGTTCATCGATCTCTTGTTTTCGGTGGTGTTCCTCGCGGTCATGGCGCTCTACAGCGTGGCGCTGACGATGATCGTCATCCTCTCCCTCGGGCTCTATGTACTGATCTCCGCCGTGCTCAATCCGCTGTTTCGCAAGGCTTTGGAGACGAAGTTCTCGCGGGGCGCCGAAAATCATTCCTTTCTGGTCGAAACCGTCTCCGGCTGCGAAACCGTCAAGGCGCACGCGATCGAGCCGCAGTTCGCGCGGCGCTGGGACACCCAACTCGCCGCGTATGTCACGGCCGCCTTCCGCGTCACCACGCTCGGCAATCTCGGCCAACAGTTCATTCAGCTGGTCGGCAAATTGGTGACCCTCGCCATCCTATTCTTCGGCGCGAACTTGGTGATCGCCGGCAAGCTCACCGTCGGCCAATTGGTGGCCTTCAACATGCTCGCCACGCGGGTGGCGACGCCGATCTTGAGGCTCGCGCAATTGTGGCAGGATTTTCAGCAGATCGGCGTCTCGATGCACCGGCTCGGCGACATCTTGAATGCCCGTACCGAGATCCCGCCGAGTTCGCAGGCGCTGCCGGTGATTGAAGGAGCGATCGACTTCGAAGACGTTCACTTTCGCTACCGGGCCGACGGCGCGATCGTCTTGCACGACATCAATCTGCACATCAGCGCCGGCGAAGTGGTCGGCGTGGTCGGCCGGTCGGGCTCCGGCAAGAGCACGCTGGCAAAGTTGATGCAGCGATTGTACGTTCCGGAACGCGGCCGCATACGCATCGACGGCATCGATCTCGCGCTCACCGACCCGGCTTGGGTGCGGCGCCAAATCGGCGTCGTGCTGCAGGAGAACCTGCTCTTCAGCCGATCGATTCGCGAGAACATCGCGATCTCGGACCCGGGACTGCCGCTCGATGAAATCATCCGGGTGGCCAAACTCGCCGGTGCGCACGAATTCATCTGCGAAATGCGCGAAGGATACGATTCCCTCGTCGGCGAACATGGCAGCGGACTGTCGGGCGGTCAACGGCAGCGAATCGCGATTGCACGAGCGCTCGTGACCGATCCGCGCATTCTGATCTTCGACGAGGCCACGAGCGCCTTGGATTATGAAACCGAACGCACGTTGCAGCAGAACATGCCGGCGCTGTGCCGCGGGCGCACGGTGATCATTATTTCGCATCGCCTCTCCGCAATCCGGCACGCCGACCGGATTCTCACCATGGATAAAGGCGCCATTGTGGAATTTGGACCGCATGATGAACTGATCCGCCACCGGGGGCTGTATGCCCATTTGGTCGCACTGCAGGCGCAATGAGGGGCCGGCATGCAATTTCCTGAGTTCGCCGCCTACCGGGATCTGTTCACGCGCTACTGGGCGGTGTTTCGGCAAAGTTGGCGGGTGCGCCGCGAACTCGACCAGAAGCAAAGATTGCCCGAGGAAACCGCCTTCCTGCCGGCGCACCTGGAAATCGTCGAGACGCCCGCTCACCCGGCGCCGCAATGGACGGGGAGAATCATCGCGATCCTCGGTTTGAGCATGCTGGCGCTCGCAGTCTTCGGCCACCTCGACATCGTCGCGGTCGCGCCCGGCAAATTGGTCCCGAATGCCCGCGTCAAGGTCATTCAGCCGGCGGTAACCGGCGTGGTGCGCAGCATCCTGGTGCATGACGGCATGCGCGTCGAAGCGGGGCAGCTCCTGATGGAACTCGATCCCGCGCAGGCGGAAGCCGATACCGGCAAGGCGACCGCCGCCCGAATCGATGCCAAACTCACGGTCGCCCGCTCGGAGGCGCTGCTGCGCGCGCAGAGCGAGAACAAGAGGCCCGTCGTTCTGCGCGTGGCGGATGCTCCGGAGGAGCGTCAGAGGCAAATCCAAGATTCGGCCGACGGGTTTTATAATGAATACCGGTCCAAGGTCGCCTCGTTCGAAGCGGAACTCTTCAAGCGGCAGGCCGAACTCGCGACCACCAATGCCGAAATCAACAAGCTATCAAAAACCGCGCCGCTGGCCCGCCAGCAGGCGGACGACTACAAGTCGCTCGCCGAGGGAAATTACGTAGCGCGCAGCGACTATCTCGACAAGGAGCAATCCGCCATTGCCCAGACCGAGGAGCTGGCCGCGCAGATCAGCCACTCGCACGAATTGGAGGCGGCGGTCGAAGAGCAAAAGAACGACATCAAGACCACGACGGCGACCTTTCGCCGCGAGCACGTGGAGGAGATGGGCAAAGCCCAGGAGCTCTTGTCGCAGGCGAGCAATGATCAGACCAAGGCCGAAGTGCGCCAGGCATTGATGAGATTGACGGCGCCGGTGAGCGGCACGGTGCAACAGCTCACGGTGCACACCGTCGGCGGCGTCGTGACCACCGCACAGCCGGTACTCGAGATCGTGCCGGACGATACGCTCGAGGTCGAGGCGCGCCTCGAGAACAAGGACATCGGCTTCGTGGAAGTCGGGCAAACGGCGGCCGTCAAGATCGATGCCTTTCCGTTTACCCGCTTCGGCTATATGACCGGCACGGTCGATGCCGTATCGAACGACGCGGTGTCCGACAAGAGAAACGGTCTATTCTTCGTGGTGCGAATCAAGCTGCCGAGCAGGCAGTTCCGCGTCGAACACAAATTAGTCAACTTGACGCCCGGCATGGAGGTCAAGGCGGAGATTCACACCGGAAGGCGTTCGGTCGCCGAATACTTTTTGAGCCCCTTGATCACCACGGCGACCAGCAGCTTGCGTGAACGCTAAGGCGCGCTGCAGCAGCAGCGTTAAGTTAATTCGTTGGGTCAGCGGCTGAAACGCTGTCAATGCGCGTCCCCGGTGGCGGCCGCTGCATCTGAAGCGGCGCAAGCGCGTGGTAAACTCAGTGCGGTATAAAAAATCGAGACAAACACCAAATGGATAATGGGATTCATTTCATTTCGGGGCTGCCGCGCTCCGGTTCTACGCTGCTCGGCGCCATCCTGCGGCAAAATCCGCGCTTCGACGCGGGGATGACGAGCGCGGTCGGCGCGCTGTTCATGGCGCTGCAGGGCGCGATGAGCCGGCGCAACGAGGCCGCCGTGTTCATCGATGAAGCCCGCAAGCGCGAGCTGCTCAAAGGCCTGTTCAGCAACTACTACTTCACCCAGCATCCGACCAAACTGGTGTTCGACACCAATCGCGCCTGGTGTTCCAAGCTACCCACACTGGTGCGCCTGTTTCCGCAGGCGAAAGTCATCTGCTGCGTCCGCCACGTGCCCTGGATCATGGACAGCATCGAACGGTTGATCCGGCAGAATGCATTCGAGCTATCGGGAATTTTCGGCTACGAACCGAGCAACACGGTGTATACCCGGGTCGCGCGGCTTGCGGCCAGCGACGGGCTGGTCGGTTTCGCGCTCGATGCGCTGCGCGAGGCGTTCTGGGGCGAATACGCCGACCGCCTGATCCTGGTCGGCTACGAAGCCCTGGCGAAGTACCCCGAGGATACCCTGCGGCAGCTTTACCAGTTTCTCGGCGAGCCTTGGTTTGAGCATGATCTCGACAATGTGGAATACGAGGCCGACCAGTTCGATCTGGCGCTCGGCACGCCGAACCTGCATACCGTGCGGCGCAAGGTGGGCTGGATCGACCGCGACAGCGTCCTGCCGCCGGAACTGTTCAATCGCTTCGTCAACGATGCGTTCTGGGCGCTGCCCGATCTCAATACCCACAAGGTCCCGGTGATCCTGCGCCACGGTTAATTCCTTTACGGGATCCGTAGATGGTGCCGGCATAGTCAAGACTGGCTGATGAGGGGCTGGCAAACAAGCGCACAAAGATTGCCGCGGCCCAAATGGTGCGGATGATCATTTCCGGGCCTTTACCAGCCTCGCGCACTCGGAAATGTTTCTTTACTAATGCGTACACCGGCTACCTTGAGCAGTTGCGCGTTGGAACGGACGTCGACGCCAGCTAAGGTGAAGCCGCGGCGCTTGGCCATCATGGCCTGCTGATCCAGCGCTCAGAACTTGGCCGTGAAGGCGGCGAACATGACCCGGCCCAGAAGATCGTAGGTGGGATAGGCATTCGGCGAGCCGGTGCCCACCAGCAGTGAACTCACCAAGGGCGGGTCCTTGTCGAGGACATTGTTCACCCCCGCGCGCACGCTCAGGTTCTTCGTTACGTCCCAGGCCGCGACGAGGTCGAGATAGCTGACGTTCGGCAGCCGGGCATCGAAGCTGTCGTAAACCCCCGGCGGTGTATTGCTGTAGCCCTGCGCGGAAGAGAGCAGCAGCGGGTTGCCGGTGTTGTTGTCGAGCTTGACGGCGCCGATGAAGCGCCATTGCGCGGATACCAACACTTGCAACGGAGTTTCCCATGACAGGCGCGTGATGTGGCGCCAGCGGGGATTGACCGTGGCGCAGGTGGGGCCGTACAGACCGGCACAGTCGTAGGCCGGCACGCTGGGAATGGGCTGCGAGGTTGCATGCTGCAAATAGGTGCCCGAAAACGTGGCGGACATTCTCCCCAAGCTGCCGACATCCCAGCGATAAGCCATTTGCGCGTCGATGCCGGCGACTTCAGCCGCCGCGATGTTGAGGTCATTGGCGATGATGTATCCGCCTCCCGCGATGGTGGTGCCGTACAGACCTCCATTCGCGGTGCGAACGATGAGGGCGCAGGAGCTCGGCGCACCCGTGGCCAGGCAATTGTTGAGCGAGATGTTTTGCGGGACGGCGGTTATTTCCTGCTTCAAGAGAATCTTGTAGTAGTCGAGACTCGCGGTGAAGCCTCTCAAGGCCTCAGGCGTGAAGGTCACTCCGTACGAGAGCGTGTTGGCTTTTTCGGGCGCGAGATCGGCGTTGCCGCCTTCGAGCGTCGAGCATTGGCCGGCCGCGCATTGGCCGATGTGGCCATACTCGGCGGCGGTGACCCCGGTGTGCGCACATTGCGCAAAGCTCGCGCTAGGGGTCGGCCCCGCGCAGGGATCCGCCGCGACCACGGTGGTATTGGTGACGCTTTCGGGGGACAGCAGTTCGATGATGTTGGGCGCGCGGATGGCGCGGTCAAAAGACGCGCGGAAAGCGACATCCGCGATCGGCGCGTATTGGACATCGAACTTGTAGGTGTTCACCGAGCCGGCCGACGTGCTGTAA
>Ga0302311_10002479_pt1 | contig 20945 bp, 24 predicted proteins | sample III_Palsa_N1_3_FD_200449 | JGI IMG/M metagenome (GOLD analysis project Ga0302311, IMG submission 200449) | Peat permafrost microbial communities from Stordalen Mire near Abisko, Sweden - III_Palsa_N1_3 | ecosystem: Environmental > Terrestrial > Soil > Palsa > Peat permafrost | place: Sweden... | reverse complement strand
CTCGCCCGCATGGCCGGCATGTTCGGCGGCGGCGGCATGGACCGGCTGAAGGCGATGGGCGGCGGCAAGCCGCCGCCGCTGGACGCGGCCACCGCGCCGCAGGGCCTGCCGCCGATGCTCACCGGCGGCGCACCGCCCGCCCTTCCCGGCCTCGGCGCGCCCGCGCCGCGGCCCAGCGCCCTGCCCGGTCTGGGCGGAGCGCCGTTCAACCCGTTCAAGAAACCCTGATCCTAGAAAGATAAGACGTATGCTGAAAATTCGCCTGGCCCGTGGCGGCGCCAAGAAGCGCCCCTACTATTCGATCGTGGTGGCCGACAGCCATTCGCCCCGCGACGGCCGCTTCATCGAGAAGGTGGGCGCCTACAATCCGTTGCTGAAGCGCGACGACCCCAAGCGCATTACGCTGAACTCGGAACGCATCACCGAGTGGCTGAGCAAGGGCGCGCAGCCCACGGACCGCGTGGCGCGCTTCCTCTCCACCGAGGGCCTGGCCAAGTGGGCGCCGGGCAACAATCCGAAGAAGGCCGAACCGCACGCCAAGGCCAAGGAACGCGCGGCCGCCCGCGCCGAACGCGCCGCGACCGCCGCGGCCGCGCCGGAGGTGGTTGAAGAACCGGTCGCCGAAGCCGTCGCGGAACCGGTCGCCGAAGCCGTCGCGGAACCGGTCGCTGAAGCCGCCGAGGAGCCCGTCGCGGCCGCGGAAGAACCCGTCGCCGAGGAACCCACGGTCGAAGCCGCCGCTGCCGAAGAGGCTCCGGCCGAGGTCGAAGCCGCCGCGGAGATCGCCGAGGAAGGCGCGGAGGGCGCTCAGGACCAGGCCAGCGAGGCCGGCGAAGAGGCCTAAAGCGCCTTGGCCGAGCGCCTGATCCTGGTCGGCCGTGTCGCCGGGGCGTTCGGCGTCAAGGGCGAGTTGAAGATCACGTCGTATACGGACGATCCAGTCTCGCTGGTGCGCTATCGCGACCTGAAAGGGGCGGGCGGCGCGCCGGCGCTGACCCTGACCGCCGGCCGCCCGCACAAGGGTGCGCTGGTCGGGCGCGCCAAGGAAGTCGCCACGCGTGAGGACGCCGAGGCCCTTCGCGGGCTGGAGCTGTTCGTGCCGCGCGACCTGCTGCCGCCGCCGGCCGAGGACGAGTTCTACCTCGCCGACCTGATCGGCCTCGCCGCCGTCTCGCCCGACGGCGCGCCGCTCGGCCGGATCAAAAGCGTGCAGAACTTCGGCGCCGGCGACCTGCTGGAGATCGCGCCGGAGAACGGGCCGTCGTGGTGGTCGCCCTTCACCCACGAAGCCGCGCCCGAGGTGAACATCGCCGAGGGCGTGGTGGTCGTGGTGAAGCCGGCGAAGAGCGAGTAGCCGCTAGCGCAGATCCGGCGGCCGGGCTTCCTCCGCCAGCAGCTTCGCGGCCTCTTCCAGCGTCACCACGGTCTGCGCCTGGGAGCCGAGGCGGCGCAGCGCCACCTTGCCTTCCTCGGCTTCGCGGCGGCCGACCACGGCGATCACCGGGACCTTGGCCAGGGAGTGCTCGCGCACCTTGTAGCCGACCTTCTCGTTGCGCAGGTCGGTCTCGACGCGCAGGCCCGCGGCCTTCAGCGCCGCCGCCGCCTTCACCGCGAATTCGTCGGCGTCGGAGGTGATCGTCGCGACCACCGCCTGGACTGGCGCCAGCCAGAGCGGGAAGACGCCGGCATGGTGCTCGATCAGCACGCCCAGGAAGCGCTCCAGCGTGCCCAGGATGGCGCGGTGGAGCATCACCGGGCGGTGCTTGGCGCCGTCCTCGCCGATGTAGGTGGCGTCGAACCGCTCGGGCAGCACATAGTCGAGCTGCAGCGTCCCGCACTGCCAGGTGCGGCCGATGGCGTCGCGCAGGTGGAACTCGAGCTTCGGGCCGTAGAAGGCGCCCTCGTTCGGGAGCCGCTCCACCTCGATCCCCGCCGCCGCCGCGGCCCTGGCCAGGCCCGCTTCCGCGGCGTCCCAGAGTTCGTCCGAGCCGAAGCGGAGGTCGGGGCGCAGCGCGAGCTTCACCGAATGCAGTTCGACCTCCAGCTCGCGGTAGACGAGTTTCAGCAGGTCGATGAAGGCTTCCGACTCGGCCTCGATCTGGTCCTCGCGGCAGAAGATGTGGCCGTCGTCCATGCCGAGGCCCCGTACGCGCAGCAGCCCCATCAGCGAGCCGGAACTCTCGTAGCGGTGCAGATTGTCGAACTCAGCGTAGCGGATCGGCAGCTCGCGGTAGGAGCGCTGGCCGTGCTTGAAGATCTGCACGTGGCCGGGACAGTTCATCGGCTTGACCGCGAGCATCTCGCCCTCGGGGGTTTCGCAGACGAACATGTTGGCGTGGAATTTCTCCCAGTGGCCCGACTGCTCCCAGAAGCTGCGGTCGAGGATCTGCGGCGTCTTGACCTCATCGTAGCCGGCCGCCTCGACGCGCCGCTGCACGTAGCCCTGCAGGGTGCGGTTGAGCGTCCAGCCCTTGGGGTGCCAGAACACCATGCCTTTGGCCTCCTCCTGGATGTGGAAGAGGTCCATGGCGACGCCGAGCTTGCGGTGGTCGCGCTTCTCGGCCTCCTCGATCCGCTTCAGGTAGGCTTCGAGGTCGGCCTCGCTGGCCCAGGCAGTGCCGTAGATGCGCTGCAGCTGGGCGTTTCGCTGGTCGCCCCGCCAATAGGCGCCGGCGAGCTTGGTCAGCTTGAACGCCTGGCCGATGTGGCGCGTCGAGGGCAGGTGCGGGCCGCGGCAGAGATCCTTCCAGGCCCCCTGGCGATAGACCGTGATCGGCTCGTCGCCCGGGATGCTCTCGATGATCTCGGCCTTGTAGGCCTCGCCGATGTCGCGGAAATGCTGGATCGCGTCCTGGCGGTCCCAGACCTCGCGGCTGATCTTCTCGTCGCGGGCGACGATCTCATGCATGCGCTTTTCGATCACCGGCAGGTCGTCAAGCGAGAACGGCTCGTTGCGCGCGAAGTCGTAGAAGAAGCCGTCCTCGACATTGGGGCCGATGGTCACTTGCGTGCCCGGGAACAGCTCCTGCACCGCCTCGGCCAGCACGTGGGCCGTGTCGTGGCGGATGGTGTCCAGCGCCTCGGGACTGTCGCGCGTGACGAGCTCGATCGCGCCGCCGTGCGGCAGCGGGCGGTCGAGGTCGAGCAGCTGGCCGTCCAGCTTGGTCAGCAGGACGCGTTTGGCCAGCGAGGGCGAGATCGAGGCGGCGACGGCTCTGCCGCTGACGCCGTCCTCGAAACTTCGGCTGGAGCCGTCGGGGAATTTAAGGTCGATCATGTCTCACACTTGAAGCGCGGCGGGACCGGATCGAAGCCGGAGCCGCCGAAGGGGTGGCAACGGCACAGGCGCCGCGCGGCGAGCCATCCGCCGCGAACCGGCCCGTGCAGGATCAGGGCTTCGGCCGCATAGTCCGAACAGGTCGGCAGGAAACGGCAGGAACGCCCGATCCAGGGCGAGAGCGTCAGCTTGTACGCGCGGTGCGCGAAGCCGACGCAGCTTTGGTAGAGGGTCATGCCGGCGATGGGTGGCGGAATGTCAGGCGCGGCGGTTATGGCGCCGCGTCCGAGGCCCGATCAAGCCGCGCCGGCGCGGCTAGTTCGCCCGGTGGCGGTTTCGGTCGTACGCGCCATGGCGATGCGGCACGCCTCCGCCGTCGCCTCGAATGCAAGCATCGTCGAGGCGTGGCGCGGCGGGTAGTCCTTGACGGGCGCCAGCATGGCCAGATCCGCAAATCGTCCCTCGGGCGGGAGGCCGCCCGTCTTCAACATAGCACGAAGTGCGCCCAGCGCACTTTCGATTTCCTCAACGCTGGCGCCCAGGGCGTGCTCGCCGAGGATCGCCGCGGCCGCCTGGCCGAGCGCGCAGGCCTTCACCTCCTGGGCGTAGTCGGCGATGCGGCCGTCCTTCAGGCGCACGTCGACCAGCACCCGGCTGCCGCAGAGCTTGGACACCTTCTCGGCGCTGGCGTCGGGCGAGGCCAGCCGTCCGGCGCGCGGCATGTTGGCGGCCGCCTTGAGGATCCTCGCCGAATAGAGTTCGTCGATCATGGGGGCTTTAAGTGGCCCTTCCCGCCTCGGCTTGCCAGGCCGCCTCGGCGCGCTGGCGCACCACCTCGCAGAACTGGTTGAAGCCGATCCTGATCGCGCGGCGCAGCTTGCGCGGCATGAAGCGCATCAGCGGGCCCTGGAAGAACTCGCCGTTGGAGAAGATGCAGTTGGTCTCGCCCAACACCTCGATCTCGATGTAGCGGGTCGAGCGCAGCAGGCCGCCCATCAGCGACAGGGTCCAGATGATCTGTTCGCCGGGCGTCCAGTCCTGCACCGTCGGCTGGATGGCGCGCGGCTTCTCGCCTGGCAGCGCCACCTCGAGGTCGAGCCTGGCGCCGAACTTCACTTCGCCCTTGGCTTTCGGATAGATCGGGTTCCAGGCCGGCCAGCCGTTGATGTCCGACACCAGATCCCAGATCACCGCGCCCGGCGCCTGCACGCCGATGCGGGCTTCGATTTTCAGCGGCAACGGCGCCATCAGGCCTTCTCCCGGATCCGCCAGGTCGCCCCCGTGGCGTTGTCCATCACCTCGACATTCAGCGCCGTGAGCTCGGCGCGGATGCGATCGGCGGTGGGCCAGTCCTTGGCGTTTCGCGCCGCGACCCGCTCGGAAATGAGGGCGTCGATGCGCGCCTTCAGCGCCGGATCGGCCGCGCCCTGGAACCAGGACTCGGGGTCGGCGCCCAGGAAGCCGATCAAGTGGGCCGAGGCGATCAGCTCGCCCTTGGCGGCCGCCCGTTCGGCGCCCGACGTCGTCTCCAGCCGCGCGGCGAGGGCGTGCAACTCGGCGAAGGCGCGCGGGGTGTTGAGATCGTCCTCCAGCGCCTCCAGGAAGGCGGCGCTGGGTCCCACCGCCTGGGCGTCGATGTCGGCGGTGCGACGCAGAGCGCCATAGAGCTTGTCGAGCGCCTTGACCGACTGCTGGGTCAGCTCCTCGGTCCAGGCCAGCGGCTGGCGATAGTGGGCGGACAGCAGCGCCCAGCGCAGCGCTTCGCCGGGGACGCGGGTGACCAGGTCGTGGACCAGCACCACATTGCCCAGGCTCTTCGACATCTTGTCGTCGCCGAAGTTCAGGAAGCCGTTGTGCATCCAGTAGTTGGCGTAGACCTCGGCGTGGTCGGCGCAGATCCCCTGCGCCATCTCGTTCTCGTGGTGCGGGAAGATCAGGTCGTTGCCGCCGCCGTGGATGTCGAGCGGCAGGCCGAGCGTCTCGTCGATCATCGCCGAGCACTCGATGTGCCAGCCGGGCCGGCCGGGGCCGAACGGGCTGGTCCATTCCGGCTCGCCCGGCTTCGACGGCTTCCAGAGCACGAAATCGGCCGGGTGCTGCTTGTAGGGCGCGACGTCGACGCGGGCGCCGGCGATCATGTCGTCCAGCGAGCGGCCGGAGAGTTTGCCGTAGTCGGAATAGGCCGCGGTGTTGAAGAGCACATGGCCTTCGGCGGCGTAGGCGGCGTTGTTGCGCACCAGCCGCCCGATCATGGCGATGATCGCGTCCATCGTGCCGGTGGCGCGCGGCTCGAAGGTGGGCTTCAGCGCGCCCAGCTCCGACATGTCGGCGTGGTAAGCGTCGAGATAGCGCGCGGTGATCGTCTCGATCGGCACGCCCTCGGCGATGGCCTTCTGGTTGATCTTGTCGTCCACGTCGGTGACGTTGGCGGCGTAGAGCACGTGGCTCTCGCCATAGACCCGCCGCAGCAGCCGGAACAGCACGTCGAACGCCACCACCGGCCGGGCGTTGCCGATGTGGGCGTAGTTGTAGACCGTCGGCCCGCAGACATACATCGTCACGCGGTTCGGGTTGACCGGGACGAAGGCGCGCTTGGCGCGCGTCAGGGTGTCGTAGAGGCGCAAGGTCATGGTGAGGCCCATATACAGTCGCACCGGCTTCGAAACCACCGGGGCTTCCTTCTCCCCTTGCGGGAGAAGGATGCGGTATGATGTCGTGATGGAAACGCTCTTCCCTACCGCCCCAGACGCCGCTGCGCTCGAGCGCGGATCGGTGCTGGCGCCCAGCTTCAACGCCGACGGGCTCGTCGCGGCGATCCTGCAGCATGCGCAGAGCGGCGAGGTGCTGATGCTGGGCTGGATGGACGCGGAGGCGCTGCGGCGGACGCTGGAGACGGGCGAGGTCTGGTTCTTCAGTCGCTCGCGGGATGAACTCTGGCACAAGGGCGCGACCAGCGGCCAGATCCAGAAGGTGGTCGAACTGAGGGTCGACTGCGACCAGGACGCGGTGCTGGTGAAGGTGGCGCCGCAGGGCGACGGCGGCGTCTGCCACGTCGGCTTCCGGGCCTGCTTCTACCGCGTGGTCGAGGACGGCCAGCTGGTGGAGCGGCCATGAGCCTTGAGACGGCGCTCATCGCCTATGTCGCCGCCGCGGCGCTGCTGACCCTGACGCCGGGGCTGGATACGGCGATCGTGCTCCGAACCGCGGCGGTCGAGGGGCCATTGAAGGCCGCGCAGGCGGCGCTGGGCGTGATTTGTGGCTGCCTGGCGTGGGGCGCGGCGGTGGCGCTGGGGCTGGGCGTGCTGCTGGCGGCCTCGAGCCTGGCTTATTTGGCGCTGAAGTGGGCCGGCGCGGCCTATCTCGCCTGGCTCGGCGTCAGGCTGCTCCTTAATCCGCGCTCCGCCTTCGATCTCGCCAAGGCCGGGACCGCGCGCGACGGCAACTGGTGGCTGCGCGGCTTCCTGACCAACCTCTTGAACCCGAAGGTGGGCGTCTTCTACGTCTCGTTCCTGCCCCAGTTCGTGCCGGCGCATGTCGCCGCGGGCCCGTTCATCTTCCTGCTGGCGGCGATCCACGCGGTGCTGGGCGTTATCTGGTTCGCGGCGCTGATCGCGGCGACCTCGCCGCTGAAGCGCTGGCTGCAGCGGGCGGCGGTGGTGCGCTGGCTCGACCGTCTCACCGGTGTCGTTTTCCTGGGGTTCGGCCTGAGGCTGGCGCTTGACCGGCGCTGACGCCGATGGAGACGACGAACTCGTCGCCGATATCCTGGAGGTCGAGCTGGGCGAAGGCGTCGCCGGCCGCCTCGATCGCGCGCTGGCCGACGCCGCGCCGGAGCTGTCGCGGGCCCGCATCCAGGCGCTGATGGCGGAGGGCGCGGTGTGGCGGGGAGCGGAGGCCATGGCCGATGCGTCGGCGCGCCCGCTGGCCGGCCGCTACCGGATCGAGATCCCGCCGCCGGCGACGGCCACGCCGCGGCCCGAGGCGATCCCGCTCGCCGTGCTCTACGAGGACGCGCACCTGATCGTGGTCGACAAGGCCGCCGGCATGGCCGCCCATCCGGCGCCGGGCAGCGAGACCGGGACTCTGGTCAATGCGCTGCTGGCTCACTGCGGCGCCAGCCTCTCCGGCATCGGCGGCGTGGCGCGGCCGGGGATCGTGCACCGGCTCGACAAGGACACCTCCGGCGTCATGGTCGCCGCCAAGACCGACGCCGCGCACCGAGGCCTAGCCGCCCTCTTTGAGCGGCACGACATCGAGAGACTCTATCTCGCCCTCACCCGCGGCGCGCCGCGCCAAGCGAAGGGGACGGTCGCCACGCGCATCGGCCGCTCACCCCGCGATCGCAAAAAGATGGCGGTCGTCGCCCGCGGCGGCCGCGAGGCGGTGACGCACTACCAGACCGTGGCCCGGTTCGGCCCCGCCGATCGTCCGCTCGCGGCCAAGATCGCGTGCCGGCTGGAGACTGGCCGCACCCACCAGATCCGCGTCCATCTCGCCCATATCGGCGCCCCGTGCCTCGCAGATCCACTATATGGCTCCGGCTCGGCGGCGCCGTCGGTGAGGGCGGCGGTCGCCGCAGCCGGACTGGTGCGCCAGGCGCTGCATGCTGCGGTGCTCGGCTTCGTCCACCCGATCACCGGGGCGGCCTTGCGCTTCGAAACTGATCTGCCGGAGGACCTTGGGCGTACGCAGAAGCGTTTAGAGCTTATCTGATGGCGTCGGCAGGCGTTCTGCTGACACGCCCGGTCTTCAAAAGGGCGTAACCGATACCTATCTGAACACGTATTGGGGTGAGCCACTTACGTCTTTGCGTACGCGATGCCCTAGGGGATAAAATCCGAATATGGCTGCTACCGCCTCCCTCTCTGTCATGTCGCCAGATGGCGGCCTGTCACGCTACCTGTCCGAGATTCGCAAGTTTCCGATGCTGGCGAAGGAGGATGAATTCATGCTCGCCAAGCGTTGGCGCGAGCATCAGGACTTCGATTCCGCCCGCCAGCTGGTCAACAGCCACCTGCGCCTGGTGGCCAAGATCGCCATGGGCTACCGCGGCTACGGCCTGCCGATCGAGGAAGTGATTTCCGAAGGCAATGTCGGCCTGATGCAGGCCGTGAAGAAGTTCGAGCCCGACAAGGGCTTCCGCCTCGCCACCTACGCCATGTGGTGGATCCGGGCCTCGATCCAGGAATACATCCTGCGCTCCTGGTCGCTGGTGAAGATGGGCACGACGGCGGCGCAGAAGAAGCTGTTCTTCAACCTGCGCAAGGCCAAGAGCGAGATCTCGGCGCTGGAAGAGGGCGACATGCACCCCGACCAGGTGCGCCAGATCGCCACCAAGCTCGGCGTCCTCGACGAGGAAGTGATCTCGATGAACCGGCGCCTCGCCGGCCCCGACGCCTCGCTGAATGCGCCGCTGCGCGCCGACAGCGAGAACGAGTGGCAGGACTGGCTCGCCGACGACAACGCCGTCAGCCAGGAAACCCAGCTCGCCGAAAACGAGGAAAAGTCGATCCGGATGGGCCTGTTGGAAGAGGCGATGACCGAGCTGACCGACCGCGAGCGCCACATCCTCACCGAGCGGCGCCTGCGCGACGACCCGACCACGCTGGAAGCGCTGGCCTCGCAATACGGCGTCAGCCGCGAGCGGGTGCGCCAGATCGAGGTGCGGGCGTTCGAGAAGCTGCAGAAGGCCATGCGCGCGGCGGCCACGGAGCGGCGGCTCGACGCGGCTTAGCGGCCTTACCATCGCGCCACATGGACGGCCACCTAGCCGGCGGCTAATCCTGCGCCATGGCGATCGGGGTGTTCGATTCGGGGATCGGGGGGCTGACGGTGCTCCACGCGCTCGCGCGCCGCCTGCCTGACGCCGACATCGTCTACCTCGCCGACCAGGCCATGACCCCTTACGGCGGGCGGGCGGGCGAGGAGATCGTCGAACTCACTCGCTTGGGCTGCGTGCGGCTGTTCGAGGCCGGCTGCGACCTGGTGGTCCTGGCCTGCAACACCGCCGCGGCGGTGGCGCTGCGGCGCCTGCAGCAGACCTGGCTGCCGGACTACCGGCGCGCCGCCGGCCGGCCGGTCAATGTGCTCGGCCTCATCGTTCCCACCATCGAGGCCGCCACCGGCGTCGCCTGGAACGAGGCGCTGGAGCAGCGCGACGACAAGATCGAGAAGCTCGACATCCTCGGCATCTTCTCCACCGCCGCCACCGCCGCCAGCCGCGTCTATGAGATCGAGATCGCCAAGCGCAGCGACGCGGTGGCGGTGTTCTCCGAACCCTGTCCGATCCTGGCGCGCCAGATCGAGGCCGGCGAGGGCGACGACGCGCTGCGGCCGGCGGTCGAGGCTCACGTGGCGGCGCTGACCCGGCGCATCGGCCGCCCGCCCGACCGCGCCATCCTCGGCTGCACCCACTATGAGATCATCGCCGACCTGTTCCGCGCCGCGTTGCCGCCCGGCACGCCGCTGATCCACCAGCCGGACGCCACCGCCGACGCCATCCAGCGCTATCTCGCCCGGCATCCCGAGTTCGATCCCGGCCACGGCGGCGCGCGTCGCTTCCTCACCACCGGCGATCCTGGCTGCCAGAACGGCCTCGTCTCGCGCTTCTGGGGCGCGCCGCTGGTGTTCGAAGCGGCTTGATCGGCCGGCCAAGCTGGGCCTTGAATGCAGGCTCAGGCGGGGAATGGACGATGCGGATCATGGCATGGGCGGCGCTGGCCGTCGGTTTGGCGCTAACTGGCGTCGCGCGGGCCGACGTGGTCGAGGCGCAGCCGGGCGGGTTCCAGGTCAAGCAGAGCGTCGAGATCGCCGCCCCGGCGGACAAGGTCTGGGCCGCGTTCGGCCAGATCGGGGCCTGGTGGAACCCCGCCCACACCTGGTCGCAGGATGCGAAGAACCTCACGCTCGATCTCAAGCCGGGCGGCTGCTTCTGCGAGGCGCTGTCGCACGGCGGCGGAGCGCGGCACCTGACCGTGGTGCTGGTCTCGACCGGCAAGACGGTGGTCCTGGAGGGAACGCTGGGACCGCTGACCTTCAGCGGCGGCGCCGGCCACCTGGTCTGGAGCCTCGCCGAGAAGGACGGCCACACCACCCTGACCCAGACCTACTACGTGGGCGGCTACTTCCCTGGCGGCTTCGACAAGATCGCACCGGCGGTGGACCATGTGCTCACCGACCAGATCCAGCGGCTGAAAGCCTATGTGGAGACCGGCAAGCCGGCCAGCTGATCGCCACTCAATGCCCGTGGGAGCCTTCATAGACACCGGGGGCGAGGCGTTCGCTTTCGACGCCCTCGGCGCCGGTCGCCAGCACGAAGCGGCGGTCGCAGTAGGAGCATTCGACGAAATCGGCCTCGCCCATCTCCAGCCAGACGCGCGGATGGCCGAGCGCGCCGCCGACGCCGTCGCAGGCGACGCGCCGGGAGCGGACGACCACCACTTCGGGCGCGGACGGATCGGGCATGGCGGCAACTCCCAGCGCCGCCTTGGCGAAGCGGCCTTGCGTCTCTAGGTATGCGGCGTAGCGCGGCCGCGTCAATCGACGGCCGGCCGCGGCTTTGGCCTCCGGAGCACGATGGACCTTCCCGAGTACGCGATCGAGGCGAAAAACCTCGTCAAGACCTATCCGGCCCAGCGCGGCGCGCCGGCGATGCAGGCGCTGAAGGGGATCGACCTGAAGATCCCGCGCGGCTCGATCTTCGGCCTCTTGGGCCCCAATGGGGCCGGCAAGTCGACCTTCATCAACATCCTCGCCGGGCTCTGCAAGAAGACCTCGGGCCAGGTGACCATCTGGGGGCGCGACATCGACCACCGGCCCCGCGACGCGCGCGCCGCTATCGGGGTGGTGCCGCAGGAGATCGCCGCCGACTTCTTCTTCACCCCGCGCGAGTCGCTGGACGTGCAGGCCGGCATGTACGGGGTGCCGAGGAAGGACCGGATCACCGACGAACTGCTCTCGGCGCTGGGCCTGGCCGACAAGGCGAACGCCTATGTGCGCCAGCTCTCCGGCGGCATGCGGCGGCGGCTGATGGTGGCGAAAGCCATGGTGCACAATCCGCCGGTGCTGATCCTCGACGAGCCCACCGCCGGGGTCGATGTGGAACTGCGGCGCCAGCTTTGGGATTACGTGGTCAATCTGAACCGTCAGGGCGTCACCATCCTCCTGACCACCCACTATCTGGAGGAGGCCGAGGAGTTGTGCGACGTGATCGCCATCGTCAACCACGGCCAGGTGGTGGCCTGCGAGCCCACCTCGAGCCTGCTCACCCACCTCGACACCCGGGCGGTGGTGATCACGCCGGGCGAGCCACTGGCGTCCGCCCCGGCGCTGCCGCCGTTCGAGACGCGGCTGCGGCCGACCGGCGAGCTGGCGATCAGCTTCAAGACCCACGAGGCCAGCGTCGAACAGGTGCTGGCCGCCGCGCGCGGCGCCGGGGTGCAGATCCGCGACCTCAGAACCGAGGAGCCCGACCTCGAAGACGTTTTCCTGGCGCTGACCTATGGGGCGGACGCCGCCGCCGGCGCGCCCTGACCGCATCCCTGTAAGGAGTACAAAATGAAGCTAAGAACCCTCGCGCTGGCGCTCGCCATCGTCGTCCCGGCCGGCGCCGCCGACGCACACGGCTGCATCAAGGGCGCGATCGTCGGCGCCGTCGCCGGGCACATCGCGCACCACCACGCGCTGGCCGGCGCGGCCGTCGGCTGCGTGGTCGGCCACCACATGGCGGCGGTGAAGCACCGGCGCGAGGTGGCGGCGGCGCAGCACCACTAGCCCGGTCAGACCTTCTCGAACTTCAGCGTCATCCGGTCGCTCTCGCCGATCGCGTCGTACTTGGCGTGGTCGAAGGCGGGATCGGGCGGTTGGCCGAAGGCCGAGCTGCGGCGCGTGGGCGGCAGGGTCCAGACCCCGAACGGATAGTTCTTGGTGTCGTTCGGATTGGCGTTGATGTCCGAGCGCGCGGCGAGGGCGAAGCCGTCCGCCTTGGCGTGGTCGATCACATAGGATTCGGGAAGGTAGCCGTCGCCCTTCGTCGGGTCGGCGCCGGCCGGCGCGCGGTGATCCTCGATGGCGAGCACGCCGCGCGGCTTCAGCGCCGCGTGGAAGTCGGCGAAAGCCTTGTCGACGAAGTCGCCATCGACCCAATTGTGCACCTCGCGCGAGACCAGCACGAGGTCGACGCTGCCGGGCGGCGCCAGCGGGCCGGACGTGCGGCCGAAGCCGACCACGGTGACGTCGCCATAGAGCGCGGGCTTGCCCTCGTACTTGGCCTCGAACGCCGCGCGGTCCTTGCGGGCGCCGTCGCTGAGCTTGGGATTGGCGAGATCGGCGCCGGCGGCGATGTAGTGGCCGCCGGTGCGGGCGAGGTAGGGCGCGAGGATGTCGGTCCACCAGCCGGAACCCGGCGAGACGTCGATCACCGTCATCCCCGGCTTCAGGCCCCAGAACAGCAGCGAGGCCTCGGGATGGCGCCAGACGTCGCGGGCCTTGTCCGCCGGCGCGCGCGGCCCGCTCTCGATCACCTGGCGCAGCACCGCGTCGTCCGCCGCCCAGGCGGCCGGCGGGAAGGCCGTCAGAGCTGGCAGGGCAAGCCCCGCGCCCATCAAGAAACCGCGCCGATCCATAGCCCCCTCCTCGTCGTCCGTTTCGTGAAGCTTATCTGGTCATGGGCCCGGCGAATACAACTCGGCCCCGACGCGGGGGGCGTCGGGGCCTAATGTCGGCTGGCGTAAGCGGCGAGGGAACGCCCCAGCCGGCCCCGCTGAAATGACACGCGGACTTTGCAGCATTATGCCAAGCCCGACACCGGGGCGCCTTTTCCGGCGCCGTTTGCGCCCCCGCGCCCTTTCCGCTAGAGATCGCGCCCTCCCGGACGACCTTAACCGCACCCGTAGCTCAGCTGGATAGAGCGCTGCCCTCCGAAGGCAGAGGTCACAGGTTCGAATCCTGTCGGGTGCGCCAGGCTTGGGAAACGGCCGCTACCCGGCGATCCTGGCCGCAAGCCCGTAGACGCCACAATAACGCCGCGATGTCAGCCGACGCCTTACCTGTAAACCGCCTCCCCGACCATTGAGGCGCGCGGCGAGCGGGCGTCGGTTGCTTTGCGGTACTTGGCGCCGGGCGGCTGATCCGGTTTCCAGGATTTGGGCTTTCTCAACCCGTCGAATGCGGTTACGACCGCGAAACAATCATCCCGAGCGAACCCGGCGCGGTCTGGGAAAAACTTCCACCAGCAGAAGATGAGATGACAATGAAAAAGACAATGTTGATCGCCGCCCTGGTGGCCTCGATGGCTGGCTCGGCGGCTATAGCTCAGCCCGTCCTCGAGCTGCGGTTCGGTTTCGAACAGCCCGGAAGCTTTTGGTTCAATTCACCCAAGGATCTTCACGGCCGCATCGGTTTTCTGGAAAACCGCGTCAACCGCCTCCGGGCGGATGGGCATATCACCGCGGCCGAGTTCGACTTCGACCACAAGGAACTGGGCAAGATCCACAGCGAGTTCGACGGGTGGACGGCGCAGGATCGGGGCGATCTCAGCCAGGACCACAAGCTTGCGCTCTGGCACCATCTGACGATGGTCAGCGATCGACTGCACTGGCAGTCCACCTACGGCTATTGACGCCGGCGGCGCGGACGGTCCCGGCGACGGGCGCCGTCCGCGATCGCAATGCTTGAATCTGGAGCCTGAGGCTCCAGCCGCGCGGATCGAACGCGCGTCGACCCGCTGGGCGGGACCGGGCTAACATGGCGCCCAAGGGAGAAACGCCATGAGCCAGGACTGGGCCGCCGTCGTCGCCGACCTCGAGCAGATGCTGAAGCTGCGCAGCATCGTCTTCGCCATGCAGCTCTATGAGCGGCGCGCGGAGATGGAAGCCATCCCGCGCATCCGTCGGCCGCAGCACGTTCACACCCTGGACCAGGTGGTCGGCCAGGCCTCGCGGCTGGGCTGGACGGTGGGCGTCACCGCCGACGACCTGGTGGGCGCGCAGTGCCGGGCGGTGGTGGGGCTGGGCGCGGCCAAGACCGACGACTGGTATTCGGGCCGGCACATGACCGGGGTCTGGTTCTCCACCGAGGCCGACGCCGGCGCGCATCAGGCGGCGATGAACTGCGTGCCCGACGGCCGCTACGAAGCGCTGGCGGTGGGGCCGCTGGGCGCCGGCAAGCTCTCGGCGCCCGACATCGCGCTCTTCTACGCCACGCCGGGCGCGATGATCTATTTCATCAACGGCCTGCAGTGGTCGGGCTACAAGCGCTTCGACTGGAGCGTGGTGGGCGAGAGCGCCTGCGCCGACTCTTGGGGCCGGGCGCTGACCCGGCGCGAACCCAGCCTCTCGATCCCCTGCTTCGCCGAGCGCCGCTACGGCGGGGTGCTGGACGACGAGATGCTGATGGCGCTGCCGCCGGACGACCTGGTGAAGGCCCTCGAAGGCATGCGCGCCCTGGCCAAGAACGGCTTCCGCTACCCGTTCGCGCAGTACGGCGTGCAGCAGGACGTGCGCGCCGGGATGGCCGTGAGCTACGGCGAGCGCGGCTAGCGGCCAAGTTCGCGCGCGTCGGCGCCCCGGCCGCCATCGGCCGGGAACCTAGGCCATTGATGCGTATTACGTCGTATCGACACGGGTAAACGGCGACGCATCTTGAAGAAACTGGTCACGTTCCGATTCGAGCTCGAGCTTCTGTCTCGGGTGAAGCACGCCGCCGAGGCGGAGAACCGGACGCTGACGAACTTCGTGGAAACGACCTTGAAGCGGTCGTTGGAAACCGAGCCCTTCGCCCGATCATCGGCCGAGCTATCCGCGATGGATCGGTCTCGAACATGGACTGCTGACCCCGAGCAAGACTTGGAGCCTTCCAGTGACTGACCTTTCGGCCGTGGGGGCCACCGAAAAACACCAGCTCACCAAGGCGCTGACCGGCATCCAGGGCCTTGACGACATCACCGAGGGCGGCCTGCCCGCGGGTCGCCCGACCCTGCTCTGCGGCGCGGCGGGATGTGGCAAGACGCTGTTCGCCATGACCTTCCTGGTCAACGGCGCCGCCCAGTTCGGCGAGGCGGGCGTCTTCATGAGCTTCGAGGAACGCGCCGACGACCTGGCCGAGAACGTCGCATCGCTCGGCTACGACCTGGACACCCTCGTCGCGGACAAGAAGCTGGTCATCGATCACGTCCGCATCGAGCCGTCGGAGATCGAGGTCAGCGGCGACTACGATTTCGAGCCGATCTTCGTGCGCCTCGGCTATGCGATCGACCAGGTCGGCGCCAAGCGGGTGGTGCTCGACACGATCGAGGCGCTGTTCTCCGGCTTCACCGACCAGACGGTGCTGCGGGCGGAGCTGCGGCGCCTGTTCGGCTGGCTGAAGGATCGGGGCGTCACCGCCATCATCACCGGCGAGCGCGGCGACGGCCAACTCACCCGCTACGGCATCGAGGAATACGTCTCCGACTGCGTGATCCTGCTCGATAACCGCGTGCACGACCAGGTGACGACGCGGCGGCTGCGGATCGTCAAATATCGCGGCGCGTCGCACGGCACCAACGAGTATCCGTTCCTGATCGACGCGCGCGGCGTCAGCGTCATGCCGATCACCTCGGCGCGCCTGCAGCACAAGATCTCGTCGGAGGTCGTCCCGACCGGGGTGCCGGACCTGGACAGAATGCTCGCCCTTGGCGGCTTCTACCGCGGGTCCAGCATCCTATTGTCGGGCCTCGCCGGCACCGGCAAATCCACCTTCAGCGCCTGGTTCGCCAACGCTGCCTGCGAGCGCGGCGAGAAGTGCCTCTACTTCGCCTTCGAGGAGTCGCCGGACCAGATCGTGCGCAACATGCGATCGGCCGGCATCGACCTGAAGAAGCATATCGACAGCGGCCGGCTGCGTTTTGATTCCGCCCGGCCCAGCCTCTACGGCCTGGAGATGCACCTGACGCGGATGCATCGCGACATCGAGACATTCAAGCCGTCGGCGGTCATCGTCGATCCGATCTCCGCCTTTCGCGGCGTCCAGTCGGAAATCCATGCGACGCTGCTGCGCCTGGCCGACATCTGCAAGGAACGCGGCATCACCGCCTTTTTCACCAGCCTGTCGCTGGCCAGCGACCATGCCAACGAGGCCGATCGCGGAGTCTCCTCGCTGATGGACACCTGGATCTCGCTCACCGACATCGAGGTAAGCGGCGAGCGCAACCGGGTCATGTTCGTGCTGAAGTCGCGCGGCATGAGCCACTCGAACCAGATGCGGGAGTATCGGCTGACGGGCGCCGGGATCAAGCTCAGCGAACCCTATGTCGGCCCCGACGGCGTGCTGACCGGGGCCGCGCGCCAGGTCCAGGAGGCGCGCGAACGCGGTGAGACGCTGGCCCGCGCCCAGACGGCCGAGCGTCGCCAGCGCGAGCTGGATCGCCGCCGCGCGACGACGGAACGTCAGATCGCCGAGCTGCGCGCCGCCCTGGAAGCGGAGGAGCGTGAAGTCGCGATGCTCGCCACCCAGGAGAGCGGCCGCGAGTCGGCGCTGGAGGCGGACCGCATCGCCATGGCCGCCAAGCGGGGGGCCGCGGAATGACAAACTTGGACATCACCCCCGATCCCGCGCTGGAAGGTCACTACAACCTGCGCCTCTACGTCGCCGGCCAGACCCCCAAGTCGCTGGCCGCGATCTCGAACCTGAAGCAGATCTGCGAGGAACACCTGGCGGGCATGTACACCATCGAGGTGATCGACCTGCTGACCCGGCCGCAGCTGGCGGCGGGCGACCAGATTCTCGCGGTGCCGACGCTGGTCCGCCGGCTGCCGCCGCCGATCAAGCGCATCATCGGCGACCTTTCCGACAGCGAGCGCGTTCTCGTGGGGCTCGACATCCGGTCCGGCGAGCCCCCCTCATGAACTGGCCCGAACCGCCCCCGCCTCAGACCTACATCCTGCGCCTGTTCGTGGCCGGCACGACGCTGCGCTCGCAACGCGCGATCTCCCACATCCGCGAGCTTTGCGACGAACATCTCTCGGACCGCTTCGATCTCGAGGTCATCGACGTCTACGCCAACCCGCAAGCCACGCGGGAGTATCAGATCGTCGCCACCCCAACATTGGTGAAGGTGCTGCCGGAGCCGCTGCGGCGGGTCATCGGCGACCTTTCGGACCGCGCCAAGGTAATGAGCATGCTGAGCATCACCGCGGCTGGGGGATCATCGGAGGCTCTCGCGTGAGCGCCGCCGACCGCAACGCCGAGGCGCTGAAGGCGCGCGTCCGCGAGCTCGAAGCCGATCTGCGCGAAGCCAACGAAACCCTGGACGCAATCCGCAACGGCGAGGTCGACGCCGTGGTGGTGGGCGGGCCGCAAGGCCAGGTCGTCTTCACCCTGCAGAACGCCGATCGGCCCTATCGGGTGCTGGTGGAGCAGATGCGCGAGGGCGCCGTGACGCTCAACGCCCACGGCATGATCCTCTACTGCAATCAGAGCTTCGCCGAGCTGATCGGGCGCCGGTCCGAGGATATCGTCGGCGAGCGCATGTTCGACTTCGTCAAGGAAAGCGACGCGCTGCGACGCATGCTGGCGGGCTCCGGGCGCGAGGGCGCGGCGTCCGAGTTCCGCCTCGCGCTGGCGTCGGGCGGCTTCGCGGAGGTCAACCTCTCGGTGGTCGACATGGTGGTCGAGGAAGGCGCCGATCACATGCTGTGCGTGATCGTCACCGACCTGCGCCAGAACCGCGAGCGCGCCCGCGAACTTTCCGAGGCCAACCAGCGTCTCGCCGCCGAGATCGCCGATCGCAACCGCGCCGAACAGAGCCTCGCCATCGCCCTCGACGCCGCCGACATGGGCAGTTGGGAGCTCGATCTCGAGAACGACAGCTCGATCCGCTCGCCGCGCCACGACGCCATCTTCGGCTATCCGCGCCCGCAGCCGACCTGGAGCCAGCAGCGCGGCGTCGGGCACTTCCTGCCGGAGGATCGGGGCGCGGTGGCGGACGCCATGGCGGCCGCGGCGACCAGCGGCCGGATCGATATCGAGCGCCGCATCCAGCGCGCCAACGACGGCGCGATCCGCTGGGTCCAGGTCAAGGGCCGCACCTTCTACCGGGACGGCCGGGCGGTCCGGATCGCCGGCATCATCGTCGACAACACCGAGCGCCGGCTGATCGACGAAGCGCTGCGCCAGGGCCAGAAGATGGAGGCGATCGGCCAGCTCACCGGCGGCATCGCCCACGATTTCAACAACCTCTTGATGATCATCGGCGGCAGCCTGGAGTCGCTGTCGCGGCGGGTGCAGCTCGATGACCGCGTGCAGCGGCTGCTGGACACCGCCCGGCTGGGCGTCGCGCGCGGCGCCAAGCTGAACGAGCAGCTGCTGGCGTTCGCCCGCCGCCAGGACATGCGCGAGGAGGTGGTCTGCGTCACCGATCTGCTGCCGACGTTCGAGACCCTGCTCGACCGCGCCATCGGCGAGGCGGTGAAGGTGGACGTCCGCCGCGCGCCGGACCTCTGGTTCTGCCGCACCGATCCGCACCAGCTGGAAACGGCGATCCTCAACCTGGCGATCAACGCCCGCGATGCGATGAACGACCGCGGGACGCTGGTGCTGTCGACGGCGAACCGGGCCGTCGCGGGCGAGCAGGCCGCCGCCAATGACGCCGCCGCCGGCGACTATGTGGTCGTCGCCGTCGCCGACACCGGCGGCGGCATGACGCCCGAGATCGCCGCCCGGGTGTTCGAGCCTTTCTTCACCACCAAGGCGGAGGGGAAGGGCACGGGCCTGGGCTTGAGCCAGGTCTACGGCTTCGCGCACCAGTCCGGCGGCTTCATCGAACTGGTGAGCGCCGTGGACGTCGGCACGACGGTGTCGATCTATCTGCCGCGCGCCGACCCCGCCGAAGCGAGGACAGCGGCCGTCGGCGCGGCCGGCGCGCCGCGGCAGGGGTCCGGCAAGGTGCTGCTGGTCGAGGACGACGCCGACGTGCGCAGCGCGACCGGCGCCATGCTGGAAGAGCTCGGCTATGACGTCGTCGAAGCGGGCTCCGCGGCCGAGGCGCTGAGGGCGCTCGCCAGGGGCGCCAAGATCGACCTGGTGTTCACCGACGTGATCATGGCGTCGGGGCGGAACGGGATCGAACTGGCGCGCGACATCCGAAACCTGCGCCCGGACCTGCCGGTCCTGCTGACCTCCGGCTACACCGCCCAGAGGCTCGTGCCGACGGCGATGAACGGCGACCTGCCGCTGCTCCGAAAGCCCTACACCCTGGCGCAGCTCGCCGAGTCCCTGGGCGATCTGGTGCGGCCGGGGCGCGCGCAATCCGCGCCGGCGCCGGTCGTTTGAGCCAGTCTCGCGGCGGTAAGGGCCGCGCGGCGGTGACCGAGACCGTGCAGCGCGACCTGCGCACGGGGCGGCCCCTCTGGGCCGACAGCGCCGGGCAAAACGTCGCCTTCGCGCCGCTGACGGAGCCGGTCGAGGTGGATGTGGCCATCGTCGGCGCCGGGATCAGCGGCGCGTTCATGGCGCACGAGCTTGCGGCGGACTTCCGCGTCGCGGTCGTCGATCGACGCGGTCCGATCCTGGGCAGCACCATGGCCTCCACCGCCATGCTGCAATGGGAGCTCGATCTGCCGCTGACCGCCTTGGCCGAGAAGATTGGACCCACGGACGCGCGCCGGGTCTATCGGCGCTCGCACGCGGCCGTCGGCGACCTTGTCCGGATCGTCCGAGCGGCACGCATCCGCTGCGGCCTTAAGACCAAGGACTCTCTCTATCTGGCGGGCGACGCCTACGGCTCGAGGGCTTTGCGGCGGGAGGCGGAGGCGCGCGCCGACATCGGCTTGCCGTCGACCTATCTCGACCCGTCGCAGCTGCGCGAAACGTTCGGCCTCGAGCGAACCGGGGCCATCCTTTCGGAGGGATCGGCGAGCGCCGACCCCGCCTGCCTGGCCGCCGGCCTGCTGCGCCGGGCCGCGTCGCGCCGCGCCAGGATATTCGCCCCGGTCGAGGTCACCGAGGTGCTTCAGGGCGAGGCGCACGTCAGCCTAGTCACCGACGCCGGCGTGGAATTCCGCGCTCGCCACGTCGTGTTCTGCTGCGGGTACGAATTCCCAAGCGGCGTGCCGACACATGGCGCGAAGGTCATTTCGACGTGGGCCTTGGCGAGCCAGCCGCTGACCGGCGCGCCCGCGTGGCTCGCCAGTCATCTCGTGTGGGAAGCGTCGGACCCCTATCTCTACTTCCGCATGACCTCCGACATGCGCCTGGTCGTGGGCGGCGAGGACGAGGCGTCCGATGCCCGCCACGCCGATCCCAAGTTGCTGGCGCCGAAAGCCAAGGCGATCATCCGCAAGCTGGGCGCGCTGATCCCGGACCTGGAATTCGCCGCCGACTATGCCTGGTCCGGCGCATTTGGCGAGAGCGCCACCAGCATGCCGCTGATCGGCCCGATCCCCGGCATGCCGCGCGGCTACGCCGTGATGGGCTTCGGCGGCAACGGGATCACCTATTCCGTCGTCGCCAGCCAGGTGGTCGGCGCGGCCATCCGCGGGCGGCCGGACCCCGACGCCGACCTCTACGCCTTCCGCTGAGCCCGCGCCGGCGGCGCCATCGAGCGAAGCCTCGACCTTACGTCATCCCCTTCGGCGAATTGACGAACAAGCGTTTTAGGCGTCCTGATTTGCCGGGGCCGTGGCAATTAAAGACT
>Ga0302311_10002478_pt1 | contig 20954 bp, 18 predicted proteins | sample III_Palsa_N1_3_FD_200449 | JGI IMG/M metagenome (GOLD analysis project Ga0302311, IMG submission 200449) | Peat permafrost microbial communities from Stordalen Mire near Abisko, Sweden - III_Palsa_N1_3 | ecosystem: Environmental > Terrestrial > Soil > Palsa > Peat permafrost | place: Sweden... | reverse complement strand
TTACGGCATCCGGGCCCTGCTTGCACTGGCCGCCGCCGGAGCTCCCCAGACGGCCGAGTACCTCGCCGGTGAGCAGGGTCTTCCTCCGAGATTCCTCGGTGCGATCCTGGCCGACCTGCGCCGTGCTGGCATCGTGGCCAGTCAGCGGGGTGCCGAAGGGGGCTATCGGCTGGCCCGCGCCGCCGACGAGATCACGATCGCCGATGTGATCCGCGCCCTCGACGGGCCCCTGGCCGAGGTGCGGGGCTACCGGCCCGAGCTCACGGTCTACAACGGGGCGGCCGAGAATCTCCAACAGGTCTGGGTCGCCGTACGGGCCAGCCTGCGCTCCGTGCTGGAGAAGGTCACCCTCGACGACGTGATCGCGGGCAACCTTCCGGCCCACGTCAAGCGGATGACAGCCGATCCCGACGCCTGGATCGCCCACTGAGCATTGGTCTTGTCGTCCCCGGGGCCAGGGGGGCGGGGCTCGCCGGGGGCTGGTTTCAGGGGGTGAAGGGCGCCACGCGTGAGGGATCGATGCCCAACTCGCGCACCGCCTTCTGCACCACCGACGCCTTCAGCCGGCCACCGCGGGCGAGCTCGCTCAGAACGGCGAGCGTGAGGTGTGCGGCGTCGACTTCGAAGTGCTGGCGCAACGCGGCGCGCGCGTCGGAGCGCCCGAAGCCGTCGGTCCCCAAAGACGTGTAGGGCCGATCGATGAAGCGGGAGAGCTGGTCCGGGACGGCACGCATGTAGTCGGTGATGGCGACGACGGGATGCGGGCCGTCCCCCAGGACGGCGGTCACCAGCGGGCGCCGGGGTGCATCCGCCGGGTGGAGCCGGTTCGCCCGTTCCGTCTCCAGCGCGTCGGTCCGGAGACGGCTCCACGAGGTGACGGCCCACGTGTCGGCGGACACTCCCCAGCGGGTGGCGAGCAGTTCCTGGGCTTCCTGGGCGACGCTCCACATCGGCCCGGAGAAGCACAAAGAGGCCCGCAGGTCCGTACCGGTGTCCGGCCCGGCGGAGAACCGGTAGATGCCGTCGACGATGCCACGACTGATCGCGGCGCCCTCTTCGCCTTCGGGGAGCGCCGGCATCGGATAGGTCTCGTTGTAGAGCGTCAGGTACCAGAAGCGATCCTCGGGATCCGGGCCGAGGATCCGCCTGATGGCGTCCTGCATGATCACGGCCACCTCGTAGGCGAAGGACGCGTCGTAGATCATGGCCGCAGGATTCACGGAAGCGAGCAGGGGCGAATGCCCGTCATCGTGCTGCAGGCCCTCGCCCTGCAGGGTCGTGCGGCCCGCGGTGCACCCGGCCAAAATGCCCCGACCCCGGATGTCGCCCAGGGCCCACGTCAGGTCGCCCACCCGTTGGAACCCGAACATCGAATAGAAGAGGAACACCGGCAGCATCGGGTGACCCCACGTGGCATAGGCGGTCGCCAGCGCCGTGAAGGACGCCAGCGCGCCGGCCTCGGTGATTCCCTCCTGGAGGACCTGGCCCGAGGTGCTCTCGGCGTAGTGCAGGGGCAGGTCGGCGTCGACCGGCACGTAATGCTGGCCTTCGGGGGCGTAGATCTTGGCCTCGGCGATGATCGACTCCAGGCCGAAGGTCCGCGCCTCGTCGGAGACGATCGGCGCCACCAGTGGACCGATCGCCGGGTCCCGCACGAGATTGCGGAGGAGCCGGGCGAACACCATGGTGGTCGACACCGATTGCTTGCCCGAGCCGTTGGCGAACTCTTCGAATACCTTGGCGTCGGGAAGCACGGAACGGGCCGGGCGCACCACCCGCGACGGGACCGGCCCGGCCAGGACGCGTCCCCGGGCTCGCAGGTACTCCATCGCATCGGACCCCTCCGGTGGCCGCACGTATGGTGGGTCACCCTCGAGCGCCGAGTCCGGAATGTCGTCGGTCAGGTAGAGGCGGTCCCGCAGCGTCGTGAGCTGCGCCCGGGTCATCTTCTTGATCTGATGGGTCGCGTTGCGCGACTCGATCTCGGGGCCGAGTGTCCAGCCCTTGATCGTCTTGGCCAGGATCACCGTCGGCGCCCCGCGTTGCTCGGTCGCCAGCTTGTAGGCCGCATAGAGCTTGCGGTAGTCGTGCCCACCGCGCGGCAGGGAGACGAGCTCGTCGTCACTCAGATCCTCGACCAGCCGACGCAGGCGGGGGTCGGGCCCGAAGAAGTGCTCCCGGATGAACGCCCCCGACTCGACGGCCAGCTTCTGGTACTCGCCGTCGACCGTGGTGTTCATCCGGTCGAGCAAGACCCCGTCGATGTCGCGGGCGAGCAGCGCATCCCAGCGCGAGCCCCAGATCACCTTGATCACGTTCCAGCCGGCCCCTCGATACACCGCTTCGAGCTCCTGGATGATCTTGCCGTTGCCCCGCACCGGTCCGTCGAGTCGTTGCAGATTGCAGTTGACGACGAAGATCAGGTTGTCCAGATGTTCGCGGCCGGCGACTCCGAGGGCCCCGATCGACTCCGGCTCGTCCATCTCGCCGTCACCGACAAAGCACCAGACCCGGCTGGCGCTGGTGTCGACCAGATGGCGGTGGTTGAGGTACCGGTTGATGTGGGCCTGATAGATGGCGGTGATGGGGCCGAGTCCCATGGAGACAGTGGGGTACTCCCAGAACTCGGGCATGGCGCGGGGGTGGGGGTAGCTCGGCAGGCCGTTCCCGCCGACCTCGTGGCGGAAGTTGTCCAACTGGGTCTCGGTCAGCCTGCCCTCGAGGAAGGCGCGGGCGTAGATGCCAGGCGACGCGTGGCCCTGTATGAAGATCTGGTCCCCGAAGCCCCCGTCGGCCTTGCCCCGGAAGAAGTGGTTGAACCCCACCTCGTACAGCGCGGCCGAACTGGCGTAGGTCGACAGGTGGCCGCCGATGCCTTCGGTGCGGGTGTTGGCCCGTACCACCATGGCGGCGGCGTTCCAGCGGATATAGGCCCGGATCCGGCGTTCCTGGTACTCGTCGCCGGGGAACCACGGCTCGGCGTCGGCCGGGATCGTGTTGACGTAGGGGGTGGAGACAGCGGCGGGGAAGTCCACCTGCTTGGTCCGGGCCCGCTCCAAGAGCTTCATGAGCAGGTACCGCGCCCGGGCCCGGCCGCGGGCGTCGACGATGGCGTCGAAGGAGTCGAGCCACTCCTGCGTCTCACCGGGGTCCGTGTCCGGCACCTGGTGGCTGATCCCGTCAAACAGCATGGCTCCACGGTACCGGTCGTGCTCGGGGTCCGGTGACCACCGGTGGCGGTGTTACACATGGGGGATGGACAGCCCCGACAGCGTGACCGTGTACACCGACGGGGCCTGCCGGGGGAATCCCGGCCCCGGGGGTTGGGCGTGGGCGGTGCCCGGAGGCCCGTATGCGAGTGGGGCCGATCCGGCCACGACCAACCAGCGCATGGAGATCGCGGCGGCGCTCGAGGCGTTGCGCTTCTGGACGGCGCAGCCTGTCTCTCGTATCGAGGTGGTGAGCGATTCGACCTATGTCGTGAACTGTTTCAAGGACCGCTGGTGGCAGGGCTGGCAGCGGAGGAACTGGCGCAACTCGGCGAACAAGCCGGTGGCCAACCGGGACCTGTGGGAGCCGCTGATCGAGCTGGCGCTGGCTTCGGAGGCCACCGTCACCTTCCGGTGGGTCAAGGGGCACTCGGGGGACCGCTGGAACGACCGGGTGGACGAGCTGGCCACGGTGGCCGCCGACCGTGGCGTGGGGGAGAGCGAGCTGGTGGTCTGAGGTCCGGCGTCACCGGCGCACCGCCGCCCGTTCGGGCGGCCCGTTCGGGCGGCCCGTGCGGGCGGCCCGTTCGGGAGGCCCGTTCGGGAGGCCCAACCGCCGTTCAGGGACCGGCGTCTGAGCCGGCCGGGGACTCCGAACCGGAGTCAAACCGAAGGAACCGGCGTACGGCCACGGCCGACCAGATCACCTCGACGACACCGAACGGCCACGCTCCCGACAAGAAGCCGTAGGCGCTCGACAGCAGACAGCCGATGGCGAAGGCCAGCACGAATCCGTTACCCCGCCGCTCCAGGGCGTACATGACCATCATGAAACTGACTGCGCAGGCGCCGTAGATGGTGATCCCGACCGAGTTCACCGCCCAGATCCGGCGTTGTTCACGGGCATGAACGGTAGGCTGGCATGCGGCACACAGACCGTGTGGAATCGTGGGTTTGACGGCGCGCACGGGGCAGTTTCGGGGAGGGACCGGCCGCGCGGCAGACGGACAGGAAGAAGGGACGACGATGGGCGCTGAGAACGAGTTCGACATCGTCGTCATAGGTGGTGGTCCAGGTGGGTACGCAACCGCACTCTACGGGGCCGCCGCCGGGTTGTCCGTCGCCATCGTCGAGCGGGACAAGGTCGGCGGCACGTGCCTCCACCGGGGGTGCGTCCCGGCCAAGGAGTTCCTCGAGACCGCCGCCGTCTACCGCACCGTCCTTTCCGCCGGCGAATTCGGCGTCAAGGTTCCTGAGCCGAGCCTCGAGTTCTTGGTCAGCCAGGACAGGAAGAACGCGGTCGTGGACAAATTGTTCAAGGGGCTGTCGGGCCTCCTGAAGGGTCGCAAGGTCACCATCGTTTCCGGCACGGGAACTCTGGAGGCGGATCACCGGGTGCGTGTCCTCGACGGCGAGGACGCCGGGCGGGAGCTGGTCGGTCGCAACGTCGTTCTGGCCGCCGGTTCGGTGCCACGCTCGCTTCCCGGACTCGAGGTGGACGGCCGTTGGGTCCTGACGTCGGACGAGTTCCTGGACATCAAAGAGGTCCCCGCTTCGGTGGCCGTCATCGGCGGCGGCGCCATCGGGTGCGAGTTCGCCTCCCTCCTCTCCGATCTGGGAGCCAAGGTCACCGTGTTGGAGGCACTCGACTCCATCCTCACCGGCTGCGATGACGACATCATCCGTCTGGTTGGTCGCTCGTTCAAGAAGCGCGGCATCGACGTCGTCACCGGCATCCACGTCGACGCCCACACGCCCGAGCCGGGTGGCACCTTCACCACCGTCACAGCGGGCGACAAGACCTTCGACGTGGAAGCCGTCGTCGTGTCGGTGGGCCGGCGACCCCGAACCGAGGGGCTGGTGGCGAACGGCGTGGCGGTGGAGATCGACGAGCGCGGGTTCGTCGTGACCGACGAGTACCAGCGCACGGCCGTGCCGGGGGTGTGGGCCGTGGGTGACGTCGTGGCCGGCTCGCCCCAGCTTGCTCACGTCGGCTTCGCCGAAGCCATCGTGGCGGTCAAGGGCATGCTGGGCGAGACCGTCGTGCCGGTGGACTACGGCCGCGTGCCGTGGGCGATCTACTGCCACCCTGAAGTCGCATTCTGCGGGATGACCGAAGCCCAAGCCAAGGCCAAGGGCATTGCTGTGGTCACCAAGAAGGACCCATTCGGCGGGAACAGCCGGGCCCAGATCATCAATGACACCGAGGGTGTCGTGAAGATCGTGGCCGAACAGCGACCCGACGGGTCGGCGGGACAGATCCTCGGGGTGCACATGGTGGGCCCCTGGGTGACCGAGCAGTTGGGGGCCGGGTATCTCGCCGTCAACTGGGAGGCACTGCCCCAAGAAGTGGCGTACTTCATACAGCCGCATCCGTCGCTGTCGGAGTCATTCGGCGAGACGATGATGGCGCTGACCGGAAGGGGATTGCACGTTGGCTGACGTCACGATGCCGCAATTGGGCGAGACGGTGACCGAGGGAACCGTCACTCGGTGGATGAAGGCCATCGGCGACACCGTCGCGCGCGACGAGCCCCTGTTCGAGGTCTCGACAGACAAGGTCGATTCCGAAGTCCCGTCCCCGGCCGCAGGTGTCCTCACGGAGATCCTCGTCCCCGAAGGGGAGACGGTCGAAGTCGGTGTGCGCCTCGCCGTGATCGGCGATGCGGCGACGGCAGGCGCGGCGCCGCCGGCCGCGGAACCTGAAGCTCCGGCTGCTCCGGCTCCCGCGGCGCATGAAGCTCCGGCTGCTCCGGCTCCCGCTCCGGCTGCTCCGGCTCCCGCTCCGGTCGCTCCCGCTCCACCCCCGGCTGCTCCGGCCCCGGCACCGGCGCCTCCTCCGGCACCGCCAGCGGAGGTTGCATCCGTATCTGACGTCTCGACGCCGCCGCCGGGCAGCGATGGCAATGCTGACGCGTTGGTGCTCTCACCTGTGGTCCGCAAGCTCCTATCGGATAACGCGATCAGCGCTTCCGAGGTGGCGGGCACCGGTGTCGGTGGTCGCATCACGCGCGAGGACGTGCTCAACGTCGTCGACGCCCGTCGGCAGGCCGCTCCTACGGCGCCACCGCCCGCGCCCGCGCCCGCGCCGGCGCCACCCGAACCAGCGACAGCACCGCCACCAGCGACGCCAGCCGCACCGGCGGCGGCATCCTCCGTGGTGCACGCCGCAGCGACGCCGACGGCATCGATGGCCGCGTTTCGTCGTGCGGGCGACCAAGTCGTGCCCTTCTCGAACATGCGACGACGGACCGCCGAACACATGGTGCGGTCGAAGGCGACGTCACCGCACGCGTTCATCGCCAACGAAGTCGACTTCGAGAACGTCGAGCGGGTGCGCAAGGCGTGGGGTACGCGATTCAAGGAGGAGGAGGGTTTCTCGCTCACCTACCTGCCTTTCATCGCGCGGGCCACCGTGGAAGCTCTGCGGGACTTTCCATTCCTCAATGCCTCGGTCGCCGACGATTCCCTGGTGGTGCATTCCGAGATCAACCTGGGCATCGCGGTTGATCTGGCCAACCAGGGCCTGATCGTGCCGGTTATCCATCAGGCCGAGGAAGTGACCTTGCGCGGCGTGGCCCGCCGGATCCGGGATCTGGCGGAGCGGGCTCGTGGACGACAGCTGAACGCCGACGACATCGCCGGTGGGACCTTCTCCATCACCAACGACGGTCCGTTCGGGACGTACTTCACCGTGCCGATCATCAATCAGCCCCAGGTGGCAATTCTGGCCACCGACGGCATCGCGAGACGACCGGTTGTGGTCACGCAGGCAGACGGGTCGGAGTCGATTGCCATTCATTCGACGGGGATCATCGGGGTCAGCTGGGATCATCGGGCGGTCGACGGCGCGTACGTCTCGTCCTTCTTGGCGCGAGTGTCCGATCTCCTGGGCACGCGCGACTGGGCCGCCGAGCTCTAAGGGCAGATCGGTGTTCCGGATCCGAACCCTGGGCTCCGTCCCCTACCACGAGGCCTTCGCCCTGCAGCGGGCGATGGCGCTCGCCAGCGATGACGACTACCTGCTGGTGTTGCAGCATCCGCACGTCTTCACGCTGGGTGCACACGCGGACCCTGCGCACGTACTGACCGATCCGGCATCGGTGGGTGCAACACTCGAGCAGACCGACCGGGGCGGGGACGTCACGTATCACGGCCCGGGGCAGTTGGTGGCCTACCCGATCGTGTCGGTGCCGGACGATCCGTCGGCCGGGCCGGCGCACGTCCACCGCCTCGAGGAAATCGTGATGGCCACGTTGGCCGACGTGGGACTGCCGGGCGCGACGCGCCTGGCGGAGTACCCAGGCGTGTGGATCGACGCGCAGGGTCCCTCGCCGCGAAAGATCGCCGCCATCGGCGTGCGCACGCTCAAGGGAAACACGGGCCTTCGGCGGACCCTCCACGGGGTTGCTCTCAACGTCGAGTGTGACCTCGCCATGTTCGGGCACATCGTTCCGTGCGGTATCGCCGACCGCGCCGTCACCTCACTGCGGGCCGAAGGGGTCGACGTGTCGTTCGCCGCCGTGCTCGAGGCTTTCATCGAGCGAGCGACCGAGATGTTCACCGTGGCCCCGGTCGATCGTCAGAACGTCGTGACCGGCTCGACCGAGGCAGGGGGAGGGGGTCCGGTGTCCGTCGAACGACCGCTGCTCCGGCGCCTGCGCCAGGCCGGTGTGCCGCCCGAGTCGGGGTTGCAGATATCGCAACGCAAGCCCGAGTGGCTGCGCGTGCCGGTTCGCATGGGCAAGGAGTACCTGTCCCTCGGCAAGACGGTGCACGACCTGGGACTGGCAACCGTGTGCGAAGAGGCGGGCTGCCCCAATATCTACGAGTGCTGGTCGGAGGGGACGGCGACCTTCATGATCAATGGGGAGCGCTGCACGCGGGCTTGTGGGTTCTGCCAGGTCGACACGCGGCATCCTCTCGCACTCTCGCCCGACGAGCCGGACCGGGTGGCCCGGGCCGTGGAGCGGATGGGGCTGGGCCACGCCGTCGTGACCTGCGTGGCGCGGGACGACCTGGCGGACGGTGGGGCCGGAGCTATGGCGCAGACGATCACCGCCATCCGGGAACGGGCGCCGGGCACCACCGTCGAAGTACTCATTTCGGACTGTCGGGGCGATGTCGCCTCACTGGAGACGATTTTCGGGGCGAGGCCGGACATCCTCAATCACAACATCGAGACGGTCGCCCGGCTGCAGCGGGCAGTGCGCCCGTCAGCCGGATATGCCCGCAGCCTGGCCGTGCTGGGCCGCGCCGGCGCGGCTGGACTGGTGACCAAATCGGGCTTCATGGTCGGCCTCGGAGAGCGCGAGGACGAGGTCATCGCCACCATGGCTGATCTTCGAGCCGTGGGTGTCTCGATCATCACCATCGGCCAGTACCTGCGGCCGAGCGCGGATCACCTTCCGGTTTCTCGCTACTGGACTCCCGATGAGTTCGTTCGCCTCAAGGTGATCGGTGCCGAACTCGGCGTTCCCCACGTGGAGGCCTCGCCGCTGACCCGGTCCAGTTACCATGCGCGCGATGCCGCCGCGGCAGCGAAGGGGCGGGAGACCCCGGTCCCGGTGGCGGTGACGCTGTCGTAGCCCCTCAGGCTACGAAGTACTTGGCCTCGGGGTGGTGGCAGATGATGGCGTCGGTGGTCTGCTCGGGATGCAGCTGGAATCCCTCGCTGACCGTGACGCCGACCCGGTCACCGCTCAACAGCTCGACCACCTTCGCGTTGTCCATGAGGTCGGGGCAGGCCGGATAACCCCATGAGTAGCGCCCGCCGCGATACGTCTGGCGGAACAGCCCGGCGAGAGACGGCCCGTCCTCGTCGGCGAAGCCGAGCTCCTCGCGGATGCGGTGATGCCAGTACTCAGCCGTGGCCTCGGCCATCTCGACGCTGAGGCCGTGCAGGAACAGGTAGTTCTGGTACTGGTTCTCGGCGAAGAGGCGAGCCGCCTCCTCGGAGGCCCGGTGACCGATGGTGCACAGCATGAAGCTGGCGAAATCCTCGTCGCCGGAGTCGGTGGAGCGGAAGAAGTCCGAGATACACAGCCACGGCTCCTTGCGCTGGCGGGGGAAGGTGAAGCGCATCCACTCCGAGGTCCGGGCCTCGTCCTTCCAGATGATGAGGTCGTTCCCCTCGGCGTTGGCGGCAAAGTGCCCGTAGGCCACCTGGGGGATGAGAAGGTCGCCCTCCTTGGCCTTGCCGAGCTCTTCGCGCAACGTTGACCGTACCCGGGTCTTGAACTCGTTGTCGTTCTCACCGTTCTCAGGGCGGAAGCCCCACTGGTTGCGGAAGAGTGCGGTCAGGTTCAGGTACTCGGCGATGTCGTCGAGCGCGATCCCCTTGGCCACACGTGTGCCGACGAACGGTGGCACGAAGATCTTGTTGTCGGCGGCCACGGCAGAGCGGGCCGGCTGGCCTTCCACCGGCGTGGTGTCCTGCGGCTCGAGCCGACTGCGCTTGGGCACGTTCTTGGCGGAGATCTCCCGGCCGAATGTCGGATCAACCTCGCCTGACTTCTTGAGCTCGACCAGGCGGTCCATGGTGCGCAGCCCCTCGAAGGCGTCGCGGCCATAGAAGAGGCGACCGTCGTAGATCTCGCGCAGGTCGCGCTCGACGTAGGTGCGCGTCAGGGCGGCACCACCAAGGAGGATGGGGAAGTCGGCCAGGTCGCGCTGGTTGAGCTCGACCAGGTTCTCGCGCATGATCAAGGTGGACTTCACGAGGAGCCCGCTCATCCCGATGGCGTCGGCCTTGTGCTCCTCGGCCGCCATGATCATCTCGTTGATGCCGATCTTTATGCCAAGGTTGATGACCTCGTAGCCATTGTTGGTGAGGATGATGTCGACCAGGTTCTTCCCGATGTCGTGCACATCCCCCTTGACGGTTGCCAGCACGACGGTGCCCTTGCCGCCCTGGTCGGCCTTTTCCATGAAGGGCTCGAGGAAGGCGACAGCGGCCTTCATCGTCTCGGCCGATTGCAAGACGAAGGGAAGTTGCATCTCGCCCGATGCGAAGCGCTCGCCCACGACCTTCATGCCTTCGAGCAGGACATCGTTGACGATGGCCAGCGCGCCCATGCCGCCGTCGAGGGCCTCGGTCAGATCGCCGTCGAGGCCGTTGCGGTTTCCGTCAATGATCCGCTGCGACAGCCGTTGGTCCACGGGCCAGTCGAGGTGCTCGTCGGCCGCGCCTGTGTTGACCTTGACTCCGTCGAAGAGGGCCAGCAACTCCTGCAGGGGGTCGTAGTCGTCGGTGCGGCGGTTGTAGACCAGGTCGAGGCTGATCTCTTTCGCCCGCTCGTCAATCCTCGAGAGGGGCAGGATCTTCGAGGCGTGCACGATGGCGGAGTCGAGCCCTGCATTGACGCACTCGTGCAGGAATACCGAGTTGAGCACCTGCCGCGCCGCTGGATTGAGGCCGAAGGAGACGTTCGATAGGCCGAGGATGGTGGAGACTCCGGGCAACTCTGTCTTGATGGCCCGGATGCCTTCGATGGTCTCGATCCCATCGTTGCGGCTTTCCTCCATGCCGGTCGAAAGTGGAAGGGCCAACGGATCGAAGAGGAGATCCTCGGGAGCCAGCCCGTAACGCTCGACCGCAATGTCACGGATGTTGCGCGCCGCACGCAGCTTCCACTCAGCGGTGCGCGCTTGCCCTTCCTCGTCGATGCACGTGCAGACCACGGCGGCGCCGAACTCACGGGCGAGGCGCAAGAACGTATCGAGCCGGGTGCCGGGTGCATCACCCTCCTCGAGGTTGACCGAGTTGAGGATGGGGCGACCGCCGATCCACTCCAACGCGGCCCGCACCACCGGGCCTTCCGTCGAGTCGACCATCAGGGGCACGCTGGCCTGCGTGGCGAAGCGACTGGCTACTTCGGTCATGTCGGACACGCCGTCGGCGCCGGTGTAGTCGACACACACGTCGATGACGTGGGCGCCTTCCTTGATCTGATCGCGGGCCATGGCCACGCATGTGTCCCAGTCGGCTTCGAGCATGGCTTCTCGGAAGCGCCTGGAGCCATTGGCATTGGTGCGCTCGCCTACCACCAGGAACGAGGTGTCCTGGCGGAAGGGGACGGACGTGTAGATGGATGCGGCCGAGGGTTCCTCGACGGGCGTCCGCGCCGCCGGCACCGCGTCGGCGCAACGTGCAACCACCGCAGCCAGATGTTCCGGCGTGGTGCCGCAACAGCCGCCGACAGCGGAGACCCCGAACTCGGTGATAAAGCGATGGAGATGCTCGGCCAGTTGATCGGGGGTGAGGTCGTAATGCATCTTGCCGTCTACGACAGACGGCAGGCCCGCGTTGGGGATGCACGCGATGGGCATGCGGCTGGTCGAGGACAGATAGCGGAGTGCCTCACTCATCTCGACCGGTCCGGTCGCGCAGTTGAGGCCGACCACGTCGACCTGCATCGCGCTGAGAACGGTCAAGGCGGCCCCGATCTCGGTACCGGGCAGCATGCGGCCCGTCAGCTCGATCGTCACTTGGACCTGGAGTGGGACGATCCGGTCGAGGGCGACCATGGCCCGGCGGGCTCCGTTGATGGCCGACTTGGCGGACAGCAGGTCGAAGACGGTCTCGATCAGAAGGAAGTCGGCGCCGCCTTCGAGCAGACCGAGGGCTTGCACCTCGTAGGCGTCTCGCAGATCGGCGTAGGGGATCTGCCCCAGCGTGGGGAACTTCGTCCCGGGTCCCATGCTCCCCGCCACCCAGCGGGGTCGGTCGGGGGTGGAGAATTCGTCGGCGACGGATCGGGCGATCTCTGCGCCGGTCCGGCTGATCTCGCGGGCCCGATCGGCGAGGCCGTATTCGGTCAGGACGACCGGCGAGGAGCCAAACGTCCCGGATTCGACGACGTCACACCCGACCTCGAAAAAGGAGCGATGGACCTGGGCGATGAGATCGGGGCGGGTGCTGATGAGGATCTCGTTGCAGCCTTCGAGCTCGGGCCCGCCGAAGTCCTCGGGGCTCAATCCGAGCAGCTGCAGGTTGGTGCCCATAGCGCCGTCGAAGATGAGGACCCTCTCCTGCAGCGCCTGGAGGTAGGTCGACGCCGAGGGGTCGAGGCGACCGAGCAGCTCAGGTGAGTTCGACATGGTGCCTGCCAGGATACCGGCCAAAAGTCGGCTTTCGGTACCAGCCCCGGTAGCATCCGCCCTGATGACGCCCAGGATCTACACCAAGACGGGTGACGACGGGACTACCGGGCTCCTCTACGGTGGGCGGGTTCGCAAGGACTCGGCCCCGATTGAGATCAACGGCGCCGTGGACGAAGCCCAGGCGGCATTGGGCCTGGCCCGCGCCGAATCCGAGCCCGGGTCCGAGCTGAACGTGCGCTTGACCGCGCTGGCCCGGGAGCTCTATGTCCTGATGGCCGAGGTGGCCACCGCCCCGCCGAATCGTCGCAAGTTGACGCCCGGCTCGACGCTGGTGACCGAGGAGATGGTGCTCTCGCTGGAGCAGGGCATCGACGAGCTCCTGCAGCGTTTCGACATGCCGAGCGACTTCACTATCCCCGGCGAGAACCGGATCGCCGCCGCCCTCGATCTGGCCCGGACCATCGTGCGGCGCGCCGAGCGTCTGGCGGTGACCGACCCGGTCGAAGGATCGCACGTCATCTCCTACCTCAATCGCCTGTCGGATCTCCTGTGGGCGATGGCGCGCTGGCAGGAGGGTCCGCTGCACCGGTTGTCGCGGGACAGCACGGGCTGACGCCGACACAACAAGCAGCACACAATCACAACGAATGCACAACGCGGCGCGGATAGACGAAGCGGGCGCGGACGAACGGTCCGTGGATGAGACCACAACTGCTGTGTCATTTGCTCTTTCGGGAGACGCGTTCCCGACGGTCCGCCGGCGTCCGTGCGGCCTGCGCCCCCGCTCCGGCGGGGCATTGCTGCGGCGTTGATCGATCATTGCCTGAACGTTGGGGCCAGCCAGAGGCCCTGCTCAGACGCCATTCTTAGACTTTCTGGATGGAACGCGACGCAGATGTGCGCAGCAGGGTTCGACCCGCCAACGGCGAACTCGGCTTTACGTTGATCGAGCTGTTGATCGTCATCGTGGTTCTCGGCATCCTGGCCGCCGTCGTCGTCTTCGCTCTGGGCTCGGTAACGAGCAAGAGTGCCAAGGCGGCGTGCGCGGCCGATGCCAAGACGGTTGAGACGGCTATCGCGGCATACCAAGCGCAAACGGGTCTCACGCCGACGGCCAATGTCGCGACGCAGGCGCAGGAAGCCGCTGCCACCAATTCCGCGGAGCCTACTTACCTGCGCACGTGGCCGATGAACACCGCCCACTACTACATCGGTATCGGGATGACCGGTACGACTCCGTTCCCGGCGACGAGCACCGAGATTGACGTTGCCCCCGGCAACACAACGGGGACTCCGCCCGCCCAGGGAACCGCCAACGGCTGGGTGAACTTCGACACGGAGTCCAGCACCACCGGCTGCAACGCCGTCTCGTAGCGCTTCGGGTCTTACCAGCGACCCCGGTGGATGCGTTCGCCGAGGTCGGGTGGGGCTCGGTCCAATGAGGGGGAGCGGTGGTCGTCTCCATCGGGGTGACCCAGCGCTATGGCGCAGAACAAGCGCCAGGACGCGGGCACGCCCAGCGCGCGGGCCAGAGCCTCTTCTCCCCTGAAGTTGCCGAGGATGCAGGCGCCGAGCCCGGCGTCCACTGCGGCCAGAAGTACCGTCATGACTCCGAATGCGGCATCGCCGGTCCAGTAGGGAACGGGCCACGCATCGGCGTGGACCCCGAGGGCCGGCCCCTGAGCAGATGCCGGGCCGGCCTTGTCGGGCTCTGCGTAGCGGGACACATAGGCCTGCGCCGAGGCGAAGGCCAGCAGGATCACGGGAGCCCGCCGGAGTCCCTCGGAGCGGGGGCTCGTGGCGCGCCAAGCCTGGTCCGTCGTCGCCTCCCAGTAGCGAGCGGTCTGCGTCTCGCCGTCGAGGACGACCCACGAGGTCGCAGCGGTATTGCCGGCGCTCGGCGCCCGCAGTGCCGCTCGGAGCAGGGTGTCGACCGTTGCCGGGTCGACCGGGTCGGAGGCGAAGCTCCGCACCATGGCCCGGCGGCGGATGGCCTCGTGGAGATCCATGCCGGTCAGTTTCCCAGAGTGTACCGGTCAGTTTCCCAGAGAGGGAATGTTGACCCCGCTGGTAGTGTTTAACCGTTCGGAGTAGCAGTCGGCCTGGAGGTAAAGAGTGCCCACACCCCGAGATCTTCTCAAAGAGGCGAAGAAATCCATCCGTGAGGTGGAGCAGCCCGACGCGGAACGGATCCTGAGCGAGGGTCACACGACCTTCCTCGATGTGCGGGAGCCCGACGAGTACGAGCAGGGCGCCATCCCCAACGCCGTCCACCTTCCCCGTGGCCATCTGGAGTTCCAGGTGGAAGGCAAGCTGCCTGACAAGAGTGAGCCCGTCGTCGTCTACTGCGCCGGCGGCGTGCGCTCGGCCTTTGCCGCCAAGACGCTCGGCGAGCTCGGCTACACCGACGTGCAGTCGCTGATCGGCGGCTTCAACAAGTGGAAGGACGACGGGCGGCCGTGGTCCGCCCCGCGCACGCTGTCCCCGGCCCAGCGCAACCGCTACCAACGTCACCTCCTTCTGCCCGAGATCGGGGAGACGGGCCAGCTGAAGCTGCTCGACTCCAAGGTGCTCCTGCTCGGAGCCGGGGGCCTGGGTTCACCTGCTGCGCTCTACCTGGCCGCAGCCGGAGCGGGCACGCTGGGCATCATCGACATGGACGTCGTCGACGAGTCGAACCTGCAGAGGCAGATCCTGCACAACATGGACCGGATCGGGGACCGCAAGGTCGACTCGGCGAAGAAGACGCTGACGGCACTGAACCCCGACGTCAACGTGGTCACCTACGACGTACGGCTGGGCGCCGACAACATCCTGGACGTGATCGACGGCTATGACGTGATCGTCGACGGGACGGACAACTTTCCGACCAGGTATCTCGTCAACGATGCCGCCCTGCTCAAGAGGATCCCGGTCGTGCACGGCTCCATCTTCCGCTTCGAGGGTCAGGCCACCGTCTTCGACCCCTACAACGGACCGTGCTACCGCTGCCTCATTCCCGAGCCGCCGCCCGCCGAGTTGGCTCCTTCGTGCTCCGAGGCCGGCGTTCTGGGCGTGTTGCCGGGCATCATCGGATCGATTCAGGCCATTGAGGCGATCAAGATGCTGCTCAATCTGGGGGACCCACTCGTCGGTCGCCTGCTCGCCTACGACGCGCTGGAGCAGTCGTTCCGCACCTTCAAGGTGCGTCGCGATCCGGCATGTCCCGCCTGTGGTCCCGACGCCGGCGAGATAGTCATCGCGGAATACGACGACCTCTGCATGCCCCACGCGCATTGAGCACGCGGCGTGACTGACGTCGCTGTGCCGCGTGCCGGTGACCACAGAACGCTCGCCGGATCGGATGTGTCCGTGCCGCCCCTCGGCGTGGGCACCTGGGCCTGGGGCGACAAGGGCACCTGGGGCATGGGCGGTTACGACAGCTCGTACAGCGAAGACACGATCCGCCAGGCATGGGAGGCCTGCATCGACGCGGGCGTCGTCCTCTTCGACACGGCCGAGGTCTACGGAAGCGGCGAGAGCGAGCGCATCATCGGCCGCCTGCTGGCGAGCGATCCCTCGGTGCGCGACAAGGTGGTCATCGCCACCAAGTTCATGCCGATGCCATGGAAGGTTGCGCTCACCTCGTCGCTGCTCCGATCGGCCAGGGCCTCTCTCGACCGGCTCGGGACCGATTCCATCGACTTGTACCAGATTCACGGGCCGATCTCCCTGCGCTCGCACAGTGCGATGGCCGATGCCCTGGCGACCGCGCACGCTGCGGGGTTGATCAAGGCCATTGGGGTCTCGAACTACTCGGTCAAGGAGACGAGATCCATCGACGCCGCACTGCGTAGGCGGGGGCTGCGACTCGCCACCAATCAGATCGAGTTCTCGCTCCTGCGCACGAGGCCCGAGAAGGTCGGACTGCTCGAGTGCTGCCGCGAGCTGGGCGTGGTCCCGCTGGCCTATTCGCCCATCGGCCAGGGCCGCCTGACGGGCAAGTACTCGGCTCACAATCCACCCCCGAAGAGCCGTGACTTCTCGGCCCATCCCATGGCGGAAGTCGACAAGGTGGTTGATGTCCTGCGGCGCATCGGGACGGCCCACGGCGATCGCACCCCGAGCCAGGTTGCCCTGGCCTGGATCATCGCCAAGGGCGTCATCCCTATCCCGGGCGCCAAGAGCCGGAAGCAGGCCGAGGACAACGCAGGCGCTCTGGGGTGGCGGATGGAAGACGCCGAGTTGGCCCAGCTCGACGCGATAGCGCTCTACGGAACGCGCACCCTCAACCAACGCATCTGGCAGCACGGCTGACCGCTGAGCTGGTGACCTGGCCTTTCCCGAGGGGGCCGCAGTACGGTGGACGGGCATGATCGCCTTGCAGGCTGCAGTCTCGCTGCCGCCACTGCGGGGAAGCCAGCTGTATTCGACCACCTTCAATATCATCCCCGTGGCCCTCATTCTGCTGGGCCTGGTGCTCTATCTGTGGGGTGTGCGGCGGGCCACCGCTCTCCGCCCGCGCCACCCGTGGTCCTCCCTCAAGACGGCCGCCTTCATCGGCGGACTGGTATCGACCGCCATTTCCGTTTTCAGCTTCATCGGCGTCTACCAGCAGGAGTTGTTCTGGGACCACATGGTCCAGCACCTGATCCTGATCATGGTTGCGGCCCCCCTCTTCGCTATCTCGTCGCCCGTGCGGCTGATCTGGCGGGCCACGACCGGTACGGCACACGACCGGTTCACAGCCGTGTTGCGCTCGCGCACCGCCCGCATCCTCGGCCATCCCGGGGTGGCCTTTGTGGCGTACGCCGTGCTGATCCCGATCACCCACTTGACGGTCTGGTACAACTACACGCTCGAGCACCCGGCGGTGGACAACGTCGAGCACCTGATCTTTCTCGGATTGGGCTATCTGTTCTGGCGCCAGATCTTCGGCGACGACCCGAACTGCTACCGGTTGCACCCGGCCTTGAAATTCGCCTACCTCTTTCTCGCCATCCCGATCGACACGTTCACCGGTCTCTCGCTCGACCAGCAGACGCACGAGTTGTTCCCCGCCTATCTCACCTTCCACCGCACATGGGGTCCGTCGCTGATCGACGACCTCCATATCGGCGGGGTCCTCATGTGGGTGGCGGGCGACACGCTCATGCTGTGGCCCATGATCCCGGTCGCGCTGGGCTGGCTGCACCTCGAAGAGCGCAAGGCGGTCCGCATCGATCGGCAACTCGACGCGGCCGATGCGGCGGAGACCGCCGAACTGCTCGGGGGCGGTCCGGGGTGGGCGACGGACGCTTAGGAGGGCCGCACCTCCCGGCCGACGGTGTTCGCCCGGTTGGCCCGGGCAACGAGCACCATGGCGAACAGAGCCACGGCGGTGAGATGGACCCCGGTGCACCATAGGCAGATGGCGTCGACCCGGAAGAGCTCGACGTAGACCAGGTAGATCACCGCGGCCGCTCCCGTCGTCGCCAATCCCGTGCGCACCGGGTCGAGCCACCGCGCCGCCGAACGCCAGGCCCAGGGCGAGCACACGGCCGCCATGGCGACGGCCCAGAGGAGTCCGAGGAGGGCCACGGGCACACCGGCGACGACCGACCATGAGCTGGTGGTCACCGCCGTGCAGTTGACGATTCCCGTATCGGGGCAAGCCAACGCAGTCGGGTCGGTGTAGTGGGTCACGGTCAGGTACGCCGTGAGACCGACGGCCAGCATCGAGAGCGCGCATGACGTGGCTGCTATCCAGCCCGGCACGCGACGCATTCGTTCGGGGGCCATGTCAGGACCCCGAACTGGTGGTCGTGTTCGGCTGTACGCCGGTGGCCGCGGTAATGGCCGCCACGATCTGATTGGCCGCGCCGTCGATGGCGGTGGCGACGAGGCTGTTCTTGTCATTGAGCTGTGCGGCGATGTCGTGCATGCTCAGACCCTGGAGCACCTGGGGCGTGTAGCTGGCTCCGATGCTCACGAACTTGTTGGCGATGTCGAGGAAGGGGATGCTCCCCGGCTCCGTCGTGTACGGCGCCGCGTCGTATCTGGCCAGCAGGGCTTCCTCGCTCGACGTCGGCGTCTGCAAGGTGGTGTACGCGCCGTTGACCACGTGGTTCGTCTGTTCCTCCACCGGCACGAAGTCGAGGGATGCACTCGAGTATGTCGACCCGAAGAACGAGAACGTGTTGGTGTCCGGGTAGATGTCCGAGCTCGACGAGTGGGTGGCCCGGAGCCCGCTGAAGGTCCCGAAGCGCGACAGGGCAACCACCATGGCCCACCGCTCTGCGGCGCAGTACGGGCAATATTCGGCCCCGATGTAGAGGATCTCGGGCTTGCCGTCGCTGGCGTGGAGCACCGCCGTCTTCGACGGGGTCGCGGTCGGGGCGCTCACGCTGCTGGGGTCGCCGATCGCCGCCAAGGTGGACGGGCTGATCGACTCGACCGCCGACAGCACACCCGAGGGCAGGGCCGACGTGCCGTTGCCATCCTCTGAGCTCGTGGATCCGGCAACGATCTTCGATGCCGCCGGCTGTGCCGTGGCGGGGCCACCGGTGGTCTTGGCGACCACCAACGTGACCAGGACCAGCAGGACCAGGCCGACGGGGACGAGTGCCCCCAGGATCGGATGGTTGCGCCGGAAGCGGGTGAAGCCTCGGCCCGTTGAGGGGGCGGCGGGCCGGTTGCCCTGGTTCTTGACGGATGCGTTCTTTTCGTTCGGGCGAGCGGGACGCGCAGCGCGCCCCGGCCCGGATGGGGTTTTCGACATGAGAGTTCTCCTTGGTTGTCGGGACGGCATAGGCGCGCGTCCCGGGCTGTTCGAGGCGCGACGGCCACCACAGCGGCGGGTCGCGGGGTATCGCCGCCTCGAGGGCGGCACCGGGTCGAACTAGGAGAACTGGGGAGGACGGAAGAGTGTCAGGATGCTGCCGCGCGGCAACGCATGGGTGCCGGATCGGTTCCGCCTCGAGAAGCGGTTGAGCGCGGCGGCGCCGACGATCCCCACCGTTGCAACCAGGGCGGCGATGGTGAGGGAGGGTGTGGGTGCCCCGGGCGAACTCTTGTTACAGCTGGCGCCCGAGCAGCCCGAAGGGAACGTGGGCGGGCCCGTGCGGGACGCCACTGTCATGCTGGCCGGGGCGTGGGTCCCCGTCAGGAGCGCCTGGGGAATGAAGCCGCCGAGCACCATGGCGGCCAGGACCAGCACGAGAGACCAGCGCCAGCGGACAGACATGGTTCCAATGTAGAACCGGGCCCGCCCGAGGGGACGTCAACCCCCTAGATTCATCAACTCGATGCGCACCCCGTCCGGGTCCGTGCAGTAGAGAAATTCGAGGGCCGTTCCCCCCAGATCGATCGTGGTGCGGCTCGTCTCGAGGATCGCGCCCCCCAGCTCGACCACCTTGGCCGCCACCGCGGCCACATCGTTGACCCGAAACGAGAGATGCGTCAGGCCGAGTTGGTTGATGGCCCGGGGCGATGTGTCCCCGAAGGGGACTGGCTCGGTGAACCCCAAGAGCTCGACGCTCGTCGTGCCCTTGCGGATGAACTGGGAGGTCACCGTCACATCGGGGAGATCCATCAACCGGGCGAATTCTGAGCCGATTTCGTGCGACTCCGCCTTCTCGAAGCCCAGGGCGTCGCAGTAGAAGGGGATCGATCGGGCCAGGTTGCTGACGCAGATGCCGAAATGGGAAAAGGTTGATTCCATCGCCCCAGTTTGACCGACGTTCGCCCCCAGATCGCCCACCGCTCCCGATTTCCGTAGTCTCGTAGGCGTGACGCCACCAGAACAGGACCGCCAGGAGCATCGAACGGACTCGGGCATCGAGATCCATCCCGTCTATCGCGCCGCGGATCTCGACGGCTGGGACCCCGACACGAAGCTCGGCGAGCCCGGCTCTTTTCCCTACACACGCGGCGTCCATCCCGAGATGTACCGCTCGAAACTCTGGACCATGCGCCAGTACGCCGGCTTCGGCTCGGCCGAAGCCACCAACGAACGGTTCAAATTCCTGCTCGATGCCGGCCAGACCGGTCTGTCCTGTGCCTTCGATCTCCCGACGCAGATGGGTTATGACTCGGACCATCCCCGGGCCGAGGGCGAAGTGGGCAAGGTCGGCGTGGCCATCGACTCCTTGGCCGACATGCGCCTGCTCATGGCCGACCTGCCGATGGACAAGGTCACCACCTCCATGACCATCAACGCCACCGGAGCCATCCTCCTCCTGCTCTATCAACTGGTGGCCGAGGAGCAGGGGGTGCCGGGAGAGAAGATCCGGGGCACCATCCAGAACGACATCCTCAAGGAGTACATCGCCCGGGGTACGTACATCTACCCGCCGCGGCCCTCCATGCGGCTGATCGTCGACACGTTCGCCTACTGTGCGGCGCACCTTCCGAGCTGGAACACCATTTCGATATCGGGCTACCACATTCGTGAAGCGGGATCGACAGCGGTGCAGGAGATCGCCTTCACCTTGGCCAACGGGATTGCCTACGTGGAAGCGGCGATGGCCGCGGGCATGGACATCGATGCCTTCGCCCCACGCCTGTCCTTCTTCTGGAATGCACACAACAACCTGTTCGAGGAAGTGGCCAAGTACCGGGCGGCACGGCGCATGTGGGCCCGCATCATGACGGAGCGCTTCGGGGCCAAGGACCCGCGAT
>Ga0302311_10002476_pt1 | contig 20967 bp, 16 predicted proteins | sample III_Palsa_N1_3_FD_200449 | JGI IMG/M metagenome (GOLD analysis project Ga0302311, IMG submission 200449) | Peat permafrost microbial communities from Stordalen Mire near Abisko, Sweden - III_Palsa_N1_3 | ecosystem: Environmental > Terrestrial > Soil > Palsa > Peat permafrost | place: Sweden... | reverse complement strand
GCCGACCCGCCACGCCCGCAGATAGTTCCGGCCTCAATCTTTACGGCTGCGTCCCGAGACTACTCGCCCCGTTCGCCGCAGGCGTTGACGGAAGCCCTGCCATGATCGGCGTCACCACCGGAGTCGCAAGGCCCATCAACTCGCTGACGCTGTTGCCGCGGTTGTTCGCAATCCACACATTGCCCGATCCATCGATCGCAATCGACGTCGGCAGATTCAACGTGCTGTTGAAATAGCCGCTCGGCCCGCCCAGCACCGCGCCGCTGTTCGAGAGTACGCTCACCCCAAAGGGATTCTGATCCACCGACCAGACATTCCCCGAGCCGTCGATCGCAACGCTATACGGCGAATTCAATCCGCCCCCGAGGTACCCATTCGCCCCGGAAACCAATGAGCCCGCTTGCGAAATTTCGGTCACGCTATTGTTGCCGAAGTCCGCGATCCACGCATTGCCGGACTTGTCCACCGCAACGCCGGCCGGAACCGTGAGACCCCCGCCCGTATACGGCGACCCCGACACGACCACACCCGAATTCGACAGCCGGCTCACGCTGGTGCCGCCCGTGTTGTTCGAGACCCACGCGTTGCCCGCGCCGTCGATTGCAATGCCGAGCGGCCCATTCAGCCCGCCCCCGCCGTAGGGCGAACCGCTCGCCGCAACTCCCGCGCTGGTCAGCTTCGAAACGTTGTTGCCGCCAAAGTTCGTCACCCACGCATTGCCCGCGCCATCCATCGCGATTCCCCGCGGCTTCACTCCCACCGCATAGCCGCTCGTCCCCGACAAAATGCTCCCCGTACTCGAAATCTCGGTCACGCTATTGCCGTTGTAGTTCGTAATCCACGCGTTCCCCTGCGCATCCACGGCAATCCCGAACGGATCGTTCAGCCCGCCTCCCGTATACCCGTTCGCGCCCGAAAGATACGACCCCGTGCTGGACACCTTGGTCACGCTGTTGTTGCCGTAGTTCGCAATCCACGCGTTCCCCGCGCTGTCCAGCGCCACGCTTTGCGGCGTGCTCAGCCCTCCGCCGGTATAGTTCAGCGCCACTGTGAAGTCGGTAGGCGATGCACCCAGCGCCGGAGAATACGGTGGCGTCGTCGGCGTATTCAGAAAGATTGAAGTCGTATTCACCGCCGGGTTATGCGCGATATAGATCGCCGCCGACGCCGTATCCGTCGCCATCTTTCCCGTCAATCCTCCCGACAGCGCATTCGAAAACAGCACCCCACAAGCTCCCGCCGCCGAGTTCCCCGGATTCACGCAAGCTGACAGCGAATTCGCAATGCTATCAATCTCCGCCTGCGGAGCTGTCGCCGCGCCCGTGGGAGTCGTCGCCAGCGCCACGCCCGTCGCCAGCGTCTCCAGGTTCGCCGCATTCGCAAATGCGTTCGCAATCCCCGTCAACGCCAGCACGGTCGCCGGACTCGACACGTGCAGCGCGTCGGTCGCAAAACCGCCCAGCGCGTAGGCCGCCGCCACCGTAGACACCTCGTTCACATGCGCCGAGATCGCCGGGCTCGAACTGCCCGGGCACGGTCCCAGCGCCGCCAGCAGCCCGGCGGCCGAGTTCACCCCCGACCCCGGATTGCCCCCCAGCGCATAGATGTAAAGCTCCTGACCGATCGAGCACGTATATTGCCCCGTCAGGCTGAAACTGCCTCCCGTGCCCGACAAAACATACCCGCCCACCGTATCCGAAACCCCCGTCTCAGACGAACTCAGCAGCGACACCGAAGCCTGCCCATATCCCAGCGTACTCGCTGCCAGCAGATACACATGTGTGCCCACAATCGGCGTTGACCCCGACACCACCACCCCGGTAATCGCCCCGTCGCTCAGCAGCGGAACCCCCTGGATTACCGCCGTCGTCGCAGCCTGCCCCGTCAGACCGCTGGTGTCGGTCACCGTCAGCGTCACGGTATACGTTGTCTGGCTGTTGCCCGCCACCTGCGCGTAGGTGTGCGTCGTACTCGCTCCGGTCCCCAATCCGCCGTCGCCAAAATTCCACGCATACGTCAGCGCCTGACTCTGCGGATCGGTTGAGCCGGAGCCGCTAAAGGTCACCGGCGTCCCTTCCGTCCCGGTATACGGTCCCCCCGACTTCGCCGTAGGCGGAAAAATCGGCGGCGTCTGCGAGCCCCCGCCCGAGGAAGAAGAACTGCTGCCCCCGCAACCCGCCAACAACGACAGACCGCACGCCGCCACCCCTAATGCCCAACGCATCGTATGCTCCCAGGAATTCGTCCCATCCTATTCCATTTCCCCAAAAAATCCGAACCATACCGGCCTCGAGCCGGTCCAACTTCTCCCCAAAATCGGGGTTGGGGACGGGTCACCGGCCTTCGCGCAACCTCGCCGCCAGCCGCTCCGGCAACCGAGCCATCCGGATGCGCCCCTGCGCTCCGGCCACGTCGTACGGAACGCGATGGTACCGCACCTCGCATGCGCCGCTGTCGTAAACCGCAAACGCCGCCCGCCAGTCGTAGTCCCGCGGCTGGCCGACCGAGCCCGGATTGATCAGGTTCCGTGTCCCCGGCGCAATCGGCAGCGTCCAGGTATCTGCGTCCTTGCGGCTGCGGTAGCGCGGCCGCACCTCGTGCCAGTCGTGCTCCTTCTGCGAGAAGCCGCCCTGGACGTGCGTATGCCCGACAAACGTAATCGCCGTCGTCATCTGCTGCAGCGGAGCCCACGCGTCGCGCATGCTCATAATGTACTGGTCCTCGTTCAGCGGCGAGCCGTGCGCCAGCGTCACCAGCGGTTCGTCCGGCGTCTGCTGTTCCGGCTGCAACGGACCCTGCGGCAGCATCCGTAGCCACACCAGGTTCTCCTCGGTCAGTGCCTCCAGCGTCCACTTCGCTGCTAGCCGCGCCGTCGGATTGAACGATAGCGACGAACTGAGCCCGGAGCAGACGCGGTCGTGATTACCCCGCACCGTCAGCGTCGATAGCGGCCGAATTACATCCAGCACCTGGTTCGGACTGGCACCATAGCCCACCATGTCGCCCAGGTTCCACAGCGCGTCCCACTCGCCGGCCGCGTTCAGAACCGCGGTCAAGGCTTCCAGGTTGGCGTGGATGTCGGAGAGAATGAGAGCACGCATAGCAGATCCACGTGCAAAGACGCACGAAATTCCAGTCTATCCCAGAGGCCCCAGCCGCCGGTTGCCCGTAGCCTGTCCTGAGCTTGCCGAAGGGCTCGACGCACGCTTTCTCGCGTCGACCATGGAAATGCAAGGCATCGGCCGAGGGAAGTTTTAGTCGGCCAGCGATGCCAGCGGCAGTGCCCGGTCGCTGGTCATCGTTGGCGCAGAAGCCAGCAGCTTCCTCGTATATGGATGCTGCGGGCTGCGGAAAAGGTCAACCGTCGCCGCCTGTTCCACGATCCGCCCATGCTGCATCACCGCAATGTGGTCGCCAGGCTGGTCGCAGGCCTGCGCCACGACCGCCAGATCGTGCGAGATGAACAGCATCGAAAGCCCATGCGTCCGGCGTAAATCCTTCAACAGTAGGAGGATCTGCGCCTGCACGGTCACATCGAGCGCCGTCGTGGGCTCATCCGCGATCAGCAGCCGTGGCCGGTTCACGATGGCCATCGCAATCAGAATCCGCTGCCTCTGCCCGCCCGAAAACTGGTGCGGATAGTCGCGAGCGCGGCGCTCCGGGTCCGGGAGCGCAACCTCGTGCATCGCGGCGAGCACGAGGTGCCGCACGGCCTTGCGCGACAACTCCGGCTGGTGCGCCCGCACCGCTTCGGCGATCTGTTCGCCCACGCGCATCACCGGGTTCAGCGCCGTCATCGGCTCCTGGAAGATCATCGCCACATCGCGCCCGCGCCGCAGCCGCATCTCGCGCTCCGGCAGCGCCAACAGATCGACCGCATCACCCGAACCTGCGGCCAAACGAATCCGGCCCGAGACGCTTGCCTCCGCCGGAAGCAGCCGCAACACCGCCAGCGACGTGGCCGATTTACCAGACCCCGACTCGCCGACCAGGCCAAGCGTCTCGCCGGCAGCGATTTCGAACGAGACGCCATGGACGACCTCGCGGCCGCCAAAGCCGATCGAGAGATCCTGCACCTGGAGAATCGGGACCCGCGGATTGGACGGCGCGCCGGCGCCCGCAGTTGGCTGTGTGCTCACGATCTAGATGGTAGAGCAGTTTCCCAGCGTAGTGCGTCAGACAGATGAGCATGGATTCGATTTGATAGGGCGGGCACAAACGGCCTGGTATGAATTGGGCTTCAGCCCCTGAGGGAATGACGTACAGGGAATACACCGTCGCAATACTTACGCGCATTTATGACCCAGTTTGCCGCGCCGGGGATACTCTGGGTAGACGAGGAGCGCCGTGTCAGCGTCTATACACAGCATGAACCCGGATCGAGATCGAACGGAGCGCGGCCGCCGGACCGCCATCCGCCTGCTGCGTGCGCTCGGGCTGGTCGCGTTCGCCGCCGGACCTCTGCTCGCACAGACGCACAAGGTCGCCAAGCCCGAGACCGTCGTCCGCGCGGTCGGCGTCTACGAGTGGACCGGCGAAATGGCCAAGCCCGCCGCCAGCCGCCTGATCCCGGTTTCCCTCTTCATCGACGGAAAGCTGCAGGATGCCGCCGAGTACCTCGCCGCTCCGATTCCGTTCGCGCTCCTCACCGGCAACGTGTATGAACTGCAGAAGTCCGGGATCGCACTGGGAACGCTCGACCTCGCCTTTGCTCGGCACCTGGTCGCACCCGAAAACGCCTCAACCACCTTCGACGACGGCTGGTTCGGCTACGGCAAGTTCGTTCCCCCCGCACTGCCGAAGAAGTCGACCCTGAAGCCGTCCACGACGGTCGCGAAGATCAACGCCCTGGACGAGGACCCCGACCAGCCGCATTTCTCGTCGAGGTCGGCGGCGCCAGGCTCCGGCGGGTCCGCCGCGCCTACGTCAGGCACGGCCTCCCCAACCAGCGACGCGCCCGCCGCCGACCCCGATCGCCCGGTTATGCGCCGCCACACCGACTCGTCCAGCCAGCCGTCCGACCAATCCTCCGCCTCCAGCGGCGCGCCCGCCGACGACCCGGACCGGCCAACCCTGCGCCGCCGCACCGCGCCGCCCGACTCGAAGAACGGCCCGTCCGCGGCAGGCCCGGTCGACACTGCGCTGAACGACGATCCGAACCGCCCGCTGCTGCACCGTGGCAAGCCTGTCGGCAACATGACGGACGTGGACATCCCCAAGCTTTCCGGCCTGCCCGTCGACACGGACCTGCACCAGATGGCTGCGGTATCGGACGCGGTCAATCATCCGCCGCACGATTTCTCCCGACCCTGGGACGACGAGGACGAACACCAGGCGATCCTCGCCAAGATGCAGGCTGCCGCCCGCGCCGAGCTAACCAAATATGAGGCCGCCAACGCGGTTGCGCCAGCCGTTCCGCATGCGCCGGCCAAGGCCGCCAGCGCTGCCAGCAAGACGCGGCACGCTGTGGCCAAGCCCGCGCCACCGCAGCCGACCGAGGCTCTCCTGGACGAGAAGCTCTTAGGTTACACGCTTAGCTATGGCGGAGCGGCGACCTACGTCTATCACGCGCACACCGATGGCCTGGGGCCAACGCTGCGGTTCGTTACCCTGGTCGCGCAGATCAACATGCAAGGTGAGCCCGAGGTTGCCCTGAAGAACGTCACCGATGCGGCACACCTCGACCGCACGCCCAGGATGCGCCTGGTCGACGCCGTCGATGCCGAAGCGTCCAACCGCGCCAGCCTGCTGTTCGAGTTGCGCGCGCAGAATTCGCGGCAGTTCGCGCTGTATCGTGTGATCGGCGCGCGGGCCGATCAGGCCTACATCACCGGCTCAACTCAATAACCGCGCTCTACTTCGCTGGCGGTGGCGCAGCAGGAGGCGTTCCGGCGGGCGCCGCTCCACCAGGCTGGGCTCCGGGCGGAGGGTTGCCCTCCAGCCGTGGCGGCGGGACGAAGACTGACGGATGCTTCTCGCCGCGATGGCAGGTGCCGCAGGCGATCGGGTCGGCATAGCGGCGGTCCGGCAGACTTGCCAGGTACTTGGTGTTCAGATCGTCGGTCATCTGAATCATGTACCTCGCCTTATCTTTCATCGGGTTGGCGTCGGAGGCGCGGTCCGCGCGATGCGTGACCGGGTCCGCTGGCGCATGGCAGAAACTGCATTCGACGCCCAGCGCGCCGGCATAGTCGCGCATCACCTTGCGCAGGTCAGTGTTGTCGGGAAGCACCTTGAGGTTTTTCGGCACATACGGGGCCTGCGGGCGGCCTCCGGCTGGCGGGGTCGCAGCCGGAGGCGCCGTTTGCGCCGGTGCGGAGAGGATGGGCATCAGACCCGCGCAGAGCACGGGCATGCAGCAACGGAAAAGTCGATTCATCGGTCGGGTGCCTCGAAGGAAGTGAGCAAAGAGCCTTACCTCAAGGTCTACGGATGCCTCGCCCGCCTGTCAAGTGACAACCCTCCCGCGCTATTCCCGGAGGGTGACTTAACCAGGAGGCGCGCAAGTGAGCCGGACAACTAATCGGCGATGCCCACGTCCGGCACATCGATCCCCAGGGCTGTGGTCAGCGCAATCTGGTGGTCCTGTTCCTGCATCAGAATCTCGCGGATATGTTCGGCGGTGGCGTATTCCCCCAGTTCGTCGCACTGCTTCACCCGCCGCCTGTACTGGCGAATGGTCTCGTTCTCGTTGTCCAGGTCGAACCGCAGCATCGCTTCGGCCTTCTCGGAGGTTTTCACCGGCTTGGGAACTGTGGTGGGCATCCCACCCAGATAATCGATCTGGTTGGAGAGGATGATCGCGTGAGCCAGTTCCTCGGTCGCATGGACCGCAAGTTCGTCGGCGATGTTCATATAGGCCGCGCCTTTGAGCACCTGCGAGTAGTTGACGTACGCGATGATGGCCTGGAACTCGCGGGCCAGGTCTTCATTGAGCAGCTCGACAAGCTTCTTGCGTGTGATTGAGCCTTTGGCTCGGCTTGCACTCTTGCCAGGCATGTTGCCTCCTAGTTTGTGATCGTCGCAGCTTATTGATTCCAAAGTTATGATGCAGGAAATTCAAGATCGGGTTCCCCTGCGCACAGGGAAATGTAACTGGGCAACTTCGGGCCTAAACCCGGGACGGAAGAATTCATCGGCAGTTCCACCGTCCGTTTCGGGGTAGAGGCAGTCTCAGCGTCCCCGATGTTCGCTCATCACAAAAGGCTGGTTCTGCCGCGGATTCCTATTTACTATTAGATTTCCATGTCTTTTACAGATTCGTTATTTGGCAGACCCCTGGCCACCAGTGAAGAACGCGCCGAGCATATCGGCGTATACGCCGGAATTCCCATCTTCGGCCTCGATGCCCTTACTTCCGCCGCGTACGGACCTGAAACAGCGCTCTCCCTGCTGATACCACTGGGACTGATGGGTGTTCAGTACATCGTCCCCATCATATCGGCCATCCTGGTCCTGCTGGTGATCGTCTACTTCAGCTACCGGCAGACCATCGCGGCCTATCCCGGAGGCGGTGGTTCGTACACCGTGGCCACCGAGAATCTGGGCACCGGCGCGGGGCTGCTCGCAGCCGCTGCGCTGATGATCGACTACATCCTCACCGCCGCGGTCGGCATCTCGGCCGGCATCGAAGCGGTTGTTTCCGACCAGCCGTGGCTGTTTCCGCACACCTTGATACTGTGCCTTGTGGTTCTGGGAGTGCTGGCGCTGGTCAACATGCGCGGTGTCAAGGATACCGGCGCCGCGTTTATCGTACCCACATTCATGTTCGTCGGAAGTTTGCTGGCCACGATCGCTGTCGGCGCGTTCCATGTTTTTCAGACGCACGGGCATCCCGTCCCACACGAAGTTTCGCTCGCGCACCCGACCATCAAACTGATCGGCTACTGGCTGCTGCTGAAAGCATTCTCCAATGGCTGCGCCGCGATGACCGGCGTCGAAGCAGTCTCGAACGGCGTCATGGCATTCAAAGAGCCTAGATCCAAGCAGGCCCAGCGCACCCTGACCGTCATTATCGGCATCCTGATCGTCCTGCTGCTGGGCACTGCGTGGCTGGCGCAGAAGTACCAGATCATGGCCATGGACCAGGACAAACCCGGTTACCAGAGTCTGCTCAGCCTGATCGTTCTTGCCGTCTTCGGGCACTCGTGGTTCTATCACTTCACCATGTGGGCGGTTTTCCTCGCGCTCTGCCTCAGCGCGAACACTGCATTTGCCGACTTCCCCCGTCTCACCCGCGCCATCGCGATGAACGATTACCTGCCCCACGTCTTTATTCTGCGCGGGCGGCGGCTGCTGTTCTCCCATGGAATCTATGCTCTTACAGGATTGACCGCTATCCTCCTGATTGCTTTTGATGGCCGGGTCGATCTGCTGATCTCGCTCTACGCGATCGGCGCCTTTCTCGCCTTCACCCTTTCGCAGGCCGGCATGGTCATGCACTGGAAGAAGGAAGGGCCTGAGCACAAAGGACGCGGCTGGCACATGTTCGTCAACGGCACCGGCGCTATCGCCACCGGCATCACCACGATCATTGTGCTCATCGCCAAGTTCACCTCCGGCGCGTGGGTTACCGCCCTGCTGATTCCGACGCTGATCCTGCTCATGGTCGCCATCAAGCAACACTACGCCCGCGTTAAGGATGTCGTTCAAATGGGCCCGCTCAACCTCAGCAACCTGCTGCAGCCGCTGGTAGTTATTCCGATGGCCCGCTGGGACCGCATGACCGAGAAGGCCATGCGCTTCGGCGTCGTGCTCTCCTCGGAGATCAAGGTCGTCAACGTCGACTGCGACGACGGCGAGGAGTCCATCTGTAACATCTGGGACGAAAACGTTCTGGCGCCCATCCGGGAGAAGGGTCTGCCCGAGCCGGAACTGATTACGCTGCATTCCACGTTTCGCCTGGTCATCTCGCCGCTGATGGACTACATCCTGGAGCTCGAGCACCAGAATCCCGACCGCAAGATCACCGTGCTGCTACCGGAACTGGTGGTGAACCACTGGTGGGAGAATCTGCTGCACAACCAGCGCGTTCAGCTGCTCAAGCTGCTGCTTCTGCTGCGCGGAAAACAGCGCATTATCGTTGTCAATATTCCCTGGTATCTATAGCGGTTGCTGCGCGCCTGCACAGCCTGGAGCGCAAAGCTCCAGGATCCGTGCGGAAAACCTTTCCAATGACACGGATCGCTGTACGATGGGTTGTCGTCCACGAGAGGTCCATCCATGTCACGCGTTTTTGCAGGTCGGCCCATCGGGCTCGCCTTGGTTCTGCTGATAGCTGCGGTGTCATTCGCGCAGAGTACCCCGGCGCCGGCGCCACCCGCGACCCCAGCTACGCCAGCCCAGACCCCAGCTACTCCGGTCGCGCCCACCCCGCAGCCACCCACGCCGCCTGCGAAGGCGAAGAAGAAAAAGAAGGTTGACGCTCCGGTTCAACCTCCACCCGCCGGAGAGATGTTTGCCGTTACGATCAAGACATCCTCATTTGGTGGGCCAGCAGGAGGAATTGTGTCCCCCGCTCAAATTCGCATCAACTCAGCGTCCGGGCCGGGCGGGTCCGTGACTGGCGAGACCGACTATTCCGGCGAGTTTCACACCAAACTCGCCGCGGGCGACTACAACCTGATGGTGGAGTACGGATCGTCGGTCGCAGCCCAGCAAACGATCCACGTTAGCAAAGCGTCCAACAACCTCTTTCAGGTTAATGTTCCGCCGCGGGGGCCAGGCGTTTAGTTCGCAGCCGAATACCAAAAACACCTAGTGGCTGAGAGTGAGCTTCTTGGGAACCAGTTCGCGCAGCCGGGCCACGGCCGCAGGAACTATGGCCAGCACTGCGTCGACCTCGTCCGCCGTGGTCAGCCGGCTGAGTGAGAAACGCACGCTCGCCCGCGCCCGAGCCTCGCCCAAGCCCATCGCAGTCAGCACGTGCGAGGGTTCCGTCGCGCCAGACTGGCATGCCGATCCGCCCGACACCGCGAGACCCTTCAGGTCGAGCGCGATGACAAGCGCCTCAGCCTCCACGTGGTCGAAGCAGAGATTGCTGGTATTCGCCACGCGCGCCGCTCCGCCACCGTTAACACCTGCCTCGTCCACCGCGGCAAGGATTCCGCGCTCCAGGCGATCCCGCAACGCGGTCAGTTCCCGCGGGCCGTCTGCAGCAAGCCACGTCCGCGCAATCTCCGCCGCCTTGCCCAGCCCGACGATTCCCGCGACGTTTTCGGTGCCCGGACGACGGCCGCGCTCGTGTAGGCCGCCGAAGAACATCGACCGCAGCCGCACGTTGCGCCGCACGAACAGCGCGCCCGTGCCCTGCGGCGCATACATCTTGTGGCCGGAGAGGCTCAGCAGATCGCAGCCCAGCGCCTTGACGTCGAGCGGCAGCTTGCCCGCAGCCTGGATCGCGTCCGTGTGAAACAGCGCGCCGGCCGCGTGGGAGCGATCAGCCAACTCGCGCACGGGCTGGATCACCCCGGTCTCGTTATTGGCAAGCATCACGCTCACCAGCTTCGTATTCGGCCGCAGCGCTGCCTCGAGCGCGGAAACCTCGATCAGGCCTTGCGGCGTGCAGGGAAGAAATGTCACCTCGACTCCGCGCTCAGCTAGTTCCTCGGCCGCGTGCAGCACGGCATGATGCTCAATCGCGGTGGTGATCAGATGATCGCCCGGCGAAACCACGCCGAACAGTGCCATGTTGTCGCTCTCTGTGCCGCCGGAGGTGAAGACAATTTCGGCAGCGCGGCAGTTCAGCAGCGTGGCGACTGACTCACGCGCGCGATCCACCGCCGCGCGTGCATGTTGACCGCGCTGGTGGATGGAACTGGCGTTGCCGAACTCCTCCGTCCAGTACGGGCGCATCGCATCCAGTACCTGCGGAAGCACAGGCGTGGTGGCGTTGGCGTCCATGTAAATGCGCCGCATACCTTAAGGATACGGCAGAACGCGATTCAGATTCAGTTTCCGCTGCCGCTGGCGGCTGCAACCACTTCCGGCATCTCGACGCTGTCGGGGGAACCCGCTGCAGCAGACGCCGCTGGAGCGGTCCGCAGCGTGGGGTACTTGATGCCCAACTGGTCGAGATAAGTCGGATACTTCGCCGCGTCGTAGTAGTACTTTTCCAGTAACGGGGCGTACTTGTCCATGATCGCCGTGTTCAGCTCCAGATGCGGCTGGTCGCTCGGGCGGATGAAGGGAATGTACTTCTGGTTTTTGGTTTGAACGTTGTTAAAGTAGTCCCACGCGGAGGTCAGCAGTTCGGGCTTGGTCAGCAGATCGAGAATAGTCATGGCCTGCACCTTGGCGCCGGCGATCACGCCTTTGTGCGCCAGCGGCGTGGCCATGGCGATACCGTTCGCCCAGTTGTGGCCGGGAAGGTTGGGGATGTTCGACGGGTAGTGGAGAACGATGGTGGGCACGTTCCAGCTGATGTCGCCGATGTCGTCGGAGGCGCCGCCGGAGAAACCTTGCTCGCTTGCCGCCGGACGCAGAGGATCGATGGTAGTGTCGAGGCCGATCTCGGGGACCTTCAACTCGTGCTGGATTCCCTTGGCCAGTGCAATGTCGTCGTCAGACCATTTTGGCAGGCCGACAGCTTTGACGTTCTCGTACTCGTCCTCGGCGATAGGCTTGTTAAACCAGCCGGGCCACGCGCTGCCCAGCACGCTCGACGTATACGTTGTGCCGCTCATCAGCGCCGCGCCCTTGGCCATGTTTTCACCCATATCGACCAGGTCGCGGATGTGCTGGTAGTCGTCCTCGCGAAAGTAGTACCAGTCGTTGGCGGTGGATGGAACCACGTTGGGCTGATCGCCGCCGTTGAGGATAACGTTGTGCGAGCGCTGCACCGGGCGCAGAAACTGCCGCTTGAAACTCCAACCCACATCCATCAGTTCCACCGCGGAGAGCGCGCTGCGGCCCTTCCACGGAGCCACCGCGGCGTGCGAACTTTCGCCGACGAAATCGAAGCGCATGGACACAGCGCCGAGCGTGGTGAACCCGCCGTAGTTGACGCCGAGGTTGTTGGCTACGTGCGCGAAGAGGACGGCGTCGACGTTCTTGAAGTAGCCCGCGCGGACGTAGTACGCCTTGCCTCCGAGCAATTCCTCCGCGATGCCGGGCCAGATCTTGATGGTGCCGGACATGTGGTTCTTCTCCATGATGTCCTTCACCGCGAGCGCGGCGATGATCTGCAACGGCACGCCGGAGTTGTGACCTTCGCCGTGGCCGGGCGCCCCCGGGACGATGGGGTCGTGATATGCGACGCCGGGTTTCTGCGAGGCCTGCGGGATGCAGTCGACGTCGGACCCGAGCGCAATGACCGGCTTGCCCGAGCCCCACGTGGCCATGAACGCAGTCGGGATTCCGGCGATGCCACGCTCTACCTTGAAGCCGTTCTTCTCCAGAATGTCAGATAGATACGCCGAACTGTGTACCTCGTGATAGCCAAGTTCGGAGTAGCTGAAGACCGTGTCCACCATCACCTGCGCCATCTTCGTACGCGATTCCACGCCGGCGATCGCCTCCTTCTTCATGGCGGCCAGCGCGGGCGAGTCGGGGGTCACCTGCGACAACGCACTGCCGGCGAAGAGCATTACGGTCAACGAGAGACAGAGGGACGCGGATCGCTTCATGGGAGATCTCCTGTCGGGCAACAAGTTTCGATTGAGTTTTTCCTGCGGGTGGCTACAGTGTATCCCCAGCCTTGGCAATCCGCATTGCCGGGTCGGGTTTCACCGGGTACGGCGGCCCTTTGCTGACCACCTGCTGCAGCTTCTGGTCGTAGCCGTAGAGGTCGTCGAAGAAATGCGTGTGGCCGTCCTCCGCCACGATGGCAGTCGCATAGAAGATGACGATCGGGATGGGCGTCTTCAAGTTGACCTGACGATTGTCCGGGCCGTCGGTCATCACGTCGTGGATTGTGTCCGCGTCCCAGTCCTTTCCGGGCAGCGCCGGCGTGTTGCTGTTGGCAAGCACCCACACGGCAAGGTCTTCCGGCTTCTGCACGCGGATGCAGCCGTGCGAGAAGTCGCGACGCGAGCGGCTGAAGAGCTGTGGCTCCGGCGTGGAATGCAGGTAGATGTCGTACTGGTTGGGGAACATGAATTTGACCAAGCCGAGCGAGTTCTTCGGGCCGGGCTTCTCGCGCACCTGCAGGCCGCCGTGTTCAATGTCGTGGGCGGTGAAGCTGGTCAGCACAGAGCCCTTGCTGTCGGTGACCTCGAAGTTCTTCGCCGCGAGGTAGCCCACGCCGCTGGCGCGGATGTGCGGCATCAGCTCCTTTTCGACGATGTCGTGCGGCACGTTCCAGTAGGGGCGGAAGATAAGGTACCGCATCATGTGCGCGAACACCGGCGTGTCATGATCTCCAACCACTTTGCCCACGACCACGCGCATGGTGAAGTCGAGCTGGTGTTGCGGATTGTAACCGCGCAGAACGAACTCAGGCAGGTTCACCATCAGCGGCGCGTTGACGTACTGGTTGGGCAGCCAGCGCCAGCGCTCCAGCGAGTCCTGGAGCTGGATGACGCGTTCCGTCAGCGCCACGTTGAGGCTCTTCACGGTCTCCGGCGTGAGCCTGCCGTCGTCGGCTAGGCCGTGACGCTCCTGGTAATTCTTGACCGCGCCCGCCAAATCCGCGGTGTAAACCGACGGCAGATGCGGTGGATCGAACGCAGGCTGCTCCGGAGTCGTCGCGGGAGGCCGTGCGGCGGCCTTTTGCTGCCCGGCCTTGCGGTCGAGGAAGTTCTGCGCGCGAGTCAACGACTTCAAGCCGAAGCGCGGCTTGGCCGCCGTCTGCGCGGCCGGCTGAGGCGCAGCCGGACCGGCAGCGTGGTACGGATATTCGCCGGGCGCATCGCCTTCGAGTTGCAGGCGCGCGAGCAGTTGGCCGGTCGCGGAGTATTCGCCGGTGACCCCGACGCCCGACTTGTCCACCTGGGGCAGCGGCGATGCTCCAGCGGCTTGTTGCAGCTTCGCAAGGTCGAGGTAGTGGGCGAGTGCAGCTTCGGTGGCGCGGTACTGGTCGGAGTCGGGCTCGACCTTGCGGATCAGTCCAGGCACGTCGGTTGCATCGACTGCGTTGTCGGAGACAAACTCGGCCAGATCGTACTTCTTGTCGGCGACGTCGATGTCGAAGTTGAAGTGCTGCGGGTTGACGCGGCCGATGCGCAGGTCGGAGATATAGCGCATGACGCAGATGGTCATGGCCGTGTCGAACTGGCCGATGGTATTCGCGCCGCCGTCGGTGTCGTCGTGGCTCGCGGCGAACTTGGCCATCTGCCGCACGCGCGCGGGCCAGAGCCACGCGTCGTAGTCGTCCGGATTGAGGCCCTTCGCGCCGGCGTCCTGGGAGGCGGCGATGAAGGCCGTGGCTTCAGGAGTCGGTTTGAGGTCGCGCAGCCAGGCGATCTCGTAGTTGCGGTCGTCGTAAAAAGTCGTGACCGCGGATTGGTAGTCCGAGTAGTTGGGCCAGCGCAGGATGGAGAGCTGCGGCTTGGCGACGACCGCACGGATGTTGTCCGCGTAGTCGGTTGCGTTGGGCGCAGAGGTGGTCCGGCGATGGCGATGGCATCCGGCAACGAGGAAAGCAAATACAGCCAGGGTCGAGATTGCGATACGACGCGAACTGAGATTCAAAGTAAAACATCCTCCCGGAACAGAGACAGGGGTTGCCAATGAGCGTCCCACGCGCCGTGAATTTGTGCAAGCGGCTTCGACCGCATCGAGAACTTCCCGACCCGGATTGGATTAGGATACTGGCATGTCGAAGACAGAATCGAGCATGGTGGAACTGGGCACGGTGGCGCCGGCGTTTGAACTGACCGATGTGGTCAGTGGACAGGCCCTGAGCCGGGACGATGTAGCGGACGGGCGCGGGCTGCTGGTGATGTTCATCTGCCCGCATTGTCCTTATGTGAAGCATGTGGAGGGGGAACTGGCGCGGATCGGCGCGGATTACGACGGCAGGATCGCCATCGCGGCGATCTCGTCGAACGATGTAGCTGCGTTCCCTGAAGACTCGCCCGCGGAGATGAAGCAGCAGGCGGAGCGGCTCGGGTTCCGGTTTCCGTACCTCTACGACGAGACGCAGGAGGTGGCGCGGGCGTACGACGCGGCATGCACGCCGGACCTCTTCCTGTTCGACCCGGAGATGAAGCTGGTATACCGCGGCCAGCTTGACGACTCGCGCCCGCAGCGGCCGAGCGGCGGCGGCAACGACATTCCCGTAACCGGCAAGGACCTGCGCGCGGCGATCGATGCCGTGCTGGCAGGCAAGCGTCCGGACACCAACCAGCGCAACAGCATCGGGTGCAACATCAAGTGGCGCGAGTAGATTGTAGGCGCGCGTCCGAATTCGGGCGGTAGCTAGACGGCGGTGGATTGCTCTTCAAGGGCGGTGGCGTGGGATTCCCACTCGGCCAGCAGGGTGGTGCGCCGGTCGCGGAGGGATTCGAGCTCGGCGGCGGTGCGCTGTGAGTCATCGGCTGAGGAGAAGTGTCCGAGGTGCTCTTCGGCGGCGGTAATGCGGGTATCGAGGGCCGCGAGTTCCTGCTCGATAACGGCCACCCGGTCTTCAAGCTGCTTCAGCTTGATGGGATTGAGGCGTTTGACGGGCGGCTTGGAGCTGGGTGGCGGAATGCTGTCGAACGCCTCGGCAAGATCGGACTCGTCAGGGTCCTTCGACGGCGCACTGCGTGCTTCGCTCAGGATGGCACCGTGATTGGAGGGTGAAGCTGGTACCGGCTTCAGGCTGGTGGCCAGCGAGAGGGTGGTCTTCTCCGGGCCGCCGGATTTGCGATAGAGGTAGTCCTCGTAGTTGCCGGGGTAGATGTGGACACGGCGGTCCTCCACTTCGAAGACGCGGGTGGCGAGGCCGTCGATGAAGTAACGGTCGTGGGAAACGAACAGGACCGTGCCGGTGAAGTTGGCGATGGCTTCCAATAGGACGTCTTTCGCCCGCAGGTCGAGGTGGTTCGTCGGCTCGTCGAGCAGCAGGAAGTTCGACGGCGACACCAGCATCTTGGCCATGGCGTAGCGGTTGCGCTCGCCGCCCGACAGCACGCCAAGCTTCTTGAAAACATCGTCGCCGGAGAACATGAAGCAGCCGAGCAGCGAGCGCAGCTCGACCACAGGAACTTTAGGTGCGATGCCCGCAATGTCGTCGAGCATCTGAGCGTTGGGGTCGAGAACCTTGTACTGGTCCTGGGCGAAGAAATCGGTGAGGACGTTGTGGCCTTCGCGGATGGTTCCGGCGTTGGGCTCTTCCTGCCGGCTGAGCAGGCGAATGAGCGTCGACTTGCCGGCTCCGTTGGCGCCGACCAGGGCGATGCGCTCGCCGCGCTCGATCTGGAAGTTCAGATCCTGCAGCACGTGCTTCACACCGGCCGGCTGCCCATCGACGGGCGGCATGGGGTAGTCCTTGCTTAGGCCGGAGACCTCCATCACCGTTCGGCCGCTCGCGGGCGGCTGCGGGATGCTGAAGTGGATGGTCGCCTCCTCCTCCGGGACTTCGATGCGCTCGATCTTTTCGAGCTCCTTGATGCGAGACTGGACCTGCTTGGCCTTGGTGGCCTGGTAGCGAAACCGGTTGATGAAGGCTTCGAGCGCGTCGATCCGGTCGCGCTGATTCTTGTACGCGTTCATCAACTGGGTGCGGCGCTCTTCCTTCTGGGTGAGGTACTTCTCGTAGTTTCCGTGGTAAGTGTGCATGCGCTTGTTCCAGAGTTCAATCGTCTTGTTGACCGTGACGTCGAGGAAATAGCGGTCGTGCGAGATCAGGATGTAGGCGTTGGGATAGTCGTGCAGGTAGTTTTCCAGCCAGTTGCGGGATTCGAGGTCGAGATGGTTCGTCGGCTCGTCAAGCAGCAGGAGACTGGGTTTCTGCAGCAACAGCTTGGCCAGCGCAATGCGCATCTGCCATCCGCCGGAGAACTCTTCGGTCTTGCGCTCCCAATCTTCTTTAGTGAAGCCGAGCCCGCCGAGCACGGCTCCAACCTGGGAGTCGAGGGTGTAGATGTCGTGGACGTGGAGTTGGTCCGCGATGTCGGAATATCGATCCGCCGCTGCCAGGTACTCGCGCGAGTTAGGGTCGGCGGTGGAGAGGGTATGGGTGATCTCCTCGGCCTCGCGCTCGAGGGCGAAGATAGGGTCGAAGACGGAAAGGCACTCGGCGAAGACGGTCTTGCCGCGAAGGGCAAGACCGTCCTGAGGCAGGTAGCCGAGGGTCGTTCCCTTGACCCGGGTCAACTGGCCGTAGTCGAGGGTTTCCATGCCGGCGAGGACCTTGAGCAAGGTAGATTTACCGGTACCGTTGCCCCCGACCAGGCCAGTGCGCTCGTCTGGCGTGATCAGCCAGTTCGCGTCTTCAAAGAGGAGTTTTTGGCCGAAGCGTTTGCCGGCGGCGGAGAGTTGAAGCATCTGGATCTATTTTCGCATCTCTCGTGGTCGCCGGTCAGCGGCCGAAACCCTCTCCGGTTACTTCTTCTGCATCTCCTTCAGGTAGTTGGTTAGAGTGTTGATGCGTTGGTCGACAATCACGCTGGGGTTCGGGCCGGTTGAGTTCAGCGAACGCAGCAGGTCTCCCCAGACGGGCATTTCGGCCGAGCCATGCGCCGGTGTATCCACTCCGAATTTGAGGATGCCGCGGACGTGCTCCGCCGGAAATGATCCGCCATTGTTCTGACTCAGGTTGGTGAGATCGGTGGGGCGAACCTTCATCGCCGGAGCGGCCGGCCCATTGCCCGTTCCTCCGACTCCGTGGCAGGAAGAGCAGTAGCTGGAGTACATCTGCGGGCCGGATACCGCGGAAGTGGGTTGAATTGGTATGACTTTGACATGGGTTGTGGGTTGCTGGGCGAGTCCGATGAAGCTAGCGGACGCGAGTCCAGCGACCAGTGCGAGTGAAATCAAGTTTGGCATAGGTACCTCCTTTTGCCGTCACGTACATTAGTCCCTTCGGAGGGGGGAAAATGTGACGGCTGACACTGGTCCTGCGTGGTATTGCAAGGACAGGAACTTCCGGATATCGGACGGGTTGGAACGAGGTGTCCGGGGGACGCATCTCACTCTTGCAGGAAGGCGATGGGAACGTCGAAGAAGTACGAGGATGAACGAGTGATGGATGGCGGCGTAGGGTTGCAGCCCGAGGAGAATGACGCGGGCAAGGCGGGGCGGCCGCGGCGGCGGATTCCGCGCTGGTTGGTTTGGGGGTTCGGCGTGATGCTGGTGGTGCTGGTGGCGGTCGGGGCGGCGGTGGCGTATGTGCTTCACAACGCTGAGCCGATCCTGCGGCGGCGCCTGATTGCCAGTCTGGAGGAACGGTTCCGGTCGCCGGTGGAACTCGATGAGCTGCACATCTCCCTGCTGCGCGGGTTGCAGGTGACGGGCAACGGGCTGCGGATTCTTCATTTTGGGGGGAAGGGCGATGAGGTCGCGGGCGCGGGACAGGCAGCGCCGATGCTTGCGGTGAAGAGCTTTGAGTTTCGCACCGGGCTGCGGGCGCTGTTCGAACCGACCATGCGGGTGAAGGCGGTCGCGGTGCAGGGGCTGGAGTTGAGGATTCCGCCAAAGGGCGAAACCAGGGCTATACCGGAGCAGGATATGAAGCGGGAGCTGGGCAAGTTGAAGCTGAGCATCCGGGTGGACGAGATTGTGTGCAGCGACGCGACGCTGACGATCGAGACGAACAAGCCAGGGAAAGAGCCGTTGGTGTTCGCGATCCGCGATCTGACCCTGCACGATGTGGGGCCAGGGAAGGCGTTTCCATTCGACGCGCGCGTGGTGAATGCCAAGCCGGTGGGCGAGATTCATGCCACCGGTCACTTCGGGCCGTGGCAGGGCAACGATCCGCGGGAGACGGCGTTGGATGGGGACTACTCGTTTACGGATGCGGACCTGGGGACGATCAAAGGGATTTCGGGGACGCTGAACTCGACGGGCAAATTCGGCGGATCGCTGGGCGAGATCGGCGTGACGGGAACGACGGACACGCCCAACTTCGCGCTGGATATGAGCGAGCATCCGCTCGATCTGCGGACCCAGTTCGACGCGACCGTGGATGGAACGACGGGCGATACCAAGCTGAACCACGTGCACGCTACGCTGCGGCACACGGTGCTGGATGTGAGTGGGACGGTGGCGCGGGCGACCGATGGGCAGGGCGTTCGGGGACACATGATCGACCTGTCGGTGGCGAGCGGCCAGGCGCGTATTGAGGACATGCTGACGCTGGGTGTGAAGACGAGCCCGGCGCTGATGCTGGGAGGGATGACGCTGCGGGCGCGGGTGCGGATCCCTCCGGGACATACGAGCGTGACCCAGAAGATGAGCGTGGACGGGACGATTGCGGTCCATGGAGCGACCTTCACCAACGCCAAGTGGCAGGATACGGTGGACAAGCTGAGTGCGCGGGCGAGTGGGAATCCCGAGCAGGCGAAGGCTGCGGATGCAAAGCGGGTGGTGTCGGAGATGAGCGGCGGCTTCTCGCTGGCCAACGCGGTGCTGGATGTGCCCAAGCTGAACTACCAGATTCCGGGCGCGCAGGTGGATGTTGCAGGCAAGTACAGCCTGGACGGCAAGACGTTTGCGTTTAGCGGCACTGCGCGGACGCAGGCGACGGCGTCGCAGATGCTGACCGGATGGAAGAGCATTCTGGCGATGCCGTTCGACGGATTGCTGAAGAAGAATGGCGCTGGAGTGGAGGTGCCGATCAAGATCGATGGGACGCAGTCGGATGTGAAGTTCGGGGTGGATATGAACAAGCTGGGCTCGCAGATCACGTCGCGGCACAAGAGCCAGGCGCAGCCGGGGACAGCGGACAAGCCGTAGGGCTGCGGCGCGGCGGCGGGCTACAACCTGCGCGGGGTAGAATCCGGCACCTGCCTCTGCTACTGTCAGAGGACGGGAGTTTGATGCCGCTAGAGTCACAAGTATCCTCCGATCCGTCGAGCGTGCCGCTGAGTCCAGCGGCAGCCGAACCGGAACCCGCGCCGGCGAGCGAGGAAGCAGCGGCAGACGCGGTCTGGCTGCAGCGGCTTTCGCTGTTCGTGCTGGTGCTGTTCTGCGTGTACCTGGGCGTGCTGGTGATGATCCTGCCGTGGTGGACTCGGGTGTGGGACCACAACGGCTTGATTGAGTCGCATCCTGAGCTGGCGGCGGTGCTGCATACGGGAGCGATGCGCGGGCTGATCTCGGGGCTCGGGCTGCTGGATATATGGATTGGCGTCTCGGAGGCGATACACTACCGGGATCATCGTCCGTAGACTTGTTGCGGTGACGAAATGCCTTTCCGGGGACTGAAGTCCCCCAGGATTTTATTGGCGGTAAGATGGACGGGCTGAATCCCGTCCCTATCAAAAGCCGCAGAGAATCAAGAGCCGCCGAGAAGATTTCTATCGAAAGCCGAAGAGAGATTTCTGTCACAGGCGAAGATTTGAAGATTTGAAGATTTAAGGATCGAAGAGAAGATGGCCCGAAAAAGTCCCGCACCGCTTGAGTCCGCACCGCTTGCCTATGAGAACCAGGACTTCCTCAACTCGCCCGATGGGCGCGCGTTTCGTATGCTGGCGGAGTATCAGGAGCCGATGGCACGCTTTCGCCGGGAGCGGATCCAGGACACGGTAGTGTTCTTCGGGTCGGCGCGGTTCCGGGCTTTGGATGTGGCCAGCCACGAGCTGGAACTGCTGGAGAATACGGGCTCGTGCAAGCCGGCTCCAGCGGACGAGCAGCCGGCTCGTCCGCACGAGGTGGAGAGCGGCGAGGCGACTGAACAAAAGCTGCGGCTGGCCGAGGCCGCCGTCGAAATGGCGCGGTACTACGAGGACGCGCGCACGCTGGCCGGCATGGTTTCGAAGTGGGCGATGACGCTGCCCGGAAGGCGGCACCGGTACGTGATCACGTCGGGCGGCGGGCCGGGCATTATGGAGGCGGCCAACCGTGGGGCGTACGAGGCGGGCGGAAAGACGATCGGGCTGA
>Ga0302311_10002475_pt1 | contig 20979 bp, 20 predicted proteins | sample III_Palsa_N1_3_FD_200449 | JGI IMG/M metagenome (GOLD analysis project Ga0302311, IMG submission 200449) | Peat permafrost microbial communities from Stordalen Mire near Abisko, Sweden - III_Palsa_N1_3 | ecosystem: Environmental > Terrestrial > Soil > Palsa > Peat permafrost | place: Sweden... | reverse complement strand
CCGCGCAGCGTAAGGCACCTGCCAGCGCCAGAGATGGCACGGCCAGGCCCCCGCGCATTGGCCGGGGCCGCCCGGCGGCGCGGCGCCGAAGGCTGCCGCCAGCAGTGTCCGCAAATGGCGCACCAGCGACCGTAATTTACGTCGGCAGCATGGGCCCGGGCGCAAATTCATGCACCGCCGGCGACCTCTCCGCTAGCCGTAACTCAGCGAGCCGGATGCCGACCACGCGGCCAGCCCAGCGGGTTCCGGCCACTGTCCTCCGCGCACACCGTCCCGGCCCTGCGCCGGGACAGCGGCCGCCGCCCGGGTCCCCGGACCGCCGCGGCCGCGGCTGGAAGCGCCCGTCAATACCGGCCGGGACGCACAGGGCGCAACACCAGAGCCCGGCAGGACCGGCAAGCCCAGCCGGATGCGGTCAGGAGCCGGCCGATGACCCAAATCAGCCGGTCCGCCCGGCTCCACGACCGGGGCGGCTGGCCGGCGAAGCCCCATGCCGGGCGCTGACCTGCGCCGACGGTAAAGGCTGCCTTGTCCCGGAATCCCCCACCCGTCTCGCACCGCACTGATACGGTAAGGACCTGCGCGCACAAAGATGTCCTGTTTGCGCTCCAGCCTCCGGTTCGGCTCTCCCCTCACCTGTAGGAGCACCATGAGGTTCCCCCGCGCCGGGCGGGTATCCCTGGCCGCCGTCGGCAGCATCGCCGTGGCACTGGCCGCGGCAGCCTGCTCGTCCGGTGGCAGCACGACACCGGCCACGGCCGCCGCCCACCAGGAGACGACCAATATCGTCGTCGGTGCCCTGCCGGTGGTGGACACGGCGGGCCTGTACCTGGCCCAACAGCAGGGGTACTTCAAGCAGGAGGGCCTGAACGTCACCATCTCCCCCATCGCGGCCAGCCCGGACGCGATCCCGGAAATTGTGCACGGCCAGGTGGACATCGTAGCCGGGGCGAACTACGTGTCGTTCTTCCAGGCTCAGGCGGCGGGCAAGGGCCCGTTCAAGGTGCTGGTGGACGGAACCTCCTGCAGCACCGACACCTTCGAGATCCTCGCCCTCCCGAGCTCGCACATCACGAGCGCGGCCGGCCTGGCCGGCAAGACCATCGCGGTCGATACCAAGAACAACATCCAGACCATGCTGACCAACACGGCGCTGCAGACGGCTGGGGTCGACCCCAAGACCGTGACGTACGTGCCGGTGCCGTTCCCCGATATGGCCACGGCACTAGCCGAGCACAGGGTGGACGCGATCAGCGCGGTCGAGCCGTTCATCACCTCGGCCGAGCTGTCCAACGGCGCCCAGCCCGTCATGTCCATCTGCACCGGGCCGACCTCCAACTTCCCGATCTCCGGGTACTTCGCCCTCCAGTCGTGGACACAGAAGCACCCCAACACGGCCCACGCGTTCCAGGCGGCGATGGCGAAGGGACAGGCCCTGGCGGACGCCAGCCGGGCGGATGTGGAGCAGATCCTGCCCACCTACATCAAGAGCCTGAACCCGGATCAGTCCGCGGTCGTGAACCTCGGCCAGTTCCCGACGTCACTGAACGAGACGCACCTCAACCGGGTCGTGAGCCTGATGCAAACTGATGGCCTCGTCGGTCCCAATTTCTCCGTCGCACCGCTGCTGTTCCACTGAGGCTGGTGTTCCACTGAGGCCTGCGCGTCGCGTCCCGTCGGCCCCATAGAAGTTTTCCCCGGCCGCACCGTGCGGGCTTTCCGGCCGCCGTAGACGCACATTCGGCGGTCAGGTTACTTCCAGATTAAAAGGCCGCGCCACAAGCAATTATGCCGCCGGGCCGGGTAGAAGAGCCGTCGGCGCGAACGTTAAGTGGCCGGTCGCCGAATGGGTATAGACCCATGCACGCGCGGCCCCCGAGTACGTCACAGCCAGCCTTATCTACTATCTGTTGTTAAAAATTGCTCAAGGCGAGGTTATCGGGGAAATCGCGAACCGTTTGCCTAACGTTCCGTACCCGCGTCAACAGCCGCCGCCGAGACTTAGTAATACTAATGACGCGCCATGCCCGGCTTCCGGCTTTCACTGTCACTGGCCCTGATCCTGATCCTGATGGTCTTCTCCGAGCTGGTCGGCAGCAGCAACGGCATCGGCTACGAGATGCTGAGCGCGCAGGACTCCTTCGACCTCACGGCGCTGTGGTGCACGATCGTGCTACTGGGCATCCTCGGCTACCTGCTCAACGCGATCCTGAACGGCGTGCAGCGGGTGGCGCTGTCCTGGCACCGCGGCGGCGCACGCGAGGCCGGGTAGACGGCCCCGTGCACGCCATCCAGCGGGCGGTGGGCCGGTCAGCGGGCTGCTCAGAGGCCGAGCAGCCGTTCGGCGTTACCGTGCGCGATCTTAGCCCGGTCCTCCTCGCTGAGCGGGGCCCCGTCCAGAAAGGCGCGGCCGTCGGTGTTGCGGGAGAACGGGTAGTCCACCGAGAACATGATGCGGTCGGCGCCCACCACGGCCAACGCGCAGAGCAGCGGCGGGTCGGTGAAGTAGCCGCTGGTGGTGATGTAGAAGTTGGCGTGGAAGTAGTCCGCCACCCGGTGCTTGAGGCTGGTCGCCACCGGGGTCAGCCGCTCGTCGGCGCGGGCCAGCGAGAACGGGAGGTTCTCGCCCATGTGCCCGATGATCACCTGCAGGTCCGGAAACCGGTCGAACACGCCGCCCAGGATGAGCCGCAGCGCGTGCAGCCCGGTCTCGGCGTGCCAGCCCCAGCCCGCCGTGGCCAGCGTGGCGCTGACGGGCGCCTCAAAGCCGGCGTAGCAGGCCTCCATGACCTGCGCCGTGGGGTACGTGGGGTGCAGGTAGACGGGCACGCCGAGCGCTTCGGCCCGTTCGAAGATCGGCCAGAATACCGGGTCGTCCAGGAACCGCCCGCCGGTGTGGCCGTTGATCAGCGCGCCCTTGAAGCCCAGGCCGGTGACGGACCGCTCCAGCTCCTCGGCCGCGGCGTCCGGGTCCGGGGTGGGCAGCGTGGCGAACCCGGCGAACCGGTCCGGATGGGCGGCGACCGCCTCGGCCAGCCGGTCGTTAGCGTCCCGGGAAAGCGCGACCGATGGCTTCGGGTCCAGCTCCTGGGCCGCCGGGGCCAGCACCGACAGCACCTGGACGTCGATGCCGGCGGCGTCCATGTCGGCCAGGCGGCGCGGCCCGAGGTCGCTGAGGTTGTCGGCCAGCTCTCCTCCTTGCCGGCCGGCCAGTACCGTGCGGTTGGCGTCGCGGAGGGCACCGGTCCAGAAGTGCTCCTCCAGCGTGATGACACGCACGCTATGTCCCTCCCTCTGCTCCCGGCCGGCCTGCCCGGCACCACGGTGGCGCGCGGCAGCCGACCTCGTTCGGATGTCTCCTGCTCTACCCCAGCGCGGCCGTTTCGTGCCGGAAAATTACCACGGTCGCGGCGGGTTGTTGTGAAGGTTGCGATCCTTTGAATTAACCACGGCGGCATGGCACCGTGGTGGCCAAGCCGACATGCGAACGAGACGGGACGGACGTGCTTGAGGTAACGGATCTGACGCGGACGATCCTGCTGCTGATGGACGAGCCGTTCGGTCCGGTCGACGCCCAGACGCGCGAGGATCTGGAGGACCTGACGCTGCGGGTGCGGGCCGAGATCGGCGTCACGATCCTGGTCGTCACGCACGACATCGACAAGAGCGTCTACGTCGGGGACCGGGTCATCGTGCTCACCCCGGGGCCGGGGCGCATCCTGGCCGATCTGCCGGTGAACCTGCCGCAGCCACGGGACCAGACCGCGACCAAGGAAATGCCCGAGTTCGTGAAGCTGCGGGCCGAGGTCAGCCGGCTGGTGCGCAGCCACGCCACATCCCCCGCGCTGCCGTCTGCATCGTAGCGGCCGTTGCCCGGGCCGCCCCAGCTCCCCGGCGGCTGCTGGGCGGCCTGCCGGGCTGAGACGCCCGGCGGCCGCCGGGCGTCTCAGCCCGGCAGGCCGAGCTCGCGGGCGATGACCATCCGCTGGACCTCCGAGGTGCCCTCGCCGATCTCCAGGATCTTCGCGTCCCGGTAGAACCGGCCGACCGGGAACTCGTTCATGAAGCCATAGCCGCCGAAGATCTGGGTGGCGTCGCGCGCATTGACCATGGCCGCATCCGAAGCGGTCAGCTTGGCGATCGCGGCCGCCTTCTTGACCGGCTCACCCGCCGCCATCCGCGCCGCCGCGTCGTACCAGGCCAGCCGGGCCGTGTGGGCCCGCGCCTCCATGTCGGCGATGGTGAAGCGGATGGCCTGGTAACGGCCGATCTCCTGGCCGAACGCCTGCCGCTCGCCCGCGTACCGCAGGCACTCGTCGACACAGCCCTGAGCCAGCCCCGTGGCCAGCGCGGCGATCGCCACCCGGCCCTCGTCCAGGATCCGGAGGAATTGTGCATAGCCGCGGCCGCGGGTGCCGAGCAGATTGCTGAACGGGACCCGGCAGGAGTCAAACGAAAGCTCGCGGGTGTCCGAGGCACACCAGCCGACCTTGGAGTACCGCTGGCCCACGGTGAACCCGGGCGTGCCGGCCGGCACAATGATCGAGGACAGTTCCTTGTGCTGCCCCTCGCTTACCCCGGTGATGGCCAGCACGGTGACCAGCGAGGTGATGTCGGTCCCGGAGTTGGTGATGAACGCCTTGCTGCCGTCGATCACCCACTCCCCATCCCCCTGCGCTGGATCGCCTTCTGGGCGGGCCCGGGTGCGCGTGCCGCCGGGGATGTCGGTGCCACCGCCCGGCTCGGTCAGCCCGAACGCGGCCAGGCGGGCGCCAGAACACAGGTCCGGCAGCCACCTCATCCGCTGTTCATCGGAGCCGTACAGGTACAGCGGCATGGCGCCCAGGCAGACGGCCGCCTCCAGCGTGATGGCCACCGAGGAGTCAACCCGGCCCAGCTCCTCCAGGGCCAGGCAGAGCGCGAAGGTGTCGCCACCCATGCCGCCGTAAGACTCCGGGAACGGCAGGCCGAACAGGCCGAGCTGGCCCATGCCCGCGATCACCGGGTAGGGGAAGGCGTCCCGTTCGTAGAAGTCACCGATGACAGGGGCCACCACCTCGCGGGCGAAGGCCGCGACGGTCTTGCGCAGCTCCTCATGCTCCGGTTCGAGCTGGAAACCGACCATGAGGCGATGCTACTTCGCCCGAAGTCTGGCGCAGAGCCACGGCGGGCGAGATCCCTTTAGGTAAGGTAAGCAGGGCGCGTCCCCTCGGTGCGCCGCCCGGCCTCGGACGGCTTGCCGGTTTCCGGGGGTGCGCAGATTCAGCAGACCGAGCCTTAGATCAGCGAGAGCAGCCGGTGAGCGGCGCTCCAGGGCCGTCGCGGAGGACGAAATGGCCATCCTGACCTGCCCCAACTGCGCCGTCCGGGTGCAGCCGGAGGACTTGATCTGCTTCCGGTGTGGCGCCAACCTGCCCCGCTCCGCGTCAGCGGAAGAGGACCTGCCCACGCCCACGGTCTCGCAGAAGTACCTGTCCGCCGACTACCAGCAGGCCTGCCCCCACTGCGGGGCGCGGGTCCCGGATCCATCCGACCTGTGGTGCCTGGAGTGCCGGGCCCCGCTGCCGGGGACCGGCCAGCGCCGCATCTCGCCGGTGGTCCTGCGGATCGCGTTCCCGACGGGGAACGTGGAGATCCCGGCCGGCACGTCGCTGCTGCTGGGCCGGGACCCGGCACAGTCGCTGGTGGCCGCGGCCTTCGCCCACTTCGACAACGTGTCGCGGCGGCATGCCACGGTTACCGTCGACGACTCCGGCCGGGCGACGATCCGGGACGAGGGCTCCACCAACGGGACGTTCGTCAACGACGAACGCGCCATCCCCGGAACCGAGGTCCGGCTGGTAGACGGGGACCGGCTGCGGTTCGGCGCTGATGTCACCGGCGAGGTGTACCTGCCGCGGCAGGAGATGGACCCGGCCAATCTCAGCCGCAACAACGGCAACGTCTAAGCTCGTATAGGTGCCACACCTCGAGCTGCAGTGGCAGCCAGCCGCGATCCTCGCGGTCTGCCTGGCAGTAGTGGCCGTGGTGTGTATCCGGACCCGGCGGCCGCGGCTGGTAGCCGCGGGCCGGTTCGGTACTGAGGCCGCGCTGCTGTTCGGGCTGTTCGCGCTCTGGCAGTACGCCGGGTCGTTCTCGGTTCTGCCATCGGCCGGGGGCCTGCCCCGGGCCGACTGGCTCTGGCACGCCGAACGAGTGCTGCACCTGCCGGACGAGGTCAGCGTGCAGCGGCTCTTCCTCCCGCATCCGCTGCTGATCGAGACGTTCAACTGGTACTACGCGGTGCTGCACTTCCCGGTGCTGATCGGCTGCCTGATCTGGCTGTTCGGCTGGCACCGCGCCGACTACGGTCACGTCCGGACCACGGTCGTGCTGTTCACCGGGGCATCGCTGCTTATCCAGCTCATCCCGGTCGCGCCGCCGCGCATGCTCAGCGACACGGGGCTGGTCGACACGGCGGCGCGGTACGGGCAGTCGGTGTACGGATCGCTCGGGTTCGATGCGGACCAGTTCTCGGCCATGCCCTCGGTGCACGTCGGCTGGGCGCTGATCGTCGCCATCGCGGTGATCACCGCGTCACGGAGCCGGTGGCGCTGGGCCGTGGCGGCCTACCCGGCGCTGACCCTGCTCGTGGTGGTGGTGACGGCCAACCACTTCTGGCTGGACGGAGTGGCGGCCGCACTGCTGGTGCTGGGCGCGCTGGGACTGCTTCGGGCGGGGCGGTCCGTGCGGATGTGGCTGATCACCCGGGCCGGCCGCTCTCCCGCCGCCGCCCAGCCCACCGGAGCCGGGGCCGCCGGACCCGGGCCTGAGGGCGCCGAGGATCACGCGGGGTCAACCACTCGCTGACGGCCGGCGGCCCCCGGCAGGACGGCGGGCGCGCGCCACCCGTCCCGGGTCACCGAAGTCGGCCTCGTCCACCTGGACGACGCAGACTAGCCATCTTCCGGGCGCCTGGTTACCTTCTGCGCGACCAACTGAGGCTGTATCGCCGGATCGCCGGGTTGCGCAGGCCCACGGGGCGGGGAAGGATTACCCGGCATAGGAATCCGGCGGTGGCGGCGGGAAAGGCGTGCCAGGTGACTAGCGGTCAAGAGCCAGCGGGCGGGGATGTCCTGTTCGATTCGAGCAGGCCGCATATGGCGCGGGTTTACGATTTCTGGCTGGGCGGCAAGGACAACTTCGAGGCCGACCGGGCTGTCGCCGAGCAGGTCGCCGCCGCGTACCCAGATGTGCTGGCCGCTGTCCGGGCGCAGCGGGCGTTCCTGGCCCGGGCGGTGCACTTCCTGGTCACGGAGGCAGGCATCCGGCAGTTCCTGGACATTGGGACCGGGTTCCCCTCGGCGAACAACACCCACCAGGTCGCCCAGGGGGCGGCGCCGCAGTCGCGGGTGGTGTACGTGGACAATGACCCGATCGTGCTCAGCCACGCCCGGGCCATGCTGACCAGCAGCCCGGAGGGGGCGACCGATTTCATCGACGCCGACCTGCGCGCCACCGGCACGATCCTGAAGCGGGCGGCCGACGTCCTGGACTTCGGGCAGCCGGTCGCGGTCATGCTGCTGGGGATCCTGCAGGGAATCCCCGACCAGGAAGAGCCGGGCGCGATCGTCGCCCGGCTCGTGGATGCCGTGCCGCCGGGCAGTTACCTGGCCATCTCACAAATCGCGAGCGACGTCGCCACCGACGAGGTGGCCGAGGGCGTGCAGCGTTACAACGAACAGGCCGCTGTCCCGGTCGCCGCGCGCACTTACGCCGAGGTCCGTCGCTTCTTCGCGGGCCTGGACCTGATCGAGCCAGGCGTGGTGCAGGTGCACCGGTGGCGGGCCGGAGCCGGGGACCTGGGCAAAGGCCGCGACCTTGCCATTTATGCCGGAGTTGGGCGGAAACCGTAGCCGCGGGCCGGAGCCGCCCGGTGGCGGGCAGGGGCCGGGCGGCCAGGGATGCGCGCGCTTAGCCCCGTACCGACTCGGCGGTTCGGACGTTTTGTCCCGATCAGCAGGCGCGGCCCTTCCAGGCGATGACCTTCTTCAGCGCGGGTGCGGGGACCGCGCTGAGCTGATAGCCACGGTTGTCGGCGGCCCGGGCGACCTGGCTACAGCTCCGGGCGGCGGCGGGCGCAGCGGAAATGATCATCTGTACGGCGGTGTCGCAGGTGCCGGTGGCCCGGTCCCACGCCCAGGCCCCGCCGAGCTGCTGGGTGACGGCGGGCTGGCCGTTGGTGATCACCCGGACGAGGAGGTCGCCGGAGCGGTCCGGCCGTGCTTCGCACTGACTCTTCGTGATGGCCGCCGGGGCCGCCGGCCCCGAAGCGGCCGGGGAGGCTGCGACGGCCGCCGCGGGCCGGGCGGGCGCCGGTGCGTTGCCGCTGCAGCCCAGCAGGAGCAGGCCGCCGAGGGGTGCGCTGGCCAGCACCCACGGGTACCGGCGACGCAATGCAGATCGCTGCTGATCGTGTGCCACGACGGAATAGTCTCAGATACATAAGGTGAGCGTCTGTTACTAACGGTAAAAGCCCTGCCGGTCACTGCGCGTCCCGACCGGGCACGGCGGGCAGGTTGGCTGAGGACAGCAATATCGGCGGCTGACGCAGCGCCCACCAGGCGCACCGGGCCAGCTAGGCCGGTGCGCTCCCTGGGCCGGTGCGCTCCCTGGGCCGGTGCGCTCCGCGGGCAGGGTCAGCGCTCGCTGTCCAGAGCGGCCATCTGGGGAGCGTCGTAGCGGTCGCCGGCGACCCCGGCCGGCGGAACGGCCGCCTCGATCGCCGCCACCTCCTCAGGGGTCAGCGTGATGTCCAGCGCACCGAGCGCCTCGCGCAGCCGGTCCCGGCGCTTGGTACCGATCAGCGGGATGATGTCCGGCCCTTTCGAGAGCACCCAGGCGAACGCGAGCTGGGCCGTCGTGACGTCCCGCTCGCGGGCGATCCGCTCCAGCGCATCCAGCAGCTCCATGTTGCGCTCGAGGTTGCCCTCGCGGAACCGGGGCATCCGCCCCCGGATGTCGCCCGGCCCGGATTGGCGGGCGGTGTCCCGGTTCAGCAGGCCTCGGGACAGCACCCCGTAGGCGGTCACGCTGATGCCGAGCTCGCGGACTGCTGGCCGGATCTCCCGCTCGATCCCCCGGCTCATCAGCGAATACTCAATCTGAAGTTCCTGGATCCGCGCCGTGGCGGCCGCGCGGCGGATCGTTTCCGTGCCCATCTCGGACAGCCCGATGTAACGCACGTAGCCGGCCTGGACCATCTCCGCGATGGCGCCGACGGTCTCCTCGATCGGGACCCGGGAGTCCAGCCGGGCCGGCTGGTACAGGTCGATGTAGTCGGTGCCGAGCCGCTGCAGCGAATAGGCCAGCGAGGTCTTGACCATCACCGGGCTCGCATCATGCCCGATGAAGGCGCCCGACGGGTCGCGTTGGCCGCCGAACTTCACCTGGATGAAGACGCGATCGCGGGGAATCCCACGCAGCGCCTCACGCAGCAGCAGCTCGTTGTGGCCCATGCCGTAGAAGTCACCGGTGTCCAGCAGGTTGATCCCCGCGTCGAGCGCGGCGCGGATCGTCTCGATGCTCTCCTTCTCGTCCGCAGGCCCGTAGACGCCGGACATGCCCATCAGGCCGAGACCCAGCTGGGACACCTCGGGTCCGCCCCGGCCGAGTGTGGTGGTCCGCATGGCGCTCCTTCGTTTCCTGGCGGTCAACTAACCAGCAGACTACGGCGAGGCGCAGGCGGGTACTCGGCCAGGCGGCCGCCGGCGGCTGCTACCTCAGCTCAGCGGGCGGGGGCACTAAGCCGCCGGTGCGGGCGATCGCTTCCGGCGAGCTGGGCTGGACGGGCAGGGTGTCGCGGACCAGCGCGCGCAGCGTGACGAGGCCGCCGCTGCCCAGTCCATCGTCGGTGGCGCCCCGGCCGGGGCTGAGGACCTGCACCCGGTTCCGGCCGCCGCGCTTGGCCCGGTACATGGCGGCGTCGGCCGTGGCCAGCAGGTCATTGAGCTCGTAGCGGCCGCCCTCGGTCAGCGCGGTGACCCCGACGGACGCGGTGACCTGCACGCTGGTCCCGTCCGGGGCCTGCAGCGGCAGGCCGGCAATCCGGGACCGGACCCGCTCAGCGACCCGGTAGGCGTAGTCCGCGCGGGTATAGGGCAGCAGTAAGACGAACTCCTCGCCGCCGAACCGGCCCGCCAGGTCGTAGTCGCGCAGGGCGGTCGGCAGGCACTGCCCGATCTGACGCAGTACCTCGTCACCGAACAGGTGCCCGTAGGTGTCGTTGACCAGCTTGAACCAGTCCAGGTCGAGAACGGCGACAGCCACCGGCTGCCGCAGCCGCACGGCGCGGGCCACCGCGGCGGCCGCGTCCCGCTGCCAGGTCCCCGCATTCAGCAGCCCCGTCTTGGAGTCCGTGCGCGAGTCGTTCACCATCTGGGCGTGCCGGACGGTGCGCAGCGGCAGCGACGCGAACGGGAATGCGAACAGCAGGGCGATGGGGCTGGTCGCGACACCGACGGAGACCAGCACCGCCAGGCACAGCTCGGCCATGTCGCTGTACAGGGGCTCATGCCCGAACTGCACGTCGCGCAGCCGGATCGCGCGGTCGGAGCCCTTGACCGCGGTAAGGACCAGCACGGCGTTGACCAGCCGCTGGGCCAGCCCGGCCAGCGCCGCACATAGCACCCAGGCCATGCCGGGCCGCAGCGGGTCAAGCCCCGCCGTCCCGGCCGCCATCCGGTGGAAGATCAGCGAGGCGGCCAGGTAGCTGAGCCCGAGAGCAGCCGCGCTGAACACCCGGCGGTGCGGTGAGCCGCGCCGGACCCGCCACTGGGTCAGCGCGATCCGGATGATCGGGCTGAGTGGCGCGTAGCCGACCGGCAGCAGGATGGCGATCGGCAGCTCCCAGACCCCGTGCATGTCCCGGGATACGCCGATCTTCTCGCCGGCCCGGCGGGTCAGCTCCACCCCGCCCACGTCACACGCCACCAGCAGGCCGAACAGACCCAGGTCGCGCAGTCCGCCAAAGGAGCGGGACCCGCCGAAAGGACCGGTCGCGGCCAAGGCGATACCCGCGGCGTCGGCGGCCACGACCACGGCGACGAACCCGATCAGCCACCGGGGCAGCTTCCAGACCGGCCACGCCCGCACGCCCGCACGCCCCGCGGTGATGCGCCCGGGCGGCCCGGGCGGCCCGTGGCGGGCAGGGGTCATGCGCTCTCCTCAGCGAGATCCGTATTCATTAGAGGGGTGGAAACGGAACGCACATATGGTGTCCCGCATTGTCACGACGGGCGACGCACAATGTCAAGGTGCAGTCACTCAGAGGTATATCCACCGATTCGTGTCAACGGTGAGTGATCATTCGGTGACCTGCGAAGATCAGGGACGGATTACGCATAACGGACGGCGGAAAAATTACCGCCGGGCGCTGCCGACCGCGACGATCAGCGCGGCGACGGTGCCGACCGCCCCGCACGCCACCACCACGGTCTCCGGGGCGAAATGGCCGGCGGCGGCGCCCGCCAGCACCATGACCACGCCCTGCCCCAGGCTCATGCCGCCCTGGGCCAGGCCGAACGCCTGGCTGCGGTGGTCCGGTGGCGCCGCGGTGACGAAGGCCGCGTTCGCGGCGAGCTGGAAACAGGCGAATACACCCGACAGGGCCAGAATGGCCAGCGCAGCGGGCAGCAAGGGGCGCAGCGCGAACAGCACCAGCACGCCGCAGGACGCTATCGCCAGCGGCGCGGTCCAGCGCAGCCGCCGCTCCGGGCTGACCAGGCGGCTGAACGCGACCGAGCCGGCCATGGCCCCGAACGCCCCGGCCGCGAGGACGAGGCCGAGCGCGACCGACCCGCCGCCCAGCGAACGGGCCAGCGGCGCCGCGATCCCCTCCGGCGCGTTGTAGAACGCGGCCAGCCAGCCGAACAGCATGGGGATGCGGAGGGCCGGCGTGGCGAAGACCAGCCGCGCTCCGGCCAGCAGGCCAGCGACCGGCCGGTCCCGTTCTGGGCGGTGCCCGCGCGCCGCGGGCCGCCAGCGCGTCCACAGCCGGACGATCAGGGCCGACAGTGCGAAGGTGCCTGCGTCGATGACGAGCGAGGTCCGGACGCCCAGGAAGCCGACCAGCGTGCCGCCGACCACGAAGCCGAGGACCTGGGCCAGCTCGTTCGTGGTCAGCGTCACCGCGGTGCCGAGCACGTACTGGTCCCCCGCCAGGACGTCGGGGTAGACCGCGGCCCGGGCGGAGGTGAACGGCGCGCCCACCAGGGTCACGGCGAACAGCAGCGCGATCAGCGGGGCGATCGGCAGGCCGGGCAGCACCATGATGAGGACCAGCCCGCAGCGGATCAGGTCGCAGGCGATCATGACCTGGCGGCGCGGCAGCCGGTCCGCCAGGCCGCCCATGACCACGCCGCCGACAAAGGTAGGCACGATGCTGGCCGCGAACGTGATCGCCGCGAGCAGCGCCGAGCCGGTCCGGTCGTAGACCAGGAAGGTCAGCGCGACCCGGGCCAGCTGGTCGCCGCCCACCGACAGGATCTGGGCCAGCCACAGGGCGCGGAACTCGGCCACAGCGAACACGTCACGGAAGGCAGCCCGGGGCAACGAGCCGTCGTCCGCGAATCCGGCCTTTGCATTCCCCGCGATTACTTCCTCCGCGTCAGCCCTCTTCTGCGTTAAGGAGTCATCAAATCATGACGGACAGTCGCCTCGAAGGGCAACAAAGCCCACCAGCCCGAATTCCCGGCCGCCTGATCCACTGAGCACCGGGAGCCCGAAGCTCCGGATACCTGGTTAGGTACGCCCGGATGGCGCCCGCAGCCTCGCCGGCCCCGTACTGTTTGACTCTGAGCCTGACTCATTTGACTCCGAGCCTGATCCATCCGACACCACCGGACGGCCGCATGGAATCCGACCCCACCGTGCTCGCCAGTCTGCGCAAGGCCGTGGAGGCCATGCCGGACGATGTGCCTCTTCGCGTGCACCTTGCGACCCTGTTGCTGCGGGCTGGCCAGCGGGACGAGGCCATCCGGCAGGTCGGCGCGGTGCTGCAGCGGGACCCGGGCAATGCCGAGGCGCTCGCCCTGCTGCAGGAGCCCCCTGGCCCGCCGGCGGCGGCCACCGAGCCGGGCGGCACCGGCCCAGCCGCCAGCCAGGAGGCGAGCAGCCCGCCCGCGGCGGGCCAGCCGCCGGCCACGCCGGGAAGGCCGCCGACCGCCCCGCCGGGAAACCCAAAGGCCGGCTCGCCGGGCCGGGAAGAGCCGACCGCCCCGGGGTACGACTGGTCCCAGGCCGAATCGGAGCTGCGCGACGTCCTGCCCCCCATGTTCGTGGGCAGTGAGGGCACCAACTCGGAGGCGGCCGCCGACGCGGTCGGTTCCTACGACGCCGAGCGCTCCACCCTCAAGCTCGCCGACGTAGCCGGGATGGCGCAGGTCAAGGACCGGCTGGAGGCCGCGTTCCTGGCTCCCATGCGCAACCCGGAGCTGCGCAAGCTGTACGGCAAGAACCTGCGCGGCGGGCTGCTGCTGTACGGGCCGCCCGGCTGCGGCAAGACCTTCATCGCCCGCGCCGTGGCCGGGGAGCTGGGCGCGCGGTTCATGGCGGTGTCGTTCGCCGACATCATCGACATGTTCGTCGGGCAGAGCGAGCGCAACATCCACGAGCTGTTCGAGATCGCCCGGCGCAACGCCCCGTGCGTGCTGTTCCTGGACGAAGTGGACGCGATCGGCCAGAAGCGCAGTCAGCTCCGCAACACCCCGATGCGCAGCGCGGTGAACCAGCTGCTGCTGGAGCTGGACGACGTGGACGCTGGCAACGAGGGGGTGTTCCTGCTCGCCGCGACCAACCACCCGTGGGACGTGGACAGCGCCCTGCGCCGGCCCGGCCGCTTCGACCGCACCCTGCTGGTGCTGCCGCCGGACAACGCCGCCCGGGAGGGTGTGTTCCGTTACCACCTCCGGGAACGGCCGGTGGCCGGGGTCAACCTGGGGCGGCTGGCCAAGCTGACCGACGGGTACTCGGGGGCCGACATCGCGCACATCTGCGAGACAGCCTCCGAGCGGGCGCTGATGGACTCCATCCACCGCGGCGAGGCGCGCATGATCGGCCAGCAGGACCTCGAAGCGGCGATCTCCGAGGTCAAGCCGTCGCTCGGGGCCTGGTTCGACACCGCCCGGAACGTCGCGCTGTTCGCCAACGAGGGCGGTGTCTACGACGACCTCGCCGCCTATCTGAAGAAGCGCCGCCTGATATGAGGGCGGTCCGGTCCTGCCGCGCACTCCGGTCATGATCGAGGCTCCGCCATGATCGAATTGGGGCCGGAGCTGGCGCGGGCGGACGCGATGCTGGACATGAAGCGCTACGACCAGGCGTGCGGGCTGCTGTCCCGGCTGGTGGCGGCGCAGCCGGAAAGCGCGCGGGCGTGGTGCCTGCTGGCCCGGGCGCACCTGGGCGCCGGGCGGCACCAGCAGGCCGTCGACGCGGCTAATCGGGCGGTGACCCTGGACCCGTCGGACGAGTGGCCGCACCGGCTGGCCAGTAACGCGCTGCTGCACACCGACAACTACCCGGAGGCGCTGCGCGCCGGGATGGAGGCGCGTCGGCTCGCTCCCGGGCACTGGCAGGCGCACATCTGCGTGGCGCAGGCGGCACTCGGCGCGCGGCGGCTGGACATCGCGACGGCGGCCGCCGCCCAGGCGCGCAGCCTCGCCCCGAACGAGCCGGACGTACACTTCCTGTCCGGCAAGGTCAGCCTGGCCGCTGGTGACCTCGACGCGGCCCGGGCGCACCAGGAACGGGCCCTGGCCCTGGATCCGGCGCACAGCGGGGCCATGAACGAACTGGGCCGCATCCGGCTGCGGCGGCATGACACCCGCGGCGCGGTCCGGCACTTCATCCGCGCGGCCCGTGTCTCCCCCACCGAGACCGTCTACAGCCGCAACATCGACGTGGTGATCCTGCGCACGGTGTCACGGATGATCTACATCTTCACGCTGGCCGCGCTGTTGCTCATCTGGATCCCGGTGGTCGCGCATCTGGGCCGGTTCCCGTTCGCGATCGGCTTCACGGTGCTCGGCGTCATCGCGGTCGGCGCCTTCGCCTGGATGGTGCTGCGGCTGCCGCCCGAGGCGCGCCTGCTGGTGCGGCGGACCCTGCGCGGCCGCCGGGCCGCCGCCGCGCTCGCGGTTGCGGTAGGCGGCGTCGCGGTCGCGTTCGTCGCGGTGGCCCTGGTCCCCGCGGCCGAACTGCCGCAGATCCTCCCGATCGCCGTGATCGCCACCATCGGGGCGCGGATCGGCGCCTTCGCGATCCTGCGCGGTGCCGCCCGGCGCTGACTGGTGCTCCGGCCCAGGATCGGCTCCGGCCCAGCGGACGGCGCGCACGGCGTCCGAGATCACGGTGCTGGTCCCGCCGGGGGTGCGGGTCGAGATGACAGGGTTCGGTATCACGCAGGGCCCTTCGGACGACATGGTGCTGGCCCCCGACGCACCGGTGCTGCACGTCCGCGGCATCGCCTACAAGGGCAGCATCGAGACCACGAGCCGGCCCCCCGACCCGTCTCAGCTGCCCTGAGCCGGCCCGGGGCCGGTGTAGACGGCGCGCGGCCGCAGCGGCGTGGCCCGGGCGTACTCCTCGATCGCGTGCGCGATCCAGCCGGCCGTGCGGCCCACCGCGAAGATCGCCTCCCCGGCACCGTCGGGCATGCCCGCGACCCGGGTGAGCACGGCGAGCGCGAAGTCGATGTTCGGCCCGGGCAGGCCCCGAGCGGCGACTTCGGCGAGCACCACCTCGGCCACGGCCAGCCGCCCGTCCCGGGGCGCGGCCGCCCGCACCAGGTCGAGCAGCAGCGCGGCCCGCGGGTCGCCCGCCCGGTAGACGAAGTGGCCGAACCCCGGTACGCGTTCGCCGCGGCGTAGCAGGTCGCGGATGACCGGGGGCACGTCAGCGGGGACGGCCGCAGCGGACAGCAGGGTCTCGGCGCCGAGGGATGCCCCGCCGTGCAGCGCTCCGGAGACGGCGCCGAGACCCGTGGCCACGACCGCGTAAGGGTCCGCACGGACCGACGCTGCCACCCGCGCGGCCAGTGTCGAGGCCGCGAGCTCGTGGTCGGCCACCAGGACCAGCGCCGCGCTGAGCGCCGCGAGCAGGGCGGGGGTGGCGCGGCGGCCGGTCAGGTGGCTCCACAACCGCCCGGCGATCGCGCCGCCGTGGGCCGGCCCGGCACCCGTCCCGGCAGCCACTTCACCCGGCCTCCCCGCCGGGCCCGGCAGGCACTCGGCCATGCCCGTGATCATGTTCTGCCCGGCCGCCATCACGGCGGGCGGGTCGAGCTGGAGCCGGAGCGGGTCGGTGGCGGCCATCGCCGGGACGATCACCTGCAGCCGTTCCAGCGGCAGCGCGCCCGGCGGCAGCGCGGCCTGCGCGGCCTGCCCAGCCGCGACCGCCTCCGCCCGCGCCGGCCACGGCTGCGGTGACCCGGCCGGGAACCGGCCGGCCCACAGCCACCCGGCGACGTCCTCGAAGCTGCGCCGGACGGCCAGATCCGTGACGTCAGCCCCGCGGTACCGGAACTGGCTCCCCGCGATCTCGGTGATCGCCGACTCGATCACGATGTCGGCGCTGCCTGCCTGCCGCCGGGGCCGCCCGCGCCGGGCGAGCTGCTCGACCTCCCCCGCGTCGAACAGGCTGCCGCGACCGTCGGCGGCCTTCCGGCGGAACAGCACGCCGCGGCTCACGTAGGCGTACAGCGTCGTCTGCTTGACGCCGAGCCGCTGCGCGGCCTCCGCCGCCGTCATCAGGTCCGCCACCGTGTCCTCCCGCCTGCCCGGGGCCGCCTGCCCGGGGCCGCCTGCCCGGGGCCGCCTGCCCGGGGCCGCCTGCCCGGGGCCGCCTGTCTGGCCCCGTTCTGGCCGTCCACTCAACGATCAGGCGCCGGCGCGGGTGGAGATCCTCCCCGTCGGCCGGGACGGTGAGCGGTCCGCGTGACCCGAGGCCGGTTCCGTTGAGAATGTTGATTTAAATCAATGTTGACCAAGATACATGCGGACGTAAATGGTGGAGGCCGGAGCTCAGGTCAGGGTCAGCTCAGCGAGGAGGCCTCGATGCCATCAGTTCATTTCCTGGATGTGACCAACCGCGATGGCGTGCAGACCGCGCGCACCGGCCTGTCGAAGTTCGGCAAGACCATGATCAACTTCTATCTGGGGCAGCTCGGTGTCGCGCAGTCGGAGATCGGCTTCCCGTTCCTGTTCCATGAGGTTCCCTACATCCGGGCCAACGTGGCACTGGCCGAGGCGGGAGCGTTCGGGGGGCTGCGGCTCTCCGGCTGGTGCCGGGCCGTGACGGCGGACGTGGACGCGGCGCTCTCTGTGGTGCCGGCGGCTGGCCCGGGAGCACCTGGGCTGCGGCACTACAACCTGTCGATCTCCACGTCGGACCAGATGATCGCGCACAAGTTCCGGGGCCGGCTCGACCGTGCGGCCATCATCGCGGAGATGACCGCCGCCGTCGCGGTCGCGCGGGCCGGTGGCGCGGAGACCATCGGGGTCAACGCCGAGGACGGATCGCGCACCGACGACGGGTTCCTGCTGGAGTTCGCGCTCGCCGCGCGGGACGCGGGCGCCAGCCGGGTCCGGTACTGCGACACGATCGGCGGCGACAGCCCGGAGCGGATCCGGGAGCGCTTCGCCAAGCTGGCCGCCGCCACCGGCCTGCCGATCGAGACGCACTGCCACAACGACCTGGGAATGGCCGTGGGGAACTCCGTGTCAGGTGCGCTCGGGGACCTGGACGCGGGCCAGGACGCGTGGGTCAACACCTGCATCAACGGCATCGGGGAGCGGGCCGGCAACGCCGACCTGCTGAGCTGCCTGCTGGCGTTCCGGCACGGTTTCGGCGTGGCCGCCCACGCCGCAATCGGCGATCCGGTGGACCTGTCCTGGGCGCGGCGGTTCGCCTGGTGGGCCAGCTACGCGTTCGGCCAGCCGCTCCCCCAGGGCCAGCCGGGCACCGGCCGGAACGCGTTCGCGCACGAGTCCGGGATCCACGCCGACGGGGCGCTGAAGGACCGGCAGAACTACGAACTGTACGACGACGAGACGCTGGGGCCGTTCCCGCACGACTGGTTCACCCGGGCCGGCCGGGTCGTGCTGACCGGTGAGTACGGCGGCCTGGCCGGGTTCCGGCACGTCATGGACGGTCTCGGCATCACCGTGGCCGACGGGGAGGAAGACCTGACGTTCCGGCTGGTTCAGCTCTGCGCGTCGGCGACCGGGAAGCCGCTGACCGACGACGAGCTACGGCTCATCGCGGGCTATCCGCACCAGCTCGCGCTGCTGTATCCGGGCCTGCTGGGCTGAGAGGCCCGGCCGGGGCCAGGGCTTGGGCGCCGGCGAAAGGCCCAGGCTGGGGCTGGGCTGGAAACCCGGCGAGGGGACTGGGGACCGAGGGGCCGGGCGGGCTCAGGTGGCGGAGCCGGACGCGGCGCCGGTGATGCGGTCACCCCAGCGGGCCACCGCCTCGTCCAGGTCGAGCGGGGCGATCATGCTGCCCTTGCGCAGCTCCTCGTCCCAGTCTTCGGCGGGGACGCGCCACATGACCTCGAACTCGATGCCGTTCGGGTCCTGGGCGTACAGCGACTTCGAGACGCGGTGGTCGCTCTGGCCGACGAGGGCGCCGGCGGCGGACAGCTTCTCGCGCGCCTCGATCAGGTCGGGCAGGGAGCCCACTTCCCAGGCCAGGTGGTACAGGCCGACATGGGGCCCCGGCGCTGGGGGGCCCGCGCCGTCGATCTGGAACAGGCCGAGGTCATGATCGTTGGCGGACCCGGGCGCAGCCAGAAAGGCGGCGCGGCCGGGGACCTCGGTGCGGACCTGGAATCCGAGCGTCTCGCGGTAGAAGCTGACCGTGCGGGCCAGGTCGCGGACGTAGAGCACCGCGTGGTTCAGGCGGCGGACAGCCATGACGTGTTCCTCCAGCAGTTTCCTGCGGTGGCCGCGGCAGCTTAGGGCGGTTTAGGGGTAGCGGCCCAGGCTCGGTGGGCCGAGCCTGGGCGCGCCGGCATCCAGCGGGTATCCAGCGGTCAGGCAGGGTTAGTTGCCGAGCTGCCTGCGCCGCCTGTTCTCGCGCAGCCGCCGCCGCTGGGACTCGTCCAGCATCAGATAGGCGGCGGTCGGGATCGCGATCGCCGCGACGATGAGCGCCAGAGCGAGCCAGGGGCTGACCACCAGCAAGATCAGGCCGACGATAACTCCGCCGATTGCCCACTTCATGTGGGGCGTCATTGATGACTCCATCCATTCGGGCTGGGACGCTGCGCCCCGGCTTCTTCCTGGCAAGCCGGCCGACGCACACGCTGCCCGTCATTTAAAAGAACGACCAGCCGGCCTGCCAGATTCCACGATGGCACCTCCGGCGCTGCCGGGCCAGGAGGCTGACGCCACCATAACGCGGGAGTTTCCCCCGCATGGGACGCGGGTGACGCCGGTCACGCCGATACGCAATGATGGTGCGCGCGACAGGAGGCACGCTGTGACTATCTCGATGCCGGTCGAACCGGACGCCAATGACCTGCTCAGCCGGGACCCGCTAGCGCTGCTGATCGGCATGCTGCTCGACCAGCAGGTGCCGCTGGAGCGAGCGTTCAGCGCTCCCTACGACCTGGCCCGGCGGCTGGGTCACGAACCGACCGCCGCCGAGCTGGCCGACTACGATCCGGAAGCGCTCGCCGCGGTGTTCACCGAGCGGCCGGCGCTGCACCGGTATCCCAAGTCGATGGCGGCCCGGGTCCAGGCCCTGAGCCAACTGATCGTGGCCCGGTACGGCGGTGACGCCAGCCGGGTGTGGGGCGATGCCGCGAGCGGCGCGGAGCTGCGCCAGCGGGTCGCCGAGCTGCCCGGGTTCGGGGCCCAGAAGGCACAGATATTCGTGGCCCTGCTCGGCAAGCAGCTGGGCGTGCAGCCGCTCGGCTGGCGGGAGGCGGCGGGGACGTTCGGCGAGCCTGGAACGTTTTGCTCGGTGGCGGACATCTCTGATGAGGACTCCCTGGGCCGCGTGCGCGCCTATAAGCAGCAGCTCAAGGCGGCCGCGAAGGGGGCGCCCGCCAAGCCGCCCGGGGGTGCGGCCCAAGCGGCCGGGGGCGGGACCAAAGCCAAGGCGAAGTCCCGGTAAAGCGCCGGGACGGCAGCCGGATAACGATTACCACAGAGCGAGGAGAAGCAATGCCCCTGTTCGGGAAGAACCCAGGTGACACAGGCGCCACGTGGGAGCCCCAGGCGGCCGATTCCCGGCTGGCGCAGACCGCCGGCGCGGAAGCGAACGGCGTGTTCACGTCCGACCTGTCGGTCTCCGAGTACGCCCTGCTCGGCGAGGCGGGCTTCGAGCCGCTCGGCTTTGTGGTCGGCTCGTCGATCTACCACGTCGGGCTGCAGATGGGACGCTGGTCGCAGAACCAGGAACTGCAGGTCCTGACCCAGGCCATGTACAACGCGCGGGAGCTGGCCATGGCCCGGATGCGGGCCGAATCCGACCATCTCAACGCGGACGGCATCGTCGGCGTGGAACTGCGGATGCAGATGTACGCCTGGGGCCAGGACGTGCTGGAGTTCGTGGCGACCGGGACGGCGGTGAAGGCGACCGGCGGTACCGGAGCACACCGGGCCCCCGACGGCCGGGCTTTCACCTCCGACCTGTCCGCCCAGGACTTCTTCCGGCTGCTCGCCGCGGGCGCGGTGCCGGTCGCCTTCGTGCTCGGGACCTGCGTCTACCACATCGCCCACCAGTCCGCGATGCAGTCGCTGCGGCAGGCCGGCCAGAACCAGGAAATGGTGCAGTTCACCCAGGGCGTCTACGACGCGCGGGAACTAGCCCTCTCGCGGATGCAGGCCGAGGCGACCGACGCCAAGGCGTCCGGGATCGTCGGGGTCAACGTGGCCGTCTCGAACCACGTCTGGGGCGAGCACGCCACCGAATTCCTGGCCACGGGCACCGCCA
>Ga0302311_10002473_pt1 | contig 20989 bp, 18 predicted proteins | sample III_Palsa_N1_3_FD_200449 | JGI IMG/M metagenome (GOLD analysis project Ga0302311, IMG submission 200449) | Peat permafrost microbial communities from Stordalen Mire near Abisko, Sweden - III_Palsa_N1_3 | ecosystem: Environmental > Terrestrial > Soil > Palsa > Peat permafrost | place: Sweden... | reverse complement strand
GCCGTCGAGCGTGGCGATGCTGGACTGGAAGTTGACGGAGGCAACCCGATACTGCTGGCCCTCCTCGATCTTGAAGCTGACCAGAAAACCCTTCTTGTCCGGATCATATTCGGTCAGCGCGGCCACTACCTGCACATCGGCGAAACCGTGGCTCAGGTAAAAGCGGCGGATCAGGTCGCGATCGGCCTCGATGCGGTCCGGATCGTAGACGTCGTTGCCGCCGAGGAAGCTCAGCAGGTTCGACTCGCGGGTCTTGATGACGTCCTTCAGGCGATAGGACGAGTAGGCGACGTTGCCGATGAATTCGATCGTCTTGATTCCGGTTTTCTCACCCTCGGTGATGGTGAAGATCAGGTCGACGCGATTATTCGGCTGCTCGATGATCTCAGGAGTAACGTGAACGTCATAGCGGCCGGAGTGGCGATAGATCTCGGCGATACGCTCGGCATCGGACTGCACCATCGGACGCGAAAACGTTCCGCGCGGCTTCGACTGCAATTCCGCCGTCAACTGCTCGTCCTTGACCTTCTTGTTGCCTTCGAAGGCGACACGCCCGATCACCGGATTTTCGACCACGCTCACCACCAGATGGCCGTGGACGTTGTTGATTTTGACATCCTGGAACAGGCCGGTTTCGATCAGGGCTTTGAGGCCGTCATCGATCGCGCCCTGGTCGAGATGTCCATCGGGCCCGGGCTTGAAATACGAGCGGATGGTCTCCACTTCGACACGGCGGTTGCCTTCGACTTCGATCGTGGCCACGGTCTGAGCGGCGGCGGGCGAAGATGTCGCCATGGCGGCCAGCGTGCCAGCCACCGGCGTGGCGAACAGAAGCAGAGCGGCCAGCAGGCCTCCCCGTACTCGCATTCCAACATTCATCCGCAACGCGCCCTTGCTGCCCCTGAAGGCAACTACTGGGCGGATGTGGCCAAAAAATCTTCAAACGATTTCTGATCGTTTCCGATCGCGTAACGTAATGTTCACGCGTTCACAAAAAGCATGATGTGTGCAACCACCGGGAAAAACAGCGGCGGAACGATCTCTGAAACGAGAAGGCGCTTACAAAATTGTGAGGACACTTACAGATTTGTAACGAGACAAGACTGCGCCGGTCAGCATTATTTTCGACGCCATCGAACCTGTGATGGCATGAGTGAAGCGATGATCGATATCAAGCTCGACGCGCGCGCCGCACGCATCAAGGCCGCCACGGCCGCGCTCTACGGTGAGTGGGGTGGCCAGACCAAGATGGCGGCGAGCGTCGGCATCTCGAAGCAGATGCTCTCGTTCATTATCCACGGCGACCGGCGGGTTACCGACAAGGTCGAGAAGGCTGTCACCGACGCGCTGGCGCGTCAGGCCGACAGGCTGTGCACGACGGCGAGGAAGCTGGACGTGATTGCAGGGACGGTCCGGCAGCACAGCCTCCATCGGAATGCGAAAAGGTTTCAACCGATGGCGGGTCGAACCAGAGCCTGGCCGAGCGAGAACAGCACCGCGGCGAGCGCCGACGCCGCGGCGTCGGGCCGCTTCCTTTCGTAGATCGCAGACTCGAGATCCGGCAGAGCCGGCAAGCCGCTTTCGACGCCGAGCACGCGAAGTCCGGCAGTAACCGCGCTTGCCGGAAGCGGCGTGATCGCGAGACCGGCCAGCGCGGCAGCGCGGACCCCGGTCAGGCTGGGGCTGGTGTAGACGATCTGCCATGTCCATTCGCTGTCGCGTAGCGCCGTCAGCGCCGCGTCGCGCGTGACCGAACGCTCGCGATATAGCGCCAATGGCAGTGCGGCATCCGCGACAAGTTCGAATGTGTCCGCGGCGACCCATACCATCGGCTCCCGCCACATCAGGCGTCCCCTCGATGTCCCCAGCGGGCGCTTGGCGAGCACCACATCCAGTTTCCCGGCGTCGAGTTGCTCGATCAGCGGCGCGCTGACACCGATCTGGACTTCAAGCTTCACATTCGGATGCGAACTGGCGAACCGGCCCAGGGCCAGCGGCAACGAACCGCTGGCAACTTCCTCGACCGCGCCAAGGCGCACGGCGCCTGAAAGAGGCGGGGCGGCGAGGCGGCGGCGCGCGGCTTCTTCCAGTTGCAACAGGCGGCGCGCATCGCCCAGCAGCATCTCGCCGTCATCGGTCAGGGCGACCGTTCGGGTGGTTCGACGAAACAGCGGTCGCTTGGTGATGAGCTCGAGCCGTTTGATCTGCTGGCTCACGGTGGATTGCGTGAGGTTCAACTGTTCGGCCGCGCGGTGAAAGCCGCCGCATTCCGCCACCGCAACAAACGAACGCAGCAGTTCAAATTCCATCATGGCAATTGATCCAATTTTACGATCAATCATATTACAAAATATCGCTTCTGTAATCAATCCGGCAGTCCTAGGTTCTGGTCGTGAAATGGCAACGCCGAAGGAGATGACGATGACAGCAGCATCAGGCCAGCGCGCCGGGAACCGCGGTGAACGGTTGGCCAGGGCCGCGTCGATATGTGGCGCCGGCTCAAAAATCTGTCCGCCGCAGCGAGCCACCGAATTGCTGGAGGCGGTCATCGAGCCCGGCGACCGAGTCGCAATCGAAGGCGACAACCAGAAGCAGGCCGACTTCCTCGCAGCAAGCCTCGCCAAGGCCGACCCAGCGCGCTTGCATGATCTGCACATGGTGCAGTCGGTGCTGGCGCTATCAGATCATATTGCCGTGTTCGAGCGGGGCATCGCCAACCGGCTGGATTTTTCCTTTGCCGGCCTGCAAAGCCGCAAGCTGGCCGAACTGGTTGCGTCCGGCTCGCTGAAGATCGGCGCGATCCACACCTATCTCGAACTCTATGCCCGCATGCTGGTGGATCTGACGCCGCGTGCAGCGCTGGTCGTCGCCGACAAGGCCGACCGGCACGGCAACCTCTATACCGGGCCGAACACCGAAGACACGCCGGTGATCGTCGAGGCCACGGCGTTCAGCGGCGGCGTCGTGGTGGCGCAGGTCAATGAGATCGTCGACCATCTGCCGCGGGTCGATATCCCGGGCGGCTGGGTGGATGTCGTGGTGCAGAGCCCGACGCCTTATGCGATCGAGCCCTTGTTCACGCGCGATCCCGCCAAAATTCGCGAAGACAAGATCTTGATGGCGATGATGGCGATCGCCGCGGTCTACGAGCCCTACGAAATCCGCCGGCTCAATCACGGCATCGGCTATGCGACCGCGGCGATCGAGCTGATCCTGCCGACCTTCGGCGCCGCGCGCGGCTTGAAGGGCAAGGTCGCGACCAACTTCGTGCTCAATCCGCACCCGACGCTGATCCCGGCCATCGAGGCCGGCTTTGTCGAGGGGGTCTATTGCTTCGGATCCGAGCTTGGAATGGAGCGCTATGTGTCGCAACGCGCCGACATCTTTCCGGTCGGTGCGGACGGCAATCTGCGATCGAACCGCGCGTTGGCGCAGGTGGCCGGCCAATATGCCTGTGACCTGTTCGTCGGCGCGACCCTTCAGATCGATGCGCAGGGCAACAGTTCGACGGCAACCAAGGGACGGATCGCCGGCTTTGGCGGCGCGCCGAACATGGGCGCCGATGCGCGCGGACGCCGGCATTCCAGTCCGGCCTGGCTGCGCGCGGGCCAGCAGGCGGGCGACACGACACGAGGCCGCAAGCTCGTCGTGCAGATGGTCGACACCCGCCAGCCGGACGGCACGCCGAGCTTCGTGGAGCAGCTCGACGCGGTCGACCTTGCGGCGTCGGCGGGATTCGCCGTGCCGCCGGTGATGGTCTATGGCGACGACGTCACCCACGTCATCACCGAAAAGGGCGTTGCAAATCTCCTGCTCTGCCGTTCGCTGGCCGAACGGGAAGGGGCGCTGCGCGCCATCGCGGGCGACACCGAGTTCGGCCAGGCGCAGTCGCCGGACATGACGCGCGAGCTGCGCGCACGTGGCATCGTGATGTTGCCATCCGATCTCGGCATCGACGTGAAGGATGCCAGGCGCGACCTGCTCGCGGCGCAAACCATCGACGATCTCGTGACCGCGTCCGGCGGACTGTACGCGCCGCCGGCCAAATTCCGCAAGCATGCCGCGGTCGGCGCCGAAGCCGGTAAGGCCAGTTGAGCCAGAGGAGAGTGAAATGACATCGAATGTTATGGAGAAGCCGACCGCTGCGAATAGCCCACTCGGCCGCGCCGAACAACTTGCGACTTCGCTGCTGTCGCAGCGCGGCGAAGCTTCGGGTGCGGCGATCGCCCGCCAACTGCACGACGTTCTCCGCAAGCTTGCCGCGGAGGATCGCCGGAAGTTTCAGCGATTTCTCGCGACCGGTTTTACGCCCGATGCAACGCACCTTCGCGCCGCGGCGGAGATTTATCTGTCGCAGCCGTCGGCCGAAGCCGCCGCGTCACTGGCGCAGGCCGCCGATCCGCCGCGGCAGGAACTGTTGCGACGGATGAACATGGCGGCCGGCGGTACCAGCGCCCTGGTTGCGATGCGCAAGGAAATCGACGGACGTCTGCGCGAGGAGCCGGCACTGCGGCCGCTCGACAGCGATCTGAAGCATCTGTTCGCGTCATGGTTCAACCGCGGCTTTCTGCAACTGCGCCGCATCGACTGGCGGTCTCCAGCCGTCGTGCTCGAAAGACTGATCGCCTATGAAGCGGTGCATGAGATCCACGGCTGGGATGATCTGCGGCGCCGGCTGGCGCCGGACCGTCGCTGCTTTGCCTTCTTTCACCCGGCGCTGCCGGACGATCCCTTGATTTTCGTGGAAGTAGCACTGGTCGAGGGATTGGCCGGGGCGGTTCAGCCGCTGCTGGTCCAGGAGGGTGACGACGATGCCGGCCGCGAACGGGCCTCGCGCGCCGACACCGCGATCTTTTATTCGATCTCCAATTGTCAGGACGGTTTGCGCGGAATCTCTTTCGGCAATTTCCTGATCAAGCAAGTGGTCGAGGAATTGAAGGCCGAACTGCCGCATCTTCGTCAGTTCTCGACATTGTCACCGGTGCCGGGATTCCGGCGATGGCTGACCCGGCGAACTGCGGCGACCGACGATCCCGCGATCGCAGCGCTGGCCCGAACCGAGACCGGCCCCGGATGGCTCGAAATCGCCAAAGGCGATCCATCGCTGAAGCAGACGATCATGCGGGTCTGTGCAGCCTATTTGACACGCCGCGCTTCGGCCGAGGATCGCGCTGATCCGGTCGCGCGCTTTCATCTGGGAAACGGCGCGCGCCTGGAACGGATCAACTGGCTCGGTAACACCGCGGCCCGCGGCATCGAGGAATCCTTCGGCATCATGGTGAACTACCTCTATGATGTCGCCACGATCGAGAGCAACCACGAGGCGTTCGTCAATGACGGAACGGTTATGCGTGCCGCCGAGGTCGATGCGCTAATGGCCGCCGATCCGGTTTCGACGGGATCTCGCACAGTCACGACGCCGTGACATCGGCGTAACAATGCCGCTCCAGTCTTCGAACATGGACACAAGAAAAGCCTGGGCGGAAAGTTCTCACAAAGCATCGAAGACGGCAAATTCCAGAGATAGCCAACTCCAACTTGACGCAAAGGATGACTGATATGACGAGCCCAGATGATCTTCGCAACACGCATGCCATGAACAGACGCGCATTCGTGAGCCTGGTGGCCGCGGGCGCCGCCACCACACTTCTTGCGGGCCATGCCGCCGTCGCAGCACCCGCACCGAAGGCCCGCAACGTCGTTCTCGTGCACGGGCTGTTCGCCGACGGGTCATGCTGGTCCGAAGTGATCGCGCGATTGCAGAAGGCGGGGCTCAATGCCACCGCCGTGCAAAACCCGTTGACGACGCTGCCGGAGGCGGTCGCCTCGGCGGAGCGCGTGCTGGCGCGGCAGGATGGCCCGACCGTGCTGGTCGGGCATTCGTTCTCAGGAATGATCGTGTGTGAGGCCGGGATGCATCCGAACGTTTCGGCGCTGGTCTATGTGGCGGCGCGGGCGCCGGATGCGGGCGAGGATTACACCGCGCTGGCCAAGACCTATCCGACGCCGCCGGCGTCCGCCGGCATCGTGTTCGACGGCGATGAAGGGCGTCTGAGCGAAGCAGCCTTCCTGCGCGATTTCGCCGGCGACCTGCCGGAAGCAAAGGCGAAAGTGCTCTATGCGGTGCAGGAGCCATTCCAGAAGGCGTTGCTCGCCGGCAAGACCACGCAGGCGGCCTGGCGCTCGAAGCCCAGCTTCTACGCGGTTTCGACCGAAGACCGCACCATCAACCCCGATCTCGAACGTTTCATGGCCAAACGCATGGGCGCCAAGACCATCGAGGTGAAGGCGAGCCATCTCGCGCTGATCTCGCACCCCGACGAGATCACGAAACTGATCCTCGAGGCGGCCGGGCAGGGGTAGACGAAGGATGCTGCGAACGCGCCGATGCGCAAACCCTGCGCGATCGGCGCTGTCAGCGGTTTTGAACCGCCCGGGCCCGCGCCTGACATAAGACGTAGCGTTATGATATGCATTGGTGCAGGTTGCGCCAAAGGCAATGTCGGGAGAGGCATCATGGGACGGAAATACCAGAGTATCCTTGAGACGATTGGCAATACGCCGGTGGTGCGGATCAATCGGCTGGCGCCCAAGGGCGTGAATCTCTTTGTCAAGATTGAAGCTTTCAACCCGCTCGGTTCGGTCAAGGACAGGCTGGCTCTGGGCGTGATCGAGGCGGCCGAAAAATCCGGAGAGCTGAAGCCCGGCCAGACGGTGGTTGAGGCCACCAGCGGAAATACCGGAATTGGCCTCGCCATGGTCTGCGCCGCCAAGGGATATCCGCTCGTGATCACCATGGCGGAGCCGTTCAGCGTCGAACGGCGCAAGCTGATGCGGTTCCTCGGCGCCAGGGTGATCGTGACGCCTGCCGCGGAACGCGCCGTGGGCATGATCAACAAATGCATCGAGTTGGCCAAGGCGCACGGCTGGTTCATGACCCGGCAATTCGAGAACGAAGCCAATCCGGCGATTCACGCGCGCACCACGGCGCGCGAGATCCTCGACGATTTCGCCGGAGATCGGCTGGACTATTGGGTGACCGGGTATGGCACCGGCGGCACGTTGAACGGCGTCGCCCGGGTGCTGGCCAAGGAGAGCCCGGCAACCAAGATCATCGTTTGCGAACCGAGCGACGCCCAGCTATTGGCCAGCGGCATCGCACAGTCGCGCAACCCCGACGGTACGCCGGCGGCGGCGCATCCGACGTTCAAGCCGCATCCGATGCAGGGCTGGACACCGGACTTCATCCCGAAGATTGCCGGCGACGCGGTGGCGATGGACGTCATCGACCAGATTCTTCCCATCGCCGGATCCGACGCCATCAAGTGCAGCCAGGATCTCGCGCGACAAGAAGGCATCTTCGTCGGAATCACGTCGGGCGCCACCTTCGCCGGCGCGCTCAAGATCGCCGCCGAAGCCGAAAAAGGCGCGAACATCCTTTGCATGCTGCCGGACACCGGCGAACGCTATCTCAGCACGCCGTTGTTCGCGGACGTGTCGGCGGATATGAACGCGGAAGAACTCGAGATCTCGCGTTCCACGCCAGGCGCGCAGCTCAAGACCTGAACGCGTAATAGCTGAGAGCAACGCGAGAGCCGCGCGCATTCACCGCGACGGCGGCTCTCCCGGGGTCAGGATCGGCATCGGTTTGTCGAGCCCGCGCAAGCTGTGCTGGCCGAGCGGTCGCCAGGGACACGCCACCGCAGCGGCAAACGGCCCGGTCGCGAGAACCGGATGACCGAGCGTCTTGGTGAGGTCCTGCACGCGAACGACTTCGTTGACCGCGGATCCGACCAGGGTGAATTGCAGACGCTCGGGCACCCCGACATTGCCGTAGATGACCTCGCCGAGGTGAAGCGAGATACCGAAATCGAACGCGAGGTCGGCCTCCGCAGTCGATGGCAAGCCGAGCCGGCGGCGCGCTTCGTTGGCCGCCGCGAGCGCCCGGCCGCAGGCCTCCTCGGGCGCGCCCTCGATGCGAAACAGGCCAAGAACCGCGTCGCCGATCAGCGAGACTACCTCGCCGCCGTGATCCAGCACCGCAGCCGCCGTCATCTCGAAATAGCGGCCGAGCAGATCAAGGAAGGCCTCGGCCGAGAGCCGGTCGGACAATTCCGTCGAGCGGCGCAGATCGCTGTACCACAATGCCGCGGTGATCTTTTCTCCGTCACCGCGCCGGATCGAGCCGTTCAGCACGGCCTGGCCGGCGCGTTTGCCGAGATAGGCGTGGGCGATGTTCTGCGCGACGTTGCGCTCGATCTTCGACTTCAGCGCGATGCCGAGTTCGCGGGTCACGCGCTGCAATTGCATGATTTCGCCATCGGTAAACCCGGACGCGCGGTCTCCGACCCAGGAACAGATGATACCGGTTTCACCCACACGGTCGAAGCCCACCCGCAATGCGATATAGTCGGCACCGCCCATCGCGCGTAATTCATCGAGGATCGCAAAATCCAAGAGCGCCGTGTCGCCGGTCAGCCGGCGACGCAACACCGGCAGCCGGTGGGCCAGGATATGCCCGATCGGGCTGCGCACGAACCGATCGTCTCCGCGCTGTTCAGGACGAAAGTATTCGACAACGACGCCTCTGTCGGCGGTCCAGGTCAGCGTGCTTGCGTCGTGGAGCGGGTGGAGCACCCGAAAGGACACCTGGAAGCGCAAGATCGGTATGCCGATGCCACGCAGGCGCAGACACAACTCGTTGCAGAGTGTCGCGGGCTCGGAATCCTGTAACGCCTCATCGGCCAGCCACTCGACGATGGCGTTGCCCAAAACTTCCGTCTCTGTCGCATGCTGCTCCATGGGACAAAACTATAACCGAGTTTCCAGGCGCCGCCAGCGATGTGAGCGCCGCCAGCGACGTCAGCGCCACCAGCGACGTCCGCCTTGGTGATCTCACGAGGTTCGGATAAAACAGCGACCGGGATGTCTTCAAAAGCCCAGGTTTCAAAAGCCCAAGCCTTACAAGCCCAAGCGCGGGAGTGACGAAATGGCGACCAGGGACCCGATCAACTGGATGCTGTCCGACGCGTTCGAGACGCTGGCCCGCGCCGAACGAATGCACCAGCAATTCCTCAAACTGCGGCCATGGGCCGGCGCCGACGAGCCAAGCTGGGAGCCGCCGATCGATGTGCTGGAGACCGATCGCGAGGTGCTGATCCTGATCGCTCTGCCGGGCGTCGATCCCGACGAGGTCGAAGCCTTGATCGACGGGGATGTGCTGGTCGTCAGCGGGCGTCGCGTGCTGCCGGCGGAACTGCGCAACGCCCGGATCCATCGCCTCGAACTGCCGCAGGGACGGTTCGAGCGCCGCATTGCGCTGCCGCTCGGGCGCTACACCATTACCCGCTTTGCCAGCTATGGCTGCGTGGGCCTGCGCCTCGCCAAATCGGCTTAAGGAGAAGCTCATGTCATCGGTCGACGAAGCAGGGACCAGCCAGCCTGCCGCGGCATCGCCGGGTCAATCGATTGCGATACCGGTGGACGCCCTCATCCTAGTGGCCGTGCGCAACACCATCCTGTTTCCCGGCATGGTGGCCCCGATCACGCTGGGGCGTCCGCAAGCGATCGCCGCCGCGCAGCAGGCGGTGCGCGAACAGCGTCAGATCGGCATCCTGTTGCAGCGTGACGCCGAGCTGAACGAACCTGGCCCGGACGATCTCTATCGTGTCGGCACCGTCGCCAATATCATACGCTATTTGACTGGCCCCGATGATAGCCATCATATCGTGTGCCAGGGCATCCAGCGGATCCGGGTGCTGGATTTCCTTCCCGGCACGCCGTTTCCGGCGGCCCGCGTGCTCAATATCGCCGAGCCCACCACGAGCTCGCCGGAGATCGAGGCCCGCTTCCTGAATTTGCAGCGGCAGGCGATCGAGGCCGCGGAGTTGTTGCCGCAACCGGCGCAGGAATTGATCGCGGTGCTGCAAGGCACCACCTCGCCGTCGGTGCTCGCCGATCTCGCGACCTCGTACATGGATATCAAGCCGCAGGAGAAGCAGGAAATACTGGAGACGGTCGACCTCGCGCTGCGCATGGACAAGGTGTCGCGGCATCTGGCCGAGCGCATCGAAGTGCTGCGGCTCAGCAACGAGATCGGACAGCAGACCAGGGCGACGTTCGACGGCCGCCAGCGCGAGGCGATCCTTCGCGAACAGATGGCGACCATCCAGCGCCAGCTCGGCGAAGGCGACGGCAAGGCGCAGGAAATAACCGAGCTGAATGCAGCTATTGCCAAAGCGAAGATGCCGGCGGAAGCCGAAAGCCAGGCGCGACGCGAAGTCCGCCGCTACGAGCGGATGTCGGAGGGCGCGGCCGAAGCGGGCATGGTGCGCTCTTATCTCGACTGGCTGACCGAGTTGCCCTGGAGCCTGCCGGAAGAGAAGCCGATCGATATCGCGGAAGCCCGGCGCATTCTCGATGAAGACCATTATGGTCTGGAGAAGATCAAGAGCCGGATCATCGAATATCTCGCGGTCCGCAAGCTGGCGCCGGAAGGCAAGGCGCCGATCCTTTGCTTCGTCGGCCCACCGGGGGTCGGCAAGACCTCGCTCGGGCAATCGATCGCGCGCGCGATGGGGCGGCCGTTCGTGCGGGTCAGTCTCGGCGGCGTGCACGATGAAGCGGAAATCCGCGGCCACCGGCGCACCTATATCGGCGCGTTGCCGGGCAACATCATTCAGGCCATCAAGAAGGCCGGCGCGCGCAATTGCGTGATGATGCTGGACGAGATCGACAAGCTGGGACGCGGCGTGCAGGGTGACCCCTCGGCCGCGATGCTGGAGGTGCTCGATCCCGAACAGAACGCGACTTTTCGCGACAACTATCTGGCCGTGCCGTTCGATCTCTCGCGCGTAGTGTTCGTCGCCACCGCCAATATGCTCGACACCGTCCCGGGACCGCTGTTGGACCGGATGGAGATCATCAGCCTTGCCGGTTATACCGAAGACGAGAAGCTGGAGATCGCGCGACGCTATCTGGTTCGCCGCCAGCTCGAGGCCAATGGCCTGAAGGCCGAACAGGTCGAGATCGACGCTGAGGCGCTGCGGCTCATCATCAAGGGCTATACCAGGGAGGCCGGCGTTCGCAATCTGGAGCGCGAGATCGGCAAGACGTTCCGCCACGTCGCCGTCCAGATCGCGGACGGCAGCACGACACGGGTTGCGCTGGGCACTAACGAGATCACGGAGATCCTCGGCCAGCCTCGCTTCGAAAGCGAGATCGCGATGCGCACCAGCATTCCGGGCGTCGCGACCGGGTTGGCCTGGACGCCGGTTGGCGGTGATATCCTTTTCATCGAAGCCTCGCGCACGCCCGGCAGAGGATCGCTGATCCTGACCGGCCAGCTCGGCGAAGTGATGCGCGAGAGCGTTCAGGCCGCGCTGACCCTGGTGAAGGGCCGCGCCGTCCAGCTCGGCATCGATCCGGCGATCTTCGAGAAGAGCGACATCCACGTCCACGTTCCCGCCGGCGCCACGCCCAAGGATGGCCCGAGCGCCGGCGTTGCGATGTTCACGGCGCTGACCTCGCTGCTGACCGATCGCACGGTGCGGAGCGACACCGCGATGACCGGCGAGATTTCACTGCGCGGCCTGGTGCTTCCGGTCGGCGGCATCAAGGAAAAGGTCGTCGCGGCGGCCGCCGCCGGCCTGACCCGGGTCATGCTGCCCGCGCGCAACCGCCGCGACTTCGACGAGATTCCGCTCGGTGCCCGCAATAAACTGGAGTTCATCTGGCTGGAGCGGGTCGACGATGCGATCGCGGCGGTGCTGGAGGAGAAGGCCGTGGAACGCCAGACCTAGTCTGGGATGAGATGATGAAACAGGCCGGCGATTAGCCGCGAGGGTCTTTGATCGTCAGGGCAAGCGGGCGATTTCCTGCTCCACCGCTGTCCTTAGCGGCGGCAAGGCGCGCTGCACGGTCTCCCACACGAACTCAGCGGCGACATCTTCGTAGTCGTGCCGATAGACATTCCCAGCGCCCGCCATCTGCTTCCAGGCGATGCCGGTGTGCCTCGCCTTCATTTCGTCCGGCAGGCGGCGCGAGGCTTCGGAAATAATTTCGAGGCAGCGCGTCACCGCATAAACTGTCTTTAGATCGTTCTTGAAGGCGTCCAGATTGAATCCGGCAGCGAATGCGGCTGCGAGATCGATATGATACGAAATGTCCCGGAGCGCAGCATCGGCCGGCTTAGAAGGCATAAATCGCATCGGCTGTCGCGGCCGGGCGGACATAGGGCTTGAGATTGTCGCGGTTGACCACATCGACCGGGCCGTCAAACAGGCCCGCGATGTATTCCTTGAGGCCAACGTAGTCGAATACTGTAATGCGGGCGGCCGGATCGATTTCGACCATAATGTCGATATCGCTGTCGGGCTGGTTGTCGCCCCGCGCGAGCGAGCCGAACAAGGCAGCACGACGCACCCCGCGAGCCCGCAGGGCCGCCTCGGATCGACGCAGGGTTTCAAGGACTTCGCTGCTGTTCATCGTTCCAATATAGCATGTTGGCACGACTTCCGGGAGAGGCGAAAAGGACGGAATTATCGATCAAGCATTGCCTGGACGAGGGCAACCCTCGCCCGGTCATCGCAGCGAGGCCGGAAGCAGACCCGGCGGTTCAGCACCGGTGCGCTGCCAGCACGCTGGACAGGAAGCTGGCACGCGCGAGATCGCACACCATCGGTTTGGCCAACGAGGCGCCGAACCATTTACGCGTCACTGAACCATCGCTGTCGGTCCAGGCGATCGGTGGCAAATGTGGCAGGTAAGATGCATAGGGCAGCACTTTCGCAAGCATTATTCTGCCCGGAAACCTTGCGAGGAAGGCCTGGTTCATTCCGCCGTCCAGTCCGCTGTAGATGGGCGCGGCCGGCACATTGTCCTGAAGCAATTGCGCGTATTCGAGCTCGTCGGCGCGTTGTTTCTCCAGCGCCCGCCGCGCGATTTGCGGATTGACGACAAAGGCGGGGCACTTACCGGTGGGATTGAACACAAGAGGGGCAGGCGAGTGGGGCGGAGGTTGCGCATCGAAGACATAGTGGCGATCGCACACATCTACTTTAGGTTCGAGATGCGTCGTCTCGAAGTGATCGTTGCCGACCTTGAGCATATTCCAGAAGGCCAGGTTCGGACTAGTCCGATGCCGCGCCAGGTTCGCCGGCGTCAAGCGGAACGGATAGGCCTGGACCTGGAATGACGGACGGCCGCTGAGGAATGAGTCGCGCGCCAGCGCGTAGATCTCGCTGATCTGTTCGTCGGTCATGGCATAGCAACCGCTCGACGAGCAGTCGCCGTGGATCATGAGCAAGCTGCCGTCGCGCTTGTTGGCTTTGTCGAAGCTGTTGGGGAAGCCGGTGTTGATCGCAAGATAGTAGTTGGAGTTGGGATTCATCAGCCCGGGCGTAATCGAATAAAACCCCTCTGGAGTTTGACGGTCGCCCGCCTGCAACTTCGGCCCGAGATCGCCCGACCACCGACAGACGGGATAGGTCTTGAGGAGTTGGAAAAGGCCGGTGGTGTCTTGCTTCCAGACTTCGAGCTCCGCCTCTTCCTTGAAAACGCGCATCACGATAGGCGAATATTTCGGCATCTTCTTTTCGCGGAGCAGCGCGAGCAACTCGGCCGGCAGTTCCCTGGTTGCCTTGGCCGGCAACGGATTGCCGGTTTCACCAAGGCAGGCGACCGGCGTCAATCCCGCGGCAAGGGCTGCCATCAGCACAAGTGCACGGAGTACAGTGGCGCGGATCATGACTGCAATTGCCCGCAGGGTCGTTTCGGATCGGCGCAGGGTCTCAAGGGCTTCGCTACTATTCATGAAGGCTATATAGCCCGCAAGGCGGATTAGCCGAAGGCATAATCCACCAACTCGGCGGTTTGAATGGCGGATTACGCTAACGCTAATCCGCACTACGACCGCTGATCGGAGCGAGTTCCCCGCCCGACGGGCAAATCACCTTCGCCCGCTGAATCCTGTCCAGCCCTCTCGCGAAAAATATTCCGCTTCGTTTTTTACCCAAATCAGTTGCTTATTTCTTGCCATCCCGCCCGAGCGAGGGGCGTTTCGCGATCGTCACGAACGTGGGTTGGGATGCGGTGGACGCGACGGTGTCAGGCGCGAGAGGTGATCGCAGGGCGGGTTTCCCGTGAGCGGCAACCGGCGCGCAGACGAATGACACAGGTCGCGGACGGCGAAGTCGTGTGGTCCTGACGCCCCTTTGCCGGCGTCAAGTCTTGTGGAGGTGCATCCGCCCAACCGGGCCCGCGATGTGCCAGCTTCCGCAAGGCGACGGTGTCAACAAAGCCTGGTCACCGGGGAGAGCACGAAGGAAACCGTTAAAACCATTGCGCAGGGAAAGCCGGACTGCTTCCGCTGAACCTGTATGCTCGTGTGCGTTTGCTATGTGCATTCTGGCACGCGAGACCGCGGGTGCAGCGCGCACCCGGCTTTCCCTGCTCCCTCTTCTTTTGGGGAGTAATGTTCGTGCAAACCTCGGGCGCATCGCGTCGCGAGAAGGCGGAGGTATGCTCCGAACCATCAACGTCATTGCGAGGAGCGCTTGCGACGAAGCAATCCAGTTCTTCCTTGCGGCCCCTGGATTGCTTCGCTAGCGCTCGCAATGACGGGGTTAAACGGTGGCGCCAGACTCTCAACCGTCATTGCCCGGCCTTGATCAACCGCCGAGAACTGCCGTTTAGAGGTATTCCATATCTCGATCATATCGGCCCATATCTCGATCCCATCGGTCTGCATGCCGCGTTCGATCCGCCGCGCTCGCAATACGCGGCAATCGAGGCCAAACGTCTCGTTTTGCACTGCAACAAAACCGACAAAATAGCCCCTGCTAAAGGGGCAATGGCATTTGCAGCGGCTTCTCTGTATTGGTGCCGCAGGCAAGGCTGGGGCTGCGCCGAAGCGCACCTCGTTAATATTCGCGCGGGAGGAAACATGCGTAAATTGATTTTGGCTGCGGCATCGGTCGCGGCATTGGCATTGACGGGATTATCGGCAGGCCCTGCGTCGGCGCAAGCGCCGATCGTGATCAAGTTCAGCCACGTCGTCGCCGCCGATACGCCGAAGGGCAAGGCCGCGGAAAAGTTCAAGGAACTGGCCGAGAAATACACCGACGGCAAGGTCAAGATCGAGGTCTATCCGAACTCGACGCTCTACAAGGACAAGGAAGAACTCGAAGCCCTGCAACTCGGCGCGGTGCAGATGCTGGCGCCGTCGAACTCCAAGTTCGGGCCGATCGGCATCAAGGAATTCGAGGTGTTCGATCTGCCCTACATCCTGCCCGACCTCAAGACGCTGCGCAAAGTCACCGACGGTCCGCTCGGCGCCCGGCTGCTCAAGCTCCTGGACTCCAAGGGCATGACCGGCCTGGCGTACTGGGACAACGGCTTCAAGCAGATGAGCGCCAACAAGAAGCTGCTCGAGCCGTCGGACTACAAGGGGCTCAAGTTCCGCATCCAGTCGTCGAAGGTTCTGGAAGCCCAGTTCCGCACGCTCGGCGCGATCCCGCAGGTGATGGCGTTCTCCGACGTCTATCAGGCGTTGCAGACCGGTGTGGTCGACGGACAGGAAAACACCTGGTCGAACATCTACACCCAGAAGATGCATGAAGTGCAGAAGTACATGACGACCACCAATCACGGCTATATCGGCTACGTGGTGGTGGTGAACAAGAAGTTCTGGGACGGCCTGCCGGCCGACATCCGGGACCAGTTGACCAAGGCGATGAAGGAAGCCACCGAGTTCGGCAACAATGCATCGGCCAAGGATAATGATGACGCGCTTGATCTGATCAAGAAGTCCGGCAAGAGCGAGATTCTTTCGCTGACGCCTGAGCAGGACGAGGCGATGCGCAAGGCGATGATGCCGGTCTACAAGGACGTGGCGTCGCGGGTCGGTCAGCCCTTGATCGACGAATTCCTCAAGGAAACCGGCCGCAGCCCGATGAACTGAGCAGGACGAACTCCCCTCCCCCTTGCGGGGAGGGGGCGGGGGTGGGGGTCTCCAGGCACTGAGCGTGTAGCCACCCCCCACCCCAACCTCGAGAGCGAGCTTCGCTCGCCTCGGACCCCCCAAGGGGGGAGGGAGAAGGCTGGCCGAGGGGCGGCCATGTTGGGGGAAAGATGTTCTTACGTATTCTCGACCGGCTTGAGGAATTCATCATCGCGGCCCTGATGGGCGCGGCGACGCTTCTGACTTTCATCACCGTCGTGCATCGCTTCCTGGTCAACATTCCCATCCTGTACCCGTTCCTGTTTCCGATCCGGCTCGCCTGGTCGCAGGAATTGTGCATCTACATGTTCATCTGGATGGCGAAGTTCGGCGCCGCCTACGGCGTGCGCACCGGCATCCATGTCGGCGTCGATGTCCTGATCAACCGCCTCAACGACAAATGGCGCAAGGGCGTCGTGCTGTTCGGCCTGCTCGGCGGCGCGCTGTTCACCGCCATCGTCGGCAGCATGGGCTTGAAATTCGTCATCGAGCTGATGGGCACCGACCAGGTATCGCCGGACCTCGAACTGCCGAGCTGGATCGTCTACGCCTGCATTCCGCTCGGCTCGTATCTGATGTGCTTCCGCTTCCTCCAGGTCTGCTGGGCCTATTGGCGGACCGGCGAACTGCCGCATCACGACGCCACCAATGTCGATGGCATTGAAGTGACCAGCGCCAAAGCGCCTATCGCGATCGGAGAGGCGTGATGAGCGCGGCCATTATTTTCGGACTGCTGTTTGCCCTGATGCTGACGGGCATGCCGATCTCGATTTCGCTCGGCCTCACGGTGCTGACCTTCCTGTTCACCATGACCGAGGTGCCGATCGAAAGCGTCGGCCTGAAGCTGTTTTCCGGCCTCGACAATTTCGGCATCATGGCGATCCCGTTCTTTATCCTGGCCGGCACCTTCCTGACCCGCGGCGGCGTCGCGCGCCGCATGATCGCGTTCACGACCTCGGTGGTCGGTCATCTCAACGGCGGGCTTGGCCTTGCCGGCGTGGCGGCGTGCGCGATGTTCGCCGCGATCTCCGGATCGAGCGTCGCGACCGTGGTGGCGATCGGCTCCATCATGATGCCGGCGATGGTCGAGCACGGCTATCCGAAGCGGTTCGGCGTCGGCGTGATCTCGACCTCCGGCGCGCTCGGCATCCTGGTGCCGCCGTCGATCATCCTGGTGCTGTATGGCGTCTCCACCAACACCTCGATCGGCGCGCTGTTCATGGCCGGCATTGTGCCCGGCATCCTGCTGGCGCTGATGCTGGCGGGGGTCACCTGGTTCATCGCCAAGCGCAACAACTATCCGCGCATGGTGAAGGCGACCTTCAGCCAGCAGGTCCTGGCGTTCCGCGAGAGTTTTTGGGGGCTGGCGCTGATCGCGATCGTGCTCGGCGGCATCTATGGCGGGGTTTTCACGCCGACCGAGGCCGCCGCGGTCGCCGCGGTCTATGCCTTCTTCATCACCGTGTTCATCTACAAGGAACTCAAGCTCAGCGAAGTGCCGAAGGTTCTGCTGCAGGCCGCGTCCATGAGTTCGATGCTGCTCTACATCATCACCAATGCGGTGCTGTTCTCGTTCCTGATGACCCATGAGCAGATCCCGCAGGAGATGGCAGCGTGGATCATCGACAAGAATCTCGGCGTCTGGACCTTCCTGCTGGTGGTGAACCTCATTCTGCTCGCCGCCGGCAATGTCATGGATCCGTCGTCGATCCTGTTGATCATGGCGCCGATCCTGTATCCGCTCGCCACCAAGCTCGGCGTCAATCCGGTGCATCTTGGCGTGCTGATGATCGTGAACACCGAAGTCGGATTGTGTCATCCGCCTGTCGGGCTTAACCTCTATATCACCAGCGGCATCGCCAAGATGGGCATCAGCGAGATCACGGTTGCGGTGCTGCCGTGGCTGTGCGCGATGCTGATTTTCCTCGGGTTGATCACCTATGTTCCCGAGATTTCGTTGTGGCTGCCGCGGCTGCTAGGCATGATCTGAAATATTTGGAATAGATTAATGTGTGTTCAGTTTCGCCTGGAGCTTGGATAATCTCTAAAAGCCTTTGATTACATCTTGGCAAGACGGACTACTCTTTCCAAACTGTAAGTTGATCGGACGCGAAAGGACGCTCATCCTTGATCCACCTTGCAAAGGAGGTTCGTATGAAGAAAGTTCTGCTCGCCGGCGTTGCCGCACTCGCGATCGCCGGTACCACCGTGGTCTATGCCCAGCACCGTCCGTGGTTCGAGCATATGCGCATGAACCCCGAGGACAGGGCGGCTTTTGCCGATGCCCGGATCGCCGCCGTGCATGCCGGCCTCAAGCTCACGCCGGACCAGGAAAAGCTGTGGCCGCCGCTCGAGGCCGCGGTGCGGGATTTCGCCAAACAGCGGATCGATCGCGCCAACGCCCGCATGACTGCCAAGCCGGATGATGCGCAGAAGGCGGACGATCCGGTGGCGCGCCTGCGCGAGCGCGCCGACAACATGACGGCCTCGGGCGCCGCGCTGAAGAAGATCGCGGACGCGGCCGACCCGCTCTACAAGACGCTGGATGAGGGCCAGAAGCGCCGCCTCAAGGTCCTGACCCATATGGAACATCGGGCCGACGGCGAGGGCTGGCGGCACCGTGAATTCGAGCGGGATCGCGACGGAGGGGACCGCGACCGCGGCTATGACCGGGATGGCGGCCAAGGCAGGGATCAAGGCAGGGACCTGGGCCGGGACCATGGCGGCCGGGGTGACCCCGGGCGGCTTTGACGACGCGGCCGGGCTCACTTCCCAACCCCCTGAAAAGCCGCCGGAATCCGGCGGCTTTTTGGCGATCGGCGGATTGGCGTCAGGGCCGGGAAAACTCCATTCCGTTGCTGGACATCGGGGAATCGCTTTGCTAAACGACGCCCTCTTGCGAAGGCTTTCCCGGCCAGTTCCGGGCGCATAGCTCAGTTGGTAGAGCAGATGACTCTTAATCATCGGGTCCCAGGTTCGAGCCCTGGTGCGCCCACCACCTTTTCAAGCACTTAAACTCCCTCCGGGAATCTCATTCCGACAGGTGGGCGGTGGGCGTTAGGACGCTTGGTCTGAGCTGTAGCCACAGCGCCCCCGCAACCGGTCCGTGCGAATTTCGGCGACGACGGACCGCCGCCAGCACTTCGAGGCCAAGGGCATCAACACCGCGATCGGTCTCGACGAAGCCGGCATCAACGACGATCGTGACATGCTGCAGGAAATGCGGCTGGTGCTGCGCGCGCACCGTGTGCCGGGCATCGGCGACGAGGTGCCTACCGTGGCGCAGGTGTTGCGGATGGCGACCATCGGTGGTGCCAGGACCACCGGATTTGGCGAGCAGATCGGGACCATCGCGGAAGGCAAGGCCGCCAATCTCTCGCTGATCGACTGGAGGCAGATTTCGTATCCGTATCTCGACGCGGAGATGCCGCTGCTCGACGCGGGGATTCAGCGCGCCAAGACGGACGGCGTGCGTACCGTCATGTGCAACGGCGAAGTAATCTACGACAACGGCCGCTTCACCCGGGTCGATCGCGACAACGCGCTGAAGACCCTGCACGACGAATTGCAGCACGCGCTCAGCGACGATGAAGTCGAACGCCGCAATCTCTCCAAGGCATGATTGCCGCACGTGAAGAAGTTCTACACGGACTATTTCGATCCCGCCAAGCACGAGCCGTTCTACCGGCAGAGTTCGCGGATCTGACGTGGAGCCGAAGGAAATGACGGTGGCGGGTCTCCCGGGTGCGGTACCGGATTTGACCTTGTCGCTCCCTGATGTATTCTCCAGCGAAAGGCCAAGCCATGAAATTTGCAACCGTGAATTTTAGGTGGTCCTATGCAATGGTCGACAAAGGCGATTGAGGCGGATCGGCCCTTCGGAAGTTGGGCGGAGGATTTAGCCGACGCTTTCGTTCAGCTCGAACCGCGGAAAATCGCCGAGCAGCCTTTCCACGGGATGATCTCGCGAGCCGACGTCGCGTCGATCCAGATTTCCCACGTCGAGGCGACCAAGCACGTGGTGATGCGGTTGCGTTCGCACATCGCGCGAAGCGTCGGTGATGTCTACTTTGTCAATCTCCAACTCGATGGTGTTGGTCGCTATACCCAGCGCGGCCATGTGCAGGTCTGCGGCCCTGGAGACCTTGCCGTCGTCGACACCACGGAGCCGTTCGAAATCGCGAATTGCCGTAACTTCAGCCTGTTTTGCTTTGCGGTGCCGCGACAGCTATTGCCAAAAACTCTGGCAGAGCGGCCGCGGTTCAGGCTCTCCGCGACCGAGGCCGGCCGCGCGTTGTCGCGGACTCTGGCGGGACATGCGGAGCTTTGTCTTCGTTCGGAGCAAAACTCGGGAATCTCGACCTTCGGCGCTCAACATGTCGTTGACCTGATATCGCACGCGCCGGGCATTTTGGAAGAAAGACCGCCGGAGCGGGCTGGCCTGTCCGTCATGCTGTCGATGATGCTCGACCATATCGATCGCCATGCGGATGACCCCGAGCTGAGTGCGGTCGCACTGGCGCTCAAGTTCCACTGCTCGCAACGATACGTGCATAAGCTGTTTTCGACCACCGGGCGCTCGGTCGGAGAACACATCAACGGGCGGCGTATCCTGGTTTGTACCCGGAATTTGCTGGATCACGCGCATCGCCACGCGACCATCGCGGAGATCGCATTTAACGCCGGCTTCCGGGACATTTCGTATTTCAACAGGCTGTTCAAGCGCAGCAGCGGCCTGGCGCCGCGGGAATTTCGACGTTCCATGAGCCCGGCCGATAGTACACGGTAGGCCAAGAAATCGGTTCACCACCGTCCAAGACTTTCTCTCATGAGCAAGTTAGTCCTCAGCTGAACGCGGCCGGACGCCGCCGAAGATGAGGAAGCTTTCAATCGTGATTGATTTTACGCTCACGGCGCAACAGCGCGACCTGCAGCTTACCTCCCGCAAATTTGCCAAGGAGGTGCTCAGCGCGGCCAAGTCGGCCGAGT
>Ga0302311_10002472_pt1 | contig 20996 bp, 20 predicted proteins | sample III_Palsa_N1_3_FD_200449 | JGI IMG/M metagenome (GOLD analysis project Ga0302311, IMG submission 200449) | Peat permafrost microbial communities from Stordalen Mire near Abisko, Sweden - III_Palsa_N1_3 | ecosystem: Environmental > Terrestrial > Soil > Palsa > Peat permafrost | place: Sweden... | reverse complement strand
GGATGGGCTGCAAGCGCCCCTGCTCGAACGACAATTTCCTCGAGACCTTCAACCGGCCCAACGTCAGCCTCGTCGACGTGTCGGACAGCCAGGGCGTCGAGCGGATCACCGAGAAGGGCATCGTCGCCAACGGCATCGAATATGAGGTCGACTGCATCATCTATGCGAGCGGCTTCGAGGTGACGACGCGGATGGATCGCCGGCTGGGGATCGAGCCCTATGCGGGGCGCGACGGGCTATCGCTCTACGATCATTGGGCGGACGGGCTGAAGACCTTCCACGGGATGACCGCGCACGGCTTCCCCAACCATTTCTACACAGGCTTCACGCAGGCCGGCGCGGGCGGCAACGTCACCGCGATGTACGACCAGCAGGTCAGCCATATCGCGTGGATCATCAAGGAGACGCTCGGGCGCGGCGCGGTGGTGATGGAGCCGACGCAGGAGGCGCAGGACGATTGGGTGCGGACGATCCACGAGACTGCGATCGACAACACCGAATTCCTGCTCGAATGCACCCCGGGCTATTGGAACGGCGAGGGCGGCGGCGCCGGCCCCGATCGCGCGAAGAAACTCCAGTTCATCTTCGGCGAACCCTATGGGCCGGGCTTCTACGCGTTCGAGACCTTGCTGCAGGAATGGCGCGATCGCGGCGACATGGCGGGGCTCGCGCTCGAAGGCGAAGCGGCGGATGCGGCGGGCGACGTCGCGCAGCCGGCATGACCGATCGCACTGTCAGGGAAGGTCAGGAGAGCGTCATGAACAAGCCGGTCGACATCAAGCCCGAAGCGGTCGCGGTGACCGAGGCCGATCTCGCGAGGCCGCTCACCTACTCGGTCGAGGCGTTCCTCTCGCCCGACTATGCCGCCGCCGAGAAGGAACTGCTGTGGCCCAAGGTCTGGCAGGTCGCGGGCCGCGTCGAGGAAATCCCCGCGATCGGCGATTTCATCACCTACGAGATCGGCGACGATTCGATCATCGTCGTGCGCAGCGCGGCGGACGAGATCCGGGCGTTCCACAATGTCTGCCCGCACCGCGGCCGGCGGCTGGTCGATACGCCCTGCGAGAGCAATGGCGCATGCGGATCGAAGCGCCGCTTCGTCTGCGGCTTCCACGCCTGGACCTTCGATCTCGAAGGCAGGAACGTCCACATCCTCGACCCGCAGGACTGGAAGGGCGCGCTCACCGAAGAGCGCACCGGGCTGTCGCCGGTCAAGGTCGATCAATGGGGCGGCTGGCTGTTCGTCAACATGGATCCCGAGAGCGTGCCGCTGCGCGAGTATCTCGAACCGTTCGCGAGCATCCTCGACGCGTTCCAGCTCGAGAGGATGCGTTACAAATGGCGCCAGTGGGTGGTCTACCCGTCCAATTGGAAGACCGCGCTCGAGGCGTTCATGGAGCCCTATCACGTCTCGGGCACGCATTCGCAGCTGCTCAAATACGGCCAATTCTACGCCTACAGCAAATCCTACGGGCTGCACGGCGTCAGCGGGTTCGACGAGCGCGATCCGGCGCTCAAGATGAGCCAGAGCAGCTCGGTGACGCGCGCGGGGAAGGGCGGCGATCCGCGCGTCTCGACCTACGAGTTGGTCCGCGAGAATTACGAGACGGTCAATTTCGCCGCCTCGACCGAGACGCTGGTCAACGCCGCGAAACGCCTCGTCGACGAACTGCCCGAGGGCACCGCGCCGGGGGACGTGGTCAAGCATTGGCTCGCCTCGGCGCGCGCGGACGATGCCGCGCGCGGCGTCGACTGGCCGACGATCACGCCCGAGAACGTCGCCGAGGCGGGGCTCGCCTGGCACGTCTTCCCCAACATGTCGCTGCTCCAGGGGCAGACCTTCGCGCTCTGCTACCGCGCGCGGCCCTACGGCGACGATCCCGACCAGTGCATCTTCGAATCCTACGCGATCGAACGCTATCCCGATGGCGAGGAGCCCAAGACCGAATGGGTCCATGCCGAGCCGACCGCGGAGAAATGGGGTGCGGTGCTGGCGCAGGATTTCGCCAACATGCAATGGGTGCAGAAGGGCATGAAATCGCGCGGCTTCCGCGGCCCGCTGCCCAATCCGCACCAGGAGCAGAAGATCACCAATTTTCACCGCAATCTGGCGGAGTATATGGGGAAGCCGTCACTTCGGTTGCTGGACTGAGGGCGAGGGGGAGACAAAACATCCTCCCCTGCAAGGGAGGGGGACCGCCGCCGAAGGCGGTGGTGGATGGGTGGACCACGCCTCGTGAGAGTGCCGCTCGTCTCGGGCCTCGGACACCCCTCCACCACTCGCTACGCGAGCGGTCCCCCTCCCCTTGCAGGGGAGGATTTTTAGGGCCCCTATTCCTCCCCGCAGAGCTGTCGCGACAGCATGGTCGACGCCGCCAGCATCCCCTGCTGCAACTCCGGCAGCCCCGCGCGCCGGAGCGCGCTCCCGATACCGATCGCGACCAGCGCGTGGCTCGGCCTGCCGCGCGTCTTCCACACCGGCGCGGCGACCACCGTGACGCCCAAAATATAATGCCCCTCGTCGACCGCGAACCCCTGCTCGCGCGTGTCGTCGACCTGCGCCTGCCACGCCGCAAAGCTCGGCGGCTCGTCCCAGCGCAGCGTCTCGAACCGCGCCGCGATCTCGTCGGCGGGATAGTCGCCGAACGCGGCGATGCACCGCCCGGTCGCGCTGATCAGCGCGGGAAAACGGCTGCCGACCTGCGCGCTCAGCTGGAAATTGCTGCGCGTCTGCGAGGCGGCGACGACGATGATGTGATCGAGCCCGACGATATGCACCCCCAGCATCGTCGCATCGAACGCTTGGCTGAGCCGGTCGAGCGCGGGCTGCGCGAGATCGGCGAAGCGGTCGCGCCGCAGCCAGTGCCGCGCCAGCGTCAGCACCCCGGCCTCGAGCGCATAGCGTTTGGTGTCGGGATCGAACGACACGAACTCCTCCGCGACCAGCGCGCGCAGCACATAAAGGCACGTGCTCGGCACCAGCCCCAGCTCGCGCGCGATCGGCTGGAGACCGAGCGGCACGTCGCTCTTGCCGAGCAGGCGAAGTATTGCCGCCGCGCGCGAGATGGCGGGCGCGCGGCTCACTTCGAGTGCCTTGGCCAGTTCCCGATCGGGCCGGGCCGGAGCAGGTGATCGATCGGTCATTCAACGCCCTCGCGATGTTTGCTATGTTCAATATAGTGAACAGCGTTCACCATTTACAACAATCCCCCTGCCGTGTGACTTCCGATCGGGCAAGCGAATTGCGGGATCGATGACCAGGCTGACCGACTACACCGATTATGCGGATGCCCAGCGCCACGCGCAGTCGCAGGCCCTCTGGGACCTGTTCGACGGCGATCGCGAGCATCTCAACATCGCCCACGAGTGCATCGTCCGCCACGCCGACGGCTCGGGCCGCACCGCGGTGCGCCTGTGCAATGCCGACGGCAGCGACGAGCGGCTGAGCTTCGACGACATCGCGGCGCGTTCCGCTTCGTTCGCGCACTGGCTCGATGCCAACGACGTCCAGCCGGGCGACCGCATCGCCTTCATGCTCGAGCCGTCCTTGCCCTTCTACGTCTGCCTGTTCGGCGCGATGCAAGCCGGTGCGATCAGCGTGCCGCTGTTCACGCTGTTCGGCCCCGATGCGCTTCGCCTGCGCGTCGACGACTGCCGCCCCAAGATCCTCGTCACCAATTCGGAAAAGGCCGAGATGGCGCGCAAGATCGACGGCCTGCGCGTCGTCGTCGCCGATGTCGGCCTGCTGGGCGAGATCTCGCGCTACCCGACGACCTATACGCCCAGGACGCGGGCGGGCGACATGGCCGTCTTCCAATATACATCGGGCACGACGCGCGAGCTGCCCGAGGCGGTCAAGCACACCCATCGGACACTGGTGACGCTGATGTTCGCCGCGCTCTACGGCACCGGCATCCGGCCCGGCGACGATTTTTTCTGCCCATCGTCGCCCGCCTGGGGCCACGGCCTGTGGCACGGCACGCTGGCGCCGCTCGCGCTCGGCGTGACGACGGGGACCTTCGCGGGCCGGTTCGACGCCGTGCGGCTGATGAAGGCGCTGCAGGATTACAAGATCACCAACATGTCGGCGGCAGCGACGCACTACCGCATGATGAAGAATTCGGGGCAGGCGGCCGATTTCGCCTTCTCGATCGAGAAGCTCTCCTACACCGGCGAGCCGATCGATCCCGCCACGCTCGACTTCATCGAGGATATCTTCCACGTCCCCGCGTGCAGCATGTACGGCACGACCGAGATCGGCGTCGTGCTGGTCAACTATCCCGGCGCGCGCGATCATCCGGTCAAGCCCGGCTCGCTCGGCAGGCCGGTGCCGGGCCTAAGGCTGGAGGTGCAGAACCCCGACGGCACGCCGTCTGCGCCCGGCGTGATCGGCGAGCTGATGCTGTGGCGGCGCGAGCGGTGGGAGACCACCAAGGATCTCGCGAAGATCGACGACGACGGCTATTTCTACCATTGCGGTCGCGCCGACGACGTCATCATCTCGGCCGGCTGGACGATGAGCGCGGTCGAGATCGAGAACACGATGCTCAAGCATCCCGACGTCCGCGAATGCGCGGTGATCGGCGCCCCCGATGCGACGCGGGGGCTGGTGGTGAAAGCCTTCGTCGTCACCGATCGCGCCGCCGACGACGACTACGTCAAGGAACTCCAGATTTTTACGCGCGAAAAGCTCGCGCAGCATGAGTTTCCGCGGATCGTCGAGTTCGTCGACGAGCTTCCCAAGACCCCGGCGGGCAAGGTCCACCGCAAGATCCTTCGCGATCGCGAGGCCGCCAGGGCGCTCGCGCTCGCCAACTGACATCCAGGAGAAGACGATATGGCCACCGTGCTCGAGAAACCCGAACAGCGTTTCCCCAAGATCACCGAAGAGGGGCTCGACGATCTGCGCAAGCGCATCGGGGTCAAGATCGAGAACACGGTCGAGCCGTGGAATTACGAGGCAACGCGCGACGGCATCCGCCACTATGCGCATGGCATCGGCGACGACAATCCGCTGTGGTGCGATCCGGCCTATGCCGAAAAGACCAGATATGGCGCGATCGTCGCTTTGCCGAGCTTCCTGTTCAGCACCAGCCGTATCGTCTCGGGCTATTGCGGCGGGCTGCCCGGCGTTCATGCGATGTGGGCGGGGGCGAACTGGAGCTGGCACAAGCCGGTGCTGCGCAACGACACGATTACGACGTCGGCCTATCTCAAGGACTTGATCGGTCACCAGACGCGCTTCGCCGGCAAGTCCTACCAACAGATCTATCATGTCGATTTCTACAACCAGCACGGCGATCATGTCGCCGAGTGCGACAGCTACGTCTTCCGCACCGATCGCGACGAGGCGCGCGAGCGCGGCACGAAATATACCGAGGCGCGCGCCAACCGGGAGGAGACGCTCACCGACGCGCAGATGCAGGAGTGGTTCGATCTCTACCGCAACGAGGAAGTGCGTGGCGCCACCCCCCGTTATTGGGAAGATGTCAGCGAGGGCGACACGCTGCCCCGCATGCTCAAGGGGCCGATGACGGTCACGGGCTTCATCGGCTATGCGCAGGGCTGGGGTGGGCTCTACATCCGCACCAACAAGCTGCACTTCAAGCTGATCGACCAGCATCCCGGTCTCGGCATCCCCAACAAGTTCGGCGTGCGCGACGTTCCAGAACGCGTCCACTGGGACGACGATTTCGCGCGGGAAGTCGGCACGCCGGGCGCCTACGACTACGGCCCCGAGCGCTGCTCGTGGCTTACCCACCATATGACCAATTGGATCGGGGACGACGGTTTCCTGCGCAAATCCGACTGCCAGATTCGTCGCCACAATCCCGACGGCGATGTCATCTTCATCGACGGCTCGGTGGTTCGCAAGTTCGAGGAAGGCGGCAAGAAACTGGTCGAGATCCAGCAGCGCGCCGAAACGCACCGCGGCGAGCTTTCCGCACTCGGCACCGCAGTCGCGGAATTGCCGAGCCGCGCGGCCTGACGACTGGAGCGGTCGACATTCTCCGATGTTAGTGCTCCTGCGTAGGCAGGAGCCCAGGTGGAGAGCCATAGCGCCTGAAACCCTGGGCTCCTGCTTTCGCAGGAGCACGGAGGGCGAGATGTCGATACGCTCCAGGCGCTCGTTTGAACCGGGATAAGCCATGACCGAATTGCGATTCGACGGACGCGTGGCCGTGATCACCGGTGGTGGCCGCGGTCTCGGTCGATCCTATGCGCTGCTGCTCGCGGCGCGCGGCGCGAAGATCGTCGTCAACGACGTCGGCGCGGGCATGACCGGCGAAGGCCGCGACACCGGCCCCGCCGCCGACGTCGTCCGCGAGATCGTCGCGATGGGGGGCGAGGCGATCCTATCCACCGCATCCGTCGCGACCCCCGAGGGCGGGGCGGCGATCGTGCAAGCCGCGCTCGACCGTTTCGGCCGGATCGACATCCTCGTCCACAGCGCGGGCAACGTACGCCGCGCGCCGCTCAAGGAGATGTCGGTCGAGGATTTCGAGGCGGTGCTCGACGTCCATCTGCGCGGCGCCTTTCACGTCGTGCGCGCGGCGTTCCCGGCGATGTGCGCGGCGGGCTACGGCCGCATCGTGCTGACCGGATCGATCAACGGGCTCTACGGCAAGTCCGACGTGGTCAATTACAGCGTCGCCAAGGCGGGGCTGATCGGCCTCTCGCATACCATCGGCATCGAGGGCGCGGCGGAAGGCGTGACGAGCAACGTCATCGTCCCCGCCGCTGTGACGCGCATGTCGGAAGGCGTCGACACCAGCGCCTTCCCGCCGATGGACCCCGAGATGGTCGCGCCCGCGGTGGCGTGGCTGGCGCACGACAGCTGCACGGTGTCGGGCGAAATATTCGTCGCGATGGGCGGGCGCGTCGCGCGCGCCTTCCTCGCGGAGAGCAGGGGCGTCTATCACCCCAGCTGGACGATCGAGCAGATCGCCGCCGATATCGATGCGATCCGCAGCACCGACGATCCGCTGGTCTTCGCGCCGGTTCCCGACGGGCAGCTCGACCATCTACGCTACGGCTTCGCGATGGCGCGCGCCGGCGGCGGCTGAGCCGTCGGGGCGTCGCGATCAGCTATCGCGGCGCTTGAGCAGTGCCGAGCGAAGGCAGCGGCAGACCACCTCGTCGCGCTGGTTCGTGAGTTCATGCAGGAAGGTGACGATGCCCGCATCGGGCCGCGATCTGGACACGCGCAGTTCGCTCACCTCGGTCGAGGCGCGCATCGTGTCGCCGATGAAGACGGGCTTGGGCATCACCAGCTTGTCGTAGCCGAGATTGGCGATCAGCGTGCCGAGCGTCGTGTCGGCGATCGTCAGCCCGATCATCAGCGCGAAGGTGAAGGTGCCGTTGACGAGGATCTGCCCGAATTCGGACGCCTTAGCCGCCTCGATATCGATGTGCAGCGGCTGCGGATTGTGCGTCATCACCGAGAATAGCAGATTGTCCGTTTCGGTCACCGTGCGCCGGATCTCGTGCGCGATCCTGTCGCCTATCTGCCACTCGTCGAAATGCCGTCCGGCCATTCAGGTCGCTTTCTTAGGGTTCGTCATGCGTGTCGGCCTCAGGCGATGCTCAGGCTCTCGAAGGCATAGGCCTCGCGGTTTACGACCTCCTGCAGCTCGATGACATTGCCTTCGGGATCGCGGCCATAGATGCTCTTGATGTCGCCGAGATCGCCCGGGCGATCCATCGTAAAAGTCATGCCCAGGCCCTTCAGCCGCACAAACTCCTGCTCGATGTCGGTCACCTCGACCGAGAAATGCGTATAGCCGAGATCGCTGGGGGCGGCGGGGCCGCCGTGGCGCGGCGCCGGGCTGACCCATTCGAACATCTCGAGAAAGCAATTGGGCGCCTTGAGCATCACCGTGCGCCCGGCGCCGTTGGTCACGCCCATCAGCGCGTCGCCGAACGGATTGGGCGTCCAGCTCGCCTCCTCGCCGACTTGCTCGAACCCGAAGGCGTCCTTGTAGAATAAGCGCATCGCGTCGAGATTACGCGCGTGCATCGCGACATGGTGGATGCCTCTGATCATCTGACTCTCCTTCGCACTCCGCGTCGCGCATGATCGGCGTCGGACCGGGGGAAGGTCAAGTTTGCGCGCGGGCGAGCGCGTTGATCCGTTGGCGCAATAATTGCTTGATCGATCGCGCCCAGGGCGACTGCGACCGCCGCTCGAGCGAATACATGATCACGTCGACGCCGTGCGGTCCGCTCTGCTTCTCGCGCGGCAGTTCGTGCAATTTGCCGGTGCGCAGCTCGTCCATCACCGCATAGGTGGAGGCGAACCAGATCGCGTCGGACGCGGCGGTGATCGCGGCGAGCGAGCCGAAATCCTCGATGATATTGGCGGCGCCGCGCATTCGCTGCTGGATTTCGGGGGGCAGCGGCAGGCCGGTCCAGCTTGCGCGGACTACGGGAAAGCGCTCGCCGGGGCAGTCGCCCGCGAGCAGCGGATGGCCGGCACGGACGAAGAAGCCGATCGGGAAATGACCGAGCGTCTCCATCCGCGGCTGCGGCGTGTCGAAGGTGAAGCCTTCGTTGGTCACGAAGAACTCGATGTCGCCCGCCACGAGCAATGCCCACAGCGCATGCGCATCGCGCACCACCACCTCGTTGGTCACCTCGGGGGCGTCGTGCAGTCGCTCCGAGATCACCGCGGGCAGCAGGGCGAGCGCGGGCATCGGCGCCATGCCGAAGCGGACGTGCCCCGCCTCCGCGCTCGCGTTCAAGACCAGCTGCCGTTCGAAATCGCGCGCGTCCGCCAGCAGCACGGTGGCGCGCTCGACCGCCATCCGACCCTGCGGCGTCGGGGTCACGCCCGCGCGGTCGCGATCGAACAGCCGCATCCCGAGCTGTTGCTCGAGCGACTGGATCGACCGGCTGAGCGCGGACTGCGAGATTCCCAGATCCTCCGCCGCGCGCGCGAAGCTGAGCCGCTGCGCGAGCGTGACGAGATGGTTGAGGCCGCGAAGCTGGAGCATGATGCGTAGAACTCATCAAAATCGATCGTAGATTACATTGGGCGCAAACCTCCATGGCTGCAATAACGGGCGAACGGCCCCTTGTTTGGGCTGACGAGATCGATGCGGCGCGGCCGGGACAGGCGGCACGATCGATCGGAGCGGATGCACAGCCGGCGGCCATGATGGCACCAACCGGCGGACGAGGAGGCGAACATGGCTGTTGGACTGGTTCTCGACCCCACCGCGAAACGCGCCGACGACATTGCGCACGCCGGCCCCGATGCGGGTTCGCTGGTCGGCAAGCGCGTCGGCTTTCGCGTCGATCGCATGTGGCGCGCGTGGGACTGGATCAGCGAGCTGTGGGCGGAGAAATTCCGCGAGGCGGGCGCCGAGGTCGTGTTCTGGCGCTCCGCCGGTCGCTCGGGCGACGAGGGCGAGCGCTGCGAGCGCGAATATAAGGCGTTCATCGAGTCGATAGACGTCGCCGTCGTCGGCCTCGCCAATTGCGGCTCCTGCACCGGCTGGACGGTGCGCGATGCGATCACCGCGGCCAATGCCGGCCTGCCGACCACCGCGATCGCCACGGCCAATTTCGAGACCTTCGCGCATGAGATCGCGGCGCGGGGCGGCCGGTCCGGGCTGCGCGTGCATGTGCTGCCCTATCCGCTCAACGAGCAGCTCAAGGACGACGTGCTGCCGATCGGCGAGGCGCATTTCGACGGCGTGCTGCGCACGATGGGCGCGAGCCTGACCGCGCGGGAGAAGGCGGCGTGACGGTCGAGCTGATCCGGCCCGGCGCGCATCGTGCCGCGCCGGTGCTCAAGCCGCTGGTCAGCCGCGATTGCGGGCCCGAGGGGTGCGAGATTGACTGGCTGGCGAGCCGCCGTCACGAGGCCGAGCTCGACATCGAATCCTTCACGCGCTTCGCAGGCGAGCAGGGCTGGGGCGACGGCCTGCCGCTGGTGCCGCCGACCGATGCGCGCGTGCGCACCTTCCTGTCGCTGAACGACCGCTATCCCGACGAGGTGATCGGCGCGCTGCCCGGCGGCGTGTCCTGCACCGTCGAGAAGATCGTCATCAACGCGGTGATGGCAGGTGCGCCGCCCGAGTCGCTCGAACTGCTGATCGCGATGGTCGCCTCGATCGCCGATCCCGATTTCGAGCTCTACGGCGTCAACGCGACGACCGCGCCGGTCTACCCCGCGTTCGTCGTCAACGGCCCCGTGCGGCACCAGCTCGATATCCCGATGAGCTATGGGTGTCTCGGCGGCGTGCCGGGCATCTCGGCCTCGACGGGCCGCGCGATCCGGCTGATCATGCGCAACGTCGCGGGCCAGACGACGGGTGGCACCTCGCAGACCACCTTCGGGTCGCCCGGGCGCATCGCCGGCGTGGTGACAGGCGAGTGGGAGGAAAAATCGCCTTGGGCGCCGCTCGGCGAGCGGCGCGGCGTGTCGGGCAACGCGGTGACCTCGTTCGGCACGATGGGCACGATGAACGTCATCGACACGACCTCGCACAGCGCGCGCGACTTCCTCGAGATGGTCGGCAAATCCTACGCCTACGTCGGCTGCAACAATTTTTCGGGCGCGGTGCCGTTCGGCGAGGCGCTGATCGCGCTCAACCCGATCTGCGCCGAGATCGTCGGCCGCGAGATGCCCGATATCGCCGACGTGCAGGAAGTGCTCTGGAAATTCGCCAGCGTCGATGCGGACTATCTCAACAAGCAGCATCGCGACCAGCTCGAAGGGCAGGACCGCATCCGTGCGGACGGCCGCGTCTATGCCGCGCCCGAGCCCAAGGACATGCTGGTGTTCGTCGCCGGCGGGCTGGGGGGCTTGCACGCTGCCTGCTTCCACACCTTCGGCACGTCGCTGTCGCAGACCAAGCCGGTCGCGTCGGTGACCGTCGCGGAGCACGCGCAAGCCGCGGAGTAAGCCGCGTTCGCTGCCTGATCTCGCCCTCCTCCCACATCGGGGGGAGGGCCTTTTCCGTCTTGGGGAACCCTGATGCGCGTCACCGGAGTGTTCAGGCCGGGCGACTATCCGGGCGAGCCCGATGCGACGACGCAGGATGAGGTGGCGGCGCTGTTCGCGCGACTTTTCCCCGGCGCCGCAGATCCCGGCTTCGATGCCAACCATGCCGGAATGGCGGTGGCGGCGCTGAGCCCCAAGCTCGCGCTGGGGCTGGCGGGGCTAAGCCGTCAGATCGCGCTCGATCTGCCGTGGTGCGCGCGCGCCGATCTTCGCGAACTCGTGGTGCAGGCGGTCAACTTGCATTTCGGCGCGGCCTATTCGTTCCGCGCGCGGATTGCCGGAGCAAGGGCTGCGGGTGTCAGCGAGGCGCAGCTCGACGCGCTGCGCGAGTGGCGGACGAGCGACCTGTTCGACGAGGAGCAGCGGCTGGTGATCGACTATGCGCTCGCCACCGTCTCGGGCAGCGTGCCCGATCCGCTCTTCGCGCGCGTCAAGGCGCGCTATGGCGAACGCGGCGCGGTGGAGCTGACCACGGTCGCCGCCTTTTTCGCCTTCTGGGCGATGCTGCTCAACGCCACCGCGCCGGATTTGTAGACGATGATAGGCGCCGTTCCCCGGCGAACGCCGGGGCCCAGAGCTGCAAGCGATGCGCCCGAAACCCTGGGCTCCGGCTTTCGCCGGAGAACGAGACAGAAGCGTCGCTCAAGCCCCCGGCGTATAATGTCCCCAGGTCGAATATTCCTGATAGTTCGGTGCCTCGGTCGCGTTCGCGTCGGGGTCGACGGGCACCTGGATCACCGCCGGCCGGCCACTCGCCAGCGCGCGCCGGATCGCGGGTCCGATCTCCTCCTCGCGATCGACATATTCGCCGTAGGCGCCGAACCCTTCCGCGATCTTGTCGAAGCGCACCCCGGTGCTCCAATGCGCCTCGGTCTCGGGCGATTGCGGCCCGAGCATCCGGCGATAGACGCCGACCTCCAGGCCCCAGGAATAGTCGCAGCTCACCACGCAGATCACCGGCAGCTTCTTGCGCACCGCGGTCTCGAGTTCGGAGATGTGGAACATGAAGCTGCTGTCGCCGCTGATCAGCATCGTGGGTCGCGTGCCGCCGGTCGCGAGGCAGGCGCCGATCGCATAGGGGAGGCCAGTGCCGAGATGGCCGAGATTCTGGTTCCACACCACGTCGTGCGGGCGCGCCTGCGAATAGGTCCAGGTGAAGATCGTGATCGAGCCGCCGTCGCGGACCATGATGCCGTCCTGCGGAAACGCCTTGGTCGCCTCGGTCACCAGTCGTGCGGTGTTGATCAGCGCCTGGCAGCGCGGCGCCTTGTCGTCGAGTTCGACCTTGAGATCGGCCTCCGCCTCGATCCAGCGATCGAGATCGACCGAGGGCGCGCGCGGACTATCCTTTAGCGCGGCGATCAGCTGCGGCACCGCGTCGCGCAGATCGGCGACCATCGGCACGTCGATTCTGCGGTTGACGCCGAAGGCGAGCGGATCGCGCTCGATATAGATCCACCTGCGGTCGGCATCGCCCTCCGCCCAGTGATGCGTCAGCCCGAGATGGACCGGCTCGCCAAGCTCGGTGCCGATCGCGACCACGCAATCGGACGCCTTCACCGCCTCGACTGCCGAGGGCGAGAAGCCATAAGAAAAGGTTCGATCCTCGAGCCCGGGAATGAAGCTCGTCCCGCCCGACGTCTGCACGATCGGGCAGCCGAGCAGCTTGGCCAGCTGGCCGACCGGTGCCTGCGCCCGCGCGGTATGCACGCCCTGGCCGACCAGCAGGATCGGCGCCTTGGCCGCGCGGATCAGCGCGACGGATTTTTCCACATGCGGCGCGGCGGCGGGGAGGTGGACGAGGCGATAGTCTTCGGGCGCGAGCAGCGGACCCCATTCGGGCGTCTGGAACAGGACATGGCTCGGAATCTCGACATAGACAGGGCCCGGCTTGCCCGATTGCGCGACGCGCAGCGCCTCGCGCAGGATGTCGTCGGTGCGCTCGGCATATTCGATCACGCCGACATATTTCATCGACGGTTCGAAATATTTGGTCTGGCTGATATACTGGATGCGCCCGCGCTTGACGCGATGCTCCTCGGAGCGCGCGCGGTTGCCGGCGAGGAAGATCGTCGGCGAATTTTCCTTGGCGGCGACGATCGCGGCGGCGGCGAGGTTGGCGACACCCGGCCCCATCGTTCCGAAGCAGACGCCGGGCACGCCCGTCATCCGGCTCCAGGCATCCGCCATGAACGCACCGCATTGCTCGTGATGCGGTGCGATCACCTGCCAGCCGCGCGTCTCCGCGGTCACCGCCATATGGACGAAGCCCGGATCGGGGATGCCGAACAGCGTCTTGATGCCCTCGGCCTCGAGCAGGTGCAGGATGCGTTCGTACACGGGGACGGCCATCATCGATCCTCTTCGCTTTCGGTACGATCTGCATAGGCAAAGTGCGGCGGAACGGCCCGCTTTGCGTGCGTTTGGGCAAGGCTGATCGCTCCCGCGATGCGTCGTGCGGCGGGAGTTGCGGCGACCGCCCCGGGCGCGGCACAGTGGCTGCGAGCCCGTGCCTTCATCGCGGCCGACAGGAGAGACCATGCCGAGGTTCGACCCGGAAACGGCGGTATCCGCCGTCGAGATCCAGCAGCTGATCGCCGAATGGTGTCGCGAGCTGGACATCAACGGCGGCGCCGATATCGCCAGCCTCTGCACCGCGGATTGCACCTACATGCTGGCGGGCAAGCCGCATGTCGGCCACGCTGCGGTCCGCGATTTCTACGCCGCGCGCAACGAGCGCGTCCGCACGCAGCAGCGCGACGGCGTGAGGACGCAGCGGCATGCGATCTCCAATTTCCTCACCAGTTTTCGGGGGCAGGACGCGGCGAGCGTCGCGTTCACGCTGGTCAACTATTCGGCGGAAGGGAAGGCGCCCGCGCTCAACCTCGTCGGGCCCACGATCATCGCGGACTGCCGCATGGAATTCGAGCGTGGCAGCGATCGCGAGTGGCGCATCTCGCTGTTCGACAGCGCGCCGGTGTTCATCGGCAACGATCCGTTTCTCAATGCTGCGGTGGTCAGGTCCTGAGGCCTGTCGATGTCAAAACACGGGAATACGAAGGTATGTTGTGCTCCTGCGTAAGCAGGAGTCCAGGTGAAGAGCCGCTGACGTCTGCAACCCTGGGCTCCTGCGTTCGCAGAAGAACGAAACTTAGATGTCGACCGGCCCAATGGCCGCACAGGAGGATCGTCATGCTGTTGGAACGGGCCGAATTGCTCGCGCGTGAGGGCGCCGAGACGGCGATGCTGGAGATGATGACCGATCGTGGTGTTTCGCTGCTGACGGCGGTTCCGGGGGTGCGCGCGGTGACGCTCGGCCGCGGCGTCGAAAATCCCGACAAATTCCTGCTGCTCGTCGAATGGGAGAGCCTTGCCGCGCACGAAGCCTTCTCGCGGTCGCCGGTGTCCGATGTATTCCGGGCGCTGATCACGCCGCTGTCGCGCGGCGGCGCGATGGAGCATTTTGAGATGGGTGCAGCGGCGACGACGTGACCGGTGGTCGCGTGGGCCGGACCGGCATCGCGCTATCCGTCCTGTTGCGAAGGCAGGAGCCCGGGGTTTTGAGCGCTGCGGCTCTCCACCTGGGCTCCTGCCTACGCAGGAGAACGGAAGCGGGACGTAAAACCCGCGCCTAGAACGGCAGGTTGTAGAGTTTCACCGCGTTGTCCTGCAGAACCTTCTTGCGGATATCGTGGCTATAGCCGCCCAGCGTCTTCATGACGTGCGCCTGCACGCCCGGATAAAGCGAGGTCGGATGCGGGAAGTCGGTCTCGAACAGCACGTTCTCGACGCCGATCGTCTCCAGCAGCATCTGCGGCCCGACGGTCTCGAACCAGAAGGTGCAGTGGAAATGGTCGCGGAAATATTGCCACGGCCGGCGCGTCAATATCTTCGACATCGTCGGCAGCATCTCGTCGAACTGATGCTCGAGCGCCTCGACCGCGAAGGGCACCCAGCCCATGCCGCTCTCGATCAGCCCGATCTTGAGCTTGGGATATTGATCGAGCCGGCCGCTGACCATCCAGTTGCCCAGCGTCGCGGCATTGCCGATCGAGAACATCGTCGCCACCACCGACAGCGTCTGCTCGAACTGGAAGCCCTCCCAGGTGAGCGTGTTGGGATCGATCGCCGCGTTCAGATGGAAGTTGAGCGGCATCCCGGTGTCGTTGCAGAGCTGGAGGAAATTGTCCCAATAGTCGTGCATGAACGATGGCACGCCGACGCGCTCGGGCGTGTCGGGCAGGACGAAGCCCTTGAGCCCGATGTCGACGCAGCGCCGCGCCTCCTTGTCCATCTCGACCTTGTCCCAGATCGGCAGGTGGCCGAGCGTGAACAGGCGTTCGCCCGATTCCTTCTGCCGCTCGATCGCGGCGTCGTTGTAAGTCCGGATGATCTGCACCGCGAGCTCATTGTCGCCGAGCGACATCAGCGAACCGGCCTGTGTGACGCCCGAATTATGATAGCAGATCTGCGCATAGACGCCCATGTCGTCCATCGCCTGGAGCCGAGGCCCAATTTCATGGCCACCGGGATGCGCCTCGTCGAGCGTCGGGAAGGCGAGGCGGCCGAGCAGCTTGTTGTTGTCCTTGCGGATCACGTTGCCGCCGAGCTGGCCGAAATCACGGTCACCGACGAACCAGCGATCGACGCCGTTGACGCGCTTCACCAGCGGCACGCGGTCCTTGAACTTGGCCGCCACGCGCGAGGTGAACAGATCGGGCGCCTCGGTCATGTGCGTGTCGCAATCGACGATCTTGATGCCGGCCAGCGCCTTGTCGAGGCCGCCCGACTGCGAGGCGTAATCGACTTCGCGTAAGACGCCGCCCGGCTTATAGCCGTCGGCCGACCAATATTTACGCGCGGAGCTCGCGAGTTCGACGTCATCGTTGGCCATCTTGTCCTCCAGAATATAGGGTCAAGTATCGCAGGGTCCGGCAGCGTCTCCAATCGCCCCCGCCACTCATCGCCCGTGCGGTGTCGGGCCGGAGCCGCGGAGCCGCTGGTCATATCGAGCGCTTTGTCGCAGCAATTGCACGGTCGCAAAGGACCGGAGGCTCGGGACAGCAAGATGGATCAGGATCAGCGGGACAAGGGGCGCTCGGCGGACGCCGGCGACGCGATCGCCGAACGCGTGCTCAAGCTCGCTGAAGAGCTCGAGGCGTCTGGCGACGTCCGGGCAGGGGGGGCGGACATGGAACATGCCCGCGCCGCGCTGCATCGTTGGGTCGACGAGGCGACCGGCTTCGTCACCATGCCCGCATTCGGGCGCGTCACCGTGATCCACGCCAACGGCCGCCAATCGAGCATCCAGTCGCCCGACCTGTCCTACAGCATGAGCATCCCGCTTCAGCAGGCGCCGCTCGCCGACGGCTGAGCGGACGCGACCGGGCGCTCAGCGCGCGGCCAGTCCGATATTGCCCTCCATCAGGCGGATACGCAGCGAGTTCTGGATGAAGGCGACGCCCATATATTGCGCGATCAGGATCGGCAGCTCGATCAGCTGCTGATCGTCGAGCCGCTGCGACAGCACGTCCCACGTCGGCTGCGAGATGATCGAGTCGGCGCGCAATTCCTCGACGGCGCGCAGGATCGCCCGGTCGTGCTCGTCCCACTCCGGTGCGGACGAGCCGACGATCACCCGCTCGATCTCCTCGTCGGTGATCCCGGCGACGCGCTTGCCCATCGCGACATGCTCGCCCCATTCGAACGGCGCCTCGCACAGCCAGCCGGTGCGCAGCACGGCGAGTTCGCGATCGCGGACGGGGAGCGCGCCCTGGCTCATCAGCAGGATCGCGAGCGCGGTATGCGCGCGATAAAGCGAAGGATGGCGCAGCGCGGTCGCGACATATTCGGGGATCGGCGCCTCGGGCGGCAGGCCCGCGGCCCGGCGCAGTGCGCGGGTCGATTCGTGCATCTCCTCGGTGAACTCGTCGGGCGCCATCGGCGGGATGCGGGGAGCGTGGCCGGTGATCGACGCCTCGCGCGCGCGCAGGCGATCGGTCTCGGATACGATTTGGTCGGGCATGCCTTCTCCTGGTCGATCTTGGCGCTCGACTATGCGCGGCGTCCGGTCGTGCTGCACGCATCGGGTTGGGCCGGCCGCAGCTATCGCCGTGGCGATCAGGGTTGGAGGACGCAGCGGTGACCCTCGCTCGGCCGGTGAACGGTATCCTCTCCGCGATATATGGGGCGCGGCGCCGTTCTCCGTTGCAGCGCTGCGGCGTGCCGATAGGCTTGCGGGATAGATTAGAATTGAGAGGTGTCCGATGGCAGAGGCTGATCCATCGCTGGGACGGGTGCCGTATCCGGTGATCGACCCGGAGCGCATTCCGACGAAGCGCTATTATGACGAGCAGTTCTACAAGCTGGAGACCGAGCGGCTGTGGCCGCACGTCTGGCAGATGGCCTGCCGCCTCGAGCAGATTCCCGAGATCGGCGACTGGATCGAATATTCGAACCTCGGCAAATCGGTGATCGTCGTCCGCAACAAGGACGGCGTGCGCGCCTATCACAACGCCTGCCGCCACCGCGGCGTGCAGCTCGCCGAGGGACATGGCAATTGCAAGGGCAAGGGCTTCATCTGCCCGTTCCACGGCTGGCGCTGGAACCTCGAGGGCAAGAACACCTTCGTCTACGGCCGTCACATGTTTTCGGAGAGCCAGCTCGACCAAGACGATCTCGCGCTCAAAACGTGTCGCGTCGAGGAATTCATCGGCTGCGCCTTCATCAACTTCGATGACGACGCGGTATCGCTGCGCGAGTCGGTGGGGCCGCTCGCCGCCGGGCTGGACGCCTACAACGCCGATACGATGCGCGCCGAATGGTGCTACGCCACCGTGCTTCCGGCCAATTGGAAGACCGCGATGGAAGCCTTCATGGAAGGCTACCATGTCATGCGGACGCATCCGCAGCTCCAGAACGCCGTGCCGATCCTCTACAACGGCATGTACGGCATGGACACCGGCGGGATCGGCCAGCCGATTAACCCCAATCTCAGCATCCGCGACAATATCGTCGCGCAGGTCCGCCATATGGAATTGCTGAGCGAAGGCATGGCGGGGATGTGCCACGCCAAGGATGTCGCGATCGCGCAGTCGATGATCGACGTGCCGCTGCCTGAGGATCCGATGCAGGCGATCATGACCTGGTTCGGTATGCTCAACCATCAGGTGACCGAATTGGGACGCGCGCGCGGCGAACCGACGCCCGATCTCAACCATATCGCGGTGAACACGCCGGTGAAGGCGGTCGAATTCCTCTTCCCCAATTATTTCCTGCTGCCGTTTCTTTCCAGCATGGCGGCCTATCGCATCCGTCCGCTCGGGCCGGAGAGCTGCATGTTCGAGCTATGGTCGCTCGCGCATTTCCCCGAAGGCCAGGAGCCCGAGGTGCCCATGCAGCCGGTGATGCTCCCCTATGACAGCGAACGCTTCCCCCCGATCCCGCAGCAGGATTACGCCAACATCCCGCGCCAGCAGATCGGGCTCCACGCCGAGGGCTTCGACTTCATGCGCCTGTCAAAGGCGATCGAGGGGCTGATCAGCAATTATCAGCAGCTGATCGATGGCTATCTCAAGGGCGCCGATCCGCGCACGCTGGCCGAAGCCATGGCGAAACTCAGCGGGAATTTCGACGGACCGGTATACGACCTGCAGTTCGCCTGAACGCAGGCGGGGCGGGAACGGCGTCTCCGTTCCCGCCCCGCGGCAATTAGTTCAGGGGAGGGGACCGCGATCAGGCCGCGTTGGCCATAGACGACAGCGTGTCGTTCCCGCCGGCGGGGCTGAGGCAGCGCTGCACCGAGCGCTGCAGCACGGTGATCAGCGCGGTCGGATCGACGTCTTCCGCCTTGTTGTAGACGAAACCCAGCGCCATCGGCCGGTCATTGGGTTCGCTCGGCAGCAGGATCGCCGCGAGCGATGCGGAGATATCGAAGCCCAGCGGCCCGATCGCATAGGCCTGCCGCTCGCATTCCTGCGTCCGCGCGCTCATCTCGCCATGATGGAATTTGCGATCGTCGGCCGCTTCCGCGTTGAGGCGGCGCAGCAGGCCCTCGCGCCGCTGCGTCGGCAGCGTAGACAGCAGCAGCCAGCCCGCCGCAGTGTCGCACAACCGGTCCTGCGCGCCCCCGAGCAGGCCGTGGCCCGCGGTCGATTCGAGCGGGCGGACGCCCGGCTTCCAGCGGAACAGCTGTGCATTGGGGCCGACCATCCCGATCAGCACGACGCCGTGGCCGGTCTGGCTGCGGAGGTCGTCGACGAGCGTCGAAAGAATGCCGTCGCGGACGACGCGAGGCTGCGAGAGCGACCCCAGGATCGCGGCGCGCGGCGTGAGCGTGTAGGAGCGCGATGCCGCATCCTTGTAGAGCAGACCAAGATCGACGAGGCTCGCGAGCAATTCCGACGTGCTTGACTGGGGTCGGTTATAGCGTCGGGCAATGTCCATCACGGATGCCTGCCGATGCTGTTCGTCGAAAAAATCGAGAACTTCGATCACGCGTTGTGCAGCCTTGGCTTTCGCCGGCTTTAGAACCGTAGCCATCTCTCTCACTCTCCATGTTTTGCGGCATGTTCCGCCAACCGTCGAAAGGAGTCAACAATAAATGAGACGGTCTCGGTTGCAGTGCGGCATGAACGGACTTCCGGGCCGCCCCGCGCAGGTCGTGAACCGTTATCGGTACGCTGGACCAGAATATCGATATTATGCAAAATGCCGGCGAGCACGCTGCGGGACGTTAAGATGGCGATCATGGGACGATATGCGATGACGCCGGACGCGTTGGCAGAATGCCAGGACGCGCAGCTCCTTGCGCTCATCGATCTCGCCACATGGCCGGGGGCCGCAATACTTGATCCCCTGCCGCCTTTTCCGCTGATCGGAATCGGTGACGGGGGACATCCACTTGCAGCATCGCTCGATATTCTGGTGGAGGCGCCGGTGTCCGTCGACCGGCTCATCGACAATATCGAACGAGCGCCGCTGACGGCGGTGGCGCTCGTGCAATTGCTGCGCAGCATCGAAAGGCTCGATACCGAGCGCGCGCTGACGCTCGAATCGATCAGTCTCGCGATGCTGCAGGGCAGTGCCGAACATGCGAGGTGGCTCTCCGATCGGGCGATGTCGGCGCCAACGGCATCGGGGCAGGTCCATCTGGAGCGATCGGACGCACGGCTCTCGATCACCCTCGATCGGCCGTGGGCGTCGAACGCGATCGATCGCGCGATGCGGGACGACCTCTACGCGGCCTTCACCTTGGCGGTGCTCGATCCCGAGATATCGACGTTGGCGCTGCGCAGCATCGGGCCGGCATTCAGCATCGGTGCGGATCTCGCGGAGTTCGGAACGACGCGCGACCCGGCGACGGCGCACGCCATCCGGATGCGCACATTGCCTGCCTGGCCGCTCGCGCGCTTCACCGGCCGGATCGAGACGCATGTGCAGGGTGCCTGCATCGGCGCAGGCCTGGAACTGGCGGCGTTCGCCACGCGACTCACCGCGAGCCGTTCGGCATGGTTCCAATTGCCCGAGCTCGCGATGGGGATCATCCCCGGTGCTGGCGGTTGCGTCTCGGTTACGCGCCGCATCGGGCGGCAACGCGCGGCGCTGATGATCCTGTCGGGACGGCGGATCAATGCCGAAACGGCACTAGCTTGGGGGCTGATCGATGCGATCGTCGATACGCCGCCCGTCGACGAAGACGGCGCGCACATCGCTTGCTGACAGTCTTGTGCGGGCCTCGCGCCAGGGGACGCGTAGCAGGCAGAGGTCGGCCGTCGCGCCGATCGCGATCTCACGCCGTCGCGTCAGATCGACGGGGTCGCGCAGATAGAGATCGAGCGCCTGCTCGGGGGTGAGCGCTTCGTCCGCGGCCATCACGGCGCCCTCGCGTGTCCGGCGCGAGACCGCCGCGGCCATCGCGGCCCAGGGATCGTTGCTGCCGAACGGCGCATCGCTGCCGCCCGCAAGTGTGACGCCCGCCGAG
>Ga0302311_10002469_pt1 | contig 21002 bp, 23 predicted proteins | sample III_Palsa_N1_3_FD_200449 | JGI IMG/M metagenome (GOLD analysis project Ga0302311, IMG submission 200449) | Peat permafrost microbial communities from Stordalen Mire near Abisko, Sweden - III_Palsa_N1_3 | ecosystem: Environmental > Terrestrial > Soil > Palsa > Peat permafrost | place: Sweden... | reverse complement strand
GCGCCGGGCGTACCCGCACCGTCGCTCGATCGCCTGGGCGAGCGGTTCTTTCGCGTTGAATCGTCACGCAACCGGCAGTTCGGCGGTGCCGGGCTGGGGCTTGCGCTCAGCCGTCAGATTCTTGAAATGCACAAAGGTCGCCTGGAGTTCGGCCCATCGCCGCTAGGTGGCCTGCGCGCCACCATCATCCTGAAGCTGGAAGGCTGAGATGGCCGAAACCATACTCATCGTGGAAGATGAAAGTGATCTGTCAGCCATCGTTGCCGATTACATCACGGCGGCAGGCTACCAGGCCGAAGTCATTGCCGATGGCTGCGAGGCGCTTGCCAGCATTCAACGCGAACCACCGGATCTGATCGTGCTGGACATCATGTTGCCCGGCTTGGATGGCATGGCGTTGTGCAAGGCGGTGCGCGAAATGTCCGAAGTGCCAATCATCATGGTCACGGCCAAGGTGGAGGAGATCGACCGGCTGCTCGGCCTGGAAGTCGGCGCCGACGACTATTTGTGCAAGCCCTTCAGTCCACGTGAACTGGTCGCACGCATCAAGGCCATTCTGCGCCGCTCGCGCAAGCCGGACGACACGCGGGTGGTCGAGATCGACGAAGCTGCACGCAGCGTTCGCGTCCACTCGCAGCTGCTCGATCTCACGCCGACGGAATACAGCCTGCTTGTAGCGATGGTGAGGCGTCCGGGTGCCATCTACTCGCGGGCGCAGCTGATGGATCTGGCCGCCCGTGACAATCTGGACGTTGCCGACCGGGCGATCGACAGCCACATCAAGAATCTGCGCCGAAAACTGGGCATGGTGATGCCCGACGCCGAGGTCATCCATTCCGTCTACGGGCTAGGCTATCGGTTCGAGCTGTAAGGCATCGCCGCATACCCACAATGTCTCCACATTTCCTTGTGACGCTGGTCCCGTCGACTACCGACGAAGACCTCACGAGGAGTGCGAAAATGGATACAAAGCAAAAAAACAGGAAGGCGCGCATCGCCATGCTGGCCGGTGCCGGTGTGCTGGGAGCCGCTGGGTTTGCACTGCTGGGCATGCCTGGCCATGCCCAGTCGGGGCCACCGCAGAAAGACATGAGTGTGGACAAGTCCACCCGCAGCGAAGTGATCGACGGGATCGTCGCCAATCTCGATCGCGCCTACGTCTTTCCCGATAAAGCTGCCGTCATGGGGAAGGACCTTCGTGCGCAACAGCAGCACGGTGATTTCGACTCGGTGACCAGCGCCGAGAAGTTTGCCGACATGCTTACCGATGCACTGCAGCGCGACAGCCACGACCAGCACCTGGTGGTGCGCTACTTCGAAGACGCGATACCACTGAAGCAAGATCCGGACGATTCACCCGTCGACAAGGCTGCGGAACTGGCTGACCAGCGTCATTTCAATTTCGGCATCAATGGCGTGGATCGTCTTCAGGGCGATATCGGCTATATCGACCTGCATCAGTTCGGTCGGCCGGAAGGGGTGGCTACGCGGGTCGCCGACGCCATGACCTTGCTCGGCGACACCAAGGCACTCGTCATCGATCTGCGCCACTGCGGTGGCGGTGATCCAGAATCAGTGATGTTGTTTGCCAGCTACCTGTACGACAAGCCCACCCACCTCAACGATGTGTACTGGCGCGACGAGAACCGGACCGAACTGCGCTGGACTCAGGCCAGCGTGGCGGCCACGAAGTATGGCGAGGCGCGCAAGCTCTATCTGCTGACCAGCAGTGACACGTTTTCCGGTTGCGAGGATTTCGCCTATGCGCTGAAGAACAACAAACGTGCGACCTTGATCGGCGAGACGACTGGCGGTGGCGCACACGCGGGCGGCCCGCACCGCCTGGATGCGCACTTCATGATGTTCGTTCCCTCCGGTCGACCGATCAATCCGATCACCCATACGGATTGGGAGGGGGTAGGCGTCGCCCCAGACATCAAGGCTTCAGCAAAGAATGCGCTCGACGTGGCGCAGATAACCGCCCTGAAAGCGCTGATCCCCGTCGAGACGGATCCCGACTGGAAAAAGAAACTGCAGGAGCGATTGCACGAGCTGGATTGATGCGCTGAGTGTGGTCGACGGGGAACACGTATAGACGCTATTGTTTTGGCGCTGTCCGCGCCATGTCCGCTTCGACCCGGAGCGGACATTCCTTAAGATGTGACTGCTGTTGCTGTGAATTGGTATGTTTACTGTAGGTCGGATCGAGCACTAAGCAACACGAGATTCATCGTGGTGCACGGCTCGATTATATACTTTCTGGGGGCTCCAATGAAACGCACCACGGCATGCATCGTGATTGCGCTTGCTGCTATTTCTCTTGCTGGTTGTGTGTCCAGCTCTGCCAACACGCGTTCTGAAGTTAAAGTACCGGATCAGTCGGCGTTGGGTCGAGGGGTAAACGCTGTGCAGAGCGGCGATTACGCCGCCGCGCTTGCGGAATTAACGCCGCTCGCGGCTCATGGCAATGCGATTGCGCAGTACAACTTGGGACGAATGTACTATTACGGGCAAGGCGTGCCACGGGATTTGGACCAGGCAACATCGCTCTTTCGTCAATCCGCCGCCCAGGGAAATCCTGATGGTGAGAATAATCTCGGAGCTGGTTACGAGACAGGAGAAGGTCTGCCACAGGACTACAGCCAGGCGAGTGCCTTGTTTCGCAATGCGGCGGTACAAGGTAATGCAAAAGCGGAATATAACCTCGGACGATCGTACGAGCACGGCCGCGGCCTGCCCTTAGACTATGCAGAAGCTGCGGCTTGGTATACCAAGTCCGCACAACAGGGCTATGTCTTAGCCCAGTACAACCTTGCACTGATGTATGACCAAGGCCGCGGTGTATCCACGGATCAGGCCCAAGCTGTGATCTGGTACAGCAAGGCTGCCAACCAGGGCATGTCGGACGCAGAAAACGAACTCGGCGTCAGGTATGAAAAGGGGCAAAATGTGCCTCAGAACGATGCACTCGCTTTGGAGTGGTACAGGAGGTCGGCAGCTGAAGGCGACGTTGACGCGCTTAACAATCTCGGACGGCTGTACGAAAATGGTCATGTCGTGCCGCGTGACTACGCGAAAGCCATAGAGATGTTTCGGCAGGCCGCCGAGATGGGTGATGTCTCAGCGCAAGCTAGCCTCGGACTCGCCTACGCGGTGACAACAAACTATTCGCAGGCGCTAAGGTGGTATGTCGCCGCAGCGCAACAAGGCGACGTGGACGCTAAGAATGGTTTGGGAGTTATGTACGCCAATGGTGAAGGCGTGGCGAAGGACTACAAAAAGGCCGTGGCGCTGTATCGTGAAGCTGTCCAAGGGGGGAATGCCGACGCGGTGCTCAATCTCGGGGCAATGTACTTCCAAGGTTTCGGTGTGTCTCACGACTTGGTCGCAGCCTATGCGCTGGCGAATGTTGCTGCCTCAATGGAAGGTGGCACGCCAAGCAACGCTATAAATAACCGAGACATCACAACGGGCTTGATGTCCGCTGTGCAGATTAAGCTTGGAGATGCTCTTACTTCCCGGATGCAGAAAGAAGGGTTACTGAAAGCTTTGGATAGCCGCTGAGGGAAGCGGCGAAAGCGGCGTGTCCAACGAACGTCTGCTTCCGACCCATAGCGGACATCTCGAGTCAGCGTTTTGCCACAAATGGGGCGACGAAAAGTCATTCCAAAATGTTTCATTTATTAAGTACTTTGCCATCCATTCGTAAGGATAAAAGTCTTGAACGAAGGCAGCCGTTTTTTCTCTAGCATGACAGCCACCCTACTGCTCTCCATGCCGCTGGCGATTGGTAGTTTTAACCTGCATGCCACTGAATACGATATTGAAGGATCTGGTTATCATGAGCCGCCGGCAAAGCTTTCACTCGCGTGCCGAAAAAATGCTGTTGAAATTTGGTTTCAGTGGGAGACAGCGATCGGAAAAAGCGGGAGGTACCGGCGCCATTTGTTTGACTCAGGCGAGGACGTGGACGTGCTTGTGCCCTCACTTCCGGGAGGAAACGCCAGCGGCTTCATTAACCGGGACAAGGAGGCAAAGGCTTTGATCGCTTACCTGCTTCCAATGAGTGAAGACGAAGGGGTGTTCTCGGCGCAAGTTTTCCCGCAAGGTGCTGACCCTGTTAACGGCGCTTGGATATGGCGTCATTTTAGCGTCGCTGCCTTCCACAAGGCAGCGACCGCGGTAGCTAAGGAATGCCACTGGGACTTAGTTTCGCCAAAACCGTCGCCGCTGAAAGTGATTCCGGCCGGTGCGCCCTTTCCGGATGAATAAGAACCGATAACTCCAGCTTTGACATGTCCGCTTCTGGCCGCGAGCGGACGTTGCGTGCGCACACCGATGAAGTTGACCACCCGAACCGTTCGTTCGTGATCAGCATGCAGGCATCGTAATCAGTGTTGGCCTGCGGACCCTACCCATAGCCGAAAGCGGACACCTTAAGCTGTGTTAGTGCGCCTTGTGTGGAGGGCGAAGCGGCAGCATCGAATTGGCGTCTGAGGTGAGTCACTCTCCTTCGCGCATGCATAACAACAGCTATGATCTTCGCCTGACGTGGACATCTCTCATCTATCAACTTTGGGTCCGCGCAAAGGGAGATTTGATGGCGGCCAAGGTTGCTTTTCACGGAGTGGCGAGCCGATCGGGCCCATTTTTCAGATGCGCATTAGTTGTCGCCATGGTGGCGCTGCCAACTGTTGCCATGGCGCAGCTGTTACAACTTGAGCAACCGACCAAGGTCCTGCCTCTCGACGACGGCCACGGCATTCTTCAAGCCATGCGTGTGGGAGAAGCGAAGCCATCCGAACGCAATCCCCCCAAGACCGCCCTCGATACGGACCACCAATTCGACGAAGGTTCCGGAATCGCGATCCACAAGCTCGATGGGACACAGATAGAAAACCTAGTGACGTTGGGAAAGATTTGGGGCTTTCTGAAGTACTACGATCCCTCGATCACGTCCGGCCAACGGCAGTGGGACTACGAGCTGTTTCGGGTGTTGCCTGAGATTCTGGCAGCGACCGACCGTGCCAGCGCCAATGCCGTGATTGCCAAATGGATCGACGGTCTGGGGCCGGTGGCACGCTGCCAGGCGTGCGCAACCGTGGACAACCACGACCTTCAGCTTAGCCCCGACTTGGACTGGATAGCCGACACCCGACTCCTGGGAGAGGCGCTGAGTCGAAAACTGCAGTGGATTCACAATCAGCGTCAAAGCGGCAGCCAGTTTTACGTTGCGTTGTCGCCGAAAGTGATCAACCCGGTCTTCAAGCACGAGCTCACATACGGCGACGTCCCCTTTCCCGATTCCGGCTTTCAGCTCCTCGCACTGTTTCGATACTGGAACATCATCGAGTACTGGCATCCCGATCGGAACGTGATCGGTGAAGACTGGGACAAGGTGCTGGCCACGTTCATCCCGAGGCTTGCGTTGGCCAAGGACCGTACCGGATACCAGCTTCAATTGATGGCGCTCATTGCCAAGGTCAACGACACCCACGCCAACCTGTGGAGCTCCCTGGCCGTACGACCGCCAGTTGGCCAGTGCCATCTGCCTGTGAGCTTGCGCTTCGTGCAACACCAAGTGGTGGTAACGGGTATCGACGACATGCCGTCGAACGCATTGACACTGAAGATGGGAGACGTCATCGCAAAATTGGACGGTCGCCCCATATCCGCCTTGGTCAAGGAGTGGACGCCTTACTACGCGGATTCCAACGAAGCTGCACGTCTACGCGACATAGCGACGTACATGACTCGCGGACCATGCAGCGATGTCCACCTGACGGTTCGCAGGGGCGACCACGATTTGCAGTTCAAAGTCTCGCGCGTACCCCTGCCGGGAGGCCATCTTGCCTTTGCATTTCACGATCTGCCCGGCCCCGCGTTTCGGTTATTGTCGCACGAAGTTGCCTATCTGAAATTGTCGTCGGCGAGTGCGAGTCAGGCAGCCGATGACATCAAACTGGCAGCGGGCACCAAGGGACTAATTGTCGACGCGAGAAACTATCCGTCGGAGTTCATGGTTTTCGCACTGGGTTCGCTACTGGTCGACCGGCCAACGCCGTTTGCGCAATTCACGGTTGGCGACTTGTCCAATCCCGGTACGTTCCACTGGACGCCATCGCTGATACTCAAACCCAAGGCGGCTCACTACGACGGCAAAGTCGTGATCCTGGTGGACGAGGTAACGCAAAGCCAAGCCGAGTACACCACCATGGCGTTTCGTGCCGCGCCTGGGTCACTGGTCGTGGGCAGCACGACCGCAGGCGCCGATGGCAATGTGTCGCGGATTCCATTACCCGGCGACTTGTTCACGTTGATCAGTGGCATTGGTGTGTTTTATCCCGATCGGCGGCCGACCCAACGAGTCGGTATCGTTCCGGATGTCGTCGTCGAGCCCACCATTGAGGCAGTTCGTGCCGGCAGGGACCTGGTACTGGAGGAGGCGTTGCGCCTGATCCTTGGCCCGAAGACTCCCATTTCCAGCATTGATGAAATGTATCGCAGTCAGTCCCACTAATCGTCGCGGACTGGGGTGTCGACGAATAGGGGATCAAGCTTCTGGGCGTGCCGGTTGCAGGCCAACCCGCCCAAAAGCAGACGGTCATCACTGTTTAGGAAGGGTCAATTCCGGCCGACGGCATCGTGCTGGTCAGGATGCCGGTACGCTGATCACTTCTGCCGGTTCGGGTGGTCAACTTCATCGGTGTGCGCAGTTGCGCGAAGGTTGAGCGGATGGCACGCTGCTAAGGTCGGCTTCCGACCCAAAGCGAACGTCAGCGAGCGCCATCATCACCGCGCCGTATAAACAGTGTCAGGTGCAATCAACATGAAACTCAGTGATCTTGAAAAGTCAGCTCTACAGCTAAACGAGCTCTACGAACAGCTTGAGATCAAAAGGTACGGGCGCATCTGGACCACAGGAGAACTTGCGCTTGGTTTCGTAGGGGACGTAGGCGATCTGGCGAAACTGATCCAGGCAAACGCTGGTATCCGAGATATTGATGACTGCAAAGCTAAACTTGGTCACGAATTGTCAGATTGTTTATGGTCGATTATCGTTCTTGCAAACAAGTGTGGCATTGATTTAGAAGCGGAATTTGTCAGAAACACCAGAGAGCTAGTCGAATACGTATCCAGCGAGCTGGACACATAATAGAAGGCTCCAAAGCGACGAATTCGCGCCGCTTTGTGTCACCAAACTCGCGCGTGAACACGGGCGTTAGGTGCCATGCAAAAGGACGATCGCGGACTTTTGAGACCGCCACCCGAAACGGACACTAGCGAAACATTGAACGCCCCCCCCTTTTGCCACGGACTTCTCATCCAACGTGCCGCCAGGAAAAGCATGCTCAGTTCATTTGTAGACAGTCTGTTGGCGCGTATGGCGGCGAGACGACAAGCAAGCATCCCCCTGTGGCCCCGGACCGTCCGTTATATCGAAACTCCCGTCGGCACGGTGCGCGTGTATGACTCAGGGTCGACAAAGCCATGCGTCGTGATGGTCCCTGATGGCCCTAACGTCATCGAGCACTACGATGTGTTGATAGGCCTGCTTTCACAGAGGTTGCGTGTGGTGTGTTTCGATATGCCTGGTTTTGGCTACTCCCGCCCCCAGCATTCTTATGAGCATTCGCTGGATCAAGGTGCCCAAGCTGTCCTGGGTGTACTTGATGGCCTCGGTATTGGGAGAGCTGCACTGGCTTTTAGTTGTGCCAACGGCTTCTATGCCTTGCGCGCTGCCAAGCTCGCGCCAGAGCGGATTTCTAATCTGATCCTTTCGCAAACTCCGTCACTGACGGCCATGCACGCTTGGACGGCACGGATTATCCCGAGACCGTTGCGTATTCCTGTCGTGGGGCAAATCGTTGCGTGGCTCTTTCGCAAAAAGACCGCAGCAAGCTGGTATGGCACCGCACTTCCCCGGACTACCGATCCTCAATTTTTCCGAGCAAGGGCGTTGGCCGCTCTTTCTGACGGGGCATGTTTTTGCCTTGCTGGTGTCGTTCAAGGGTTAGTTAGAGAAAGAATGGCCTCGCCGTATGGAGTGACGGTGCCATGCACGATGATTTGGGGAGCGAAAGATCATTCCCATCGGGGTACCGATCCCCGATCCTTGCACGAATGCGTCCCACAGGCCGATATTGTGCATTTTCAAGATTGCGGGCACTTTCCCGACATTGAGCAGCCTGGACGCTTTGCTGAGCTCGTCGTCGAACGGGTGGTTCGGTACGCATAGCCACACGCTCTCAAATGTCGGCTTGCGACCCGAAGCTGACTCTTTTCGATGGCGTGGATTGACCTAACTTTCCCTACTTTCCGAGCCAATGAATGCTGCCAGTTGACGAATTTCGCCAACAGTTGCTCGAAGCGGAGCGGATTCTCGATACGGATTTTTCCTTCGATCTCGCTGAGCCGGCCTATGTCTGCTGCTTGGAGCTCGTAAAGGACAATCCAACCGAGCGCGCCGATTTCGCTCACCTTCTGACATCCCTATTTCTGGAAGGCCGGATAAGCGACGAGCCGGTTGCCTTTCACATGCACAAGCTCCGTTGGCCAGAAGTTCGGGAGTGGGCTCAAGGGCAACTCAACACCATGGCCGAGCCTGTACTTCACGGTCGCCCGTTCCTCAAAATCATTAATGCCTTTGCGGACGACTGGGAGAACGCGGAGTTCTACAAGACATTCAGCAGTGGTGCGAGGACCGGCTAAGATCGCGATGTCAGCTTCCCACAACGGAAATAAGCTTGGAGTGCGCAAAGGCAGCGCACGAGGAATTGTGGAAACCCGTCTTTTAACTTTGATACCCGAATACCAAACGACCGTGAAGCTTGATAGGCCAACTCACCGAAAAAATCGACGAATGCGTCAGCAGCGCGCGCGATCTGGCAGGCAGGATTGATGGCGCTGCGCTCGGTTTGTTGCCCCGATCGCACAACGTTGGCCGAGCGAAAAAAGGAGGAGCGTCATGAAGGTTTGGATTATCGCCATGTGTCTGCTGGCTGTTAGCGGGAATGCCTACTCAAGTGCACAGGTTTGGCAACCCACCGCCGGGCATACGCAAATACCGCTGTGGCCAGGAACGCCGCCAGATGCCAAGCCTATGTCGGGGCCTGAATACACCAGGACGAGCACGAAGTTGATCGGCGGCAAACCCGTGATTACCGTCAGTAACGTGTCGCGGCCCACGATGATCGTCTATGCACCCGAAGGAACGAACACGGGTGCCGCCGTCGTGGTATTTCCGGGTGGCGGCTTCGAGTTTCTTGCCATTGATCTCGAAGGCACCGATGCGTGCGATTGGCTGACTTCCCGGGGCATCACTTGCGTGCTGTTGAAGTATCGAGTACCGAGTCTGCCGTATGTATTGCAGTGCGACTGCCGTCCGCACAATCTCGCGTTGTCAATGCCGTCTCTGCAAGATGCGCAAAGAACGATGCGTCTGGTGCGCTTTCATGCGGCGCAGTGGCATGTCGACTCGCACAAGATTGGCGTGCTGGGGTTTTCGGCGGGCGGCTTCCTGGTCGCGGAGATCAGCACGAACTTCGATCGGCAACTGTATGCGCCGACAGACGCGGCGGACAAGGAAAGTGCCCGCCCGGATTTCGCCATGCTGATCTACCCTGGCCATCTCGCGACCGATGATGACAAATTCAATCCGAATCTGCCGGTCACCCGCGACGTCCCGCCCTCATTTTTGGTGCAAGCGGAAGACGACTACACGGATGGCGTGCATCAGTCGCTGGTCTACTACGCCGCACTGGCAAAGGCGCATGTACCGGCGGAGATGCATCTGTACGCCCACGGCGGCCACGCATTCGGGTTGCGGCCGACAAAGACGCCGATCAACGACTGGCCCACGCTGGCCGAAACCTGGTTGCGGGCAGACGGGATGATCCGTGACTGAGGTTAGCGAGCGAGTCTTGGTTAGGTCCCCGAATTCTCGCTGAGAGCCTTCGGAGTGATAAACGCTTCCTTCACGCCAAAACTCAATTTGAGATAGATTCTGCCGTAGCGGCCGTCAGTTTGGCCGCTGCGTCTCGGTGTTGCTGAGGTCCCTTCGACCCGAAACGGACCTTACAGCGTCCCCAATGAAATCGCAGGCGCGCGCGGATGCAGAACCACGGCGCTTTGCCTCGCCTTTACCGGGATATACCCTGCCGTGGGGATTTAAGGATGACCAACCAACCATCGTCTTCTCGACGCGCACTGGCCACGGCGCGGCGCGTTGCCGTCTGGCCGGGTAGCCGTCTACCCGGATTGTTGCTGTTCGCTGCATGCTCGTCCTGGAGCGCCGCAAGCCAGACGTTCGATGTCGCTGGCGAGCGCGGATTTGACGTCACTCAGTACACCGCTCGCATCGATCCAGATCTGGCTAGCGCCACGCTACGTGGCAGCGAGAAGATCCGCGTGGATATCCATTCGGCGCAGCTGCACGGGCTCACGTTCGACGCTGGCGACCTGGTCATCGACGAGGTGCTCGATGAAGGCGAGAAACTGCCGTTCCAGAAGGCCGGAAAGCAGTTGAAAATCCTGCTACCAATGTCGATGGCAGTGGGTCGCCATCTGGACCTCCGCATCCGCTATCACGGTGCGCCGCATTCCGGCCTGGAGTTTCATCCCGAAGCCGGCGAGATCTACACAATCTTCTCTACGAGCGAATGGCTGGTCTGCCTGGACGCTCCCGACGAACGCGCCACACTGGACCTCAGCGTGGCGCTTCCGGCCACGTCCAATGCCATCGGCAACGGCCGGCTGGTCTCCAAGTCGAAGTTGAATCGCGACCTGGAGCTCTATCGCTGGCGCCAAGACGTTCCGGTACCCAGCTTCGTCTACGGCTTCGCGGCGGGCCCCTTTCATGAGGTGGCCGTCCACGCCGGCGGCGTCGACCTGAGGTTTCTCTCGACGGAACTCGACTCAGGCCAGCTGCAAAAACTGTTCGTCGATACTGGTGACATGCTGACGTTCTTCGGCTCCCGCTCCGGCATTTCATACCAGGGCACGTACCAGCAGGCGTTGGTCGCCAAGACAATTGGCCAGGAGCTGGCCGGATTCGCCCTGCTGTCCGAAGAGTACGGACATAAGACGTTGGAGATACCGAGAGGCGAGACTCTGATCGCGCACGAAGCTGCCCATCAGTGGTGGGGCATCATGCTGACATGCCGCTCGTGGAGCGACTTTTGGCTTAATGAGGGCTTTGCCAATTTTATGGCAGCTGCCTATGTTCAGCACCGTTTTGGCGAACCGGCCTATCAGAGGATCATTGGCCGCTGGCACTCTCGCGTGGAGCTGCTTGTGACCAGCGGCACCGACCATCCATTGGTCTACCGCGAATGGAAGAGCCCCAGCGACGACGATCGCGCCGTGGTTTATGTCAAGGGCGCCTATGTCCTGCACCTGCTTCGCATTGAGATGGGCGAGACTGAGTTCTGGAATGGCATTCGTGCGTACACCACAACTTACCAGGGAAGGTCCGTCACTACCGCAGATTTCGAGCAGGCGATGCAACGCGCGAGCAAAAAGAACCTCGACGTCTTCTTCAACAAATGGATCGATGGAAGCTTGCCCAAGAACGATGTGCCGGTTCCAGTCGGTGCCTGAGGCAATCGCCGGTGGGCTGCCCGCATTTCTGGCGCGTCCGCCGGAAACCGCCGTCCAAATCGGACCAAGATGCCGACGTCAGCTTCTAGCCGCGAACGGCCCTTGCGCAGCAGACAGCCAATCGCCAATCTCGGGAAGTCTGCTTGCGACCCAAAGCGGACGTTAGGGTTCGGCGATGGGCGATACTGGAGAGACAGGGGGTTGATGTCCGTTTTCGACTCAAAGCGGGCATAGCCGGATAGCATTGAGAGCTTGAAATGGGGGAGGGGTTATGGCGACGGTCAATGGTTTCGGGACCATGTTTTATGGATGGAAGCACCAGGGTGGGAAAGCTCGTCGGCGACGAAATGGCTGGCCGTCTTCTACATTCCCCTTGTTCCACTTGGTCGCTATCGCTTGAAGGTGCTAACCGACTTTGGTCGCGAAAGGACGCGGGTTCGCGCCACCCCAGTGGGTGTCCTGGTCTCGCAGGAGAACAGGTTCGACATCGTCGAGAGGACCGCCCTGAGTTGGTCTGAGATTCTTAAAACGTATGCGAAGACGTTTGTTGGACTTCCCATTCTCATGGTTGGGCCGTACTTGGTGCTACTAGGGGTGACCGCTCTTCTCCCATTGATACCCGGCTTACAAATACCCAAGGGTGCGATGCCTCAATGGGTATCTACCCTTCTATTGGTAGGTTCCATCATGTCGCTAGGCAACTTTCTTTGGTGGCCCATATGGGCCATTCGCAAATCCAGAGGCATGCAGCCCAACTCCATGCCTAAGCGCAAGAAAGGTGCGGCGATTATTGATCGTGCATCAGTTGAACATCATCTCTGAAACTACGGGTCTTAAAGTCTGCTTTCGACCCAAAGCGGATGCCTTGGGATAAAAAGCTGGGTGCCATGAAAAGTTGGCCAGGGGCGTGTTATGGAAAATATCGATGGATCTCATAAATCATCAGCATCTGACCTCCATGAAGAGGATGTAGATGATGAAGGCTGCACGCTTTCTGTCACTCAAATGACGCCCTATATTGCCGCCTTTTTCGGAGCCTTGGGACTCGTACTGCTTCTGCTAGGTATCCTCAATGATGGCGGCATCGTTCTGATAATTCTTTCCTTGCCTGTACTCTTGCTTGCGGCACTACTCGCACGTACAGCCAAGTTCATAGGGGCTGACATTGTCATAAACAGCGACGGTGTTTTTCGGAAGCGTGGTGATACCACATACAAGGCCGTGCAGTGGACAGATGTCTCCGCCATTGAGCTAAGCAAGGCTGGGGGCGGGCGCGCTGGCCGTACTTATACCGTGTACAGCCTCCTCTTGAATCCAACCAAGGGTGGCGACGGGAAACGCGGATTCGGCGTGAGTAGGAAAGCTTTATACAATCCTGGCCGACTGATTCGTTTCTTCAATGCTTACTCTGCGCGCTACAACATCCCAATTTTCTTAGATGAAGGCTTTGTCAAACGGAAGTTAGATCAAATTCCATACGAAGACATTGACTGGGATCCGCTTTCGACTGCCTTAGGCCGGCGAAAAACTATTAGTTAGGGTATGACAGATTTTGATGTAAATCGTCTAGGGTCACGTCTGCTTTCGACCCGTAGCAGACGAAACTATATAGGGGTGGGAATGGAACGCGACTCGCTAAAGGAAGTTCGGCTGAGGCAATTGCCAGGGATTCTTGCGATGTTCTCTGCGCTGTGTGTCTTTGCATGCATCCAGAACTACGGAACAAATATCCCTGACCTGAAGAAGCTTGATGCTGATGGCGAACGCGTCACCGGCACCGTTGCTGAATTCATTCCAGCACAGGGGCGTCGTGCAGCCGAATATTCATATGTATTCTCAGTGCAGGGGCGAACCCTTTCAGGGGGTAGCACTGATTTCGATGCGGTGGGGCGAGGCAACGCTGGCGTGCCGACGGCTGGCGACCAAGTCACGATCTACTACCTCCCAGCGGACCCGCGCATCAATCGTGCTGGCAGCCCAGGCAATGAGCTTCGGCTCTCGTACTTGATTGAGGTTGTCTTCGCTGCGCTCACGTTGGGTTTCGCGCTGGTTTCAATGTATTGTTTTAGAAGGGTAAGAGCTGAGAGGGCTGCCGCTTCGAAAACGCCACCCCAGGCAAAGTCTTTGTGAGTGCCGTTGCTTGGCGGACGTCCGCTACCGACCCGAAGCGGACCTTCCTGAGGTGAAGCCTGACGGCACGGTTTGGTCATAAGCGAGGAAGATCCACTTTCGACTGCGGACGTGAGTGTGGGGATGATAATCAGGGGAAGTTCATGCAACAGGAACAACCAGCAAAGCTCGTATTGCCAAAGTACTTTCACGTCCTTCAGGTCTTGGGGCTAATTTCGCTCGGCTTGGGTGGCGGCGCGATCTATTCAGAACGGCGCGAATTACTTGTTGAGAAGATGCCGATTTTGGCTAGCGCACCGCTGGATTGGACGCTGTTGCTGTGTGGCGTGGCGTTCATCCTCTCGGTTAACTTCATGGCGTTTAAAGCAGCAAGGCAGCAGCGAGAGAATCTTGCGAGACCCGGGCCGGGAGAGCAACGACAACGTGCCGAGCTGATTGCTCGAAGGCCCTCGCGTTCGGCGGTCGTATTGACTCCGTTTACTGATGGGGCCAGACCCGACGCGCTGAGGTTTATGCCTTACATCGCAATTCCCTTTATTTTATGGATCGGCATGGCCTTAATGAACAGACCCGTCGCGGGCATCGCAAACGGACTGACATTGATGGCTTGGCCGGCAACATTTTTTTTCTTGTGGTGCCTTCCACTCTTTTGTCGAGTCGAACTCAGCGACAATCAGATTTCGTCTCGCTGGCTTCTACTAAGGAAAACTATACTTGTCGCCGACGTCGAATCTGTAAAGTACCAGTCAGCTGGTTTCGTAACGAGCCTAATAATCCGTACCGCCACCAAGCAACTGGTGCTCTCCAGCCTAAGTTTTTCGGCGCAGCAGCTAGCAATGATACGTAAGTATTCTGAGCCGTCGGTTGGATGACGAAGCGTCCGCTTCCGACCCGCAGCGGACATTTTTTTCAAGCCTGCTCAAGGAAAGGAAGATAGAAGTATGGCTAAGGCAGCGAAGATCGTGATTGGAGCGCTCGTTCTAACACCTGTGCTTTATGTCGCGGCATGCAGCGCCGTCTCAAACCTTCGAGACCAGGGTTTCGCGAAGGTAAGGCCGGGGGATCGCGAGCCTCAGGTGATTGCAGCAATGGGCGAGCCTGCCGATCGTGAGGTGGCGAACAGCATGGGGCACGACCACGGAGCGGTCGCATGCATTGCTCCCTGCGCCCAGCGGCTGTGGTATCGCAACAATCTAGGTCTGGCTGGGGAAGCATGGTTCATAGACTTGGACGAATCTGGGAGAGTGCTGCACACGGCTCATCTGATTTCTCCCTGATGAGGGAAGCTGGAGCCGTTGGACTGGTACTAGACCAAGGTCTTCTTTCCACCCTCATCGGACACACCGAGAACAGAAAAAAAGCACTTGAAAGGGCGATGCTTAGGCAACGTTCTAGGGGCGCGACCACATGGATCGTCGCATTACATTTCTGACCGCCGTTTGTGCATTCGTGATCGCCGGTTTGACTGGCTTCTATCTCGGATATTCACAATGCGGCGGCCCATCTGCACCTCGACTTGCGGCATCCACGACAGCATTAGTCAGCACTCTAGTTTTGGGGTCGGCACAACTCTTCATAACGCGTTCGAAGAACAAGGCAGGGATCGTCTTGGCATATGGGATCTTGGGCTACTACGTAGGTGGTTCACTGGGATGGGTGCACTACATCGCACCGGATACGTTAAGGGAAGTTTTGAAAGAGTTTGTTCACGGGTTTGCCGGCGGCTGTTACTAACCGCTTGTATGAAAAGCCCGGTTTCGACCCGAAGGTCTGCTTTCCCCCGATGGGGCTATGCGTGTTTACCGAGGTGGTGATTTCCATGAAATTTCGCTGGGAGAGCGTTGAATGAAGCAAAGTGCTGCCGCCAACCTTGCATTGGTGTTGGCTGCCCTCGCATCGATGGCACTCTTCTTCGGGTTTACCTTTCTGGCGGGTGATCCAAGACCAGGGAGTCTTATTGAAGAAATTGCGTCAAAGCGCAATTTGGCGCTCGCAATCGAATGCGGCGGCTATGTACTTCTTCTTTGCTCAATTTGGTTGTCCGGGTACAGCTTTATCGTGGCACGAGGCCGGTCCTCGCTTGCGATGCTAGCCTGCATCGCAGTCCTAGGCATTCAAATTTACTTTAACTAAAGGCCTAATTCTGCCGCCTGATTGAAGCCCCGGATGTCCGCTTCTGGCCGCGAATTGCCCTTGCGCGGCGGACGGCCAAGCGGCAATCTCGGGATGGCTGCTCACGACCCGTAGCCGGCATTATGCGGTGCAGCCTCCGTTGAACATGGAATTTCAGAAATGGGCCAAACAACACGGGCCTCTTGGAAGACGCTGCCATCACCCGATAGGCGCGAGCGGTTGGATGTGCCGGAGATTTTCTCTGACGCCGCCGCCGATCGGATGAGGTGTGGCCATGTCCCTGTCGACATGGATGACAGGTGGTTTATCTATTTCGAGGACGGCTGGCTCCACTTTCATCGCAGTTGGACTGGAGCTCACATCTTCGCCCTGAGATTGGATGGTTGCCTAGCCGGTGTCCGGGTCATTGAAGGTTGGGCGAGCCGTGAGCCAGAGCAATATCGCTCTCCAGGTATTGAGCAAGACCGACAGATAGTCGTCGGGCTCATTCACAGCCGCTTCGGTCAGTAGTCTGGTACGTCCGTTCTCGACCCACGGCGCACCTTGCCGTTCGAGCACAATTGGCAAGTCAGGGATACAGGGAGAGCTAGCTTGTCGAGCCGGGCGCGTAAATCGAGGGGGAAATGAAAGCATGATCTTTCTAAGATCCTTACTTATCGGTGTTGTTGGATTCGCTATCGTTGCGATTCTGGCGATAGCGGAATCCTACGTAAGCTGCCTAGTCAGAGGCGTCACTTATAGTCTCTCGCTCGCGTTGCCTATTGCCGGAAAAGGCGGCGCGGTCGTAGGAGTAGCCCTCGCGGTTTTGACGTTCATCGGCAGTCCCAAGCCGCGAACAAAGCACTGAGATGTACATGGGTCAGCTAAGAACCCGTTCGAGGAGGACGGCACCGCCGTATCGGCAAATACGCTAGCCGAATATCCGTAAATCTACGTAGTGGACTTCGGTTATCTGATAGCAAGACTGTCCGCTTCTGGCCGCAAGCGGAAGTTACGCGAAGGTCAGGTGGATGGCACGCTGCTGAGGGCGGCTTACGACCGAGGCTGTGTGAAAACGCAAATTTGCGTTTGAGGCTGGTCAAGATTTGCTCAAATTGGGGCGCGTAGATTCGATTCAGAAGCTCTGACGTTCGGTAAGTCGTCCAGAATTCGCGCAGGAGGCACATGCTTGATGGAAGCTCCGAGTTTTCACACAGCCTGGACCCGGAGCGGACAGTTTTGAAACGGCAACCTGATCAGCGGCGGCCCCAGTCCAATGGCCAATTCTTTCCTTACCCGGACACGACCCGACATGAATAGAAGTGCCCTGAACAAAGTGCTTCCCTGGGTGGCTTGTGCGGTGCTGACTCTACTTGCGGCGTGCACCTCCGGTGTCAAAGGCAAGGGGGCGGATGCGCCTGCCTCACATGCTGCTTCAAACACAACGTCGGCGGCGCCATCGGATACGCAGCTGACAGCCGTTTCCAAACCGACTGACCCAAACGACACTAGGGCGTGGGCCTTCTACCTGGGACAGATCGTTCGGGAAAACACGGCTGGCACGAAGAGCGACCATCTGTACCCCTACCTAGTGCCAGCCGGTAACAGCGAAGATGCTAACGGCCTACGCCAGCGCCAGTTTGAGCTGGTGCATGGCATCGTGGCTCGCGGTGTCCCGGCGGGCGTCACGCTGGTATTCGCTGGTCCGGATTCGGGCAAGACCGCAGAATTCGTGACCGAGGTGTTCAAGGACGTCCAAGCAGACTCGCTCAAGGATGTGATCGTGCTGGTGGTTGGCGATGCCGCCGACCGGGAGAAAGTGACCAGCGCGGTGAGGCGGACTGGCGCCACCGTGCGCTACGCGAACATGTAGGCGCTGGGTGGCCGCTTCCGCCCGAAGCTGACATTGCATAGACGACGTATCAGTAAAACAGGGGAAGTAGATGCGTAAGAGAGTTTTGGCGATTGCCGCTTTAGTCGGCGTGACCATTGTAATTGGCGCAACTTTGGCTAACTCAAGATCGGGGACTTCACTGCCCGGAACGGGGGTTAAGTTGGTGCTGCCGGACAGGATTGTTTCCGCCCCTTTTGGAACGATGTATACCGATGGGAGCCGAGAGACGGTCTTCTCTATCGCTTCTGGATCCGTCGATAAAAATCTGGCGAAAAATGCCACTATGCGCGCGCTATACCCTGACCCGGTAGAGGCCTTTCATAGCGCGACTATTAGTGGTTCTCTCTATAAGCGAACACGCTCAATTGACGGTGGCACATGGGATGGATGGTGGTTGAATGTGGTGAAGGGTGACCACGTGCTCGCCGTCAAGATTTCGGGAGGCTGTGCTAATTCTCCTCGAGCGAGCGCCCCGACCGATCGATGTAGCTGCATCACTTGTGGATCTGATCAGGCCCATGAGCTGGAATGGATCGCGAGCCGAGGCGATTAAGCAGCGCTTGCCTTTGCTGGACGCCTTGGCTTCCATGCTCGGGCCTGAGCATGCAGAGCAGATTGCTTCCTGGAGGAGCCAAATTACCAAAACGATAGAGCGGGAGGCGCGGCGCGAACTGGAGGAGCATCGGGCCAACAACGAACGCTTCGAATAGAAGTCTGTTCCGTTGCGATGGCCTACGTGGGTGCCATCGCACTCCTCAAGAGAGCAGTGCCTCTCTGATCTCCGCTGCCATCACAGGCAAAATCGACGTAAGGTAAGCCGCATGATTCAGTACATCGCCGAGGCACAGGGTCTCTGGTACGAAGGTAGCGGGTCATGGCTGCGCCGAATCCAAGGCAACCCGCTGATTCTTCCGCTGTCGGTGGCCAGGAAAGCGCCGGGCCGGGAATTGTTGTTCCACGAAGACTATTTCAATTCAGCGACGCGAATTCGGCGTGGACGAGTGTTCGAGAAAGATACACGCAATGGTTGGGCTGCGGATTGCGTAGCGCGCTTTCCCAATCGCGATTTGAAGAATGCAGCCAACGACTTCCACGTGAACCGCGCGTACAAAACCGCGGACATCCAGATCAAGCCTGGAATGGAGATCGAGCTTGGGGATCATGGCAGCAGCTCCCGGTGGATTGTCGTTCTTTCAGAACGTATCGGCCTTGAAGGGCACTTTCTCACGCTCAAGTCGAAGACGCTGTTCGGCGTCCTTCCCGAACTAGTCCCTGACGCGATTTCAGAATCCAACAGGCACGATGTCGTGGGCTCGCTCAATGCCGTAGTTGAGGCAGCATCGGTGCAGGCACCGCAGTCGGTGATCGATGCCTGCCGGAATGCTGCGTGTCATGTGATCAGCGCCATGTTTCCCGATTCGAACCCGAATGGTAAGAACGATCTTGGTAAGTTGGTGAAATACCTCGCCAATGACAAGATGGATGCCCTTGCTCATGCAGGCGATCTGATCAACAGGCTGCATAGTCGCGCTAAAGCTAATGCTGCCGCCAGTCGTGGCACCCGACCTGTCTCACGCCGGGATGCAGAACTGGCTGTTGGCGCGATTGCGTTCTTGCTTCAAGACACCGGGTGCGCCGACGATGAGTATCCGAATATCTAAACATCGTCGTAACCACGAGCGATCTTGGAAAGCGTTACATAGACCGGAGGTAATGGATGCCTGGGTTCTTTTCAAAGCTGTTCGACAAAGCGAAACTCTCAAGCCCATTGCCGTCTATTGGCCTACCCCAGCTTCGCGGCAGATCGGAGCGCGGAAACGGAAGAAGGGAGCCACCGACTGAGCTCGATTGGTCTTCTGCCGAATACATACCACTTCCTCCGTCACCGCCAACGTGGGAACTCGACGGCCGTCGAGAGTTTCACCGCGAATACAACGACCCAGCAGCCGGACCCGTATTACAGGCAGGAATGCGAAGCCAGCACGCCAAAGTGGTGAAGCTTGCTTCAACGTTGTCGCCAGAACAGCGACGAGGGCGAGCTGGCGAAGTTGTCGCGAAGGCTTACTCCAAGCTCATCATTCATCGAATGAAAGCAGGTCATTTGGCGGCGGCGGCCAGGCAATGTCTTGAGATGTTCGAGCTCGTCCCCGAAAATGTAAAGGACGTCGACCGCCGTCGCTTTAATAAGATCGTTGCTGAATTAGACGCTTCCGGAAGGAAGCATGAGTTCGCGCGAGTTGATATGGAAGCTTCCGCCGCTCCTCCACTTTTCACCGTCTCGAGCGACGCCCCTTGGACACTCCAGGGGGAGCAAAAGCTTCACCGCGAAGAACGTCCCGATGTGTCATTCGATGTTATCGCTGCGGATGCGCAGGGATTTTGGTTACTCGATCGAGCCGGCCCCAGCGCAGAAGAGTCTCAGGTCGCAGGCGTGCTTCGTCGCGTCGACCGCTTCGGCGCGCCTCTCGGTGAAGCGATGTTGCGGCACGATGTTTACCGCACGGGAACATCGATCGCTGGTTCAAGTGTGGCCATCATGGACTCGAGCGGAACACTTCACGTTTACGACGCGCAGCTGAAGCACATTGTCGAGTCTGATTTGAGTAAAGATCCGCGCGTCGTCGATCACTTTCGGACTATCGAAACGAGCTACTGGGGTGCGTTCAAGTCCCAAGTCCGCGCGGTGGATGTTTCCCCCTCGGGTGATCGATACCTCTTCACATTGGCTGATGAGGCGTGGTGCTGCTCAACGTCAGGCCACGCGGCGTGGGGAGTTGTTACGCCATTGAAGGATGGATGGAAACGCGTTGTTACCCGTAGTGAGCGCTTCGGAATCCGCCAGGACGTTGAAGAGGCACTTCAACTTTTCGGTCTTACGTTGCCTGTTGAGCCCAGTGAAATAAAACAGCGATATCGCAAATTGGCTTTGACGCATCATCCCGATCGAAACGCCGGCAATCCCGCTGCTACCGAGAAAATGAAGGCCCTGAATCAGGCGTTTCAGGTGCTCACCGGCGTGGATCCCGCATCTCTTGTATTTGAGGACTCGGACGTCACTTATTTCGCTCGAACCGCGCCCGATCATGTGATTGAAGTCCAGGGGTTTCGCCTGGAGATCACGGTGACCGGTGGGACTCCGCAGGACTGGGTGTATGCCGCAAGCTTTTCCGCTGACGGCGGAGCGTATTTGGCGACCTACTCCGGAAAGGTCATCTTGGTGGCAAGTGATGGAAAGCCGAAAGTGGTTTACGACATTGGCACCTGT
>Ga0302311_10002468_pt1 | contig 21006 bp, 16 predicted proteins | sample III_Palsa_N1_3_FD_200449 | JGI IMG/M metagenome (GOLD analysis project Ga0302311, IMG submission 200449) | Peat permafrost microbial communities from Stordalen Mire near Abisko, Sweden - III_Palsa_N1_3 | ecosystem: Environmental > Terrestrial > Soil > Palsa > Peat permafrost | place: Sweden... | reverse complement strand
ATCTCCAGCATTTCGATGCCGTATCCGGAGATGTCACCGAAGCGCTGCTGCATGTGCAGCGTCATGTCTTTGATCTGCCGCGCGGTGCCCGCCAGGACGCGAATGCGGCTCCCATCGGCTGAGCCGTTCACGATGAGGTCGGCCGCCAGGTCGAAGTAGCGCATCGACAGCAGCGGGACAAAATCACCTTCCCCGGCGAGGTCCAGTCCCACCACGGCCCCGTGGTTGAAGCCGACCAACTGCAGCCGCCGGCGACCGTCGCCGACCCGGCTGGACCTCAGGGCCGCCCGCTCCGCCTCGGTTGAGTAGAACGCCTTGGGCACACCGGAGGTACCGTTCGTGAACCCGGTGGCGATCCCGTCGAACGTCGAGGTGCGAAGCTGCTCGCGGACCGCGGCCCAGCCGGCCGGGTCGAGCCAGGGCAGTTGCCGCAGCAGCCCGGGGGCGTTGCCGGGCCCGATGTCCACGTTGGGGATCAGCTGCCGATAGAACGGGCTGTCCGCACGCACGCGCGTCAGCGTCCGGGCCAGGCCGATCAGGCGCTGCTCGGTCAGGGTGGTCTGCATGAGCTGTCTCCTTGGCACCGGAGCCGGTGATGCGGGCCGCGCGACTCCCGTCGAGGCAGCACGGCCCGCATCAGGCACTTTTGTTCGTCACACCACCCCTTGTCGGGGGGTCAGAAGCATCCGGCCGGCCGGAAGAGCTCCGTGCCGTGGACGTGCTCAGCCGTCACCGAAGCGGCCATGACGCAGCCTCGGGCTTCGGTCGTGGTCGTACCGGCCGGAGCAATCGCTGCAGCCGTGCCGACTATCAATCCCGCGCTGACCGCCGCCAGAGCGGCCATGCGGATGGCCGGGATGTCAGGAAGACCGTTGAGCATGTGTGTGCACCTTTGCATGGGTTGGGCTCGTGATGTGGTGAAACGTAGCAGCACACGGATGCCCATGATCACGATGATGCCCCGCGGACGGCCGTGGGCCGTGATTCTTACAAGACTTTTGCGATCCGGTGACGGTGTGTCATCTCGCTGCCACCGTGCGGTCCGTGTGACGAGCTACGACGAGCTGCGAGGAGACCGGATCGGCGGCATCCCCGCAGGGCCGCCCGAGGTGCGGAGGTCAGGGCCCTGTGCGAGCATGAAGAGGTCGGGTCGGCAGGCGTCAGCCGGATCGGTGCGGGCCAACGCCCAACGCGTGTCCTGCCGACGATATATCGGCGCGCGGACAACGAAGTCGTCCGCGCTGATCGGGGGTTCCCCATGCCCAGCGTCACGGTGCCCGGATCAGTCACGTCCGACAACGCCGAAGCGGTGCTTCAGCGGGAACTCGGCAGCCGCTTCACCGTTGAGCCACGCGACAGCTCACCGGACAAGTTCAAGGTCGCGCACTCGACGCTCAGCTACGCCACGGTCCGGCGGGACCAGCACGAAGCGGACACGACGTTCCACATCCACGGCGGCGGCTTTCTGATCGGCCGACTGTTCAACGAGTTCGGTATCGCCCGGGAGGTCGCAACGGCCCTGAAGAAGGGCTTCGCCGAGTAGCGAGCCGGACCCGTACCGTCGCCGGCGAAGCCCACGGCCGCCGGGGCGGAGCAAGCGGATGAATACCACCACACGTAGTTGCCTGACTACTGATTGTCCTGGAGTCTGGTGGGTCGGAGATCGGGTGCGACCCGATCCGCTGGACCAAGGGAGATATCCTGATGCATCTGACGCGTTCCGTGACGTTCCTGTCCCACGCTGTGCGGGCGTGCGCCGCCGGTGGGGTGAGTGCGGCCCTGATGGTCGGCGTCGCGCCGAACGCTCAGGCAGCCCGGGCGGACGGACTCCGCTCGCTGGGCTGCCCGCTCACCTCGCACCTGGTATCGCCGCAGCTGGAGACGGCACTCGCCTGCTGGCAGAACCTGCTCGTGGGCAAGACCATCGTCGAGAACGGCCAGCCCGTGGGGCCGAACCAGATCAGCTCGTCGGATCTGCCCAAGGAGGACGCCCGCGTCCTGAGCCCGGACATCCCCGTCTCCCTCGACTATGTGCCGAACCGGCTGAACATCATGGAGAACGCGCAGGGCTTGATCTACAAGGTGACTCTGGGCTGACCGGGCGCCCACAAACACCGGAGGACCCCGGCCGTGACCGGGGTCCTCCACAGCAGACCAGCTCACCTGGGATCGTGAGCCACAATGACGGCCCGTAGCGCCTTCGTGCCTGGTTCAGCCCTTGAGCGCGGCCAGGTCGAGCTTGGCGAAGTCCAGGGCGTCGTTGGCGTTGGGGTCTTCCAGGCCCGTGGTGTACACGCCCGCGAACTCGTTGCTGATCGGCTTGAGCGGGCGGATCCCGAAGCCGAGCCACACCGTCTGGCCGGGGGCGAGCGCCACACCGGTGGCGCATTCGTAGACCGTCGGCTTGCCGTCCGCCGAGGCACCGGCGGACGGGCCCGCCGTCATGAGCTTGCACCCCTTGGGGGCGGTGACGACCTTGACCGACCCGGGGAAGTCGGCGGAGACACCGACGGTCCCCTTCAGTCCGGGGCCGAGGCCAGTGACGGTACGGATGGTGCTGTTTCCGCTGTTGCGGGCTCCGACCCACGCGGTGCTCGTCGTGCCGACGGTGCCGTGGTAGCTGCCGCCGACGGCTGAGATCTGGGTGAGGATACCGGTGTTGAGGTTGGTGTAGTCCCAGTCGTCCGTGGTGTCGATGTCCACGCTCGCGGTGTTCTTCGCGTTGACCACCGGGGTCGTTGAGGGGAGGGTCACCAACGTGAGGGCCGACCCGTTGCCCGTCTTCCCAGCGGGTGTGCCGATCCAGGCGTCGCCGGTGAGCCCGGTGCCGTAGAAGACCTCGTCACCGTGGGCTCCCGGGGGCGCGTCCACCGTGAAGGGCGCACTGACCTCAACGGTCTGCCCCGGTTCGATCACGGCCGTGGGGAAGGTGCACTGGGCCCCACGCTGCGCGCCGTCAAAGGTCTCGTAGACGCAGTTGTCGGCGCTGCCGGGAATGGTGACCCGGCCGTACTGGTCACGGACGAAGACGACGACGCCCTTGGCGGCCTCACTGCCCAGGTTCGTCAGCCGCAGCGGCAGCGACGTGTTCCTGCCCGCGGGAGCCGAGATCGCGGCGCCGAGGTTGTTGAGGACCATGTCCGGCCCGTCGGCCACGCTCACCGGGACGGAGTCGGACGGGGCCGCGATCTGCTCGACCGCGTTGGTGGCTGTGACCTTGAACGCGACCGCTCCCTGAGCCCCGGCCTCGGCGCCGGTCGTGGCGCGGACCGCGACCGACAATGCGCCGTTGCCGCCGGGGAGGTTGCCCAGCGAACAGGTCGCGTGCAGGTCATCGTTGGTGAACGCGCAGCCCTTGGGCAGCTGAAGCTCCACGACGCCCTTGAGGGACGAGGCGTCGACCGCCACCCGCACCCCCTCCAGCGGGGCCGCGTTGAGGCTGCTGCCCGCGCCCCACGTGTTGAAGCTGATGCCCACCGAGCGGAACGACGTGCCCGTGCCGTTGGTGCGGACGGGGAGGGTGCGCGAGAACCCTGGAGAAACGATGAAGCTCGGCTTGGCGGTGCCGGCGGCGTCGGCCGTGCCTGCGCCGAGTCCTATCACCGCGGTGGCGGTGAGGACCGCGACGGCGGTGCTGACGGTCCTTTGAGTGACCATGTATCCCCCGGATTTTCCGATTGTTCGTGGAATGACTGCCCGCGGAGGATAGCGCTGAGGATTCCGAAGGATTGCCCGCTTGCGGGCGGCAGGAACACTCGCATCCGGACAAACTCTGACAGTCCGACATCCGCTGTTATCCAATCGTGCCCACCCCCGACGCGCGTGCGCTGGGCAGAAGGCCGACAGCAGCAGGCCGGCACGCGGGCGATCACTCGGTGGAGTCCAGGATCGCGCCGCCCGGCACCGGCGTGGCGCCCCACTACATGAGCCCCAGCCTCGACTTCAGCCGCCCGGGCCGGACCTACCTGCCCACGCTGGGCCGGGAGACCTTCCCGACCTGGGGGCTCGTCAGCACCTGGTACCACGCGGGGGTTCCCGGCCACCACCTGCAACTCGCCTCCTGGGTCGCGGCCGCCGACCAGCTCAGCCGCTACCAGGTCACCCTCGGCAGGATCAGTGCCAACGTGGAGGGCTGGGCCCTGTACGCCGAACGCCTGATGAACGACCTGCGCTTCCTCGACAGCCCCGGACTCCGGCTGGGCTACCTGGACAAGCACATGCTCCGGATCATCCGGGTGATCATCGACATCGGCATGCACCTCGAACTCGGCATCCCCGCCGACTCCGGCTTCCACCCGGGCGAGCGCTGGACGCCGGAGCTGGCCGCCGAGTTCATGGCCGCCCATCTGGGCCTGCCGGCCAAACGGCAGGCCGGTGAGCTGACCCGTTACCTGGGCCGCCCCGGCCAGGTACGCCGGTCGCCGGCAGGGCGCCGGGTGCGGCCACCCGCGATCACCGCACCGGGACGAGGGCGGCCGGGACGTCGTGGCGGAGAATGGCGGCCTCAAGGTCCCTCAATCCCGCGCTCAGGTAGATGCCCAGGTCATCGGCCAGGCGGCGGCGCATCGTGCCGACGACAGCCAGCGCGTCGGCCTGCCTGCCGCCCCGGTACAGCGCCAGCGAGAGGCGGGCGGCGATGTTCTCCCAGTACGGATGCACCGCGAGCAGGGATGCGAGCTCCGGGATCACCGCGGTGTGGTTGGAGCGGTCCAGCTCCAGGTCGGCCAGTACTTCGTAGGCAACCCTTCGCTCCTCCGCCAGCCGCACCCTCGCGGCGACGGCGAACGGTGCTTCCACTCCGCACAGCACCTGTCCCCGCCACAGCCCGAGTGCGGTGCGCAGCAGTGGAATGGAATCCGCGCCGCCCTGCCCGCCGACTGCCGTTCGCGCCTTTCCCAGGGCCTCCGAGAACCGTACTGCGTCGATGTCGCCCGGCTGGCAGCGGAGCCGGTAGGTGCCCTGTCCGGCGGTGAGGAGGGGCCGCACGTCGGGTGGCAGCGCCTGACGCAGTCGGCAGACGATCGTGTGGATCTGGGCACGCGCGGTTTTCGGCGGGTTGTCGCCCCACAGCCCGTCGATGAATCCGTCGATGCTCAGCGGCTGACTGTTCTGCAGGAGCAGGAGTGCCAGTGCCGCCCGCAGCCGAGGCGTCGGAATCCTGACCTCCTCGCCGTCGTTCGCCACGAAAAGCGACCCCAGGATGTTGTAGATCATTTCTCTCGATCTCCATTTCTGCCGTAGTCGCGGCCCCGTACCGCGCCTCACCGGCATCAGGCCATCGCTGGGAAGGACTCCTCAGGCCGTCCACGCCGACTCAGCGGTGGCTGACGGAATCACCATGCCAGTCGTGCGTACGACAACCGTATGATGGGCCTGGGGACCTCCCGAGTATGGGCAGGTGGAGAGCGGGGGCTTGCTGTGCGGTTCGACCTCCTCGGTGCGGTGCGCGTCACCTGCGGTGAGGACACGGTGTCCCTGCCGGCCGGGATTCCCCGGACCCTGCTCGTGGTGCTGCTGCTGAACGCGAACCGGGTGGTCTCCTCGGAGCAGCTGGCGCTGGCCGTGTGGGGCGAGCGGCGGCCGAGCTCGGCCGCCGTGGGCCTGCGGAACCATGTGCTCCGGCTGCGCCGCCAGTTGGGCGCCGAGGCGGGGGCCCGGGTGCGGACGGAGGTGCCCGGCTACCTGATCGACGTCGGTCCTGCGGAGCTGGACAAGGACCTCTTCCTGGACGGGTGCCGTTCGGGCCGGCAGCAGCTGCTGTCGGGCGAGGTCGCCAAGGCCCGCGAATCCCTGGCGGGTGCGCTGGAGTTGTGGCGCGGTGAGCCGCTGGCCGACCTTCCGCCGCAGGTCGAGGTCGCGTCCCTGGTGCAGCAGCTGCACGAGACCAGGCTCACCGCCTGGCTGGACCGCATCGAGGCGGACCTGGCGCAGGGCCGGCACGAGGAGCTGGTCGCCGAGCTCCAGGGGATGGCCCGGGCATATCCGCTGCACGAGGCGGTGCACCGGCAGTTGATGCTCGCGCTCTACCGGGGTGGTCGGCAGGCCGAGGCCCTGGAGGCATACCGGGCGCTGCGCGGCACCCTGGTCGGCGAGCTGGGGGTGGAGCCGTCGGAGCCGGTGCGGAATCTGCACCGGCGGATCCTGGCCGCCGACCCGGCCCTGGCGTCCCCCGGCGTCCGGTCGGCGGCGGCGGACCGGACCAAGCCGGTGGGCGGTGGGGGCAACACCCTGCTGCCCCCCGGGACCAGGGTGTTCACCGGCCGTGGCGACGAACTGGAGCGGCTGCTGGCTCTGGCCCGGGGGACCTCGCCCGGAGACACCGCGCCGACCGTGGTGATCTCGGCGATCGAGGGGATGGCCGGGATCGGCAAGTCCGCGCTGGCGGTCCACGCCGCCCACCGGCTCGGTGACGCCTTCCCCGACGGCCGCCTGTTCCTCGACCTCCAGGGGCACACCCCGGGCCTGGAGCCGATGACCGCCGGTGAGGCCCTGGCCCGCCTGCTGGACGCGCTGGGGGTTCCTCCCCAGGCGGTGCCGCGCGATCTGGGGCAACGCGCCGCCTCGTACCGCAACCGCCTGGCGGGCACCAGGACCCTGATCGTGCTGGACAACGCCGCGGGCACGGCCCAGATCCGTCCGCTGCTGCCATCCACCCCCGGTTGCATGGTGATCGTCACCAGTCGCCGCAGCCTGGCCGGTTTGGAGGACACCCACGCGATCGCCCTGGGCACCCTCCCCACCGAGGAGGCGACCGCCCTGCTGCACCGGGCCGCCGGACCGGGCCGTATCCCGGTCGGCGATCCCGCTGTCGCCGAGCTGGTCACGCTGTGCGGCCACATGCCGCTGGCCATCGGCATCGTGGCCGCGCGCCTGCGCAACCGGCGCGCCCTGCGGACAGAGACCGTGCTGGAGCAGCTGAGCGAAGAGCATCTGCGCCTGGACCGCCTGAGTGATCAGGATCGCAGCCTGGAAGCCGCGTTCAGCTCGTCCTACCTGGCCCTGCCCGAGGCCGAGCAGCGCCTGTTCCGGCTGCTGGGCCTGGTACCGGGAGTGGACTTCGACGCCTACGCGGCAGCCGCCCTGGCCGGCGCGGGCCACCATGCCGCCGAGAACCTGCTGGAGTCGCTGCTCGACCACCACCTGATCACCCAGCACACCATCGGCCGCTACCGCTTCCACGACCTGGTGCGCATCTTCGCCCGCGAGCTGGCCGCCAAGGAGGGCCCCGGCCGGGGGGACGAACACGCGGCGGCGGTGGAGCGGCTGCTGGACTGCTACCTGCACACCGCCCAGGCGGCGCACCGGCACCTGACGCACAGGACCCGCTCCGTCGGGACGCGCCCGGCCTGCGTCGGAGACGCCGCCGACGCCCGCCCGGCGGTCCCGGTACCGGACCGCGCCGCGGCTCTGGCCCGGATGCGAGCCGAACGCGACAACCTCCTGTCCGCCTGCGACACCGTCGCCCAGGGCTCCGGGCGCGCCGTGGACCTGTCCGCGGCACTGGCCGCGTTCCTGCTGCTGGAGGGTCCCTGGGAACGTGCCGCGGCCCTGCACGGCGCAGCGGCCACCGCCGCACGCGGGCACGGCGACCCCGACCGAGAGGCCGACGCCCTGTGCGACCTGGCCCGCATCCGGATGGCGACCGGGGACCACGGAGAAGCGACCGCGCTTCTGGAACGCTCCCTGACGCTCTATTCGGCTGCGGACCCGGGCACCGGGATGGCGAACGCCTGCTGCGACCTGGGCCGGATCCGTCATCTGACCGGGGACTACCCAGCCGCGGCGGCCGCGCTGAAGCGCTCCCGGCAGCTGTCCCGGGACCTCGGTGACCGTCTGGGCGAGGCCAACTCCCTGTGCGAGCTCGCCCGCGGTGTGGACTCGGTGTCCGGGGACCAGCAGGCCGCGCTGGAACACCTCAGGCGCGCCCTGGCGCTCTATCAGGACGCCGGGGACGGATACGGGCAGAGCATCGCCCTGTCCGAACTGGGCCGCGTCTACTACCTCACCGCTGACCTGCCGGCGGCGGCCGACGTACTGCGGCGCGCCCTGACCGCCTTCGAATCGCTCGGCAGCCGCCATGGCCAGGCCAGCACCCTGGGAATGCTGGGCCGGGTACAGGTGCGGACCGGCAACCTGGCGGGCGCGGCCACCCGGTTCGAGCAGGCCCTGGCGATCAACCGCGATCTGGGGCACCGCCATGGCCAGGCCCACGCCCTGTGGGGGATCGGCCTCGTGGGGTTCCACACCGGCGACCTCACCGGCGCGACCGCGCGCTTCGAGGACGCGCTGGCCCTCTTCGAGGATCAGCGAAGCCGCCACGGCCAGGCCTCCATCCGGCACGAACTGGGGAGGGTGCGGCACGCCCAGGGAGACCGGCGGGCCGCGTCGGATCTGCTGCGACAGGCCCTGGCCGCCTTTGAGGAGCTCGGCGACCGCGGCGCCCGCGCCGAGGTCCTGATCAGCCTCGGTTCCCTCCGGTTCGAGACCTCGGGAGCAGCCGCGGCCCTGCCGGAGTACCGGCGGGCTCTGGACCTGGCGAAGCAGATCGGCAACCCGCTGTACCAGGCCATGGCCCTGGAGGGCGCGGCCCGGTGTTCAGCGGCCCTGGGCGGGTACGAGCCGGCGCTGGCCGACCTGGAGCGAGCCGTGGAGCTCTACCGGCGCACGGGTGCCGCGCAGGCCGGCGCGGCGACGAGGTTCCTCGCCTCGTTGCGCACCCGCTGACGCGCTCCCCGCACGGGAACCGGTCGGCCCGGCCTCCGCTGATCATTGGTTTCGTATCACCACGGTATTTCCCTTCTCTCTGTGGGCGACGATATCGAAGCCTTCTATCCGTCCGCCATCCACCCCCTATCGGAAACCTATAGGAATTCATCTCGAAATACCTCCGAAGGAATGCCGACACCATTTGAGGTGACGCGGGTCACACTTGCCGAAAAGCGCTTGCCTTATCGATTGCAAACTTCGGTATGGTCTTGCCACATCCAGTCGCAGCACTGCGGGCTGCATATCAACTCCTGATCAGTCCCACAATTCCACGACAGGTCACGTCCGGGCCCTGCCGGCCGCACCGGCCCGGTCGCCCTCCGCATACCTGCGAATCACCGCCGAATTACCCGCCCCGGCATCACCGCCACCACCGCATCCGGCGACCGCCGTTCCTGCGGGCCGGCGTATTCCGCACCATATCCGGGGACCCCGTCGCCCGAATGGGCACCCATAGCGTCCGCGCATCCGCGGCGCCACAGAGAGGTTTATGTCATGACCATGTATAAACTGGCCTCCACGAAGTCCCTCATCGGCACGACGGTCGTCGCGGCCGCCATCGCCGGTCTGTCGGTCCTGCCCGCCCACGCCGACGCCCCCAGCGCCATCGTTGCCGCTGTCCAGGCCCAGATCTACCGCACCGGATCCGACGGCCTGCCGGCCGGCCCGGGCCCCGGCGGCCTGACCGGCTCCGGGTACCAGGGCGGCCCCAACCAGTCCAACTCCGTGGACGGCCAGGAGTGGTGCGCCGACTTCGCCGGCTGGGCCTGGGCCCAGGGCGGAGCCAGTGACCTGGGCGTCCTGAGCGACGCCGCCGCCAGCTTCTACGACTACGGCACCAGGTACGGCACGCTCTCCAGCACCCCGGCCCCCGGCGACGCCGTCGTCTTCAGCTACAGCGCCTCCCAGGACTGGGCCGCCCATGTGGAGATCGTCACCTCCGTTTCCGGCGGCAGCATCACCGCGATCGGCGGCAACGAGAACAACGAGGTCGAGCAGGACTCCTTCGGCGACGCGGTCGGCACCTCCACCTACAATGGCACCATCAGCGGCTACATCGCACCGGTCGTCCCCGCCGGTCCGCCCTCGGTTCCCGCGGTGACCGGTTCGCTGGAGAGTGCCTCCACGGTGGTGAACCCGGCCAACGGGCACCTGGTCACCTATGTCCGCGACAGTGGGGGCCACCTGTGGTCGGTGGACCCGCAGGGCGCGGGCTGGACCGACTTCGGCGTCGCCGCCGCGGGCAACCCGACCACCATCGTCAACCCCCTCAACGGCCACCTGGTCACCTACGTCCGAGGCGTCGACGACCACCTGATGTCCGTGGACCCCCAGGGCGCGGGCTGGACCGACTTCGGGAAGGTCATCGTCGGCAACCCGATGACCGTGGTCAACCCGGTCAACGACCACCTCGTCACCTACGTCCGCGACGCCGACAACCACCTGTGGTCCGTGGACCCGGAAGGCGCGGGTTGGACCGACTTCGGCGCCACCGCCGTCGGCGACCCCTACACCGTGGTCAACCCCGCCAACAACCACCTCGTCACCTACGTCCAGGGCATCGACAACGACCTGTGGTCGGTGGACCCCCAGGGCGCCGGCTGGACCAACTTCGGCAAGGCCATCTCCGGCCCCCCGATGACCGTGGTCAACCCCGCCAACAACCACCTGGTCACCTACGTCCGCGACACCAACGCCCACCTGTGGTCGGTCGACCCGCAGGGCGCGGGCTGGACCGACTTCGGCGCCACCGCCGCCGGCAACCCCTACACCGTCGTCAACCCCGCCAACAACCACCTCGTCACCTACGTCAACGGCATCAACAACCACCTGTGGTCCGTCGACCCGCAGGGCGCCGGCTGGACCGACTTCGGCGCCGTCATCGCCGGTGACCCCCACACCATCGTCAACCCCGCCAACAACCACCTCGTCACCTACATCCAGAACGCCGCCACCAACGACCTCGAATCCGTCGACCCCCAGGGCGCCGGCTGGGTCGACTTCAAGATGGCCATCGACGACGCCGCCGCCGACGGCCACTGACAGGAACGGAGGCGGACCCCGGCCGTGGCCGGGGTCCGCCTCCGCGGTGCGCGTTCGGCCCAACTGCCGTCGGCGGCAACGGCGTCGGCGCGTCGGTGCGGAACAGGCGACATACGGTTGTCCGCGAGAAGGGCTACCGGGCCAGGGTCTCCAACGTGGCCCTGGACATCGGGGTGCATCTGGAGCTGGAGATCCCCAGGGGCACCGGCTGGCGGGAGGGCGAGCGCTGGAATGCCGGGGATCGCCTGGGAGTTCCTGCGGGCCCACTCCAGCTGGGACGAGCAGCGACGAACTGCACCGCTACCTCGGCTGGCCCGGGCAGGTCCCGTCCTACCGGCTCGGCGAGCGGAGCTGGCTCCAGGCCAGGGACGAAGCCAGAGCCAGGGCCGGAGGCGCCTTCAGCCTCAAGGACTTCCACTCCAAGGCACTCAGCCTGGGCGCCATGAGCCTGGACCCCTTGCGTGAGACCCTGGCCCGCTGCTGAGCCGCGTCGGCAAGGCGGCTCCTGTCGGTTGACGGGTGGAAGTGGAACTGAACCTGTCCCGTTGTTCGGGACAGGTTCAGTGCGATGGGCGGCCGTGCGCGGTGGGTCAGGGCTGGGTGTCCGCCTGCTCCATCGAACTCACCGCGTCACCGACGTTGTTCTCGTACAGGCCCAGCTTCGGCTTAAGCACGTTCGCCTTGGAGCCGAGGGGGAAGTTCAAGGTATCGGCATTGGGCATGTGGTCGCCGTCGGGCAGGACGTTCAGCTCGTCGATGCCGGGCACGGTTCCGGTGGTGGCGCCGGACGGGTCGAGGTCGATGACGGCGTAGGCGGTGCTTCCCGCGTCGAGGACGTAGGCGGGCGGGCCGCCGAGGCCGCTCGGCACCAGCGGTGTGACGGCCTGGCTGCCGTCCGCCGCCTTCGAGTTGTCCAGGGAGACCAGGGGGTAGTAGCTGAGCCCACAGGACGTCGTGCGCGTGTTGCGCACCGTGATCACCCACTGGGACGAGCTGCCGGACCGACGGCTCGCCTGCACCGACAGCTGCTGTGCGGAACACGGGTGCTTGTAGGCGTAGGCGTCGCTGCCGCTGCCGGACTGGGTGCCGGCCGCCTGGGTGCTGCCGGTCGAGGTGCTGCCGGAGGTGGCGCCCGACGTGCCGCCGCCCGGGGCGCCGCCGCGCGAGGTGCTGCTGACCGACGACAGGGTCTGCGCCGACGACGTCGGCTGCACGGAGGCGGAGCTCGGAGCGGCCGCAGCCGTGGCGGCCGCTCCGCCGGTCGCGGCCGTGCCGGACTGGCAGGCGGTGAGCGTCAGCGCCCCCAGGGTGAGCAGGGCCGCTGCGGCAAGGGACTTCGGGTTCATGGCTGGCCTTCGCTGTGTGATCCGGACCGGACGGCATCAGCGTGAACCGCGGCCCCGGGGGAATGCCACAGTGTCGTGACAGTCCGGGACGCTGGAACGGTTCCACCCTCCTGATCTGCGAGAATACCGATGCCTGGAATGAAGGTCAGGGACAAGGGGGACGGTGGAATGGCCACGCACGTCGAAGACTTCGCGTTCCGGCTACGCGAGATGAAAGACCGCTCCGGCCGCAGCTACGGGCAACTGGCCGCCCGGCTGCACCTCAGTACCTCCACCCTGCACCGCTACTGCAACGGCGCGGCGGTCCCCGCCGACTACGCTCCCGTGGAGCGGCTGGCCCGGCTCTGCGATGCGACGCCGGAAGAGCTCATCGCCCTGCACCGGAGCTGGTTGCTCGCCGACGCCGCCCGCAGGGAACCCCAGCGGCCCGGACCCGTGCCTTCCGCGGCTGCCCCGCCGCTCCCGCCGCGCGACGCCCCAGCCGCAGAACCGGCCGAGCCGGGCCGCTCCCGCCGGGTCTCCATCGCGCTCGGTGCCGTCGTCGCCGCCGCCGTGATCGCCACAGCGTGCGTGCTGCCGCTGGACCGGCCCGGCGCACACAGCACCGGGAAGGGCAGGGTGGCCGTACCGTCGTCCGCCTCCCCGTCCGCCGCTCCGGCGCCGGTGCAGGTCGACGTGCTCTCGGACAACTGGGACGCCCAGTGCGGCCAGTGGTTCCTGATCGACCACACGCCGACCGAGGTGCCCCATCCGCCCTCGCTGGAGCAGACCACCGCCTGGGCCGACGCGTTGGGCGGCATACCCGCCGACGACCTCCGGCTCCAGCTCACCGTTCAGGCAGTCCCCGGGCAGCAGGTCGTCCTGCACGCCCTCTACGTGCATGTGGTCACCCGCACCCCCGCGCCCACGGGCGGCTACGGCTACACACCCGGCTCAGGTTGCGGAGGGGGCCTGGAACCCTCGTTCTTCGCGGTCGACCTCGACGCGGGCACCCCGGGCACCAAACCGGTCACCGGATTCGACGACAACGGAGAGAGGGCCAAGCCCTCCGACTTCCCCTACCTCGTATCGACGAAGGAGCCGCAGGTCTTCGACGTCGACGCAGCCACGGCGGCCCAGAACGTCACCTGGTACCTCACCCTGGTCTGGAGCGTCGGCAACCGCCAGGGATCGCTGCGCATCGACGACCACGGCCACCCCTTCCACACCGTCGGCCTGCACGGCCTCCCCACGTACGGCTACAACGGCACGCAGTGGACGCCGACTCCAGCGGAATGACCCGCACCGGCTCAGCCGCCGGCCGGACACCATCGGAGGCACCATCGGCACAGGCTTCGGTCACGGTGCGGTGAGCGCGTCCAGGCGGGCCTGGACGCGCTCGGTGTCGGGGCGCATACCCAGGCGCCGGTAGGCATCCAGCGCCTGGCCCAGGTACTCGGCGCCCTCCTGGGCGCCGTCGGCGGTACGCGCGAGACATTCGCCGATGCCCTCCAGCGCGATGGCCTCGTCGTCGCGGTGCTGGACTTCACGGGTCAGCCGCAACGCGTCGCGATACGCGGCCAAGGCCCGGAGCACGTCACCGGCGGCGGCGAAAACGGCGGCGTAGAGGTTCATCGCCCACGCCTCGTTGTCGTAGGATCCCACGTCCCGGTAGATCTCCAGGGCACGGGCATGCGCTTGGAGTGCGCCCGGGTAGTCCCCGGTCAGGGCCCGCATGCGCCCCAAGCCGATGAGTGCGCCTGCCTGTTCGATCCGCTCACCGGGACCGGACGGCAGGCGCAAGGCCCGAGCGTGCTCGGCGTCGTCGCCGAGTTCCTGGTAGAGCGCCATGGCGCGGGCATACGCGTCGCCGGCGCCGGCGGCGTCCCCGGCCGCTTGGAGTATCTGCCCCAGAAAGGCAAGGGTCTTGGCCTGGCCGAGCCGGTTGTCCAGTCGCTCGTGAAGGGCCAGGGCTTGGGACAGGTCGTCGGCGGCGCCCGCGGAATCCCCGGTCAGCCGCCGGACGCTGCCGCGACAGGTCAGGGCAACGGCCTGGCCGACCACGTCGTCCAGCTCCTGGTACAGCTGCAACCCGCGGCTGTGGGCATCGGCGGCGTCGGGGTAGTCCCCGGTCGTCCTGAGGACGCGTCCGAGTTCGTTGAGCGCATCGGCCTGGCCGGACTGTTCGGACAACTGGTGAAAGAGCCCGGCGGCCCGGCTGTGTGCCTCGGCGGCGCTCGCGTAGTTCCCGGTCATGTGCAGCACACGCCCCAGATTGTTCAGGGCGTCGGCTTGGCCGCGTCCGTCACCGAGGTGTTCCGCCGCAGCCGTGGCGGCGCTGTGCAGGACTCGGGCCCGGGACCAGGGGCCGTCGCTGTAGAGCAGTTCAGCCAGGCCTTCGGTGAGGGCGACCACCCGCTCGGCCCGGCCCTGACCGGCGGCCAGTGCGAGGCAGGCCTCCAGGTTGGCGCGTTCCGCGCGAAGCCAGGTGCGCGCTTCGTCCGGGTTGCGCAGCACTGGCGCGTGCGCCGGAGCCGAGCCGCGCGGCTGGTGCCGGGCGTAGTGGAAGGTCCTCGTGTCCGCCGACACGGCGGTGTGCTGGTAGTAGTCCAGCAGCCGCTCCACCGCCGCCTCGCGCTGGTCGGCGGGGTCGTCTGCGGCCAGGGTGTGGGCGCGGGCGCGGATCAGGTCGTGCATCCGGTAGCGGCCCGCGGCGGGCTCGGCCAGCAGGTTGTGGTCGACCAGGTCCTGGAGCAGGTCCTCGGTGTCGGTGAGGTCGTAGTCCAGCAGTGCTGCGGCGGCGTAGGCGTCCACGTCCAGTCCTGGGGCCAGGCCGAGGCGGCGAAAGAGCTCCCGCTGCTCGTCGCCGAGGGACTGGTAGGACAGGTCGAACACGGAGGCGAGGTCCCGGTCGCCGTCGGAGAACCTCTTCAGACCGGGTCGGGACCTGCGCAGTCTGTCCGCGAGGCGAGTCAGGGTCCAGGCGGGGCGGCGGCGGATGAGGGCGGCGGCGATGCGCAGGGCCAGCGGCAGCCGCGCGCACAGCTCGACGATCTCCGCGACCAGTGGATCATCCACCTGGGCCGGCCCGACCTTGGCCACGGTGCGGAAGAGGGCGACGGCGTCGGCCAGGGGCAGCACGTCCAGTGGCAGGAGCTGGGCGTCGTCCAGGGCCCTGAGGCGCCTACGGCTGGTGACGAGCACCAGGCAGCCGCCGTCGCCCGGCAGCAGGGGCCTCACCTGGGCTTCGTTCACCGCGTTGTCGAGCACGATCAGGGTTCTGGTGCCGGCCAGCCGCCCGCGGTACAGCGCGGCGCACGCGTCGAGGTCCAGCGGGATCTGCTGGGTCGGGATGCCGAGGGCCTGCAGCACCGCCGCCAACGCCTCGGCCGGCGGACGGGGAGCCAGTCCCTTCGTGTGGCCGTGCAGGTCGACGAACAACTGCCCGTCCGGGAACCGGTCGGCAAGCAGATGCCCGGCGTGCACCGCCAACGCCGTCTTTCCCACCCCGCCCATCCCGTCGATCGCCGAGATCACCACCGCACCCAGCGGCCCGGCCGCCGCCCCGGCGGTCGCCATCCCCAGCAGGGTCGCGAGCTCGGCCTCGCGCCCGGTGAAGCTGGTGGTGTCGGCGGGAAGCTGACGTGGCCGGAGCGGCTCGGCGGCGGTGACCTGAAAACGCACACCGCCGCCCCGGTCGTCGGTCCGCTCCACCTCACCGACCGAACTCCCGGGCGGCAGGTGCACGATGGTGGTGTGGTCCCCGGTCCACACGCTTGCGTGGTTGTCGCCGCCGATCGCCACCGACCGCTCCGCGGACGCGTGAGTGCCGACAGGCAGGGTGTCGGCGCCGGCCGGTCCGTGAGCGTCGTCGGCACCCGGCGGCTGCGGCTGCCCGGGCTGCTTTCCGAAGGGCCGGCTCATGTGTGCGGGCCGGCGAGCCGGTCGCCGGTGGACAGCGGCGCGGTGTTGCTCCCGCCGATGGCGATACCTCGCTTGCCGGCTGCGGACACCTTGCCTTGGCCCGCCTCTTGGCCCGCCTCTTGGCCCGGGGCCGGGGCTGGAGAGGTGGGTGGGGCCGGGTCGCCGGTCGTGGCGCGGGCGACGCTCCCGGCCCCGGAGGTGTCGCCGGTTGAGATCCTTCCCCGGTTGTCGCCGCCAACGGCGACACTGCGCTCGCCCACGGCCTGGACCGAGGTGTCGGCGGGCGGATCACCTTCCTGGCCGTCAGTGGCGAACCCGTGGCTCCACAGGGCAGCCAGCGCGGCGAGCGCCACCCCAAGTGACGAGGCCACTCCCCAGCGGGTCCCGGGATCCTTCAGCAGTGGCGGCAGCACCACCGCGCCGGCCAGCCAGGCAGGCACAGCGAAGGCCGCAGCCGTCACCGATACCGCCACCATCCACCTGACGCTCCGTCGCACGGCTTCCCCTTGGCCCAGGCTGTCACGTCCACGACGCGACTACCATCGCACCAATGCGACCTCCCCGGAACACGTTTAGCCGCTGATCCCCTCCAGGTAAAGGGACTTGGCGAAAGGCAAACGTCAACGACCACCGACCGCGCCGCGCCGGGACGGGCGGGGCAGTAGCCCTCGGCCCGCACTTCTGCCTACGGTTCCGCCTGGTTCATGGTGCCGACGTGTGATCCACTGGCCCGAAAACGGATGCGGGGCCCCGCGAACCGCGGCGAACCCCGCCGCGATTCGGGGTCTGTGACGTCCCGCCAGCTGACCGTCCCCACCCGCCCTCGTCCGGCTCCGCCTGCCCCGAAAGGCTCCGATGCGCCCTCAAGAGCACGCACCTGTCCCTCAGCATGACCAGGGGGGCCATGCGTCCGTGCGCCCCGCGAAGACCTCCGGCCCGGCAGGGAGTTCCCCGCAGCACTCGCTCCTCGCCCTGCAGCGCAGTATCGGCAACCGTGCGGTCGTGCAGATGCTCCAACACGCCGGACACCCCTGGGCGCAGCCTCAGCAGCACCAGCACGGCGCCGGCTGCGGCGATGCGCCGGAGCACCGGCCGGAACACACCGTGCAGCGCAAGATACCGGGGCCGAACGCGCCTGACCGGCACTACACCGACGACCCGGCCGCTCATCCGGAATGGCCGCTGTTCCACACCTTGATGTCGGACGCGGGCTTCTCGGAAAAGGTCATCCAGAACCTGTGGCAGCTCATCGTGGGCGGACTCCTGGAGCAGGAAGCCATCAACCCCGCGTCGGCAGACCCGTCCCTGACACCCACCGAGCGGCGTGGCCGACGCGACAACAACTCCTGGTACCTCCAGGCAGTCGAGATGCTGCGTGAGAGCAGCGGGTTCGCGACGCCGAAGATGGCGCTCTGGTCCGGCGGACTCGACGTGTGCGAATACGCGCAGGGCAGGGGCTTCACCCCGATGGAGTTCACTCGCGCCGGGAAGGCCTTCAACGCGCTGGAATTCCACCGGGACTGGCAGCTGCAGGGTCCTCTGTGGAACATCCTGTCGAAGTTCTACGTCGAGCAGGCCACCGGCCCGGTCCACATCTTCCTGCGCACCTACAACCCGGAAAGCGTCCTCATCGGCCGGGAGGTCCCCCGCCTGCAGCAGCTCCAGCAGATCCACCCCGACGTCGAGCTGCTCTGGCACCCCCTCTACACGACCCCCCAGGGACACATCCAGGAGATCTCCCGCGACCGGAAACTCGTCGACGACTCCTCCTTCTCCACCCGGGACGAATGCGTTGCCGCCCTTTACGGCTACCTGCAGTACCACCACGACGAGAGCAATCAGAACGCGGGAAGGTCATACGACGAGATGAACGCCGACCTGGCGAGCAACATCAGCCACTAGGTGCTCTGTCCATGGAGGTTGGTGACGGGGTTCACGGCGTGGTGATCTTGAAATGAGTGAGGGCCTTCTGGCTGGGTGTGGATTGCGACATCTACCCCGGCGCCAGAAAGGCCCTCATGCCACACCGTAACGCACCGCTGACCGAGACCGGCCGCCTGCGCCTGGCCCGATGACCGCGCCACCGGCCGCGCGGTCCGCCGCTACGAGCACCCTGCCCCCGGCGACCTGGTGCACGTCGACATCAAGAAGCTCGGGAACATCCCCGACGGCGGCGGCCACAAGACCCTGGGACGCCAAGCCGGCCGCAGGACCCGCGCCGGGGCCGGCTACAGCTACCTGCACAACGCCGTCGACGACCACTCCCGCCTGGCCTACAGCGAGATCCTGCCCGACGAGCGCAAGGAGACCGCCACCGCCTTCTGGACCCGCGCCCAGACCTTCTTCGAGGCCGCCGGGATCACCGTCCAGCGGGTGCTGACCGACAACGGCTCCTGCTACAAGTCCCACCCCACCCGCCAGCCGCGTCCCCAACCTCACGGGACAGAACACCGGTTCAACCCGTCGACGTCGAGGACGGCACCGCGGGCGTCCGGGAACTGTGCCTGCCGGCGGCGGCGCGGCACGGGCTGCGCACGCTGCGGGCAGCCGCCGCCCGCACCAATGCCGCGTCCCGGAGGGTGCTGACCAAGGCGGGACGCGGGTGACACCCGATGTCGCGAGTCACCCGCGTAGCCGGACGGCTGACGCGCGCGGCTACGCCCGGGGGCGCCGGTTCTCGCGGATCCGCCAGGCCCAGCCGATCAGGGCCAGACCGAGCAGGACCACGACCACCCCGAGCGCGGCGTACTGGCTGTGGCCGCTCATCATCGAGCCGTGCACCGCCCCGGACCCCTGGGCGATCCACAGCCCGCCGACCACTACCAGGACCAGCCCGATCACGCCACGCACCCACATGTCGTCTCCTCGGCCCATCGGTGAACCCACCCCCTGCATACGCCGCCGACCGCCCTCCGGTTCACCGGCCCGGGAGCGAGGGGCTCGGACGGGGTCGGCCGACGCGGCGGGAACCGTGCGCGGGAAGGCCCGCACCGGCATGCAGACGGCGGCCCCCGCTCACTGACCAGGGGCCGCCGTCAGGGGTCAGCCGAGGCTGGTTACCACCAGAGAGCGCCGAACTTGCCGCCCTCGCTGTGGTCGCTGATGAGGCCTTGGGTCGTGGCACCCTTGAAGCCGATCACCTCACCGTTGGCGTCGCCCTTGCCGACGGCCGCGCCGCCGTCGGCCAGGGCGACGCCCGCGCTCATCGCGACGCAGACAGAGGCCACGACGGCGACGGCGGTGGTACGGAGCTTGTTACGCACGATCGATCTCCTTGGCTGGAACTGGTGGGTCTGAGGAGATCAAATCCGTTCGCATCCGTAGCAGTTCGGCAATGTGCCCATCGGGAGGCGCTCCGCTCACCCGACTGGCCCTGTGGGTGTCACCTATGGGGCATCCATCCAGCCCAGGGAGTCTCCCCGCCCATGCGCCGAACGGGGTGCTGACCGTCCTGCCCGCCGCACGGGCAATAGGTCTGTACCAATCCATGTGAATGGTCTTGACCAATCTGTTCACCGCGCATACAAAGTGGTCACCTTGCCGGTCCACCGGCTCGGCCAGGTGCGCAATCGCCACAGCTCCTCTCCCCCTTGGAGGGTTCATGCGGATCGGAAGACGGATTCTTCACACAGCACTCACAGCCGGCTCGGCGTTCGGGCTGGCAGTCGGCGGATCGGTCCTCGCGGTGGCCTCGGCGCCCGCCGCACAGGCGGCCACCACGTGCGCCGCGGCGTGGAGTGCCGGCACCGTCTACACCGCCGGCCAGCAGGCCAGCGAGAACGGGATCGACTACACCGCCAACTACTGGACCGAGGGCAACGACCCGGCGACCAGCAACGGCGGCAGCGGCTCCGGACAGCCGTGGACGTCCAACGGCGCGTGTACCGGAGGATCATCAGGCGGGGGCGGGGGCGGCGGAGGAGGGACCGGCACCGGAACGGGTTCGGTGAACGGCCTGCTCTTCAGCCCGTACAAAGACGTCACCATCAACATGAACTGGAACACCTACCAGATGCAGTCGGCCGTGACCGGGTCCGACCTGCCGGTAGTGGGTTCCGGGAGCCTGGTGTCGCAGTACGTCCCGAAGCTGCCCGCGCTCACGCTCGCGTTCGCCACCGGCGCCTGTGGCAGCGAGACCTGGGGAGGCGTCTCGGGTGCCAACTGGGCCGCGGAGAACGTGCCCCAGCTCCATGCCGCCAACCTGAACTACGTCGTGTCGACCGGCGGTGCGGCTGGAACCTTCACCTGCGCCTCGACGGCCGGCATGGACTCCTTCATCGCCCGCTACGCCAGCCCGAACCTGGTCGGCATCGACTTCGACATCGAAGGCGGCCAGAGCGAGTCGGACATTCAGAACCTGGTCGCCGCCGCGGCGGGAGCACAGGCGCAGTACCCGAATCTGCAGTTCTCCTTCACGCTCGCCACGCTGGGCGCGTCCGACGGCAGCTACGGCGGGGTGAACTCGCTCGGCAACGAGGTCGTCCAGGCGGTGCTCGGCTCCAGCCTGAAGAAGTACGTCATCAACCTGATGACCATGGACTACGGCAACGCGTCCAGCAGCGTGTGCGTGGTCTCCTCCGGCAGCTGCGAGATGGCGCAGTCGGCGATCCAGGCGGTGAAGAACCTTGAGCACACCTACGGAGTCCCGGCGAGTAAGATCGCCGTCACGCCGATGATCGGCATGAACGACGCCACCAGCGAGACCTTCACCACCGCGGACGTGGACACGCTGTCCTCATACGCGGTCAGCAACGGCCTGGCCGGGCTGCACTACTGGTCGCTGGACCGGGACACGCCCTGCTCCGACACATATGCCTCCCCCACCTGCGACTCCGTCTCCAGCACGACACCGCTGGAATACACCAACAAGTTCCTGAGCGACCTCGGGGACTGACGAAGAACCCAGGGCGGGCCGCGCACGAGCCACCGTGCGCGGCCTGCCTGTTCA
>Ga0302311_10002467_pt1 | contig 21008 bp, 20 predicted proteins | sample III_Palsa_N1_3_FD_200449 | JGI IMG/M metagenome (GOLD analysis project Ga0302311, IMG submission 200449) | Peat permafrost microbial communities from Stordalen Mire near Abisko, Sweden - III_Palsa_N1_3 | ecosystem: Environmental > Terrestrial > Soil > Palsa > Peat permafrost | place: Sweden... | reverse complement strand
CTTCGCGGCCGCGTCGAGCACGCCCAGGATGTCGCTCTCCTTCATGATCAGGAGATCTTCGCCATCGAGCTTGACCTCGGTGCCGGACCACTTGCCGAACAGGATGCGGTCGCCGACGGTGACGTCGAGCGGCTGAAGCTTGCCGGAGTCATCGCGGGCGCCGGGGCCCACGGCGATGACTTCGCCTTCCTGCGGCTTTTCCTTCGCGGTGTCGGGAATGATGATCCCGCCCTTGGTCTTTGCCTCTTCCTCGACGCGGCGGACGAGGACGCGGTCGCCAAGCGGACGAAACGCCATGTTGGTTCTCTCCGTGGAGCTTGGGTCTTGGTTGAACTTAAACGTGGAAACGTCCCGGGGGCGGCTGGCCGTTAGCAGCCTGCCGACCCGAGTGCTAACACAGGGCGGCAATTAGGCAGGGGTCCTTGCCGAGTCAAGACCGGCCCCCGCAAGACGCGAACTCCGGGCGCCCGGAGTTCGCGGTCGGCGACCCGGGGCGTGGCGCGAGGCCCCCGACCGCCAGATCGGACCAGGCCAGCCGGCGCGGCGTCATGACGCGGGATCCTTGGCGCGCCAGCAAGCATCCCTGCAAAAAACAGCCGATCAACTCTTTGGCTTATTTTCGTTATTCTTAATATTTCTAAGTAGTGTTCGAGATTATATTTACGGTTAACACGTCTTAACGATATTTGTTACGAGAACGATAAGGCGTTGCATGGCCTGATCCGGGTGAACGTGGGGCGTTCCAAAACGGGGTGGGCGAAATGAAAATCGGCAAGGTGGTAGGCATCGCGCTGGTCGGCGCGTGCATGGCGGTCGGCGGCGCGGTCGCCGACGAAATGAGCGAGGCGACGTTGACGCTGCCGCAGGAGGTGGTCTCGGCGGCCACCGCGTTCGACCACTACATGTCGAGCGCCGCACGCATCGACAGCGGCTTCTCCAGCGGCGAGTCGGTGGCCCGCAGCCTCAACGCCGCGGCGTCCTACCAACCCGCCCAGCTCGAGGAGGGCATGATCGCCTATGGCGCCATCGCGGCGCTGCAGGACGACCGTTTCGTCACCGGCGTCGAGCAGGCGGCGGGACGCGGCGAGCAGCGGGCGGCGTTCGCCGAGCGGCTGATCGAGGATCCGCTCGCGGCGACCCGGATCGACGGCGCGGACGGCGCGGCGCGGCGCATCGAGGCGGCGCTGGCCGCCAAGGCCGCCCCGCTGGTGTCGAGCGGCGCCGAGGTGAAGGCGGCCGCTTATTCGGTGCAGCACCAGGCCTGGTCGAAGATCATGGTCGCCAATCCGCAGGGCCGGCTGGCCGAGCTGAAAAGCCTCTCCGCCGTCCGCGCGGCGCCGTCGGACGACGACAACCACGCCATGATGGAGACCGTGGCCGACATGACGCCCGGCGGTGGCGATGGCGCGCCCGCCGGCTTCACCGCCATCGAGGCTCGCGCGCTGGCGCTGGCCGCCGAGTCGGTGCTCGGACACGCCACCGGCGCCGAGCGTGACCGGCTCTCGCCGTTGCTGAGCGAAGCCGACAGCGCCGAGTGCTTCAAGATGGCCAAGCTGAATCTCTACCAGTGCATGGCGGTCGCCGGTCCCCAGTACGAGGACATCTTCTGCATGGGCCAGCACGCGATGACGGACACCGGCCGCTGCGTCGCCGACGCGACCCACGACGTCGGGGCCGCCAACGCCCGCCTCGCCGCGCTGTCGCCGCGGGCGAGCGACGGACACGCCAGCTACGTCCCGATGGCGTCGCATCGCTCGCTGAGGGCCGATCCCAACTGACGCGGCGTGCTTGAAGCGACGGCATGACGGGCCGGGCGATCTCGCCCGGTCCCAGCCCGTCTCAGCGCGACGCCCCGTCCGCGGCGCGGTCACCCAGTAGCAACAGGCGCTGGCGCAGGACCGGGTCGGGGACGAGCCGGCCGAGCAACGCCTGCAACATCCGCACGGCGGCGCGGCGGTCGTCGTCCGATAGGTCCGACGCGAGTTCCCGGTTGACGTCGAAGATGGCCTGCAGCGAGCGGCCGCAGGTCTCGCGGCCCGTCCCGGTGAGCGTCAGCACCACCTGGCGGCGGTCCTGGCGCGGCGTGGCGCGTTCGACGAGGCCGCCTTCGACCAGCTGGTCGACGGTGCGGGTCAGGGTTGTGCGGTCCACCGCGCTGAAATCGGCCAGCTCGGACATCGTACAAGGCCCGATGCCGGCGATGATGCTCAGAGCGCGGTGTCGCGAGAGGCTGAGCCCCAGCGGTTTCAGCGCCGCGTCGAGCCTCGCCTCGCGGTGGCGGCTGACCACCGCGAACAGATGGAAAACGTAGTCGGCCAGCCCAAGCGAGCCGCCGCCCGCTGCGTCCAACGCCCCGGTATCCACGATCGCCGCCCCCCAACTCGCAGAACGAAACTATCTGAAAGTGTGCCCTACACAAGGTGCATGAATATAAGTTCGACATACGCACTATGTGCTAATGCACTTTTATCTTGACCTTATGCTGCAGTGCAGCTAGTCGCCGCCCTCCCCGTGAATTCTCGCCACGGGCGAACCAGCCCCAACAGGACGGAAGGCGGCGCGGCGTCCCTTGAAGCGACTTGCACTCTTATGGCTGGCGTGCGCCGCTGTCGGCTTCGCCGTCGCCGCCAGCGCGGCGGTGGTGATCGCGCTGGCGTTCGACCGGGCTCCCGCGCCGCGCAGCCAGCCCCTGGCGACGCCGACGACGCGCCAGGACACGGCGAGCGACAGCACGGGTTCGCGCACGCCTGGCGACAACGGCCAGCGGCTGCTCGCCAACTGACCGGCCGTCCTGGGCGTTGGCGCGCGCCCCTCATTCCTTCGCGCGGAAGCCGATCATGATCATCGACTTGGGCTCGCCGTAGCCCAGCACCTCCTCGTAGTGGGTGTTGGCGATGTCGTTAACGCGGGCGGTGAGGTCGAGGTGCGGCGTCAGCGAATAGGCGCCGGAGAGGTTCACCACCGCGAAGCCCGGCCGTTCCTGCGGCAGGAAGGTGGAGGGGTTCTCGTCGGCGTCGGGGCCCTCGGAGCGGACGGTGAGGGCCGCCTGCCAGCGATGGCTGTTCCAGAGCAGGCTGACCGAGCCCGAGTCCCGCGGCACGCGCAGCATCTCGGTGTCGGCGTCCAGGTCGATCGCATCGGTGTAGGCGTACTCGCCCTGCAGCGTCAGGTTCCGGGTCAGCCGCGCGCTGGCCTCGAGCTCGAGGCCATGGGTGCGGGTGTTGTCGATGTTCACGTAGCGAAACGGAAACACGGCCGAAAATTCGATCTGGTCGTGCACCGAGAGCTCATAGCCGGTGAGCTTGGCGGTGAGACCGCCGTCCGCCGAGGCCCAGGCCAGCGCGCCGTCCCAGCCCACCGCATGTTCAGGCTTCAGACCCACGGAAGGGCCGGCGGGGGTGCAGAAGTCGCAGGCGATCTCGCTGATGGTCGGCGTCTTGAAGCCCTGGCCCCAGGCGCCTTCCAGCGAGAAGCCGGCGCCGAGCTTCCAGACCCCGGAGACGTGGCCGGTGGCGTCGCCGCCGTAGGTGTCCGGCGCGTCGTAGCGCTCGGCCGCGGTCAGGGTCAGCGGATCCAGCGGCCGCCAGCGCGCCTCGACGAAGCCGGAGGTCGTGCCCAGCCCCTCGTGGGCGCCGGTGGAGAGCGAGGCGTCGGTTCCCTGGCGTTCGGCGCCGAAGACGATGCCGAACGGGTCGCTCGCCGCGCCGCGCTCGGCGGTGAAGCGATAGTCCTGGGTGAAAGCGGTGTAGGCGGAACTGTCGCTCGGCTGGCCGATGTAGACGTCCGAACGATCGAGGTCGTAGAGCCCGACGGTGAAGGTGTCGGTGAATCCCAGCGGCGCGTTGACGATGGCCCGCGCGTCGCCGCTCCAGCCGCGCGTCGTATAGTATTGCGGGGTGTAGCCGAAGGCGAAGGTGGTGGCGTCGTAGCCGTCGATGGAGGCGTAGGACTGCTCGTAGCGCACATGGGCGTCGAGGGTGATCCAGTCCGCCGGCGTCAGGCGGCCATAGCCGCCGGCGCTCCAGTTCCAATAGGGGTTGGGCACGCCGGTCCCGTCGGCCTTCGGGATGCCGTTGCTGCGGTCGCCGAAGATCGACGCGCCATAGGCCCACTGGTCGGTGCGCTGGCCGAAGGCGGCGGAGCCGTCGAAGGTGTTCAGCGAACCTCCCTCGCCGGAGGCGCGCCAGCCGTTGATCTCGCGGGTGGTGAGCGAGATCACCCCGCCGATCGCGTCCGAGCCCCAGATCGAGCTTTGCGGGCCCTCCAGGATCTCGATCCGCTCGATGTCGGAAAGATCGAGGTTGGAGAAGTCGTAGGCGCCGTTGGGGTCGCTGGGATCGTTCTGTGGCACGCCGTCGAGCAGCACCAGGGTCTTGTCGGAGCTGGCGCCGCGCATGCGCACGCTGGTGACGCCGCCGAACGCGCCGTCGTCGGTGACCGCGAGCCCCGGCACGGTGTTCAGGATGTCGGTCGCGTAGACGGCCTGGCGCAGATCGATGTCGGCGCGGGTGATGACCACGAGGTCGGGCACGTCGGTCGCGAGGGTGGGCAGCCGGGTGGCGTCGACCACGATCGGCGCGACCGTGGCCGCGGCCGGGCTGGCCGTGGATGCGGCGTCAGGTGGGTCCGCGAGGACGAGGCCGGGCGCGAGCGACAACGCGGTGGCGGCCAGCGCGGCGGCGCGCCAGCGCCCCGGGACGCGGGGTGAAGCGGATGTGTGTGACAAGGCTCGGATCTCCGGGCCGCGCGGCGCCCGCGGCCTGACAGCGACAAACGAGCCGACGCGCCGGTCCGGCCCCGTTGTCGCTGCGACGGATATCCCCGCGCCGAAGGCCTGGACCCGGACCTCGGACGAGCGACGGGGGCGGCAGGTCTCCTGGCTCACGGGTCACAGGTTCCAAGCCCACGCCTTCCCGGTTTCCCAGTGGCGCCGTCTCACCCCGAAGGATGAGCCGAGCGGGCCAGTGACCTCGCCGCTCACAGTTGCGGGCACAGCCGCGGAATTGCGGGATCACCTCCCGCGCACCGCATTCCCTCTTGGCCGCCGGTTAGGGCGGGCCGCCTGAAAACGAGCTTATCCGGGAAAGCCGGCCGCGCCGCAAGCCGGCGCCGTCACGCCTTGGCGAGCGCCGCCAGCGCGTCGCCGGAGAGCCGGCGGGTGATCCACTCGGTCTTCGCCTCCGCGCCGAGGCGGTCGTAGAAGGCGATCGAGGGCGCGTTCCAGTCCAGCACCGCCCATTCCAGTCGCGCCAGGCCCTCGTCGCGGCAGCGCTCGGCGAGGCGGCGCATCAGCGCCATGCCGGCGCCGCCGCCACGCGCCTCGGGAACCACGAACAGGTCCTCCAGATAGATCCCGAAGGCGCCCTCGAAGGTGGAGAAGTTGTAGAACCAGAGCGCGAAGCCGATCGGCGCGCCGTCCGCCTCGGCGATGTCGCAGAAGGCGCGCGGATTGGGGCCGAACAGGGCGGCGGCGACGCTCGCGGCGTCGATCTTCACCTCGTGCAGCAGCTTCTCGTACGCGGCGAGGCCGCGGATGAAGCCGACGATCAGCTCGGCGTCGGCGGGCGTGGCGGCGCGGACGGTGGTCATGGCAGCCCCCTGGCGGCGAGATCGGCGATGAGCTGGCGGTTGGAAAGGTAGCGGATCGCGTCCCAGCCGCGGGCCAGCGCCGCCTCGACGTTGGCGACGCTGTCGTCGATGAAGAGGATGTCGGCCGGCGCCATCCCCAGGCCCGCCTCGACCGCCGCGAACGCCTCCGGCGACGGCTTGCACGCGCGGATGCGGCTGGAGAAGAACATCGGGTCGAGGATTGCGCCGGGCGGGAAGACCCGTTCGACGAAGGCCGGGTTGTCGCTGAATCCGCCGACCACAAAGCGGGCGCGCAGGACGGCGGCGAGGGTCCAGAGATCGTGGTTGGGCGTCTCGAACACGCTGAGGGTCAGGCCCATCGCCTCGACTGACCCAAGAGTGGCGCCAAAAGCGGCGTTATACGCGGCGGCGAGGTCGAACTCGTCGGCCTCGCCCATGTCCAGCCGGCGGGGCAGGTCGGAGGCCATGAAGGTCCGCGCCGTCTCGGGCGCCGCGCCGGTGCGCGCCACGATGGCGGCGATGCGCCGCTCCGGGTCGAACGGCAGCAGCACGCCGCCGAGATCGAAGAGTACGGCCCTGGGCGAAGGCCTAGTCACGGCCAAGTCCGCGCAGCGAGGTCACGCGCCGATCTTGACGCCCGGCGGCGGCGGGTCGTCGGCGGGGACGAAGAAGTCCGGCATCAGCGGCTGGGTGGGATCGACGCGGTATTGGTCGAAGTCGCGCACCCCCTCGGCGTAGAGGAAGCTGTCGTCGATGAGGAAATTGCCGCTGAAGTCGCGCGCCGGCTTCTCGAAGATGGCGTGCGCCGCGTCGGCCATGATCTCCACCGTGCGGCACTGGCGCATGCCGCTCTCGCCGCCGAGCGCGAACTGGATCGCGGCGGTGGCGATGCCGGTGCGCGGCCACAGGGCGTTGAAGGCGATGCCGTCGTCCTTGAACTCGGCCGCCATGCCCAGCACGCACATCGACATGCCGAACTTGGCCATGGTGTAGGCGACGTGGGTCCCGAACCAGCGCGGGCTCATGTCCAGCGGCGGCGAGAGCATCAGCACGTGCGGGTTGGAGGCGCGTTTCAGGTGCGGGATGCAGGCCTTGGAGGTCAGGAAGGTCCCGCGCGCATTGATCTGGTGCATCAGGTCGTAGCGCTTCATGTCGGTGGCTTCAGTGCCGGTGAGCTGGATCGCCGAGGCGTTGTTGACGCAGATGTCGACGCCGCCGAACGCCGCCGCCGTCTTCTCGACCGCCTCATAGACATTGGCCTCGTCGCGCACGTCGACGATCAGCGGCAACGCCTGGCCGCCGGCGGCCTCGATATCCTTGGCGGCGGTGTAGATGGTGCCGGGCAGGTGCTTGTGCGGTTCGGCGGTTTTGGCGGCGATGGCGATGTTGGCCCCGTCGCGGGCGGCGCGCAGGGCGATGGCGAGGCCGATGCCGCGACTGGCGCCGGTGATGAAGAGGGTCTTTCCCGCGAGGCTCATACGTCCGCTCCCGTGGTGGCGACGGAGAGGTCCCATAGCCGCTCGGCGGCCTCCGGATCGATGGCGTGGGGCATGACGCCCTGGCGCGGCGAGGCCGGATCGAACGGCGGCGCCTGGGCGCAGTTCTCCAGATAGAGGCCGCCGACGCCTTCCAGCTCGGGCCCCACCGCCGCCCAGACGCTGGTCGAGGCGCCCTGTTCGGTCGTCTTGAAGCCGGTGGCGACCTTGCCCGCTTCGTCGATCCAGCCGAACGCGATCATCTCCTCGCGCGGCAGGTGGCGCTGCAACGGGGTCATGATGCCGCCGGGCATGACCGAGTTGGCGGTGACGCCGCGATCCCGCATCCGCTTGTGGAAGCCGACGGCGAAGAGGGCGTTGGCGCTCTTCGACTGGCCGTAGGCGCGCCACTTGTCGTAGGGCCGGTCGCGGAAATGCGGGTCCTCGAACACCACCGGGCTGCGGAAGTGGCCGGTGGAGCTGAGCGCCACCACCCGCGCCGGACGGCCCTGCTCTTTCGCGCCGGCTTCCAGCGCGGACGTCAGCCCGGCGGCCAGGGCGTAGTGGCCGAAGTGGTTGGTCCCGATCTGCGTCTCGAGGTCATTGGCGGTGTAGCTTTGCGGGCAGGCCATGACGCCGGCGTTGTTGACCAGGATGTGCAGCGGCGTGGCGCCCCAGGCGTCGGCGAAGGCCCGCACCGAGGCCAGGTCGGAGAGATCGAGCGGTGCGACCTTGGCGCGTTCGGCGTCCACCGAGGCGTCGATGTCCGCCGCGGCTTTTTCGCCGGCCTCGCGGTTGCGGACCGCCAGGGTGACCGCGGCGCCGGCCTTGGCGAGGGCGCGGGCGGTCTCGACGCCGATGCCGGTGGCGCCGCCGGTGACGATGACCTGCTTGCCGCCGAGGTCGACGCCTTCGACCACCTTGAGCGCCGGGGTAAAGGCGCCGAACCGGGATGTGATGCGCTCGCTCATGCCGCGATCTCCTCTTTCCGGGCCGTCCGGTACCAGTCGACGCCGGACGCATCGCGCTCGCGCACCACCACGCCGCGGCGCAGCAGGCAGTTGAGGTGGGCGAGGCTCTCGCCGGTGGCCATGCTCAGCACCGCCTCGGTGATCTGGCGCTTGAACAGCGCGCCGAAGATGTCGACCGCGCGCTTGGGCTCGGCGAGCATCCGCTCCAGCCGCTCCAGCGCGCCCTCATGGAAGCCGATAAGCTGGTCGATGCGGGCGTGCAGGCCGTGGAACGGGTCGTTGTGCGCCGGCAGCACCAGCACGTCGTCGGGAACCAGGGTGCGGATACGCGCCAGGGAGGTCAGCCAGTCGTCGAGCGGATCGCCTTCCGGCTCGGTGGGGAAGACCGAGACGTTGGAGGTGATCTTGGGCAGCACCTGGTCGCCGGAGATGAACAGCTTCAGCTCGGGGCAGTAGAGGCAGGCGTGCTCGGGCGAGTGGCCGGAGCCGGTGACCACCCGCCAGTCGCGGCCGCCGATGCGCAGCGTCTCGCCGTCGACGATGCGCCGGTAACTGTCCGGCAGGGTGTGCAGGGCCTTGCCGAAGCCGCCGAAGCGGGTGGCGTAGTTCTCCAGCGCGTCCTGGTCCCAGCCGGCGGCGCGGTAGAATTCGAGCCCGTCCTCCGGCGCCTCGCGGCCGGTGTCGGCGGCCAGCAGGCGGCACATCAGATATTCGAGCCGCGTGATCCACAGCTTGCAGCGGAACTTGCGGGTGATCCAGCCGGCCATGCCGATGTGATCGGGGTGCATGTGGGTGACGATGACGCGGACGATCGGTTCGCCCCGCAGCGGGCCGGCGAAGGCGTTGCGCCAGGCCTCGGTGGTGGCCGGGCCCTGCATGCCGGTGTCCACCAGCGTCCAGCCGCCCTCGTCCTTCAGGCCCCAGACATTGATGAAGGCGAGCGAGCCGCCGAGCGGCATCCGCATCCAGACGACGCCGGGCGCGATCTCCACCCCGCCGCCGATCTTCGGCCCTTCGGCGAACGGATAGGTCAGGCGTGCTTCGGCCACCGCCGCATCTTCAAACCCGTCACGCAAGCTTCCACCTCCGGCGCCCAGCTCACTCTTTGGCCCGATGACGACGGCAAGCCAAGCCTGACGGAGGGGCGCCCGGAGCGTTCTGGGCCGCTGCCGACTTGACCGGCTCGGCGTCGAGAGGCTTAAACACCCCCAAACGAGGAATTCGTCCCAGGAGACACGCCCAAATGCGGCGATTCATTATCGGCCTGCTCGCCGCCTTGATGGCGGCCTCCATCCTCCCGGCCGCGGCGTTCGCCGCCGACGCGCCAGCCAAGACCGCGCCGGTGAAAGTCGATCCGGAAGCCAAGACCAAGGGCATGGCGGCCGCGCCGGGCATCATCACCAGCGCCGGCCTCGATTGCCAGTTGGCCGACGCCCGACTTATCGGCACCTCGAACGACCCGAAGACCAAGATCTCGCAGAACTACTACGAGCTCGCGTGCAAGGGCGCCGAGGGCTTCGTCGTCAGCGTGCCGGTGAAGGCCGGCACGGGCGATACGCTGGCCTACACCTGTCTCGAGGTGGCGCTGGCCAAGGGCGCCACCTGCGTGCTGCCCGAAAACGCCGACCCGAAGGCGGGCATCGCCGCCCTGGTCAGCCAGGACCAGCCGAACTGCCAGATGACCAACGCGCGCGGCCTCGGCCACAATGCGACGGTGACGGTGCTCGAGGTCGCCTGCCAGGGCGGCGCCGGCTACATCGTCGACGCGTCCTATCCGCTCAGCCTCTCGAAACCCGCCACCTTCAACCCGTGCGCCGGGATAACGGCCGGGATGTCGATCCAGTGCACCCTCACCGACGCGGCGACGACCAACGCCTATATCGCCGCCCTGGTGGCCAAGATGGGCAAGCCCTGCGACATGAAGGATCACCGCTACGTCGGCGCCGACTCCAAGGGCGTCGCCTACTTCGAAGTCGCCTGCCAGGACGGCAAGGGCTACATGATGGAGGTGGCGGCCAACGGGGGCGTCGCGCCGATCGATTGCGCGGTGGCCGACGGCATCGGCGGCGGCTGCACCCTGACCAACAGCCGCGCCGCCGAGACCGAACAGGCCGGCCTTTATTCCAAGCTGGCGCACAACGCCGGCTTCGCCTGCGAGGTCTCCAAATATGGCCTCATCCCGGCGAACGTGCCGGCGGGCCATGAGGTGGTGGAACTCGCCTGCTCGAACCGGCCCGATGGCGGTGTCGGCGTCTTCGCCGCCACGGCCGCCGAAAAGTCTGTCGTCTACAACTGCGCGGTTTCGGAGCTCGTCGGCTACCGCTGCAGCTTCACCAAGCCGGACGCCGCCTTCCCGCAGCTGACCAACGACCTGAAGGCGCTGGGCAAGACGACCTGCGTGGTTTCGGGCGAGCGCCTGGTCGGCACCACCCCGGACAAGCTGGGCTATATCGAGGTGACCTGCGCCGACGGCAATCCCGGCTATGTCATCTCCTATACGCTGGCGACGATGGCGCCGAAGGAAGCGCTCACCTGCTCGTTCGCCAAGGACATCGCCGGCGGTTGCCAGATGCCGCAGAACACCAAGAAGAGCTGAGCCGGGCCTTTTTCGGCTGAAGATCGGGGCTCAGGTCGATCCGACCTGAGCCCTTTCCTTTTCAGGGGATGACCGCCTCGATCAGGCGGGGGCCGGGTTCGGCCATGGCGCGGGCGAAGGCGGCGTCGAAGGCTTCCGCGGTCTCGCAGCGGACGCCCGGCACGCCCAGACCCTTCGCCAGGCTCACCCAGTCGATGGCCGGATCGCCGAGGCCGAGCAGTTTCGAGGCCGCCGGCCCCGGCGCGCCGGCGCCGGTGCGGCCGAGTTCGATGCCGAGGATGCGGTAGGCGTGGTTGGCGAAGATGACGACGGTGACGTCGAGGCCCTCGCGCGCCAGGGTCCATAGCCCCTGCTGGGTGTACATCGCCGCCCCGTCGCCGTTCAGCGAGACCACCTTGCGTCCCGGCGACGCCACCGCCGCGCCCACGGCGAGCGGAATTCCCTGTCCGATCGCCCCGCCGGTCAGGCTCAGCCAGTCGTGTGGCCGGCCGGTGCGGGTGGCGTTCAGGATCGGCTGGCCCGAGGTCACCGAGTCGTCGGAGACGATGGCGCCTTCGGGCAGAAGACGGGCGATCGAGGCGCCGACAGCGGCGGGCGTCAACGGGCCGGCCGGGCCTGAGTCCGGCAGCGCGAGCGGCTGGCGCTTCGGCTCTTTCGGCGCGCCGAGGGCGTCGGCGAGGGCGTGCAGCGCCGCCGTCCCGTCCTCGATGCGCGAGGCGAGGCTAAAGGTTTCGCAGCCCTCGGGGACCAGCACGCTGGGCTTGTCGGGATAGGCGAAGAAGGCCACCGGCTGGGTGGTCTCGACCATCACCATCAGGTCGACGCCGGCGAGGTCGGCGAGCGCCATTTCGCCGAAGTACATCATCCGGTCGGGCGAGAACCGGCCCTGCCCACGCGGCATGCGGGCGATGAAGCCATCGGACATGACCCGCACCCCGGCCGCGGCGATCCGCCCGGCCGCTTCCAGCGCGGCCGCGCCGCAGGCGTTGGTTCCGAGCAGCACTACGGGCTTCGCCGCCGCGCGGAGCTTGCGCGCCGCCGTCTCGATCGTATCGCCGGCGACGGCCGCCTTGGCCTGGCGAACCGCCTTCGGCCCGGTGGCGTTGGTGGGCGACCAGGCGCAGTCGGCCGGCAGGATCAGGCTGGCCGAGCCGCCCGGCGGGCCGTAGCTCGCGCCCACCGCCTCGGCCGCCAGCGCGCCCACTTCGTCCGCCCGCTCGGCCGACTTCACCCAGACCGAATTGGCCCCGGCGATGGCGGCGATGTCGGAGGCCAGCGGGGCGTCGTATTGGCGGTGGTAGGTGGCGTGGTCGCCGATGACGTTGACGATCGGGGTGAAGGCGCGGCGGGCGTTGTGCAGGTTGGCGAGGCCGTTGCCGTAGCCGGGGCCCAGGTGCAGCAGGGTGCAGGCGGGCTTGCCGGCCATGCGGCCGTAGCCGTCCGCCGCGCCGGTGACGACGCCCTCGAACAGGCAGAGCACCGGCCGCATCTTCGGCTGCCGGTCGAGCGCACTGACGAACTGCATCTCGCTGGTGCCGGGATTGGCGAAGCAGGCGGTGACGTCGTTGTCGATCAACGTCTCGATCAGTGCGTCGGCGCCGTTCATGCGCGTCCCCCAAGGTTTTCCAGAAATCGGATCGGCTCGCCCAGACCGGACGCCACGAGTTCGCCGTCGCGCATCACGATGCGGCCGCGGATGATCGTCGCCATCGGCCAGGCCTTGGCCTCCATGCCATCGAAGGGCGTCCAGCCAACGCGGGTGGCTTGGTCGGCGTTGCGGATGTTGCGGCGCGCCTTCAGGTCGACGATGGTGAGGTCGGCGTCCCATCCCACGGCGAGACGGCCTTTTCCGGCGATGTTGAACACCCGCTGCGGCCCGGCGCTGGTCAGATCGATGAAGCGCTCCAGCGTCAGCCGGCCCTCGGCGACGTGGGTCAGCATCACGGGGACCAGCGTCTGCACCCCCGGCATCCCCGACGGCGACGCCGGATAGGCCTTGGCCTTTTCCTCCAGGGTGTGCGGCGCGTGGTCCGAGCCGAGCGTGTCGACCACGCCTTCGGCCAGCCCGCGCCAAAGTCCCGCCTGGTGGCGGCTGTCGCGTATCGGCGGGTTCATCTGCGCCCGGCCGTGCAGTTGCTCGTAGGCGCCGGGGGCGGACAGCGTCAGGTGCTGCGGCGTCACCTCGCAGGTGACGAGGTCCTTGTGCCGGCCGAGCAGCTGCATCTCCTCGGCGGTGGTGACGTGCAGCACGTGGACGCGGCGGCCGGTTTCAGCCGCCAGGGCCAGCAATCGCTCGGTGCCCCGGATGGCGCAGGCGGCGGCGCGGGCGAAGGGGTGGCTGGTCCAGTCGCCGATCCGCACCCGCGAGCGGCCCTGGACGAGGCAGCACTCGTCCTCGGCATGCACCGCCACCCGCCGGCGACCGTGCTGAAGCACTTCGCGCAGATCGAGATCGTCGGCCACCAGCAGCGAGCCGGTGGACGAGCCCATGAACACCTTTACCCCGCTACAGCCCGGCAGCCGTTCCAGCTCGCCGAGCGAGCGGGCGTTCTGGCCGGTGGCGCCGACGAAGAAGGCGTGATCGCAGTGCGCGCGGCCGGCGGCGCGCGCGATCTTGTCGGCGAAGGCCTCGGCGTCGGTCGTGGCCGGCTCGGTGTTCGGCATCTCGAACACCGCGGTGATCCCGCCCAGAACCGCGGCGCGCGAGCCGGTCTCGATGTCTTCCTTCCACTCCAGGCCCGGCTCACGGAAGTGCACATGGGTGTCGATGACGCCCGGCAGCACCGTCAGCCCGGCCGCGTCGAAGACCTCGCCCGCCGAGGCCTGCCCGAGGTCGCCGATGGCGGCGATGCGTCCGCCGCGAATGCCGATGTCCGCCGGGCCGCGCCCGGCGTGGTTCACCACCTCGCCGCCGCGCACGATCAGGTCGAACGTCTCAGTCACGCGCGGCGATCTCCTCCAGCAGGGTTTCGGCCGCCGCCACCACGCTGTCGGCGGAGAGGTCGACCATATGGCGCACCTGGGCGCTGAGGGCCGGATCGATCCGGCGAATCTCCTCGAGGCTGCGGGCGCCGCGCACCACGCGCACATCGAGGCCCCACGGCCGCCAGATGCGATCGTCGGACGGTCCGAACAGCGCCAGCGTCGGGACGCCGGCCGCGGCGGCCAGCTGGCTGAACACATTGTCGCTGCCGAGGAACAGCCGCGCGCGCCTCAGCACGGCCGCGGCGGTGAGCAGGTCGATCTTGCCCACCAGATCGATGGTCGAATCCCGCGAGGCGCCGCCGCGGACCGGCTCGACCTCATGCATCTCGGACTTCTCGCCCAGGATCATCAGCCGGCCGCCGGCCAGCGGGCCGCCCGGCGACAGCAGCCGGCGGGCCACCTCGCCGAACCGCTCGGGCGGCCACGCCTTGCCGATCCAGTCGGTGGCGGGCGCGATCGCCAGGATCGGCGTGTCGCCCGCCGTCAGCGCCTCGGCCTTGGCCTCGGTCGCCGCGCTGGTGAAGATGAAGGGCGGCGGCGGTTCGTCCTCGAGGCGCATCAGCCGCGCGGCGTCGAGCAGCTTGTGTCCCGGCTCGTTGTCGCCGCGGCGCAGCGGCTTGCCGCGCGGCCGCAGCCGCCCCGCGATCACCCCGGCGGGCAGATCGACCACCAGCGCCCAGCGCCGGGCGCGAAAGGGTCCCAGCGGCCCGAACCAGCGCCGCCCCGATCGGGTGCGGTCGGTGACCACCAGTTGCTCGATCTTCGGCATGTCGGCGAACAGCGGCGCGACCCGGCGGTTGGCGATGATGGTGAACTTCGGGTTGGGCGCCTCGTCATGGAGCTTTTTTAAGAGGCCCGACGACAGCACCGCCTCCCGGAGATCGCCTGGGGCGATGAAGAGGACGGGGAACGTCTTGGCGGCCATCGACGCATCTATAGGAGCCCTTTGACTGGCGCTCCAGCGGCAGAGCCGCCACATAGGCCGCATGTCGGAGCTCAGTCACCGCGCAAACCTCGCCAGCCGCGCCCTGATCGCGGTCGCCGGGGCGGATTGGCGCGGGTTTCTACAGGGATTGCTGACCCAGGACGTCGAGACCCTGGCGCCCGGCGAGGCGCGGTTCGCGGCGCTGCTGACGCCGCAGGGGCGGCTGCTCTACGACCTCTTCCTCATCGGGCGCGAGGACGGCTGCTGGCTGGATTGCCAGGCCGGCGCCCGCGCGGCGCTGCTGCAGCGGCTGACGATCTACCGGCTGCGCGCCAAGGTGAGCCTGGAGTTGGACACGACGCCGGTCTTCGCCGCCTGGGACGCACCGCCGGCCGGAAACGGCTGGATCGCCGATCCCCGCCTGCCCGAGCTGGGCTGGCGCGGCTATGGCCTCGCCGAGGCGCCGAACGCCGGCGAGGCGGACTATGAGGCTCACCGTCTCGCCGTCGGCGCGCCGGGACCGGCGGATTGGGGCGAGGATGCGAGCTATCCGCTGGAGGCTGATTTCGACCTGCTGAACGGCGTCGATTTCCGCAAGGGCTGTTTCGTCGGCCAGGAAACCACCTCGCGGATGAAGCGCCGCGGCGTGATCAAGAGCCGGATGCTGCCGATCAGCTTCGAGGGCGCCGCGCCGCCGGCGGGCGCCGAGATTCTGGCCGGGACGCTGCGCGCCGGCCAGGTGTTGTCCGGCGGCGACGGCCGCGCGATGGCGCTGCTGCGGCTCGACCGCATCGAGGGGGCGGCGCTTGAGGTCGAGGGCCGGCCCTGCCGCGTTGAAACGCCGGACTGGATGACCGCCTAGCGCGGTTGCTCTGACCGCGATTCTTCGGCAGACCCATCACCCATGGGCCTGGCAACCTTCGAAACCGACGGACGCTGCGCCTGGGCCAATCCCAAGGAGCCGATCTACGTCGCCTATCACGACGCGGAATGGGGCGTGCCCGAGTACGATCCGCGGGCGCTGTGGGAGAAGCTGGTGCTGGACGGCTTCCAGGCCGGTCTCGCCTGGATCACCATCCTGAAGAAGCGCGAGGCTTTTCGCGCCGCCTTCGCGAACTTCGACCCCGAGATCGTCGCGCGCTTCGGCGAGGCGGATCGGGCGCGGCTGATGGCCGACGCCGGCATCGTGCGCTCCAACGCCAAGATCGATGCCGCCATCGCCGGCGCGCGCATCTATCTGGAGATGCGCGAGGCGGGTGAGGACTTCACCAAATTCCTCTGGGACTTTGTCGGCGGCCAGCCGATCCAGAACCGCTGGGGCGCGATCGGGGAGGTGCCGGCGCAGACGCCGGAGGCCGCCGAGATGGCCAAGGCGCTGAAGGCCAAGGGCTTCAAGTTCTGCGGGCCGGTGATCGTCTACGCCTTCATGCAGGCGGTCGGCATGGTCAACGACCACGTGACCACCTGCCCGCGCCACGCCGCGGTGGCGAAGCTGGCGAGGCCGGCCTGATGCCGGACATGCTGCTCGAGAAAGCCTGCCCGGGCCCGGTCTGCGGCGTCGACGAGGCTGGGCGCGGTCCGTGGGCGGGGCCGGTCTGCGCCGGGGCGGTGATCCTCAGGCCACGCGCCGTGCCCGAAGGTGTCGACGACTCGAAGAAGGTGCCGGCGGCGCGGCGCGCCTTGCTGGAGGTCGAGATCAAGGCGCGGGCGCTGGCCTGGGGGGTCGGCTTCGCCTCGGTGGAGGAGATCTGCGCGCTCAACATCCTGCAGGCGACGGGCCTGGCGATGCGCCGCGCGATCGCGGCGATGGCGACCGCGCCGGCCTTCGCCCTGGTGGACGGCAACTACGCCTTCGACCTGCCATGCCCGGTGAAGACGGTGGTGGGCGGCGACGGCGTCTCGGCCTCGATCGCCGCCGCCTCGATCCTGGCCAAGACCGCCCGCGACCGGCTGATGATCCAGATGGACGACGTCTATCCGGGCTATGGCTTCGCCGGCCACAAGGGCTATGGCGCGCCCGTCCACATCGAGGCGCTGCAGCGGCTGGGCCCCTGCGCGATCCATCGCGCGACCTGGGCGCCGGTGAAGCTGGCGCTGATCGGGGCTGAGATCACGCCGGAGCGTTGACCGGCGCAATCAAGCTTGACGCGGCCGCGCCGCCGGGGCGGATCGGCGGCCATGAGCGATGATCCCCCGGTTGACCCGCTGGTCCAGGTGTTCGAGACCCAGGCCGCCATCTGCGCATCGTTCGGCTCGCCCTTCTACGCGGGGCTTACCCGGCTGATCGCCGGCGACATCGAGCCGATCCGGGCCCTGTTCGCGCCCTGGGCGGGCGCCTCGTTCGAAGCGCTGATGGGTCCGGCGGTGTCGCTGCGGTTCCTGGGCGCGCTCCATGACCTGGCGCTGTCCGGCGAGGACGCGGCGCTGACGACGGCCTTCCCGCCCGCGACCGACGCCGAGGCGGCCTGGACGGCGACCAAGGCGGCCGTGCGCCGCGATCCGGCTCGCTTCGCCGCCTTCATGGACCACGAGCCGCAGACCAACGAGGTGCGCCGCTCGGCCTGTCTGCTGCCGGGGTTCCTGACCATCGCCGCCGAGACCGGGCTGCCGCTGGCCTGCCTCGAACTGGGCGCCAGCGCGGGGCTCAACCAGCTCTGGTCGCGCTTCCACTACGACTACGGCGCGGCCGGCGCCTGGGGCGATGCGGCCGCGCCGCTGACGCTGTCGGCGGACTGGAGCGGGCCCGCGCCACCGTGGGACGCGCCGCTTCGGGTCGTCCGCACCGCCGCCTGCGACCGCAGTCCGATCGACATCGCCGATCCCCTCCAGCGGCGGCGGCTGAAGGCCTATCTGTGGCCCGACCAGACCGAGCGGCTGCTGCGTTTCGACGCCGCCGCGGGCATGGCGCTGGCGGCGGGCGTCACGGTCGAGACCGCCGACGCGGCCGCGTGGACGACGGCGAAGGCCGCACCGGCGAAGGGTGTGGTCACGGTCGTCTACCATTCGATCTTCTGGCAGTACCTGAGCGCCGAGACGCAGGGCCAATTGCGGGCCGCGATCGAGGCGCATGGGGCGTCCGCCACGGCCGAGGCGTCGCTGGCCTGGCTGCGGATGGAGCCGGCGCCCGGCCAGATCACGCCCATCGAGCTGCGCCTGACCCTGTGGCCGGGCGGCGAGGAACGCCGGCTGGCGATCGTCCAGGCGCATGGCGCGTCGGTGGCGTGGGAAGCCGGACGCTGAGGCCGCGACGGCCCGCTATCCGCGTCCCAGCGCCTCGGCGACGGCGGCGGCGATCTGGGAAACGTTGTAGGGCTTGCGCACCACCGGGGCGTTGAAGCCCTCCGGCGCCGGGGCGGCGTCGCCGTAGCCGGTGGCGAAGATGAACGGCTTGCCGCGTTCTCTGAGAGCCTCCGCGACCGGCGAAACCGAGGTCCCGTTGAGGTTGGCGTCGAGCACCGCCACGTCGAACGGCGTCTCGAGCAGCTTCAGCGCCTCGTCGACGTCGGCGGCGACGCCGACCACGCGGGCGCCGGCCTCGGTCAGGCTGGCTTCCAGCTCCAGCGCCAGCAGCACGGCGTCCTCGACGATCAGGATGCGCAAATCCTTTACCGCGCCGGCCGTGAGCATGCCGGACGAGGCGCCGGCCTGGGCTTCCGGGTCGGGCGGGCGGCGCTTGATCTCCGGCGCGGCGGCCGCGACGGCCGCCAGCGCGGTCTGGTCGGCGACGATGGTCACGCGCACGCCGGCGGGATGGAAATCCAGCCGCGCCTCGCCGCCGAGCTCGCGGCCGGTGACCCGCTCCAGCAGCGTCGCGCCAAAGCCGCGCCGGAGCGGCTGGGCGACGGACGGGCCGCCGCGCTCGGTCCAGATCAGCTCGAAGCCGCCGCCCGCGGGCCGCCGCGTCCAGGCCACGTCGACCCGGCCGCCGTCGGCGGAAAGGGCGCCGAACTTCACCGCATTGGTGGCCAGCTCGTGCAGCGCCAGCGCCAGGGCGTTGGTGGCCCTCGGATTGAGCAGCACTTCCGGGCCGGACCAGCGCGCCTGGCCCGGCGCGAGGCCACCGAGCTCGGCGGCGCAGATGTTGCCGATCTCCGCCCCGCGCCAACGGGTGGCGGTGAGCAGGGTATGGGCCGAGGCCATGGCCTCAAGCCGGCCGGCGAAGGTCTTCAGGAAGGCGTCGAGCGAGGTGGTCTTGCGCGCCGACTGGGCGGCCAGCGACTGCACCGAGGCCAGCACGTTCTTCACCCGGTGGTCCAGCTCGGCCACCAGGGCGTTGCGCGCATCCTCCTCGGACCGGCGCCCAGAGATGTCCTGCACCACGCCGATGATGCGATAGGGACGGCCGGATTCGTCGCGCAAGGCGACGGCGGCGCCGTACATCCACAGCACCCGCCCGTCGTCGGGCCGCACCATCCGGTACTCGCCCTCGTAGCGGCCCTCCTCGCGCAGGCCGTCGGTCACGCGGCGGCGCAGGCCCTCGGCGTCATCCGGGTGAACGTATCGGTAGACGGCCGCGCCGCCGTCGGCCGGCATCGCGCCGGCGGCCAGGCCGGTGATCCTGGCCATCCTCTGGCTGATGATCAGCCGGTCGTCGTCGATCTCCCACTCGAACTCGCCCATCCGCGCGGCGTCGAGCGAGAGGCTGGCGCGCTCCTGCTCGAGCGCGAGCTGGTCGGTGGCGGTGCGCGTTTGTGGGGCGCCTTCGTCCATCCGCCCAACATAGGGCTCTCTGCGTTCCCAGGCGACAACCAAACCCGCCGATCGCGCTCTAGGATCGCGCGCCAGCAAGATTGTGGTTATAAGGCCGGACAATGTAGCTCGGCCGGAACGCCCGAGGATCGCGCGCGTTTCGGCGTTGTCCTCTTCCCGCCCGCCTCAAGCGAACGTCCGGAGACCCATCATGCCCGCAGACGCCCTCAATTCCGTCGACGACGAAATAGCCTCCACCGCCTCGAAGGTGAAGAAGGCGGCGAAGGCCGCCGTGGACGACGCCACCGAGACCGGTCAGGCGCGGCTCAACGAGGCCATCGACGCCGCCGAGCGCGGCATCCGCGAAGCGGCCAAGCGGATCGAGCGGGCGCTGCGCGACGGCGTCGGTACGCTGCGCGAACAGTCCGGCCCCTATCGGGAACAGGCCTCGCAGCAGTTCGACGAAGCGCAGAAGTATGTGCTGGACCGGGTCAAGGAACGGCCGCTCACCGCCACCCTCGCCGGTCTCGGCGTCGGCCTGTTGCTCGGCCTGCTCCTGGCGAGCCGCCCCAGCAAGTGATCTTCCGCCGGCTGCTCTTCCTCCTCGCCGCGGCGACCATGCTCGCGGTCAGCGCGGGCGTGGTCGTCATCGCGCTGGCCTATGCGCTCTTCGCCCTGGTCAGGCCCTATGTGGGTGCGGCCGGCGGCGCGGCGATCGTGGCCGGCGCGGCGGCGCTGTTGATCGGCCTGATCGGGCTGACCTTCGCCCTGATGGGCCGCCGGCCCCGGCGCAAGGCGAACCAGCCGGAAAGCGTCACCGAGCGGGTGGTCGATTTCGTCAAATCCAAGCCGATCACCGCCGTGGGCGGCGCGATCGCCGCCGGCATCCTGGCCATCCGCAACCCGGGCTACCTCGGCTCGGCGATCCGCGCCTTCATCGAGGGCCGCGAACCGCCGCGCGGGCGCAAGCGGTAGGGTCCGGGTTCCAAGCTCGACCGGCCCTGACCGAACCTCTCCCGCAAGCGGGAGAGGGATACTGAAAACGTGAGTTGCGTAGGGATGGCAAAGCTGCCGCTGCCCTTCGGTGGCCCTCGCCCCGCGAAGAGGTGAGGTCGCCACAAAGAGAAGCGGCGGCTCGGGTCTTGCCCAAGCCGCCGCAGTCGCATCATCGAGATAGGGGTGCGGAGACGGCAGGCTGACTATCGCCAGCCTCAAGTCGGGGGGGCGTCGCCGCCTCCGCAGACTTAGAAACGGGACAGGCGCCGAAGCGTTCCCGGCCGGATGCAAAATTCTTCGTCTAAACCACCGATCGGCCGCGGATCGCCCGCATGATGAAGCTGATCACCAGCAAAATCAGGAAGATGAAGAAAAGCAGCTTGGCCACCGAGGCGGCGAAACCAGCCAGGCCCATGAAGCCGGCCGCGCCGGCGATCAGGGCGAGGACGGCGAAGACGAGGGTCCAACCCAGCATGACGATCTGATCCTTCCATCGACGGACAACGACGTCCGGTGTCGGAGGAAAGAACGTGGAGCGGCAAGCTGCGTTCCAGCGCGGCTGGTTCGGCGCCGCGCCCTGACGGGGCCGTCAGGCCGGATTACGGGCGATCAGCTGGCGGGCGATGATGATGCGCTGCATCTCGTTGGTGCCCTCACCGATCATCAGCAGCGGCGCGTCGCGATAGAGCCGCTCGATCGGATATTCCTTCGAATAGCCGTTGGCGCCGTGGATGCGCATCGACTCGGTGGCGACCTCGAAAGCGGTCTCGGTGGCGAACCAT
>Ga0302311_10002466_pt1 | contig 21012 bp, 17 predicted proteins | sample III_Palsa_N1_3_FD_200449 | JGI IMG/M metagenome (GOLD analysis project Ga0302311, IMG submission 200449) | Peat permafrost microbial communities from Stordalen Mire near Abisko, Sweden - III_Palsa_N1_3 | ecosystem: Environmental > Terrestrial > Soil > Palsa > Peat permafrost | place: Sweden... | reverse complement strand
CAGAATCGACAGCACCATCGCGCCCGACACCACATTCAGCACCTTGGGGACGATCAGCAGCAGCGGTTGGCTCAGGATCGTCGCCAGTTCAGGGGTGAACAGGCCGTAGCGGCTGTCGAAATAGAGGCCGAAATAGATGTTCTCGACGATGTTGCGGGTCGTGTCGATGGCCACGACTCCCAGCAGCAGCCGGGTCGTGCCGAAGGTTCGCGGATTGCGCCTGTAATACCAGGCGACCGTACCCAGCACGGCCAGCCAGATGCCGACGATGACCCAAAATATCAATTCAGCTGCAATTGCCATCACTCTCGCCACTATTGAGAGTAGATCCTCGCAAATACAGCTTATATTTTTAGCTAAATTACTTCAATCGGCAGAATAGTGCCGAGAAGGGGTGATGCCGGCGGTATGAAAACCGCCGGCATTGTTTCCTCAGTCCGCCAGCTCGACAATGGCGTCGACCTCGACCGCGACGCCCAGCGGCAGCGAGGGCGAGCCGACGGCGGCGCGGGCATGGCGGCCGGCATCGCCAAACACCGCCACGAACAGGTCCGAGGCGCCGTTGACCACCTTGGGCTGGTCGGTGAAGTCGGCGGTCGAATTGACGAAGCCGCCCAGGCGGACGATGCGGGCCACCTTCTCGAGCCCGCCGGCCGCCTTGATCTGCGCGATGATGTTGATGGCGCACTGGCGCGCGGCCTTGTAGCCGTCCTCGATCGAGACGTTTTCGCCCAGGCGGCCCTTATGGATCAGCTGACCATTCTCGAAAGGAAGCTGGCCGGAGATGAACAGCAGATTGCCGCTGCGCATATAGGGCACGTAATTTGCCGCGGGGGCCGCGGCTTCGGGCACGGAGATGTTCAGCTCGGACAGCTTCTGCGCAATGATCGTCATTCTATTCCTCTGTATGTTTAATCTTCGCCATGGCCGAATGTCGGCCCCAACAGGCGTTGCCATTCCTGCAATTCTGCCAGCGCGTCGCCTTCATGGGCAAGGCGCTTGGCCAGCACGCATCGCCAATAGGCGGCTTCGGCATGCCTGTTCCAGGAGGGTTCTTCCAGCAGCAGCGGTTCGGTACTGCCGGGACGCGCGATGCTCTTGATATCGGCATTGCGGATCCAGGCGAAGAAGTCGCTCAAAATGTCCTGCCAATGCTCGCCGCCCTGATCGGTCATGAATTCGCGGGCCAGGATTTCCAGCGCGAAAGAGGGCAGCGGCACGCCGTCGGCCTGCGCCCAGGCCTTCAGCAGGATCAGCAGCCGCGTGGTGCGTCCGTTGGTGAGACTGTCCGACAAGCGCAGCGCGGTGATCTCGGCGGCGGGATGGCTGTCGACGAAGCCGGTCTCGGTCCAGAAGGCGAAGCCGCCGGGCCGTTCCTTGGCGATCAGCGCCATCACGGTGAAATCCTCGAGCGGAACGGCGAGACCATAGCGGGCCGGTTGCGGTATGATGCCGGGCATGCCCTGGCGGATGATGCGTTCGATACGCCCCAGGCCATCGGATACCAGGCGCTGGTCGCGCAACAGATAGACCAGGTCGACGGCGGCCAAGGGACGGATCGCGGTGCGCTTGCCGACGCTGCCGATCACCAGATGGTCGGCCCGCTCGTCGAAACCCGGCTGCAACGCGTCGCGCAGCACGCCGGCGACGTTCTGCGCGGCCTTGCGGGCCAGCAGCAACTCGTCCGGCGACAACAGGATGTAGTCGATGAACCGATCGAAACGGGGGTCGTGCATCGCCGGAGACTAACGCACCGGAAAACCTTGGTCGAGCAGATGTTTAATCGCTATTTACAACCAGCGCGATCTGTTTACGAGCGCCGGGGGGGAGGGGGCGGGGAGGGGAAAGGAGATATAGTCATGAACAAGCTCAACGACTGGTCCATCAAGACCAAATCGGCACTCATTCTCGGGCTGCTGGCGGGGCTGGTCCTGCTGCTCGGCCTGGTCAGCTTCTTTCTGCTGTCGGCGACCAACCACGCGACCGAGGACATCGCCACCAACTGGCTTCCCAGCATCCGCGTCGCCGGTGAGATCCGCACCTCGGTGGTGCGCATGCGCGCCGCGGAAGCGCGCGTCGCCATGAGCGATTCGCCGGAGAGTTACGATCTCGGTCTCAAGACCTACGCCACCTTCGAGAAGGGCACGCTCGATCTGATCGCCCGCTATAAGAAGGAGCTGATCGCCAATGACGAGGACCGCAAGGCCATCGAGGGCGTCGAGCGCGATCTGAACGCCTATCGCGAAGTGATCGACCAGACCACCATGGCCTTGGCCCAGAAGGGCGACAAGAACGGAGCCGAGAAGAGCTACCTCGCCGATCAGAAGATTTACCAGCCGGCTCTGGCCGCCGCCGACAAGGTGCTTGACGTCAATCAGAAGGGCGCCGATTCCAGCACCGCGGTGGCCAGCCACGACTATCATGTCGCGGTGACGGTAATCGTGGTTTGCGCCGGCGTGTCGCTGGCGTTGGCGCTGCTGTCCTATCTGGTGCTGGCGCGCACCGTGGTGGCGCCGATCGGCGCGATCACCGACACCATGCGGGTGCTGGCGCGGAACCGCCTCGACATCGCGATCCCGGAGACCAACCGCGCGGACGAGATCGGCCACATGGCGGCGGCGCTCGCCGTGTTCAAGGACAATATGGCCGAGGCCGAGACCTTGCGCGCCGCCCAGGCTGTCGAGACCGAGCAGCGTCTGGCTCGCTCGCGCCTGGTCGAGCAGCTGGTGGCCGAGTTCGACGCCTCGATTTCCGAGGTGATCCGCACCGTCACTCAATCGAGCGGCACGCTGGAGGTCACGGCGCGTTCTATGTCGGCCACCGCCGACGGGACCAACAGCCGCGTCACCATGGTCTCCGCCGCCGCCGAGGAAGCCTCGGCCAATGTGCAGACGGTGGCCGCCGCCGCCGAGCAGCTGTCGGGCTCGATCAACGAGATCGGCCGCCAGGTAGCTGAATCCGCCAGCTTCGCCGACCAGGCGACCCGCCAGGCCGACGCCACCGACAGCCAGCTCGCCGGCTTGAGCGAGGCCGCGGCGCGCATCGGCGACGTGGTGCAGCTGATCAACGATATCGCTAGCCAAACCAATCTGCTGGCGCTCAACGCCACGATCGAAGCGGCCCGTGCCGGTGACGCCGGGAAAGGTTTCGCGGTGGTGGCCGGCGAGGTTAAGACCCTGGCCAACCAGACGGCGCGGGCCACCGAGGAGATCAGCGCCAAGGTGGTCGAGATGCAGGCCGCCACCGCGCATTCGGTCGAGGCGGTCAAGGCGATCGGCAAGACCATTTCCCGCATCGCCGAGATCTCGACCGGTATCGCCGCCGCGGTGGACGAGCAGAACGCCGCCACCGGCGAAATCGCCCGCAATGTTCACCAGGCGGCGGAAGGAACGGCCGAAGTCTCCAGCAGTATCGTCGAAGTGGCGCGGGGCGCGGCCGAAGTCGGCGGGGCGTCGAGTGAGGTTCTGGGCGCGGCAGGCGCTTTGACTCGCAACGCGGAAACGCTGCGATCGCAGGTCGATGGCTTTTTACATAAAATTAAATCAACTTGAGTTTTCCATTTCGATAGCTGCCATGAACTTTGGTGGTATTGACTCGTTCTAATTATTGAGAGATTTCAACTCCCGCAAAACGCGAGGAGATATGGTCATGGTTCTCGGCAACTGGACGATCCGCAGCAAGTCGGTGGTTATTCTCGGGGGTCTGGCCGGACTGGTCCTGGTCCTGGGAATCCTGAGTTTCTTCCTGCTCTCCTCCACCAACCGCGAGACCGAGGATATCGGCCGCAACTGGCTGCCCAGCGTGCGCGTGGCCGCCTCGGTTCAGACTTATATCGTCCGAGTTCGCGCCGCCGAGGCGCGCGTCGCCATGGCCGACAGCCCGGAGGCGTTTGACATCGGTTTCAAGCTGTTCTCCGAGCTCGAGAAATCGACCCTCGACAATATCGCCCATTACCAGAAGGACCTGGTCGACAATGACGAGGACCGCGCCGCCATCCAGGTGATCGCCGATGAGGTGGCCCATTACTTCGCCGCGGCGCAGAACACCGTGGCGCTGGGCAAGTCGCTGGATCGTCTGAAGGCCGCGCAGAGCTATCTGGACAATCAGAAGGCCTATCTGCCGATGATGAAGGCCGCCGACACTCTGATCGCGGTCAATCAGAAGGGCGCCGACCACAGTCTCGACATCGCCCGCCACAATTACCAGATGGCGGTAATCGCCATCGTCGTGTTCTCGGTGGCCGCGCTGGTCGCCGCGCTGACCTCGTTCCTGGTGATGTCGCGCACCGTCGTGGCGCCCATCGGCTCGATCACCGCCACCATGCGCCGCCTGGCCGACAATGAGCTGTCGGTGACCATCGCCGAGGCCGGCCGCCGCGACGAGATCGGCGCCATGGCAGCCGCCTTGGCCGTGTTCAAGGACAATATGGCCGAGGCCGAGTCCTTACGCGCCCAGCAGGCTGTCGAGCAGGAGCGCCGCCTGGCCCGCAGCCATGCGGTGGAGCAACTGGTGGCCGGTTTCGACGCCAAGATCTCGGCCGTCATCACCACCGTGACCGGTTCGACCACGACGCTGGACGTTACCGCCCGCGAGATGTCGGGCACCGCGGAGGTCACCAACGGCCAGGTCACCGTGGTCGCCGCCGCCGCCGAGCAGGCCTCGACCAATGTGCAGACCGTCGCGTCCGCCGCCGAGGAACTGGCCGCCTCGATCAACGAGATCGGCCGCCAGGTCGCCGAATCCACCACTTTCGCCGACCAGGCCACCCGCCAGGCCGAGGCCACCGACAGCCAGATCGCCAGCCTCAACCAGGCCGCCTCCAAGATCGGCGACGTGGTGCAACTGATCGCCGACATCGCCAGCCAGACCAACCTGCTGGCGCTCAACGCCACCATCGAGGCGGCGCGCGCGGGTGAAGCCGGCAAGGGTTTCGCCGTGGTCGCGTCGGAGGTGAAGACTCTCGCCAACCAGACGGCGCGGGCCACCGACGAGATCAGCGCCAAGGTGCTCGAGATGCAGGCCGCCACCACCCAGTCGGTCGAGGCGGTCAAGGCGATCGGCAAGACCATTTCCCGCATCGCCGAGATCTCGACCGGCATCGCCGCCGCGGTCGACGAGCAGAACGCCGCCACCGGCGAGATCGCCCGCAATGTGCACCAGGCGGCGCAGGGCACCGCCGAGGTCACCAGCAGCATCGTCGAAGTCGCCCAGGGCGGCGCCAAGGTCAAGCAGGCCTCGGCTGACGTATTGGGCGCCTCGACCAGCCTGACCCATGACGCCGAAATGCTGCGTCAGGAAGTGGACAGCTTCCTCGGCAGCATCAAGGCGGCGTAACCATCGGGGGCGAGAGCGCTCCCGACCCTGATGGCGATCTTCAGCCCCGGTCGATGCCTTGCAAAGGGGGCGGAGAGACGCGGCATTGGGGTGGGGAATCCGCCGCGTCTCCCGGCAGGACCTCAGGCCTTGAAGAAGGCAAGCAGGTCCTGGTTGATGATTTCCGCATGGGTGGTGGCCATGCCGTGCGGATAGCCGGGATAGGTCTTCAGCGTGCCGTGCTTCAAAAGCTTGATCGACAGCAGGGCGGAATCGGCGATCGGGACGATCTGGTCGTCTTCGCCATGCAGCACCAATACCGGGATATCGAGCTTCTTGAGATCCTCGGTGAAGTCGGTCTCGGAGAAGGCCTTTATGCAGTCGTAATGAGCCTTGGCGCCGCCCATCATGCCCTGGCGCCACCAATTCCAGATCACGCCCTGGCTGACATTGGCGCCCGCGCGGTTGAAGCCATAGAACGGGCCGGCGGGCACGTCGTGGAAGAACTGGGCGCGGTTGGCGACCAGGGCGGCGCGGAAGCCGTCGAATATGTCGATCGGCAGGCCGCCGGGATTTTTGTCGGACTTCACCATGATCGGTGGCACGGCGCCGATGAGCACGGCCTTGGCGACGCGTCCCTTCTCGGCGCGGGCGGCGTAATGCGCGACTTCGCCGCCGCCGGTCGAATGGCCGACATGGATGGCGTCCTTGAGGTCGAGATGCCTGGCCAGTGCGATGGCGTCGGCGGCATAGGTGTCCATATCGTTGCCGGTCGCGGTCTGGGTCGAGCGGCCATGGCCGCGGCGGTCATGGGCGATGACGCGATAGCCCTGGCCGAGGAAGAACATCATCTGCGCGTCCCAATCATCGGCCGACAGTGGCCAGCCATGATGGAACACGACCGGCTGGCCGGTCCCCCAATCCTTATAGAAGATCTCCACGCCGTCGGGGGTGGTGACGAAGCCGCTATTTTTGGTTGCGCTCATGGGTCTGGATCCTGCGGGGTGGTTGAAGGAGCGTCCATCCTGCCTGAATCCGAGAGGAAAATATTGAAGCGTCAGGCTGTAATTTGAAGATTTGCGATATGTTACGCAGGTTTACTGGCTGCTTCAGTAGCGGCTTTGCGCAAAACCCACCGCCGCTATTTTGAGAGTTTGAACTCGCTGGCGAAAGCCAGCTAACCCCGGCTGACGACCGCGCGCCGCGTGGCGCTGTAGGTCGTCTCGCCGATCAGGCGGCCGAGCGCGGTGTGCAGGCCGCAATGGTTCAGCGCATGCGGGCCGGCCGGGGAGGTGACGACGATGCAGTCGGTGCCCGTGCCGGTCAGTCTTCTGCCGTCGATCAGTGAGATGCCCAGATCCATGATCGCCGCGGTGCGGGCCTGCGCCACGATCGAGAGCGCCTCGAACATGGCGGCCTGGGTCAGCGGCACGGCGGTGTGCAGAGCGATATTGACGGTGCCGGCGTGCCAGCGTTCGGTGGCCGGGCTGGCGGCCGACGGTTGAACGCTCTCGCCGTTGCTGAGGCCGGCGGTAACCAGGGCGGTCACTTCCATCGCCGCGTTGCTGGCCCGCTCGCAGGCATAAAGCGACACGTCGGCGGCGGTCATCAGCCCGATCTCGGCCTCGACCTTGTCGGCCTTGGCCCGGTCCTGAAAATAAGTCTCCGGCGCCACATCAGCCGGGAGGTCGGCGTCGCGGACCTGCAGCCAGGCGATGGTGGCCGCCATGCCCCAGCTGGGGCCGACGATGGGCCAGCCCGCCACCTGGTGGCGATAGCCGAGATCCATCTGCAGCCAGGGAGCCGAGAGGGTGACCCGCGGCGAGACCAGACCCATCTCAGGCGACCCAGCGCGACGGCACCAGGAAAGGCCGTCCGTCCACCTGGCCGCGCTCGACGGTGATCGAGAACACCGCGCGCAAGAGCGGGTCGTCGAGAATGGTATCTGGCTTTCCATCGGCGGCGATGCTGCCCTTATGCAGCACGGCGAGGCGGTCGCAGCTGCGCGCGGCGAGGCCGAGATCGTGCATGACCACCACCACCGCGTCACCGTGATCGGCGCGCTTTCTGAGTACTTCCATGACGCGCAGCTGATGAGCGGGATCGAGATTGGCGGTCGGTTCGTCGAGCAGCAGGAGGCCCGCTTCGACCGCCAGCGCGCGGGCCAGCAGCACCAGGGCGCGCTCCCCTCCCGACAGACGGGTCAGCGGGCGTTCGGCGAACGCGTTCATGCCGACGGCCTCCAGCGCGCGAGCGACGGCGTCGGGATTGCGGTCCCCGTGCGGCAGGCGGCCCAGCGCGACGGCGTCGGCGACGGTGATCGGCCAGGCGGTCTCCGACTGTTGCGGCAGATAGGCGAGGCGGCGGGCCCGGTCGCCGGCGGGCAGGGAAGAAAGCGGCGCGTCGTCGAGGCGGACCTCGCCGCGATCGGCTTTTTCGAAGCCGACGGCGAGCCGCAGCAAGGCGGTCTTGCCGGCGCCGTTGGGGCCGACCAGGCCGATCATCTCGCCCTTGGCGACCGACAGCGACACGCCGTCCAGCACCGGGTTTCCCTGGCGCGTGAAATGGACCCCGGTCCAGGCGAGCCGGCTCATTCGCGTTCCCTCATGCGCAGTACCTTGACCAGGAAGAAAGGGGCCCCCAACAAGGCGGTGGCGACGCCCAGCTTAAGCTCGGCCTGCAACGATAATAGTCTGACGACGATATCGGCGGCCAACAGCAAAACCGCCCCGCCCAGCGCACAGGCCGGCAGCAGGATCTTCGAGCGGTGCCCGACCAGCGGGCGGATCAGATGGGGGACGATCAGGCCGATGAAGCCGATCGCGCCGGTCACCGAGACGGCGGCGCCGACCGCGAGCGCGGTGCCGATCACCGCGCTCCAGCGCAGGCGCACCAGATTGACGCCCAGCGAATGGGCCACTTCCTCGCCCAGGGCCAGCGCGTCGAGGCCTTTTCCGGTGCTGGCCAGCACGCCCCAGCCGGCCAGGATCAGCGGAAGCGCGGTATAGACGTGGGTCCAGGAACGGTCGGCCACCGAGCCGAGCAGCCAGAACAGGATTTCGTAGCTGGCCATCGGGCTCGGCGCCAGATTGAGCGCAAGCGAGGTCAGCGCCACCGCGAAGCTGTTCAGCGCCACGCCGGCCAGCAGCAGGGTCAGCGTGCCGGTCTGGCGCCCGGCCAGCCCGACCAGCAGCAGCACGGCGGCCAGGCTGCCGGCGATGCCGCCGGCGACGATCACGGGAAAGCCGAAATAGAAGGCGATCACCGCGCCCAGCGCCGCGGTCGAGGAAATGCCCATGATGCCGGGATCGGCCAGCGGGTTGCGCAGCAGCCCCTGCAGCACAGCGCCGGCCAGACCCAGCGACGCGCCGGTCAGGATGGCCAGCGCGGTGCGTGGCAGACGGATGTCCACCACCACCTGACGGGCCAGCTCCGACAGCGCGTGATTGTCGGAAAACAGCGCCGAGGGCGAGATGTGGCTGGCGCCGATGCCGCTGGAGGCCAGCGCGAGGGCGATCAGCAGGGCCGCCAGGGCGGCGATGAATTTCATGGCAGGGCCTCGTCGATCAGGCGGGCGGCGTCGACCAGGGATCCGTCGGCGCAATCCCAGAGTTTCATCGGCATATCCAGGCGCCGGATGGTGCGTTCGGCCAAGGCGGGATGCTCGAGCAGCTGTTCGGCGAGCGAGACCTGGGTCTTGTCGCCCATCGTCTCGACCACGATCAGATCGGGCGCCGATGCGATGAGTTTTTCCAGGGGCAGGGTGCCGTTGGTGCCGATCCCGGCTTCGCTGGCGAGATTGACCGCGCCGAAATGATGCAGCAGATCGTCGGCCAGCGAGGGTTTGCCGGTGGTCCAGCCGCCGGCGGCGTAGAACACGGCGCGGGACGGTTTGTGGGCGGGCAGGGCGTTTATCTGCGTGTCGATGTCATTGACCAGCGCTTCGCCGCGCTCGGGCACGCCGAGGCGGGCGGCGAGGTCGCGGATGGTCTTGCGCATTCCGGCGAGATCGCGCGGATGCGGCAGCATATAGACCTGATAGCCGAGGCCCTTCAACATGTCGGACGAGGCCTTCTGGGTATATTGACCGAAGATCACGAGGTCCGGATGCGAGGCGGCGATCTCTTCGGCGTCGGCATGGTTGAGCGGAATCCCGCGCGCCTGCTCCGCCACCGTCGAAAGCGACGGATCGGTGGCGAATTTGCTGAGCGAGACGATCCGGTCGCGGTCGGCCAGCGCCATCACCAGCCGGTCCGCGCACAGATTGGCCGAAACGATGCGGTTTGGCTGTTCAGCCCGCGAGGCGGCCGCCGCCAGCAAAATCGCGAGAGCGGCGGCCGCGCGCTTCATCAGAAGCTCACCGCCAGGCGGCCCATCAGGGTGCGGCCGGGCAGGGGATAGACCGACACGCTTCCGTAGCTGGCATAGCCGAGATCGTAAGTCTTCGTGCCCAACAGATTCTGCCCCGAGATCGACCAGCCGACCAAATCGATCTTGCCATAGAGTTTGGCTTCGAGATCGGTAATCGAGGGCGCGGCGGCATACTGGCCGAGATAATCGTCGCCGAGATCGCGCGGACCGGTTTCCCGCACATCGCCCGACAGCGACAGATAGTCGGCCAGAACGTCCCAGGTCGCGCCGATATCCCCCGTGAGCAGCGATACTTCCGGCACCTCGTGACCCTTATAGGGACCATCGCGGAACTCGGCCTTGGTCAGGGTCAGGGTGCCGTGCAGGCGGACGCTGTCGGTGACCGACCAATGCAGCTCGGTCTCGGCGCCGTAGCGGCGGGTCGGGTCGAGATTGACGTTGGCGCCCAGGCCGCCATTGGCGCCCGGGTCATAATCGATCTCATTGCGCAGATTCATGCCGAACAGGCTGACCTGGCCGCCGAAGCGCTCCCAATGGAAGGAGAGTCCGGTGTCGACTTCCCACGAGGTCTGGGTCTTCAGCACGAAATTGGTGGGCGAGACGAGCACGTAGTTGCGATCGTCGAGATTGGGCAGGCGCATGGCGTGCGACAGGCCGGCGAAGGCCGAAAAATTCTGGTCGAGGCGCTGTTCGACACCGAGATTGGCGGCGTACTGATTGTCGGTCTCGTTGAGCGGCGTGCCCGGCGCGCCGCCATAATAGCCGGGCGCATTGGCATCGACCGATTCGCGCGCCTGGACGTCGGCGCGTTCCAGGCGGACGCCGGCCGACAGGGTGGTGGAGGGCGTCAGCGCGACACTGTCCTCGGCATAGGCAGCCTCGGTGCGCTGGTTCAGCTTGTGGGTGTCGTAGCCGGCGATGCCTTCCGCCTCGGAATAGACCGAGCGGTAGAAGCTTTGATAGAGGTCGAAGCCGGCGGTGATCTTCTGGTCGAACCCGAACAGCGGCCGATCGATCAAGAGGCGCGGAGTCAGCGACAGGGTGGTCAGGTCGATCTTGTAGAACTCGCCGAAGAATTGATATTCGGTCGGTTCCTCCTTCCGGCGCAGGCCGGCGTCGATGACGAGTTCGATGCCGTCGGCCAGGCGCTGAGTGCCGCCCAGCGTGAGGTTGAAGCTCTGCAGGCCGCCAAAATTGCCCGGGCTCGAATTGTCCTTCGGCGAGGCCTTCCAGGTCGAGAGCGGGATGGCGCCCGGCAGGCCGAGATATTGGTCGTCGCCGCGCACATTCAGATAGATCTCGCCGTCGCCCAGCGGATGGCGGATCTCGGCGTCGAAATTGCGCTCCCGCAGCGCATTGCCGTCGCGATAGCCGTTCGAGACCAGGTCGGTGCCGAAGAAGGACACGGTCGTGTCGCCGATGCGCTGATTGGTCGAGAGATCGACCTCGCGATATTGCTCGGATCCGATCGAGCCGCCCAATGTGGTGCCGGTCGGTGCGTTGTCGCCATTCTTGGTGACGATGTTGATGACGCCACCCACCGCGCCGTCGCCATAGAGCACGGCGCCGGCATTCCCGCGCACGATCTCGATGCGTTCGATCGAGGATTGCGGAATGGCGGCGAAATCGACATTGGACTGGTCGGGATCGTTGACGCGCCGGCCGTTGATCAGCACCAGCGTGTTGGAGGTGGCGGTGGCGCCGAAACCGCGCAGGCCGACCGAGGTCTGGGCGCCGTCGACGCCGCCGAACAGGCCGAACATCTGCACGCCGGCCTCGCGCGCCAGCAGCGAGGGCAGGTCGGCGGCGGGATCCCTTGCAATGTCGTCGGCGGTGATCACGCTGGTCGAGGTGCCGGCCAGCCCGTCATCGAGCCGGCTGGCGGTCACCAGCACCTGGGACGGCGCGGACTCGTCGGTCGTGTCGGCCAGGGCGGGAAAGCCCGCCAGCGCCGAAACCATGCCGGCAATCATCAAATCGGAAGTTTTAAAGGTCACTTTTCGGTCCTTTGCGAACGATGGCCACACCGCTGCACGGACTCCGAGTCCGCACAGCAGAAAACGCGTCACCGCTACGCGAACCGCACCAATCGGACCCTCCGTCCGCTGGTTGGGTGACTGTGCTGGCAGGTCTCCTGGCTCGCGGGTCGTCACCCATTGCGTCCGGCCTTCCCGGTTTCCCAGTGGCCTTGTCGGACGCGGGCTCGCCGCTTACAGTTGCGGGGGCAGCCGCGGATTCGATCCGTTCCGTTTGGAGCCGATCTCGCCGCGTTCCCTCTTGCCTCCCCGGCGCGAACCGGGGAACCAGCACGGGGCGGAGAATGTCTTAAGGCTGGGGACCGGTCAAGCCGGTAGGAAAATAAGAGGTGATCGTGCCGTCACATGTGGACCATGCCCCTTCGCTGCGCCAGACCCTGATCGCGGTGACGGCGGTGATTTTCTCGATGGTGTCCGTCACCGGCGGCGCGGCCCTGGCCAAGAGTCTGTTCGCGGCGATCGGCCCGGAAGGCACCACCGCGCTGCGCAACGGCTATGGCGCGCTGATGCTGCTGGCCTTCTGGCGGCCCTGGCGCGGCGGCATGCTGTCGATGAAGCAGTGGAAGGCGGTGGCGGTCTATGGCGGCTGCCTCGGCCTGATGAACCTGCTGTTCTACTCGTCGCTGCAATATCTGCCGCTGGGTCTCGCCGTCGCCATCGAATTCATCGGTCCCTTCACCTTGGCGCTGGTCACCTCGCGGCGTCTCACCGATTTCATCTGGCTGCTGCTGGCGGTGGCCGGGCTCGCCTTGCTGCTGCCCTGGGGCGACGGGCCGCTCGCCGCCGATCCCAAGGGCATCGCCTTCGCCCTGGGAGCCGGCGCCATGTGGGCGCTCTATATCGTGTTCGGCCAGAAGGCCAGCCGGCTGATGCCGGGGGGCTATGTCACCTCGATCGGCATCACCATCGGCTCGATGATCACCGTGCCGATCGGGCTGGTCCATGCCGGCGGGGCGATGTTCGCCTGGTCGAGCCTGGCGGTGGCGCTCGGGGTCGCGCTGTTCTCCTCGGCCATCCCCTATTCGCTGGACATGGTGGCTCTGCGCCGCCTGCCGGCGCGCAGCTTCGGCATCATGATGAGCCTCGAGCCGGCGGTGGCGGCGATGTCCGGCCTGCTCATCCTGGGCGAGGGGCTGACCTTGCGCCAGCAATTCGCCATCGCTTGCGTGATGGTCGCCTCGTTCGGCAGCACGTCTTCCGCGCGCAAGGTGTCTGTGCCGCAGGAAGGTGTATAATGCTTTTAATGTCCTAATATAGGGACAGTAAAAGTGAAAGTTCAGATCATGTAACACGCTCGAATTTGATCGGAATCAAATTTAGAATTGGTCCGCGAATATATACCCAATACATGCGGCGTGAGCTTTTTCGCGTCTCGCGGTAATTGGGCATATCCTCTGGCGTGCGCGCAATAAGCGTAATGTGGCTCACTTTTTTTCTGCTGCGCTAGGCGATGAGGGTTTGCTCGAATCCGAAGGAAGGGGATTCGATGCACAAGATTCTATTCTCACTGATGGCTGTCCAGTTTTGCGCCGCCGGCTATGCCGCGGCGCAGGAGACGCCCGGGCAGGCGGACAGTCCGCAGCTGCCGGCCCAGACCTTGACCGCGAATAGCGGTCCGTCGCCCTATACGCTGAAACTCCAATATACCGGCGAGACGTGGGACAACGCCGCCGGCGGCCTGCGGACGGGGCTGGTCTATATCCACAATGTGGACGGGCAGATCTACGTCAATACCGACAAGGCTTTCGGCTGGACCGGGGGCAGCTTCCTGATCGAGGCGTTCTACAACAATTCCCGGTCGCTCGACACGCAATATGTGACCTCGGCGCAGGATCCCAGCGCCATCGACACCTCGGGCGTCTCGATGGTCCGTCTCTATCAGGCCTACTACAAGCAGGACTGGGGCGATACCAGCCTGTTGGCCGGCATCTACGATCTGGAAACCGAGTTCGGGTCGACCAGGCCGATGGAGCTGTTCTTCAACGGCGCCTATGCCTGGACCTTCACCCTGGATCAATCCGGCCTGACCGGCCCCTCGACCTATCCCAACACGGCGCCCGCGGTGCGCTTCCGCCAATATTTCGGCGACGATTGGAGCGTGCAGGCGGCGGTGCTGGACGGTGTCTCGGACAGCGTCAAGAAGCCCGGGGACAATACGGTCATCTTCAACAAGCGGTATGGTCTGATGGCGATCGGCGAGGTCGATTACCAACCCTTGCCGCGCACCAAGATCATGGCCGGATACTGGAACTATACCGGGCAGTTTCAGGCGCTCGACGAGTATAATCCCGACGGTTCTGCACGCTCGGTTTCCGGCAGCAGTGGCGGCTATGTCGGCGCCGCGACCCGGCTCTATACCGAGCAGGGCCGCCGCGGACTCGACGGCTTCGTGAATTTCGGTTTCGCCGACGGCAAGGTCAATCAAGTCACCCGCCAGATCAATGCCGGCCTCAACTATACCGGCCTGTTCGCGGACCGACCGACCGACCAGCTCGGCCTCGCCGCCGGACTGGCCCTGGACGGCGCGCCCTACCGCCATTCGCTGCTGGATCAAGGCGACGGCGTCTATCACAGCGAACTCAATCTCGAACTAACCTATCGGGCCAGGCTGACGAGCTGGCTCACCGTTCAGCCGGACTTTCAGTATTTCGTCCATCCCAACATGGATCCGACTCTCAAGAATGACGTCCTCTTCGGGCTGCATTTCGAGATCGGCCACCTGTTCGATTTGTGAGGAGAGGGCAATGAAAATGGGACTCAAGGCGCGCTTCATTCTAAGCGTATTCACATTCCTGGCGCCGATGGCGGTGCTGTTCTATTTCAACCTCGACCAAGTCTCGGCCAACATTCGTTTCGTCTCGCAGGAGATGCGGGGCAACACCTATCAGCAAGCGCTGATCGGGTTGATGGGGTCGGTCGCCGAACATGCCTTGCTGGCGGGGCGGGGCGATGCCGACGCCGGACAGGTGGCGGCGCAGATCGATAGCCGCTTCGAGGAGCTGGCCAGGATCGAGGCTGCCGAGGAGAAGGACCTCAAATTGACCGAGGCCGATCTCAAGGCCGAGGATCTGGTCGGGCTGCGCGCCGTATCCTTGCGGGACAGGTGGCGGGAGAACAAAGGCGCGGACGCCGCCAAGGCGCAGTCGCTGATTGCCGACCTGCGGTCGGCGGTATCCCATGTGGCCGACACCTCGAACCTGTCGCTCGACCCTGAAATGGACAGCTTCTATCTGACCGACATCATCTCGAACTCGATCCCGGAGCAGCTGTCGACCCAGGTCGCGGCGATGTCCTATGTTGCCCCGCTGCTCGATCAGCGCGAACTGACGCCGGACCAGAAGACCGAGATCACCGTCTATTCGCGCACCATCAAGAACGCGCAATATGGCCGTATCCTCGGCGATCTCGACAGCGCCCAGAAGGAGAACGCCCTTAGCGCGCTCGGGGTCAGTCCGACCCTGAAGGACGCCGCCGAGAAAATCGGCCCGCGCTACAAGAAGGACACGAAGGCGCTGATGGGGGTCCTGACCGCCATGAATGCCGGCAAGGCAGTGGCGCAGGAGGATTTTCTGCGCATCAATCGCGAAGCGCTGCGCACAGCGTTGGCGCTGAACGACGATACATCGCGCGAACTCGATCTGCTGTTTCGTCATCGGCTCGATAAGTTCACGCATTATCGGGCCAAGCTGTCAGCGATAACCCTGGCGGCGCTTCTGGCGGCCTGCGTGGTCTTCGTGCTGGTGCTGCGCAGCATCGTCGGCCCGTTGAAGCGCCTGCAGCAGGCCATGACCGCTTTGGCCGGCAACGATCTCTCGGTCGAGGTTCCCTGCCGGGACAAGCGCGACGAGATCGGCGAGATGGCGGGTTCGGTCGAAATATTTCGTCGGAACGGCCTCGAACGTCTGCGCCTCGAGGAACAGGCCCGTCAGCGAGATGAGCTGGCGGAGCGGGAGAAGCGCGATGCATTGCGCCGCCTGGTCGGAGAATTCGAGGGCACGGTGCAGGGCGCCATCGAGGAGATCGTTTCAACCTCGGGGCGTTTGGACGACGCAAGTCTCGGCCTCCAGCGGGTGATGCGCTCCGTCGCCGACCAGTCGGCCGGCGTGGTGGACGCTTCCGAGGAGACCTCCCGCCATGTCGACGGCGTGTCGCGATCGGTGGGTGAGATCAGCGACTCGGTGCGCGAGATCGCCGGCAAGACCGGACAATCTTCAGCCGTTGTCCGCGCCACCGTCGACCGTATGCGCGATGCCGACCGCATTGCCGGGGATCTCTCCTCGGCGGTGGGCGAGATCAATTCGGTGCTTAAGCTGATCGGCGACGTCGCCGGCCAGACCAATCTTCTGGCGCTGAACGCCACCATCGAGGCGGCCCGTGCCGGCGAAGCCGGAAAGGGGTTCGCCGTCGTGGCATCGGAAGTCAAGAATCTAGCCGGACAGACCAGCCGGGCTACCGAGGAGATCGCCGCCAATATCCAGAACGTCGAAAAGGCCGCCGAGGACGTCGTGACCATTCTCGCCCTGATTCAGCGGTCGATCGAGGAGATCAGCGGCTTCTCGGACGACATCGTGCATGCCACCGGGCAGCAATCGGCGACGGTTGAGCGCATCTCCGCCGCGATGACCAATGCCGCCGGTCGCGTGGGAGAAATCAACAGCAAGATCGTCACTGTCACCCAAGGTGTCTCGGAGGCCGACGACACGTCGCTCACGGTGTTGACCGCCGTGCAGACTTTGGCGGGCCAGTCGACGGTTCTGAAACAGCAGGTCAGACGCTTTCTCGACGGCCTTCAGGCCTGACGCGTACAAACGAAATCGAGGGAATCATGAAAAAGACCATTGCCCTGATCGTTCTCGCGACGATGCTGCTTTCCACCGCGGCGCAAGCCCGCGGAGGGCGCACTGCTCCCGACGACTGCCCGGCCAACAGCAAGAAGCCGGAATGCGTCGACACCGACAGCGACGATCCGCCGCCGCCAAAATCGCCGCCGGCACCGCAACCGCCGCCGCCGCCCAAGAAGCCCGGCTAAGTTGATCCGCCTCGCGGCGAGCCGACTACCTCCTTGATTTTTCAGGGTACAATCCCTAGGTGGGAGAGGCTCTAGGTTGGCCAAGGGGGTTCACATGGCAATTCGCACTTTACCGTGTTTAGTCGCGCTCGCCGGACTTGGTGTCGCACTCGCCGCCGCGGCGCAGGATCAGCCGGATCCGAGCCAGGTGGTCGATACGTTCGAGAAATTGGGCGGAGTCCATAAGGGCCTGCGGCGCAATCACGCCCGGGGTTCCTGCGCGGTCGGCAGCTTTGTCGGCACCGCCGAGGCCAAGAAGCTCAGTTCCTCGACTCTGTTCTCGATCAAGGACGTGCCGGTGATCGCCCGCTTCTCGGTGGCCGGTCCCAATCCCGATCAGCCGGACGGGGCCAAGGGGCCGCGCGGTCTCGCCCTGCAGTTCAAGCTGCCCAAGGACGACCTGCAGCAGACCGCGATGATCAATGTGCCGATCTTTCCGGTTTCGACCCCGCAGGGTTTCTATGAATCGCTGCTGATCAACCTGCCCGATCCGGCCACCGGCAAGCCGGATCCCGAGAAGGGCAAGCAGTTCGTCGCCAACCATCCGGAGGCCAAGCCCTTTCTCGACTATATGGGCTCGCACAATGCGCCGCCGGCCTATACCGAGACGATTTATCGCAGCCTGTCGGCCTACAAGTTCACCAATGGCAAGACGGAAACCTGGGTGCGCTGGCGCTTCGAGCCGGCCGATGGCGAGAAATTCCTGACCGACGACGAAGCGAAGTCGGCGCCGCATGATTTCCTCGATCAGCGCCTGACCGAACGCACCCACAAGGGCCCGGTCAAGTTCACGATGGTCGGGATCATCGGCCAGCCCGACAAGGGCGATTCGATCAAGGATCCATCCTCGCCCTGGCCGAAGGACCGCAAGGAGGTCAAGCTCGGCACCCTGACCCTGACCAAGGGTGGCAAGGACGCGGTCGGCAGTTGCGAGGACATCAATTTCGATCCGAACGTCGCCAGCGCCGGCATCGAACCGTCGTCCGACGATCAGATCCTGCAATACCGGTCCTCGGCCTACGCGGAATCCTACAGCCGCCGCGAAAACGAGAAACAGTAAGCACGGCGCCCATCCTGGGCGCGTCGGCGGAACGATTTTCGCTCTTGGGCGAAAATCGTTTCGACGAGGCGCAACCCAGAGCGCGAGATGGGGATCTCGCTTCGCCTGCGGGCGAACCTTCCAGACTCAGCCCATGCCTGCGCAGGCATGACGGATAAAAACCTAAGCCGACCGCATGCGGTCGAAGAAGCGGTTGACGTTGTGGCGCAGATTTTCGGCCTGGCGGCCGAGATCGTCGGCGGCGGCCAGCACCTGGTTGGCCGCTTCGCCAGTCTGGTCGGCGGCCTCGTTGACGGTGGCGACGTTGGAGGAAACCTCCGCCGTGCCGCGCGCCACTTCCTGGATATTTATCGCGATGTCCTGGGTCGCGGCGCCCTGTTCCTCGACAGCGGCGGCGATCACCGTGGCGATCTCGTTCATTTGCCGGATCGTGCCGCCGATCCCCTTGATGGCGGTGACGGCGGTGCCGGTCTCGTTTTGAATGGCGGCGACCTGGGCGGAGATCTCCTCGGTGGCGCGCGCGGTCTGGCTTGCCAGGGTCTTCACCTCGCCGGCCACCACCGCGAAGCCCTTGCCGGCGTCGCCGGCGCGGGCGGCCTCGATGGTGGCGTTCAGCGCGAGCAGATTGGTCTGGCTGGCGATATCCTGGATCAGATTGATCACCTCGCCGATCTTCTGCGCGGTCTGCGCCAGCCCCTCGATGGTGTGGTTGGTGCGGTCGGCCTCTCTCACGGCCTCGGTGGAAATTCCCGCCGACTGGGCGACCTGGCGCGAGATCTCGGTGATCGAGCTGTGTAATTCCTCGGTGGCGGCGGCCACGGTCTGGACGTTTTGCGACGTCTCACCGGCGGTGGCGGTGGCGGCCGAGGCCTGGCGGGTGGTCTCCTCGGCGGTGGCCGACATGCTCTGGGCCGTGGCGTGCAGCTCGGTCGAGGCGCCGGCCAGGGTCTTCAGCGCCTCGCTGACTTGGTCGTCGAACTCCCCGATATAGGATTCGATACGGGCATGGCGCTCCTCCTTCAGACGTTGCGCTTCCTGCTGCTCCCTCTCGAGACGACGCGCGGTATGGGCGTTCTCGCGGAATATTTCGAGCGAGCGGGCCAGGGCTCCGATCTCGTCGGCGCGGCCCAACCCTTCGACCGTGATGTCAAGATTGCCGCCGGCCAGCTTTTCCATCTCGTCGGTCATCCGCGCCAGCGGCTTGCTGATCTGGTGCAGGGCGATCCAACCCAAGATGGAGAAGGCGAAGATCAGTCCGGCGATTGCGCCGACGATCAGCCAGGCGCGGGTGCGGTCGGCCATCGCGACGCCGTCGTCGCGGGCGCCGTGCATCGAGTCGACATTCAGTTTGATCAGCTTGGCGACGGCTTCGGCCGCCTGACGGCGAAAGTCGGCGGCGACAGTGCGCGAATAGGTGAACGCCTCGTCGCTCTTGCCGGCGAGCGTCAGTTCGAAGACATGGGCGCTGGCCTGCCGGCGATTATTGACGGCGGTGCGCAGGGTGTCGATCAGCGCGCGCTGATCGGGCGCTTCCGTCACCACCTCGACGCGCGAGATGGCGTCCAGCGTCGCCAGGCAGGCCTTGTCATAGAGGGCGATATTGTCGCGGGCCGACTTCTCGTCATGGGCCGCCAGCATCACGTTCTTCTCGCTGACCGCGGCGCTGTTGAAATAGCTCTCGGCCTCCAGGGAATATTGGACGCGGGCGGCATTCTTGTCGACCAGGTTGGCCGCCGTGTCCGAGAGGTGTGTGACCGCGAAGGAAGCGGAGAGCACGATGCCGATGGCGACGGTTGCGACGATGGTGGCCGGTATGGCGATTTTCGAGATGATGGCGATGTTCTGAAATTTGACCATCTATCCCTCCTTTTTATTTGGGGCGGCGATAAGTGTGCGAAGTCGTCGCTTAATTCTACGCCATTGCTCTGCAAAATAGGCGCTTCAACTTAATCCTAAGTTGAATTGGGTCTATACGCATTGACCTGGATCAATGGCCCAGAATTGACACGCCAAAATCCGCAACCCCTTGGTGCGTCGAGGGTTTCGCCCCATACAGCAATCGCCGATGGAGGCAATCATGGGTCGTGGAATTCTTCTTTGGATGTTGGGTGTTCCTCTTCCGATCATCCTGCTGCTCGCCCTGATCGGGCGCTGAGGGGAGGGCGAGATGAGCATAACCCCCACCCATCTGCCGGACGCGCCGGTTCCGCCGGCGGCAGCCGGCGCGCCGGTCTCCGCGGTCTCCTGGCCGGCGATCTTCGCCGGCGCCGTTGTCGCCGCGGCGTTGACCCTGATCCTGGTCGGGATCGGCGCCGGCCTCGGCTTCGCCTCGCTGTCGCCCTGGAACGGCGGGCCGTCCGCGGCCGCCTTCACCATCGTCGCCGGCATCTGGCTGATCGTCACCCAATGGCTGTCGGCCGGGATTGGCGGTTACGTCACCGGCCGGTTGCGCACGCGCTGGATCGGCGTTCACACCCACGAAGTGTTCTTCCGCGATACCGCCCATGGCCTGGTCGCCTGGTCCCTGGCCGCGGTGGTCGGGGCGGGGCTGCTGGTCGCCGCCGGCGCCTCGGCCCTGGGCGCGGGCGCCCATGTGCTCGGCGGCGCGGCGAGGAACGGATCCGAGATGGCGCAGTCCTACGATGCCGATCTATTGCTGCGCCGCAATTCCCCCGAGACTCCCGGCGCGATGGGCGGCCAGCAGGACCAGCATGGCGAAGTCCTGCATATCCTGACGAAGGATGCGGCGGCGGGCCAGATGCCGGCCGAGGACCACAACTATCTGGCGCATCTGGTGGCGGCCCGCACCGGGCTCTCGCAGGACGAGGCGCAGAAGCGCGTCGACCAGGTTTCGGCCCAGGTCAAGGACGCCGCCGACAAGGCGCGCAAATCCGCGGCGGCCTTCTCGCTGTTCGGCGCTTTCTCGATGCTGATCGGCGCCTTCATCGCCGCCGCCGCGGCTGCGTTGGGCGGTCAGCAGCGCGACGAGCATCTGTAACGTCATCCCCACGCAGGCTGGGACCCAGGGGAGCAAAACCGGCGTTTGTTCGGTGACTCCTGGGCCCCCGCCTTCGCGCATAGGCGCTAACTTAAGGTGGGGCTGGTATGAATGAAGGCCTGGCCGTATCGCTGGCGTGGTGGCTCTCGCAGATGCCGGGCGAGGG
>Ga0302311_10002464_pt1 | contig 21024 bp, 22 predicted proteins | sample III_Palsa_N1_3_FD_200449 | JGI IMG/M metagenome (GOLD analysis project Ga0302311, IMG submission 200449) | Peat permafrost microbial communities from Stordalen Mire near Abisko, Sweden - III_Palsa_N1_3 | ecosystem: Environmental > Terrestrial > Soil > Palsa > Peat permafrost | place: Sweden... | reverse complement strand
TATCGGCGATGCTCAGCTGATCGTATCTCTTATGCGACATCTGACACTCCCGCGATTCAACCTACTGAATCACGAGAGCGCCTTTATGCAAAGGTCCCGCAAGGGGAGAAGGGACCTAATACCGATAATGGTCCGGCTTGAACGGGCCGGCTTGCGGCACGCTGATGTAGTCGGCCTGGTCCTTGGAGAGCACGGTCAGCTGCGCGCCCAGCTTGGCGAGGTGCAGCATGGCCACCTTCTCGTCGAGGTGTTTGGGCAGGGTGTAGACCTTGGTCTCGTACTTCGGCCCGTTGGTCCACAGCTCGATCTGGGCCAGGGTCTGGTTGGTGAAGCTGGCGCTCATCACGAAGCTCGGGTGGCCGGTGGCGTTGCCGAGGTTCACCAGGCGGCCTTCCGACAGCACGATGATCTTCTTGCCGTCCGGGAATTCCACGTGGTGGACCTGCGGCTTGATCTCGTCCCACTTGAAATTGCGCAGGCCGGCGATTTGAATCTCGCTGTCGAAGTGGCCGATGTTGCAGACGATGGCGTTGTTCTTCATCGCCCGCATGTGGTCGACGGTGATCACGTCCTTGTTGCCGGTGGCGGTGACGAAGATGTCGACGGCGCCGACGGCGTCGTCCAGGGTGCGCACCTCATAGCCTTCCATCGCCGCCTGCAGGGCGCAGATCGGGTCGACTTCGGTGACGATCACCCGCGCGCCGCCCTGGCGCAGCGAAGCCGCCGAACCCTTGCCGACGTCGCCGTAGCCGCAGACCAGGGCCACCTTGCCGGCCAGCATCACGTCGGTGCCGCGGCGGATGGCGTCCACCAGGCTCTCGCGGCAGCCATAGAGGTTGTCGAACTTCGACTTGGTGACGCTGTCGTTGACGTTGATCGCCGGGAACGGCAGCTCGCCGCGCTCGGACATCTGGTAGAGGCGGTGCACGCCGGTGGTGGTCTCCTCGGAGACGCCCTTGATGGCGTCGCGGATGGCCGAATAGAAGCCCGGCTTTTCCTTGAGGTAGCGCTTCATCGTCGCGTAGAGCGCCTCTTCCTCCTCGTTGGTCGGGTGGTCGAGGAGGGTGGGATCCTTCTCGGCCTTGGGTCCCAGCACGCAGAGCAGGGTGGCGTCGCCGCCGTCGTCGAGGATCAGGTTCGGATAGCCGCCGTCCGACCATTCGAAGATCTTGTGGGCGTAGTCCCAGTACTCCGGCAGCGTCTCGCCCTTGATGGCGAACACCGGCGTGCCCTTCGCGGCGATGGCCGCGGCGGCGTGGTCCTGGGTGGAGAAGATGTTGCACGAGGCCCAGCGCACATCGGCGCCCAGCGCCTGCAGGGTCTCGATCAGCACCGCCGTCTGGATGGTCATGTGCAGGGAGCCGGCGATCTTGGCCCCCTTCAGCGGCTTGTCCTTGCCGAACTCGGTGCGCAGCGCCATCAGGCCCGGCATCTCGGTTTCGGCGATCTCGATTTCCTTGCGGCCCCAATCGGCCAGGGCGGCGTCCTTGATGATGTAGTCGGACACGGGGCTCAGCTCTCCTTCTTCGGCGGCCCGCTCTATAGCCGCCGACGCCCGCCGCTGCAATCGCATATAAGGGAAACTTTATATGGCTGGCGCGACCGAGCGCCTCAGCTCCAGAACGGCCTGGCGTCCGCGAACGCTTTCAGCGCCGCCTCGGCGCGGTCGGTGAGCGGGCCGATGCGGGCTTTCTGCGCGCCGGTGATACGGCCGGCGACGAAGGCGGAGTCGGTCTCGGCGCGGCCGGGCACGGCCGCCGCCTCGTGCGCCAGCCGCTCGCCGACCACGATGTCGTTGAGGTCGCCCAGCGCGTCCTGCACCGTCTTCAGCGCCTCGACGAAGGCCTTGGCGCGCCTCGGCCGCTCGAACACCCCGACGAAGGCGTCGGCCGCGTAGCGCAGCTTCTTGGCCTCGATGCGCAGCTTGTGACGGGCATGTGGATCGAGGTCGCGCAGCTTGCGGCCGCGTTTCACGATCCGGTCGCGGCGTTTGGCGAGCTCGCGGGCGGCGAAGCGCGGGATCGGCCGCCCGCGCGGCTTGGCGGAGTTCTCGGCGACGGTCCAGGGGCCGGTCTCGATCCAGATCAGCAAATCCACCAGCAGCCGCCGGAACCGCTCGCTCTCCACCGCCGCCGCGGCGCGGGCGTAGGCTATGCGGCGCGCGCCGCGCAGGCGCACCCCCAGACCCTTCAGCCCCTCGGCGTCCTCCTTGGTGGCCACGGCGGCGCGATAGTCGCCGTGCAGCAGCACATCGAGGTTGCGCGCGGCGTCGAGCTCGCCGGTGAGCCACTTCAGCTCCGCCTTGATCGCCGCCAGCCGAGCGTCGGCCACCACCTTGCGGAAGCTGGTCATGGCGCTGCGCAGCCGCCGCAGCCCGACCCGCAGCTGGTGGATCACCTCGGGGCTCGCCCGGTGGCGTAGCCGCTCGGCGTTGGCGGCGATCTGCTTCAAACAGGCCATGGCGACGCGCCGGAACGCCTGGCCGGCGTCCATGTCGGGCTCAAGCGGCGGCGGCTGGAACTTGTGGGCGAACGAGCGCGGCGGCCGGGCCAGGGCGTCGCCGCGGGCAGCCTTGGTGGTGAACGAGAGGGTGAAGTCGCCGCCGCCGGCGAGGCGCCGGGCGAGGGCGAAGAGGCCCCACTGCGGCCCGCTTTTCAGCTCCAGCTCCAGTTCGGCGAACACGGCCGCTTCGCCGCGCGCCTTGGCCACGCCCTCGTCGAAGCTGACCTCGATCAGGCTGTCGCCCTCGACGACGTCCGCCGTCCGCCGCCGCACCTCGACGGCGAAGGTCGGCGCGAGGCGGCTGTTCTTGCCAAGGATCCGCCCCGCCGGCGTCTTGCCCAGCGCGCGCCGATCAGGCTTCGCCGCCTTGACCGGCGTCTCCCATTCGCCGCGGGTGAAGGCGCCGTCGCCGGCGTCCTTCAGCGTCTGGATGAAGACCTCGCCCTCGCGGCGGACGCGCAGGCCGAAACCGGCGCGCTTCAAGGCCCCGCGCGGGGTGTCGAAATATATCGAGCTCAGCTGCCGCGGCACGGCGCTCGCCAGCGCCTCGATCGCCGCCACGGCCTCGGCGGCCCGCCCGGCCGGCGCGGCGAACTTCAGCTCGATTTCCTGCGGCGGTTTCGGCATTCGCATGTTCCGAGGCTCGGCGCCGCCGTCTAGCACGGCCCGCCTCGGCGATCGAACGCCTCGCGGGACGCGATGGGTGCAATTGCGACGCGGCGAACCCTACCGGTCCTCCTCGAACCGGTTGGTCACCAACTCGGCCAAGGCGTCCACCGCCGCCTGGGCTTCGACGCCCTCGGCGTGGATGGTCACACGGCTGCCGGGGCCGGCGGCCAGCATCATCAGGCCCATGATCGAGCGCGCGTCCACCGTCGCGCCGTCCTTGGCGACGGTGACCTCGGCGTCGAAGGTGGCGGCGAGCTTGACGAACTTGGCGGAGGCGCGCGCGTGCAGGCCCCGCTCATTGGTGATCTCCACCGAGGTCTCGGCAGTCATCGAGGCCCTATTTCTCGCCGGTGAGCACGTAGGAGGCGACCGAGATGTATTTGCGGCCGGCCTCCTGTGCGTGAGCGACGCAGGTGGGCAGGTCCTCGCGGCCACGCACGCTGGCGAGCTTGATCAGCATCGGCAGGTTCAGCCCGGCGATCACCTCGGCCTTGGTCTGCTCCATCACCGAGATGGCGAGGTTGGACGGCGTGCCGCCGAACATGTCGGTGAGCAGGATCACTCCGGCGCCGTCGTTCACCTTTTGGCAGGCGGCGAGAATGTCGCGGCGTCGACGCTCCATATCGTCGTCCGGCCCGATGCAGATGGCGCTGACCGCTGCCTGCGGCCCGACGACATGCTCCATCGCGTGCACGAACTCTTCCGCCAGCCGGCCGTGAGTTACGATCACGAGCCCGATCATAGGCGAGGCCTCAACGGGTGTCCCCACTCCCAGCGCGGTCCCCACCGCGAGAGCAGGGTAGATACGCCTGTTGGGCGCGCCCTCCAAGATATTGCATTGCGCGACGTAGTTTCGCGGGCGCCGAAGGCTCCCTGGCGTCCAGATATGAGAGCGGAATGACCAGATCCGCGAGGGTTTCGCTCGCCGGATCCGGCATCCGCGCGATTTGGGCGACGTCTTCCACGCAGCGGACCATGAGCACGATCTCGGCCAGGCCGATGGCGGGCTCGGGGGTGATTCCGTGGCCACGCGCCTCGATCAGCCCCGCCAGCGGTGGCGGCGCGCGGCCATAGAGGGCGCCGCCCGAGGCCCAGACCTCGGTCCGGTCGTCCGCCACCAGGCGAAAGCCCGATTCCAGCGCTCGCAGCGCCAGGTCGCTCTTGCCGACACCCGAAGGCCCCGCGATCAGCGCGCCGCGCCAGAGGCCGCCCAGCCGCAGCGCCACCAGGCCGGCGTGCAGGATCATGTCGGGGTCCGGACGGCGGGGATGGCGACCACGAAGCGCGCGCCCACCACCGCCCCGCCGGTGTCCATCCGATTCTCGGCATGGATGGTCCCGCCGTGCGCGGCGACAATCTGGCGGGCGATCGAGAGTCCGAGGCCCGAGGCGCCGCCGAACGCCGCGCCGCGCGGCCGCGAGGTGTAGAACCGCTCGAACACCGTCTCCAGATTCTCCGGCGGCATGCCCGGCCCGTCGTCGTCCACCGTCACCCTGGCCTGGGCGCGCTCGCGCGCCACCGTCACCCGCACCTCGCCGCCCGGCGGGGAGAACGAGCGGGCGTTGTCGATCAGGTTGCGGAACACCTGGCCGAGCGGTCCCTCGCGGCCGAGCACGGTCAGGCCCTCGGCGCCGGTCGCGATCAGGCGTACGCCGGCCTCGCCGTCACGCCGCACGGTCTCGTAGAGGCCGACGATCTCACGCAGCAGCCGGTCGATGGAAACGGGCTTGGGCGATTCGCGGGAAAGCTCCGCGTCGAGGCGCGAGGCGTTGGAGATATCGGTGATCAGGCGGTCGAGCCGGCCGACGTCCTGCTTGAGGATGCCGAGCAGGCGGTCGCGCGCCGCCGGGTCCTTGACCAGTTCCAGCGTCTCCACCGCCGAGCGGATCGAGGTCAGCGGGTTGCGGATCTCGTGCGCCACGTCGGCGGCGAAGCGCTCGATCGCCTCCATCCGATCGGACAGCGTGTGGGTCATGTCCTCGAGGGAGCGGGCGAGGTCGCCCAGCTCGTCCTTGCGCTCGGCGATGTCGGGCAGGGCGATGGCGCGGGTGCGCGACAGCCGCACGCTGTCGGCCGCGGCCGAGAGCCGCCGCACCGGCTGGGCAATGAGCTGGGTTAGGGCGAAGGACGAGATCAGGTTCACCGCCACGGCGATGATGATGAACGGGATCAGCGCCGCGCGTTCGTTGGCGATGATCTGGTCGACGTCGCCGGCCTGCAGCGTCAGCACGCCGACCACGTCGCGCACGTGCTCGATCGGGATCGAGACCGAGACCACCCGTCCGCCGTCTTCGCCCGGCCGCACGCCGGAGACGGTCTCGCCGGCCATCGCCCCGGCGATCTCCCGCGCCAGGCTCTTTTGGGCCAGACCGCTGCTCTGCGGCTGAAACCAGGATCCGGGGAAGGAGAACGGCCGCTCGCCCGGCTTCCGCGCCGGCGGCAGCGGCGTCGCCTCCACCCGATCGGAGGCGACATAGGAGTCGGCGATCAGCTGCCCCTCGGCGTCGAACAAACGCACCCGCTCCGAGCGGGGCACCGACAGCGACTGCAGGATCACGCTGGCGTCGTCCGCCTTCAGCAGCGGCTCGGGGTCGCCCTCGGTGGCGGCCTTGTCAAGCACGTTGGCGATCAGCTGGCCCTCGGTGCGCAGCGAGTCCAGGCGCGCGTTCACCAGCCCCTGGCGCAGTTCGTTGAGCAGCAGCGCGCCGCCCACCAGGATGGCGAGGCCGGCCAGATTGAGGACAATGATCAGCCGCCCGATGCGCGAGGGCGGCGGCGCGTTGGCCGGGCGTCGCCGCGCCCGCTCAGGCCTCGCGGTAGCGGTAACCGACGCCATAAAGGGTTTCGATGGCGTCGAAATCGTGGTCGACCTGCCGGAACTTCTTGCGCATGCGTTTGATGTGGCTGTCGATCGTGCGGTCATCGACGTAGACCTGATCATCGTAGGCCGCGTCCATCAGGTTGTCGCGGCTCTTCACGAAGCCCGGGCGCTGGGCGAGCGATTGCAGCAGCAGGAACTCGGTCACCGTGAGCCGCACCGGGCGGCCGTCCCACAGGCAGTCGTGGCGCGCCGGGTCGAGGGTCAGGCGCCCGCGCTTGATCGCCTTGGAGGCGCCGGACGCCTGCGCGGCCGGGTCTTCCTCGGTCTCGCCGGCGTGCGCGCGCCGCAGCACCGCCTTCACCCGCTCCAGCAACAGGCGCTGGCTGAACGGCTTGTGGATGTAGTCGTCCGCGCCGAGGTTGAAGCCGAGGATCTCGTCGATCTCCTCGTCCTTCGAGGTCAGCATGATCACCGGCAGGTTGGTGGACTGGCGCAGGCGCCGCAGCACCTCCATGCCGTCCATGCGCGGCATCTTCACGTCGAGGATGACCAGATCGGGCGGGTCGCTTTCCAGCGACGCGAGGCCCGCCGCGCCGTCGTAACACGCCTTCACCTGGTGCCCGTGGCTCTCCAGCGCCAGCGAGACCGATGCGACGATGTTCTCGTCGTCGTCCACGAGGGTGATCTTCGCCATGGGTTTTCTTCTAACTGTCCTTCGCCTGGCGAACGCGCGAGATCGCCGTTCCGCCCCACGGGGATCGACCTCGCGCCGACCGCGCCCGCGGATATCTCAGCATACAGCGCGCGACGGCCAAGCCATACCGCACGCCATCGCCGTCGTTCGTGGCGTCAATTGGGCGCGAGCGATGGAAAAGCAAGACGGCTTTAAGCCTAATCGGTCAGGTTGCCCCTCTCGCGACTGGGGGGTTGGAACGGCCAGGATGGATCATCTGCAGGTCCACTACGAGCTCTTCGTCAGACAAACGCCGACCGCGCCGTGGAAGCTGGAGATGGCCAGCGAGGCCCGCGCCCAGGTGGTGGAGGCGGCTGAAACCCTCATGAACGAGGGCCGCGTGGCCGCCGTCCGGGTCAGCAAGGAGACCTTCGACGAGGGCAGCCGCGAGTTCCAGAGCGTCGCGATCCTGTCGCGCGGCAAGGTCGAGTCCGGCCGTAAGCGCAAGATGGTCGATGACCGCGAACCACTCTGCGTCGCGCCGGAAGACCTCTACACCGTCCACGCCCGCGACCGGATCGGCCGCCTGCTCGAAGCCTGGCTGGTGCGCAATCGCGCCACCCCGTTCGAGCTCCTGCACCGCCCCGACCTGATCGAGAAGCTCGACGCCGCCGGCAACGAACTGCAGCACGCGGTGCAGAAGATCGCCGTGCCCGAGGCCCAGGCGCGCAACCTCTCGGTGCACGAGCTGATCCGCAGCTTCCAGCGCCTGATCGAGCGGGCGATCACCCGGGTGCTGGCCGACGGCCGTCGCGGCCGGTTCGTCCAGCTCTCCACCGACGGCTTCGCGGTGGCGGTCGAGCGGGCGATGGCCGAGCCAGATGCGGCCTATCTGGTCGGCGGCGCCGTCGCGCGCTACCTGGCCGAGGGCGCCGCCTGGTCCGACAAGGTGGGCCGCCTGCTCGATCTCGCCGACGCGGCGCCCCGGCAGGCCGCCGCGCGCCAACTGGCCTTCCAGGTGTTGGAACAGCCGCTTTCGGAGATCCTCGAATCCCGCGCCGGGCTGGTCGAGCTGCTGGGCGCGGGCCTCGATCTCGGCGGCCAGCTCGCCGCGATGACCCGGCTGGTGGCCAGCGACGCCGTGACCGCCCTGATCGCGGTCGAGCCGGGGCTGGCCATCAGCTTGCCGCGGCTGGAGGGCGCCGCGGTCAGGCTCGCCGAGTGGATCCTGCAGCCGCCGTTCGCCGGCGCGCGCGCCGCCCTCGGCCGGCGCATCGTGCGCGAGCTGATAGGCCCCCGGCGGTTGCGGCCCTCCAGCGCGCGCGACGAGATCGAGCTGCTGCGGGCGCTGGGCATGGCGCTCGTCGCCTCGTCCGGCCAGCTGCTGCCGTCCGACAGCGTCCAGGAGGCCTTCGCCGCCCGCTCGCGGATGCTGGTGACGGCCGAGTTCGTCGAGAGCCTGCTCGGGCGCGACCGTACGGCGCGCGAGGAGGCGGAACTGCTGATCTGGCTGTCCGAGAACGTCATCGGGCCGATGAACAAGCGCGAGGCGGCCAGATACATCGTCTCTCACGTGGGCTCGCTGCGCTTCGAGCGCGACCTGCGCGCCGGCGCCGACTCGCCCGCCCACCGGCTGACGCTGCTGGCGAACCTGCAGCGGGCCGTGGCGCGCGCCGGCCTGATCGTCGCCGACCTCGCCCCGATCCAGGCCAAGCTGGGCGAGGTCGGCGGCCTCGTCGAAGCCGACGCCAAGCTCTGCGCCGCCATCGTCCAGGCGCATGCCTCGATCGCCCACAAGCTCAACCTGCTGCTGCGCCTGGCCACCGGCGAAGCCGCGCCGCTGGGGCCGGCCGCCGAACGGGCGCGCGGCGCGGCGCTGAAGCTGCTGCGCAGCGACGCCGCGCGCGCCGAGCTTTCCGCCGCGCCCGGTACGCTCGCCCAGGTCCGCGACATGATCCAGGCCGCGGGCCTCGCCGCCTGACCCCATCCTGTTCTACCCTGGGCGACGCATGCGCCTCGCCCTTCTCACGCTCCTGCTCTTGTCGCCGCTGGCGGCCTGCAGCGGTCCCGCCGCGCCGCAGGACACCGGCGTCTGCTGGCGGGCGTCGGGACCGGCCAGGTTCCAGCCCCTGGCGCGCGGCGTCGACAGTCTCGAAGCCTGCGCGGTGCTGCTGGAGGCGATGCGGCTGAAGGGCGGCGCGGAGGTCGACGGCGCCTACCAGGGCTATTTCATCTTCGCCGATTCGCGCGAGATCAGCTCGGCGCTGCACACCGCCGGCATCCGCTATCCGGTCTTCCAGCCGCCGCAACGCGCCTCGGTCGACCGCGACCTGACCCGGCTGATGCAGGAGCACGGCGGCGCCCTTCCGGACGCCGGGGCGCTCAGCCTGGAGCGGCAGTAGGGGGTTGGCCCGGCCTCAGGCCCCCGCCTCCGCCGCCGCATGATCCCCGCCGTCCGGCGGCAGCGGGTCGGGGGCGCCGGGCAGGCGCAGCTCGAACACCGTGCCGTGCTGGGTCGTTTCCGCCAGCACCAGGTCGCCGCCGTGCGCCTGGGCGAGTTCGCGCGAGATCGCCAGACCCAGGCCCGCGCCGCCGCGCCGCGCCGAGCCGAGGAAGGGCTGGAACAGGTTATTGCGGGCGCGCTCGGGCAGGCCGGGCCCGTCGTCGGCGATGCGGATGACGCTGGTCTCGTTCTCCTGGGTCAGGTCGACCGTCATCGTGCCTTCGCCGGCCTTGGCCGCGTCGCCGTCGATCGCCTCGCGGGCGTTGCGCATCAGGTTGACCAGGATGCGGTGCAGCTGGTCGGGATCGGCGAACACCTGGGCGCGGCCGTCCACGGCGTTGGCGAGGGCGACGTGGCCGGCGGTGAGCTGGGCGTCCTCGGCGGCGGCCTCCACGGCGGCTTTCAACGGCACCGGCCTGGGCGCGGGCGGCGGCTCCTCGCTGCGCCCGAACGTCAGCACATTGGTCGCCAGCGTCACCGCCCGGCCCAGCGCCCGTTCCAGCCGCGGCAGCACGCCCGCCACGACCGGATCGCCCGAGGCCGCCAGCCGCTCGGACGCCATCTGGGCGCTGGTCAGCATGTTGCGCATCTCGTGATTGATCTTGGCCACCGCCTCGCCCAGGGCCGCGAGCCGCGCCCGTGAGGCTAGCGCCGCGCGCAGGTCGGACTGCATGCGGTCGAGCTCGACCTCGGCGCGGCCGATCTCGTCGTGCCGCCCGGACGGCGCCAGGTGCGAGGCCGAGTCCTCGGGATCGACCCGGAACCGCTCCATCGAGCGGGTGATCCGCTGGATCGGCCGCACCAGGAAGAAGGTCAGCGACAGATAGACCAGCGCCCCGGCCATCGCCGAAGTGAACAGCGCCCCGGCCAGCAGCTCGCGGAAATTGTCGACCAGGATCGATTTCAGCGGCGCGTCGGGCACCAGGATCTCGACCAGCTCGCCGGGGATGTAGTGCGGCCGGTCGACCACCAGCACCATCCGGTCGCCGCCGCCGAGCAGGGTCTCCAGCGGCGCTGAAAGCTCGCTCAAGGGATCGCGCTGGCGCAGGTCGATGCGATAGACCGTCCGCGGCAGCCGCGCCGGCGCCAGCACCGAGCGCATCACCCCGTCGGCCTGGACGTTGACGGCGACGAGGCCGGCGCTCTTCAGGATCTGTTCCTGCAGCCGCTCGGTCACCTTGCCCTCCGGCGCCGTGTCGACCACGAAGGAGGCGAGTTCGCCCGCCGCGACCTTGTCGTTCAGCCACTCGCGCTGGCGGTTGGCCAGCAGCACCGGCACGATGATGGCGTTGGCCAGCACCACCACGAGCAGGGTGAGCAGCAGCAGGCGCGCCGACAGGCCGCCAAGCCAGCGCACGCGCCGGCCGCCTGGCGCGGGTCGGTCGGACAGAGGCGCGGCGTCCGCCATGACGTCCCGTTACTAGAGCCGGGGGTCCCCGGCAACGGAACCCTCGCGCATCTTCCGGCGCCTGGCGCGCCAAAGTCGCCAGGCGGGCGGCGCCATTGACAAGACCGCCAGCGCGGCGAGCGCCGGCGCGACCGTCGGATTGAGGATCAGGCTCGCATCGAGGCGGGCATGGCGGTGGAAAATCCGCCCCAGGCCCGCCCCCAGGCTGGCGAAGATGAAGGCCGAGGGCGCCGAGCCGATCAGCGTCGCGAGCAGGAAGGTCGGCAGCCGCACGCGGGCGAGGCCGGCGGCGATGTTGACTATGAAGAACGGCGCCACCGGCATCAGGCGCAGCGCCAGCAGGTAGGAGAAGGCGTCGCGCGAAAAGCCGGCTTCGATCCGCGCCATCGTCGCCCCGGCCCGGTGCGCCGCCCAGTCGCCGAACGCCGTGCGGCAGGCCAGGAACACCACCGCCGCGCCGATGTTCAGCGCCGTCAGCGCCGCCAGGCCGCCCACCAGCGGTCCGAATAGAAAGCCGCCGGTGAGCGAGATCACCGAGAGCCCCGGCGCGCAGGCGACGATCACCAGCACATAGACCCCGACATAGGCCGCGAGGCTCTCGAATGGGTTCTGCGCCACGAAATGCAGCAGCGCCGCGCGATGTTCGGCGAGGCTGTGGAGCGACAGCCGCTTCAGCGCGCCAGAGCCGATCAGCGCCACGAACAGCGCGGCGATCACCGCGAGCGGCAGCCAGCGCAGCCAACGACGCCCGGTCGAGGCTGGCGACGGCGGCGGGATCGGCGTCTCGCTCATCGCGCGCCCACCGCCGCGGCGAGGCTGGCGAAGCCGTCGGCCTTCAACCGCGCCGCGAGGTCGCGGCGGATCGCTGTGACCAGGCTCGGGCCCTTGAACACCAGCGCCGAATAGAGCTGCACGGCTGCGGCGCCGGCGCGGACCTTGGCATAGGCGTCGGCGCCGGAGGCGATCCCGCCTGCGCCGATCAGCGCGAACCGGCCCCGCGCCGCGGCATGGAACTCGCCCAGCACCCGGGTCGAGAGGCTCATCAGCGGCGCTCCGGAAAGGCCGCCGGCCTCGCCGCGATGGCCGGACTTGAGGTCGTCGGGGCGCGACAGCGTCGTGTTGCCGACGATCACGCCGTCGAAGCCGGCGCCGGCCACCGCCTCCGCGATCGCCTCGATCCCGGCGTCGTCCAGGTCCGGCGCCACCTTCAGGAACACCGGCGCAGGGCCGGCCAGCGCCGCCCGCGCCTCGGCGACGCGGCCCAGCAGCTCGGCCAGCGCCTCGCCGGTCTGCAGGGCGCGCAGGCCGGGCGTATTGGGCGAGGAGACGTTGACGGTGAAATAGTCGGCGAGGCCCCAGAGCCGCTTCAGCCCGGTGACGTAATCGCCGATGCGGTCGTCCGAGTCCTTGTTGGCGCCGATGTTGGCCCCGACCACGCCCTGCCGAGCCTTGGGCCGGGGCCGCGCGAGGTTCGCGGCGTAGCGCTCCAGCCCGACATTGTTGAAGCCCATCCGGTTGATCACCGCGTCGTCCTCGGTGAGCCGGAACAGGCGCGGGCGCGGATTGCCGGCCTGCGGGCGCGGCGTCACCGTCCCGCACTCGACGAAGCCGAAGCCGGCCGCCAGCATGGCGTCGGCGACCTCGGCGTTCTTGTCGAAGCCGGGCGCGAGGCCGATCGGGTTCGGCAGCCTCAGTCCCGCCAGCTCGGTCGCCAGCGCCGCATCCTCCGACGCCGCGCGCGGTCCGAGCCCGGATTTCAGCCCCAGGATCGTCAGCCGGTGCGCGTCCTCGGCGGCGAACACCTGCAGCGCGTGCGCGGCCAGGTCGTGAAAGGTGCTCATGCCGGCAGATCGGCCAGCCGTGGCGTGCCGTCGGCGTCGAGCTCGATGTCGGTCACCGCTTCGACCAGCGCCGGGTCGATCGATCCGTAGATGTGCGGAAACAGGTCGCCGCCGCGCGAGGGCTCCCACCGCACTGCCGCCCCGAGCTTCGCCGCGTCGAGGCGCACCAGCACCAGCCCGGTCTGGCCGCTGAAATAGCGCCGCGCGGTCTCTTGCGCCTGGGCGGCGGTGGAGAGGTGGATGTAGCCGTCGGCCAGGTCGATGGCCGCGCCGTCGAAGCGGCCGGCGCGCACCGCCGCCTCCCATTCGGCGCGCTTCAGGATCTTGTAGATGCGGGTCACGCCGCTCAGCCGTCGCCTTCCCCGCCGAGGTCCTTGGCGAGGTAGAACCCGTCAAGGCTGGCGCGCCCGGCCTCGTCGATGGCGAGGACGGCGGCGGTGGCGGTGGGGAAGCGGGCGGCCACCGGCTCGATCACCGCCGCCGAGACGCCGGCGTCGAGCAGCAGCTCCACCGCCAGCTCGTGCAGGCCGGGGTTGTGACCGATGACGATCAGGGTGTCGCAGCGGTCGGCCACCGTCTCGATGGCGGCGCGGATATCTTCCGGCGCGGCGTCGTAGAGGTTGCGGTTGAGCTCGGCGCGGATGCGCGGAAACGGCTCGCGGGCGTAGATCCAGGTCTCCGCCGTGCGCCGGGCCGGCGAGATCAGCGCGCAGTCCGGGACCAGGCCCTCGGCCGCCAGCGCCTTGCCGATCAGGGCCGCGTCTTCGCGGCCGCGCGGACTGAGCGGCCGGTCGAAGTCGTCCTCGCCGGCGCCGCGCGGCTCGGCCTTGGCGTGTCGGAAGAGGATGAGTCGGCGCATCGGCCTCCGTCTTAGCGCTTGCCAAGCCCGTTGACAGCCCGCCGCCTTTGCGCCTCCAAGGGCGCCCCATGAGCGACGGCGAGACCCCGGCCGACTTCATCGAGACGCGGAGCGACGTGGCGCGCTTTGCCGCGGAGCGGCCGCTTCGCCTCGATTCCGGCGCCGAGATCCGCGGCCTCGAGGTCGCCTACAACACCTATGGCCGGCTGAACGCGGAGCGCAGCAACGCCGTGCTGGTCTGCCACGCGCTCTCGATGGACCAGCACGCCGCCTCCCGCAATCCGCTCACCGGCAAGCCGGGCTGGTGGGACCATGTGCTGGGTCCGGGCCGGCCGATCGACACCGACCGCTTCTTCGTCATCTGCTCCAATGTGCTCGGCGGCTGCAGCGGCACCACTGGGCCGGCGTCGATCGATCCGGCCACGGGGCAACCCTATGGGCTGACCTTTCCGGTGGTCACCGTCGCCGACATGGTCCGCGCCCAGGCCCTGCTCCTGGACGCGCTGGGGATCGACAAGCTGTTCGCCGTGGTCGGCGGCTCGATGGGCGGCATGCAGGTGCTGCAATGGGCGGCGGACTATCCGGAGCGGCTGTTCTCGGCGGTCTGCATCGCCGCCGCGCCGCGCCACTCGGCCCAGAACATCGCCTTCCACGAGGTCGGCCGCCAGGCGATCATGGCCGATCCGGACTGGCGCGCCGGCGACTACGCCCGCCAGGGCGCGCGGCCCGACAAGGGGCTGATCGTGGCCCGCATGGCCGCCCACATCACCTACCTTTCCGAGGCGGCGCTGCAGCGCAAGTTCGGCCGCGAGCTGCAGCGCGACGGCCTGTCGTGGGGCTTCGACGCCGACTTCCAGGTGGAGAGCTATCTGCGCCACCAGGGCGCGGTGTTCGTCGACCGCTTCGACGCCAACTCCTACCTCTACATCACCCGCGCGCTCGATTATTTCGACCTCGCGATCAGCCACGGCGGGGCCCTGGCCGCGGCGTTCCGGCGCGCCCGCGACGTGCGCTTCTGCGTCTTCTCCTTCACCTCCGACTGGCTCTATCCGACCTCCGAGAGCCGCCAGATCGTCCGCGCGCTCAACGCGGCCGGCGCAAGGGCCAGCTTCGTCGAGATCGAGACCGACAAGGGCCACGACGCCTTCCTGCTCGACGAGCCGGTGCTGCACGCCGCGCTCAGGGGATTCATCGGCTCGGCGGCCGACGCGCGGGGCGTCGCTTGAGCGTCCGCGAGGACTTCCGCGAGATCCTCAGGCTGGTGCGGCCCGGATCGCGCGTGCTCGACGTCGGCTGCGGCGAGGGCGAGCTGCTGGAACTGCTCGCCCGCGAGAAGGGCGTCGAGGGCCGCGGCCTGGAGATCAGCTCCGCCGGCGTCTCGGCCTGCCTGGCGCGCGGCCTGGCCGTGGTGCAGGGCGACGCCGACGACGACCTCGACTACTTCCCCGCCCGCGGCTTCGACTATGCGGTGCTCTCCCAGACGCTGCCGCAGGTGCGCCAGCCCCGGCACGTGCTCTCCGAACTGCTGCGCATCGGCGAGCGCGCCATCGTCTCGCTGCCGAACTTCGGCCACTGGCGGGTCCGGTTCGACCTGCTGAGCCAGGGCCGCATGCCGCTGACCCACTCCTTGCCGACGCCCTGGTGGGAGACGCCCAACATCCACCTCTGCACCCTGCGCGATTTCACCCAACTCTGCGACCATCTGGGCCTGCGCATCGAGGCCTGCGCGGCGCTGGCCAACGGCAAGCCGGCGCGGCCGATCGACCCCACCCGAGCCAGCGAGAACTGGCGCGCCGAGTCGGCGCTGTTCCTGCTCAGCCGCGCCGATGCGCCGCCGCACGGCGAGGGCGCGACGAAGGCCGACCTTTTCGGCTAGAGCACGATGGTTTCAGGCGGAATCGCCTGAAAGCTGAATCGTGCTCTAGATTCAAAAGTGTAGATCGCGATTCAGCGTTCAAGCTGAACCCATCGCGATCTAAGGTAGGTCCCATGTGGACCCTCGCCGACATGCCGCCCCAGAGCGGACGCTACGCCCTCGTCACCGGAACCGGCGGCCTCGGCTACGAGACGGCGCTGGCGCTGGCCGGCGCGGGCGCCAGCGTGCTGGTGGCGGGGCGCAACGCCGCCAAGGGCGACGAAGCGCTGGACCGGATCCGCCGCGCCCATCCCGCCGCCGACATCGCCTTCGCGCCGCTGGACCTGGCGAGCCTCGCCAGCATCGCCGCGTTCGCCGAGCGGATGGCGGCCGTGGATCGGCCGATCGACCTGCTGGTCAACAACGCCGGGGTGATGACGCCGCCGGATCGCCGTCTCACCGCCGACGGCTTCGAGCTGCAGTTCGGCACCAACCATCTCGGCCATTTCGCCCTCACCGGCCGGCTGCTGCCGCTGCTGCGCCGGGGCGCCACGCCGCGCGTGGTGACGGTCAGCAGCGGCGCACATCACGTCGGGCGCATCGACTTCGACAACCTGCAATGGGAGCGGCGCTACTCCCCCTTCATCGCCTACGGCGCCTCGAAGCTGGCCAACCTGATGTTCGCGCTCGAACTGCAGCGGCGCAGCGAGGTCGCCGGCTGGGGCCTGATGAGTCTCGCGGCCCACCCCGGCTACGCCCGCACCGACCTGATCGCCAACGGACCGGGGCTCGATAGCTGGATGTCGAAGATCGGCCGCACCCTGATCGAGCCCTGGGCCAGCCAGTCGGCGGCGGCCGGCGCCTTGCCGCAGCTCTTCGCCGCGACGTCACCCGACGCGGTGGGCGGCGGCTACTACGGCCCCAGCCGGCTGATGGAGCTGGTCGGACCGCCGGGGCCGGCTCGCGTCGCCCAGCGAGCCCGCGACCGCGCGACGGCGAAGCGGCTCTGGGAGGTTTCGGAGCAGCTGACGGGCGTCGACTTCGGCGCTTGAGGGGCGCCCGCGCGGTCAGCCGGTGATCGCCGCGGCGTCGCGCTCGCCGGTGCGGATGCGGATCGCCGTCTCCAGGTCCATGACGAAGATCTTGCCGTCGCCGATCTTGCCCGTGTTGGCTGACCGGATGACCGCCTCGACCACGCTGTCGGTCATATCGGCCGAGACCGCGATCTCCAGCTTCACTTTCGGCAGCAGCTTCACCTCGTACTCGGCGCCGCGGTAGACCTCGGTCTTGCCCTTCTGGCGGCCGTAGCCGCGCACCTCGGTGACGGTGAGGCCGGAGGCGCCGGCCTCGGTCACGGCTTCGAGCACCGCGTCGAGGCGGCTGGGCTTGATCACGGCGACGATCATCTTCATGCAGCTGGCCCTCCGAGCATTGGCGCGCCTCTATTAGATTGATCTAGGCGCATTCTCGCCCCCGCCCAAGCCCCTCGCTAAGCCGGCCTGAGCGCGCCCGGGGCGAAGACGCGAGCGCGGGCGCGCACCGGGATCGGCCGCGCGGCCAGGGTCTGCTTGCCCGCCTCCATCAGGATCAGCCCCGCCAGCGGCCGCCAGAACCGCGCCCCGGCCTGCTCGAAGCCTTCGGCCCACCGCGCCGCCCAGCCCACCGGCGGGACGTAGAGCGCGCGGGTCCAGCCGGCGGGTTCGAGGCCGGCCTCGCGCACCAGCGCCTCGAGCTGGCGGCGCGAGAACGGGCGGCCGTGGCCGAACGGGCTCGATTCAACATTGGCCCACAGGCCGTGACGCGCGGCGACCACCAGGATCAGCCGGCCGGACGGCGCCAGCACCCGCCCGAGCTCGCTCAGCGCCGCCAGCGGACTGTCGCTCTCCTCCAGCGCATGGACGGCCAGCACCCGGTCGAAGAGCGCGCTGGGAAAGGGCAGGGCGGCCTCGTCGACCAGCACCGCATTGTTGCGCGCGCCCAGCGGCCAGGCTTCGACGCCCTGCTGCGCCGGCATGGCGGCGATGGCGCGGCGCGCGCCCGCGGCCAGCGGCTCCAGGAACGGCGTCGCATAGCCGGACGCCAGCAGGTCGAGGCCGTCCAGCGCGCCCCAGGCCTCCGCGACCTTGCGCGAGACCATCTCGCGGGCCGCGCCTCCGAGCGCGCCGGCGTAGAATTGGCGCAGATCCAGCACGTCGCGACGCATCGAGGCTCCCTAAGGACCCATCTCTCACTGTAGGATGCGGACAGGGAGTAACCCATGACCGTCACCATCCGCCAGTTCCCGTGCCTTTCCGACAACTACGGCTTCCTCGTCCGCGACGACGCCAGCGGCAAGACCGCCTGCATCGATACGCCCGACGTCGCCGCCATCCTGGCCGAGCTGAAGACCGCCGGCTGGGGCCTCGACTTCATCTTCAACACCCACTGGCACGCCGACCACGCCGGCGGGAACGCCGAGATCAAGGCCGCCACCGGCTGCACCATCGTCGGCCCCTCCGAGGTCACCCGCATCGCGCCGCTGGACCGCACCGTGGTCGGCGGCGACGTGGTCGAACTCGGCGAGACCCGCTTCCAGGTGATCGAGACCGGCGGCCATACCCTGGGCCACATCGCCTATTTCGACGACGCCGACCGGGTCGCCTTCGTCGGCGACACCCTGTTCGCGCTCGGCTGCGGGCGCCTGTTCGAGGGCCAGCCGGCGCAGATGTGGGCCTCACTCTCGCGGCTGGCGGCGCTGCCGGACGAGACGGCCGTCTACTGCGCCCACGAATACACCGCCGCCAACGCCCGTTTCGCGCTCAGCGTCGATCCCGGTCCGGCGCTGAAGGCCAGGGCCGCGGACGTGTTCGCCGCCCGCGAGCGCGGCGAGTGGACGGTGCCCACCACCATCGGCCTGGAGAAGGCGACCAACCCCTTCCTGCGCGCGCCGCTGCTGGCCGAGCGGGTCGGCAAGGCGGGCGCGCCGGACTTCGAGGCCTTCGCCGCCGTGCGCGCCGCAAAGGACGTGTTCAAGGGCTGAGGACCTGCCCTTTCGGCCAATTGTCCGCCCCGGCGACGCTCGATAGTCTCGTCGTTCGGCTTGGGTGGAGCAGGGTCCGATGCGGTATCTGAAGACGACGGCGATTTGCGCGGCGCTGGCCGCCGCCGGCGCGGCGTCGAGCGCACCCGACCGTCAGCCGACGAGCGGCCCGGTGGCGGAATATTGGGTGAGCGCCTCCACCACCACCGGCATGGGCGCCCTGATGGGCGGCGGCCGGCCCAGCCTGTCGATGATGATGAACCCCAACGCGGTGAGCCACAGCCTGGTGCTGCAGCTCGGCTCGTCGCGCCGCGCCCAGGGCGATCCCACCGCCGAGCACGATCCGCCCGACGGCCTCGGCGCCGGCCCGGTGCTGCCGCTGGTGACGCCCGCGCCGCAGGCGCCGCCGGTGCACGAGGAAGCGCCGTCCGACACGCCGCCGCCGCAGTACAAGGCGCCGCACGGGCGGATGCTGATCTTCTGGGGCTGCGGCGAGCACGCCGGCCCGAACCAGCCCTATGTGATCGATTTCGCCACGCTGGGCTCGGCCGCCGGCGCGCAGCAGTTCGCCGGGCTGATGCGCGGGCTGGCGATCAGCCAGATGCAGCCGCCGTCCGTGGCCCGCAACGCCACCTATGGCGAGTGGCCCAATGCGACGTCCCAGGCCAGCGTCCCGCCGACCGGTTCCCTGGTCGGGCCGCACGTGGTCAAGGGCGACTACACGCCGGACATCAACTTCACCCTCGGCCCCGACCAGGACTTCTTGCCGCCGTTCGTCCTGACCGCCAACCAGAAGAACCCCTCCGGCTCGGCGAGCCTGGCCTGGCAGCCGATGACCGGCGCGCGCGGCTTCTTCGCCGGCATGTTCGGCGCCTCGGGCCAGGACCAGGTGGTGATGTGGACCTCGAGCGAGGCGCAGGCGTCCGCCTTCGGCCTGCCGCAATATCTCGGCGACGGCGAGATCGCCCGCCTGGTGGCCAGCCACGTGCTGCTGGCGTCCGAGCAGACCCAGTGCACGATCCCGGTGGAGGCGATGCAGGCGGCCGGCAAGGCCGGCTTCTTCACCCTCACGGCCTACGGCGGCGAGGTCAACTTCACCTATCCCGAGCGGCCGCCGGCGCCCCGGCCCTGGCACATCGACTGGACGGTGAAGGTCCGCTACCGCTCGTCCACCGGCGGCCTGGTCGGCATGAACCTGGGCCAGCGCGGCCAGAACCAGCCGGGCCAGCCGCAAAAATCGGCGCCCAGGCCCGGCATCGGCTCTTTCATCCCGGGGATCGGCGGGCTTATTCCTTGAGCGAAGGTTCGCGACGGGTTGGTTCGATGGAATGGCGGGTTCTCGGCGCGGCGCTTGCCGCCGCGCTGGCTTTTGGCGCCGGCGCCGCTGACGCCGCCGGGCCGGTTCATATCGCGCAAGGCGACCTGCAGGGCGTCACCGCCGGCGGGGTCGAGAGCTTCAAGGGCATACCCTTCGCCGCCCCGCCGGTGGGCGACCTGCGCTGGCGACCGCCCGCGCCCGCGCCGTCCTGGAGCGGGGTGAAGCGCGCCGACGCCTTCGGTCCGATCTGCATGCAAGCCGCCATGGGCCGCTTCGCCGACAGCCAGATGAGCGAGGATTGCCTGACGCTCAACGTCTGGCGGCCGGCCGGCGCCGCGCCGGGCGCGAAGCTGCCGGTTATGGTCTGGATCTACGGCGGCGCCTTCGTCCAGGGCGGCAGCTCGCTTCCCTACTACGATGGAACCCATTTCGCCGAGCAGGGCGTCATCCTGGTGAGCCTCAACTACCGGGTCGGCCGCCTCGGCTTCTTCGCCCATCCGGCGCTCGACGCCGGGCCGGGCCCGATCGCCAACTACGGCCTGATGGACCAGATCGCGGCGCTGCAATGGGTGAGGGCCAATATCGCGGCGTTCGGCGGCGATCCGGCCAATGTCACGGTGTTCGGCGAAAGCGCCGGGGCGATCTCGGTCAACTATCTGATGGCTTCGCCGGCGGCGCGCGGCCTCTTCGCTAGGGCGATCGCCGAGTCCGGCTTCGGCCGCGCCAATCCACGCCCGCTGAAGGGCGATCGCGGCGCCGAGGGCTTCGGTCAGGCCTTCGCCGAAGCGCATGGGATCAAGGGCGACGACGCGGCCGCCGCCGCGGCCCTGCGCGCCCTGCCAGCCGACGCGCTCAACACCACGTTCGGCGGCCTTGGCGATCCGGCCCTGCCCAATCCGATCCTCGACGGCCAGATCATCGTCGAGTCGATCGCCCAGGCCTTTGGCCGCGGCGCCGAGGCGCACGTGCCCTACCTCGAAGGCGGCAACAGCTATGAGGCCAGCCTCGTCCCGCAGGTGGCCGACAACCCCGGCCCGGTGATCGCCCGCGCCGGCGACACGGCCCAGGTCGAGGCGCTCTACGGCAATGCCCCCGCCCCGGAGGTGGCGCGCGAGCTCACCACCGACGCCCTGATCACCGAGCCCGACCGGCTGCTGGCCCGCGACATGACCCGCCAGGGCCTGCCGGTCTGGGTCTACCACTTCTCCTATGTCCCCGCGCTGCTGCGCCCGACGGCCTACGGCGCCGCACACGGCTCGGAGATCCCCTACGTGTTCGACAACCTGCTCGATCGGCCGATCAGCTACGGCGGTCGCGACATCCCGGCCGCGACGCCGGAGGATCACAAGATCGCCACCGCCATGCACGCCTATTGGGTCGCCTTCGCCAAGACCGGCGATCCGGCCAGCGCCGGCGGCCCGGCGTGGCCGCGCTACACTCTGGCCGGCGATCCGCTGCTGCAGTTCGGCGCGGCCGGCATCGCCGTGCGCACCGACTTCGAGAAGGCGCGCCTCGACCTGCTCGAAGCCGACCAGCGCCGCGCCGGCGCGCCGTAG
>Ga0302311_10002459_pt1 | contig 21046 bp, 14 predicted proteins | sample III_Palsa_N1_3_FD_200449 | JGI IMG/M metagenome (GOLD analysis project Ga0302311, IMG submission 200449) | Peat permafrost microbial communities from Stordalen Mire near Abisko, Sweden - III_Palsa_N1_3 | ecosystem: Environmental > Terrestrial > Soil > Palsa > Peat permafrost | place: Sweden... | reverse complement strand
CCAGGCACTGCACGAACTGCAGATCGTGCTCGCCCTCATCCTCGGCGCCTGCCCCCTGTGCTGCCAGCCCTTAACATTGGACCGCCTCGCCGCAGCCCTCGCCGGAACCTAACAAAGTACTACTAGGGCGCGGGGCTCCGGGACGGCAGGGACGGGTGTGTCTAGGGTGAGGGCATGGCGTGGCTGATCGGGACCTCGGGGTGGCAGTACCGGGACTGGCGCGGAGTGCTGTATCCGGCGGGCGTCCCGCAGCGGCTGTGGCTCGAGTTTTATGCGGGCCAGTTCGCCACGGTGGAGAACAACAACGCGTTCTACCGGCTGCCATCGCGGGAGACCTTCACCGCCTGGGCGGAACGGACCCCGGCCGGGTTCGTCATGGCGGTCAAGGCCAGCCGTTACCTCACCCACATCCGGCGGCTGAAGGAGCCGGCCGAGCCGGTGAGCCGGCTGCTCGGCGCGGCGGCGGGGCTGGGCACCAAACTCGGGCCGGTCCTGCTACAGCTGCCGCCGACGTGGAAAGGCGACCCGGGGCTGCTGGACGAGACGCTGGCCGAATTCCGCCGTACCGGGCCGTCCCGGCTCCGGATCGCGGTGGAGATGCGGCACGAGTCGTGCTGGACCGACGAGATGCGGAAAGTGCTGACCGAGCGGGAGGCCGCCCTGGTGTGGGCCGACCGGGACGGGTCGCCGACGGGTCCGCTGTGGCGCACCACGGACTGGGGGTACCTGCGGCTGCACGAGGGCACAGCAGACCCGTGGCCCCGGTACCGCCGCGCCGGCCTGCGGAAATGGGCAGAACGGCTGGCCGCCGAGTGGGCCAGCCCGGACGACGTGTACGTGTACTTCAACAACGATCCTGGCGGCGCGGCGATCTACGATGCCGTAGCCTTCGGCGAGCTCGCCCGGAATGCGGGGCACGACGCGACCCGGACCCCGGCTGAGATCCCCCCGGCGCCGGAACGCTGAGCCGCCGGCCAGCTGGTCAAGGTCCGCCGCTGGTCAAGGTCCGCCGCTGGTCAAGGTCCGCCGCTGGTCAAGGTCCGCCGCTGGTCAAGGTCCGCCGCTGGTCAGCGTCTGCCGCTGGTCAGGGTCCGGACACCTCGTCGCCGACGGCCAGCCAGCGCTCCATGCAGGTCAGCAGCTCCTCGGTGTCGACCGGTTTGGTCACGTAGTCGCTGGCGCCCGCGTCCAGGCTCTTCTGCCGGTCGCCCTGCATGGCCCGCGCCGTGACCGCGATGATCGGCAGGGCGGCGAAGCGGGGCATGTCCCGGATGACGGCCATCGTCGCGTGGCCGTCCATCTCCGGCATCATCACGTCCATCAAGATGAGGTCCACGCCGTCGTCGGCGAGCAGGGCGCTGATGCCCTGGCGGCCGTCCGGCGCCCGCAGCACCGTGCTCCCGTGCTGCTCCAGCGTGCTGGTGATCGCGAAAACATTGCGGGCGTCGTCGTCGATGACCAGGACCCTCTTGCCGCGCAGAGCGTCGTGCCGGTACGGCGCCAAGCCATTCGCGATAGCGCCTTCCGGGGCGCGGACCGGCAGCGGGCGGATCTGGTCGCGGGGCACGGCGGACAGGTGCACGGTGATCCGCTCGCGCAGCTCGTCGAGCGAGGGCACCAGCTCCAGCGACCGGTTGCCGAACCGCAGCCGGGCCAACCGCGCCTGCGCGCTGTCCAGCTTGTCGCGGGCGTGCGCAAGTACGGGCAGGCCAGCCAGGCCAGGTTCGTCCTGCAGCTGCTCCAGGAACGCGAACGCCGCCGCGTCGGGCATGCCGAGATCGAGGACCACGCACCGGTGCGGGAGCGACCGCAGCGCGTCAATGGCCTCGTCCGGGCTGACGGCCGTCTGCACCCGGACCGGAGCGTTCAGGTCGGCCAGGTCCGAGACGGCACTGTAGGCGAGCAGCGTCAGCAGGCCGCCTCGCGCGTTCTCCAGCACGAGCAGGCCACCCGCCGCGACTCGGCCGGCCGCGGCGGTACTGCCACCGCCTGGGGCCTCCTGAGCCTGACGGGGCTGGGGGGGCTGATGGTCCTGGGGGGACTTCCGGGCTAGAGGAATCTGGCCATCCCGCGATCCCTGGGCTTGCGGCTCCTGGGTCGCGACGGCCTCTGCCGCGCCGGGCAATGAGCCCGGGATATGCAGGGTGAAGGTGCTGCCCTGGCCCAGGGCGCTTTCGGCCGTAATGTCGCCGCCGAGCAGCGCGCCAACCTCGCGGGCGATCGACAGCCCCAGCCCGGTGCCACCGTAGCGGCGGCTGAGCGTGCCGTCGCCCTGCTGGAACGCCCCGAAGATCGCGTCCAGGTTCTCCGGGGCGATGCCGATGCCGGTGTCGGTGACCGAGAACGCCACCATGGAACTTCCGTCCGGGGCCACCTCCCCACTCGGGGCGACCCGCAGCAGGACCTGGCCCCGGGGGGTGAACTTGACCGCGTTGGACAGCAGGTTGCCGAGCACCTGGCGCAGCCGCTGCCGGTCGGTGAACAGCTCGCCGGGCGCTTCGGGGGCAGGCTCGACCGCGAAGGTCAGGCCCTTCTCCGCGGTCAGCGGCTGGAAAGTGGCCCGGACGTCCTCCAGCAGCGCGCGCAAGGTGAACCGCTCGGGGGTGACGTCCATCCGGCCCGCCTCGACCTTGGACAGGTCCAGGATGTCGTTGATCAGCTGGAGCAGGTCCGACCCGGCCGAGTGGATGACGTTGGCGTACTCGACCTGCTTCGCGGTGAGGTTCCGGCCCGGGTTCTGGGCCAGCAGCCGGGCCAGGATGAGCAGGCTGTTCAGCGGGGTGCGCAGCTCGTGCGACATGTTGGCCAGGAACTGCGACTTGTACTTCGAGGCCAGCGCCAGCTGCTGGGCGCGTTCCTCGATCTCCTGCCGGGCCTGCTCAATCTCGGCGTTCTTCGTCTCGATGTCGCTGTTCTGCCGGGCGAGCTGCTCGGCCTTGTCCTCCAGGTCCGCGTTGGAGCGCTGCAGCTCTTCCTGCTGAGCCTGCAGCTCCACCGAACGGGCCTGCAGCTCGGCGGTCAGCCGCTGCGACTCGTTCAGCAGGGCGTCGGTCCGCGCGTTGGCCACGATCGTGTTGACGTTGACGCCGAGCGTCTCGGTGAGCTGCTCCAGGAAGTCGGTCTGCACCGGAGTGAACGTCGTGAACGAGGCCAGCTCGATGACGCCCAGCACCTGGCCCTCGAACAGGATCGGCAGCACGGCCAGGTTGGACGGCGACGCCTCGCCCAGCCCCGAGTTGATCTTGACGTAACCCTCGGGTAGGTCCGCCACGACGATGGACCGCTTGCTCTTGGCCACCTGGCCGATCAGCGACTGGCCCAGCAGGTACTGCAGCGGCGCCTCCTTGTCGGCGCGCAGGCCGTAGCCGGCGATCAGCCGCAGCCGGGTGTCCCCGTCGGCCATCTCGGACAGGAAGAACGTGCCGTGCTGCGCGCGCACCAGCGGCGCGAGCGCATCCATGATCAGTTCCGCGACGACAGCCAGATCTCGGTGGCCCTGCATCATGCCGGCGATGCGGGCCAGGTTGGACTTCAGCCAGTCCTGCTGCTGGTTCGCCCGGATGGTCTCGCGCAGCGACTGGACCATGGCGTTGATGTTGTCCTTGAGCTCCGCGACCTCGCCCTGGGCCTCGACCGAGATCGACCCGGTGAGGTCGCCGGCGGCCACCGCACTGGTCACCTCGGCGATCGCGCGGACCTGCCGGGTCAGGTTCCCGGCCAGCTCGTTGACGTTCTCGGTCAGCCGCTTCCAGGTGCCGGACACGCCCTCGACCTCAGCCTGACCGCCCAGCCGCCCCTCGCTGCCGACCTCGCGGGCCACCCGGGTGACCTCGGCGGCGAATGCGGACAGCTGGTCGACCATCGTGTTGATCGTGGTCTTCAGCTCCAGGATCTCCCCGCGCGCGTCCACGTCGATCTTGCGGGACAGGTCACCCTGTGCCACCGCCGTGGTGACCTGGGCGATGTTGCGCACCTGGCTGGTCAGGTTGTTGGCCATGGAGTTGACGTTGTCGGTCAGGTCCTTCCAGGTGCCGGAGACCCCGCGGACGACGGCCTGACCGCCGAGGTTGCCCTGAGTGCCGACCTCGCGGGCGACCCGGGTCACCTCATCGGCGAATCCGGACAGCTGGTCGACCATCGTGTTCAGGGTGCTCTTCAGCTCGAGCATCTCGCCCTTGGCGTCCACCGTGATCTTCTGGGTCAGGTCACCCCGGGCCACGGCCGTCGCCACTTCGGCGATGTCCCGCACCTGGCCGGTGAGGTTCCCGGCCATGGCGTTGACCGAATCGGTCAGGTCCTTCCAGGTGCCGGACACGCCCTTGACGTCGGCCTGGCCGCCGAGGCGCCCCTCACTGCCAACCTCGCGGGCCACCCGGGTCACTTCGGAGGTGAAGAGATCGAGCTGGTCGGCCATGCCGTTGAACACGGTGGCGATCTGGTCCATCAGCGGATCGCCGGTCTCCAGCAGCCGGGTGCTGAAGTCCCCGCCACGCACCGCGGTCAGGCCCGCCAGGAGCTGCTCCAGTCCAGACTCGTCCAGCTTGCGACCTGCCGGTATGACGTTGGTCATCGACTCTCCAGAGAAGGCAGGGGCATTTCCGCAGTGGCACGCCCCGATGGTGGCGCACAAAGTGCGCGGCCACCGCGACACAGAACGTTTGCCGCATGGCAACATTACTAAAGGGCCGTCTGGTGAGGAAGGTCAGTGAGCGTGCCGAACAGCGGCGAGGAGATCCTGCGCCTGGCGGCGGTCATCGACCGCCAGCGCCGGGAACTGGACCGGCTGCGCTCGGCCGCGGCGGCCCGGTCGGTCATCGACATGGCCAAGGGCGCGCTGATCGAGCGGCTGGGCTGCACGGCGGCAGAGGCCGCGAGCCAGCTGACGGCGCTGGCCGACGAGGCGGGGTACCCGGTGGCCGAGATCGCCGCCGCGATCATCAGCGAGGACCTGGCGGGCCAGCCCGGGGAGCCTGCAGACCCCGGGCTTCCCGGCGCCGGGACGGGCTCAGCCGATGCCGGCCCCGGAGCGGACGGTGAGGCGGCCCGGCCGGAGGACGCTCGGCTGCGCAACCAGCTGGCCGGGGCGGCCATTGAGCTGGCCGCCGACGGCGGCGAAATCGCGGCCGCCGTGCTGGACCAGGCGCTGGCCCCGCTCGGGGCGGCCGCCGTCGCGCTGTGGCTGATCAGCGCGGACGGCAGCCTCGACCTGCTCGGCGAGGCCGGGCTCGGGCCGGCCGAGGCGAGCCGCTGGCGCCGTATCCCACCGCACATGGACTGCCCGGCGCAGCGCGTCGCGCACGGCGGGCCCGATCTGTGGTGGCCCAGTGGGCCACCCGGCGATACGCCGCCAGACGCCACGCGGCCCAGCGGCCCGCCGAGCAGCCTGCCCGGGAGCAACCTGCCACTGATCGGACGGTGGCCCGGCGGGGCGCGGGCCACCGTCGCCCTCCGGGACGAGAGCTCGGTCCTGCTGGGCGTGATGGAGGTCTGCTGGCCGCAGCCGCGGGCCGGCTTCCCGCACAGCGTGCGGCAGCAGGCCGCTGACCTGGCCCAGGCATGCGCGGAGCTGCTCGGCCCGCGGCTCGCGCGCGGCGACCTGGCCAACGCGGGTTCCCGCCCGGCGGTTCGCGGCCTGCTCGACAGCCTGCTGGAGACGCTGCTGGTCGCGTCCGCGGTGCGGGACCGCGACGGCCGCGTCATGGACTTCCGCATCGACTACGCCGGGGAAACCTTGCCGGACTCGGCCGGGCGGAACGCCAGCGAGGTGGTCGGCCGCACCCTGCTGGAGGCCTACCCCACCGCCGCGGCGGCCGGCGGCGCGCTGGAGCACGCGATCCGTGCGCTGCACACCGGCCAGGCCCAATATCTGCCCGGCCCCATCGTCAGCGCCCCGGCGGGTGAGGCGACCGGAGCCATCGCCGAGGTCCGGATCGCGCCCTTCTTCGACGGGGTCGTCCTGACCTGGCGGCTGGGCGGTGAGGTCGACCGGCTGATCGCCCGGTTGCGGCAGATCCAGCGGCTCGGCCGGATCGGCGCCTGGGAGGAGAACCTGGCTACCGGGGAGGTGAACTGGACCGAGTCCGCGTTCGCGCTCTTCGGCCTGCCGACCCGGGAAGGGGCGGCCATCCCGCTGGCCGACCTGCACAGCTACGTGACCGCGGCGGACGTCCCGGCCGTGAAACAGTTCCGGGAAACACTGCTGCGCGGGCAGCAGCCGACGAACGCGACGTTCCGCATCGTGCGAGCCGACGACGGCAGCGTGCGGCAGATGCGGGTGTTCGCCGAGCCGGTGCTCAGCCCGGCCGGGACGATCGAGCTGATCCAGGGCGCCTTCCAGGACGTTTCCGCCGAATACCAAACGCAGGTCGCGCTGGCCGCCACCCGCGACCAGCTGGTCGACACCGAGCAGCGGGTCGCCGAGGAGCACCTGCTCGCCGTGCGCCTGCAGCAGGCCATCATGCCGCCCACGGCCGAACCGGTGGCCGCGGCCGGGATCGAGGTGGCGGTGCGCTACCGCCCGGTGGGCCCGGGCCACCTGGTCGGCGGGGACTGGTACGACACGCTGCTGCTGCCCACCCAGGAAGTCCTGCTGGTGGTCGGGGACATCGCCGGGCACGGCATCGACGCGGTGACCGGCATGGTCATCGCGCGGAACTGCCTGCGCGGGCTGGCCATCACCGGCGCGGGACCGGCCGAGCTGCTGGCCTATCTCAACAGCGCGATCTGTCACCTGATCGACGGAGTGGTCGGCACGGTGGTCTGCGGGCTGTACGACCCGGGCCGGCGGGTACTGCGCTGGGCGCGCGCCGGGCACCTGCCGCCGGTCGTGATCCGGGACGGGGCCGCGGTGACGCTGCCGCTGCCGCACGGGGTACTGCTCGGCACCGATCCGGACGCTACCTACGAGGAGTTCACCGCGTCGCTGGCCATCGGGGACACGCTGCTGCTGATCACCGACGGCATGATCGAGCGCCGGGACATCCCGATCACCGAAGCGCTCGACGACTTCGCGCGCCGGGCGGCCGTCCCGCAGCCGTCCGCGGCGGCCCTCGCCGATCACGCGCTGTCCTACGCTGCCTCCGACACGGGTGACGACGCCTGCCTGGTCGCCGTCCGGATCCGGTAGCCGCCGGCAGCCACGTCGGCGGGACCGGTCAGGGCGGAGCCGACAGGACCGGTCAGGGGTGCTGGGTACCGGCGGGCGGGGTGACAGCGTCGGCGCTGGCGATGGCCTCGTCCACACTGTCGTACAGCGGCAGCCGGTAGGCCAGGCCGGTGATCCACAGCGCCTTGGCCGGGCGGTGCTGAGCCCCCGCGAGGATCAGATTGCCCGATCCGGACAGCAGCTTCTTCCAGTGACCGACGATAACGGCCAGGCAGCCGGTGTCCATGAAGGTGACGGCGGACATGTCCACGATGACCTGTTTGTTGGCCCGGCGGACCTTCGTCATGAACTGGTCGAACTGATCGCGGGTGACAAGGTCGAGGTTGCCCGCCACTTTGACCACGGTGTACGGGCCCCGTTGCTCCGACGACAGGGACAGCATGGGCAAGATCTCTCCCCGGAGAGAGCCGACGGCAGAACATCTTCTACTTTACAGCGGCAATCCAGGTTATAGCGGCGGGCCGGACCAGCCGAGACGGCCTCAGCGAAGGGTCATCCGCAGCAGCACGGCGGTCCCGGCCGAGGTTGCCTTGATCTGCAGGCCGTCGCAGACCAGCCGGGCCACCTCCAGGCCCATGCCGCCCTGCTCAGCCGGCCGGCGCGGAAGTGACGTGGGGGCCACCGCGGCGGCCCAGTGCCCGCTGTCGCGGATCTCCGCAATCCCGGCACCGGCGCTCACCCAGAGCCGCAGCGAGGCCTGCGGCGAGCCGTGCCGGACCGCGTTGGTGGCGATCTCGTTGACGGCGATCACGAAATCATCGGCCGCGTCCGCCGACATGCCCGCCTTGGCGGCCCAGGTCACGGTGAACCGGCGGACCCGCGGGAGATCGGCGGCCGTGAAGTCCATCTCCTGCGGCTCTGGCCGCGCGGGACGCCACTCTCCGCGAGCGCGCGGCGGCGAGCCGTCCGTCAACACCCCCACCTACCCTGGAACCGTCATCGAGGTCACTTCCAAACCGACACGAGGCTCTCTGCCCAGGTTTCACGCGGACATCCCGTCCGGGGGCAATTGGCTGAGCGGGACTTCGCCGAGGCGGTTCCCGGAAACGGCCTCCGGCACGCGCCGGGCGCCCCGCACGGCGGCATTCTCTCCGGGCGTGAACGTTACCACTAGGCCGGATCCACGCGATGCGCCCGGGGCCACCGGAGCCCCAAAACGACGCAGTCTGTGCTAGTGCAACCAGAAGGTGGTACAAGAATGGCGTGGATCAGCTGAAGGTGTCCGTCAGCGCCGAAGGCGCGTACAGCCTGGTCACCTTGGCCGGCGAGTCCGACATGAACACCCGCGAGACGCTCCGCGACGCCCTGGCGCAGGCTGCGGCCCAGCCCGCCCGGCACCTGATCGTCGACCTGTCGGAGCTCGAATTCATCGACTCCGCCGCCATGCACGAGCTGATGGAGGCGCGGGCCAGCTTCGGGGGCGCGGGCGGCCAGCTGGCCCTGGTCGCACCGCAGCCCCTGGTCGCGCGGGTCCTGAACCTGACCGGCGCCGACCAGGTCGTGCCGGTGTACCCGGACCTCCGCAGCGCGGTGGCCGCGGCCAGCTGAACGGCGCACGTCGGCGGCCGGCACCGCAAATCACTCAACCCGCCCAGGGCGGGATCTCCGTCGGCCGATTATGTCCATATAATGAGACACAAGTTTTCATGTTGCGAGATCATGGTTAGCATCCAGTTATGGCAGCTCCGTATCAGGCACCTAACCAGCTCCGGGAATGGGACGCCGCTTCGTACGATGCACTGCCGCTGCCGCACGAGCGGTGGGGGCAGCGATTGCTCGCCACGCTGCCGCTGCGCGGCGACGAGACCGTACTGGACGCGGGCGCGGGCACCGGCCGGGACACCGAGGCGCTGCTCCGGCGCCTGCCGGACGGGCACGTGATCGCGGTGGACGGATCGGCGGCCATGCTGGCCCGGCTCCGGGCCCGGCTGGCCGGTGCCGGGACAGACCGGCTGACCGTGCTGCGGGCCAACCTGACCGAGCCGCTGCCGCTGGCCACCCCGGTGGATGCGGTGTTCTCGGTGGCGACGCTGCACTGGCTGCCCGACCACCAGCAGGTGTTCGGGTCACTGGGCACTGCTCTGCGGCCGGGCGGCGTACTGCGCGCCGAATGGGGCGGCGCGGGTAACTGCGCAAACGTGGAGACCGCCTTGGCCGAGGTGGGCCTGCCGCCGCTGAACGCGGCGTGCAACTTCGCGACCGCCGCGGACACCGCGCGCCTGCTGGCCGCGGCCGGCTTTGCCGACGTGGACGTGGCGCTGGTGCCCGACCCGGCCCAACTGGAGGCCGGCCCGCAGCTGGAAGCGTTCCTGGCCACCGTGGTGCTGGGCTCGGTGCTGGAGGCCGTTCCGGCCGCCGAGCGCGCGGCCGCCGTGCACCGGGTCGCGGCCCGGCTGCCCGAGTCGGCGGTCGACTACGTGCGCCTGCAGGCCGCCGCCCGCCGCCCCGGCTAGGCCGCCCCGGAAGGGCCGTGGGTTGACGGTGGTCGGAGGGGCGCCCTAGCCTCGCTAGGAAAACCTATTCCTTGGGGCGGGGGGCCAGGTCGTGCTGCGTGTCTCGCGCTCAGGAGCCTACGGAGTGGCCGACGTGACGTATCTGGACTCCCAATCGCTCGCGAAGGACGGCGCTCCCGGTTCACCGGGCCCGCCGCCGACCGGCCCCGCTGGCCCGGCGAGCCCGACCCCCGGGGCCCGGACCGCGCACCGGCCTGTCGGCGGCACCGAACTGACCTCCGGGTTGCTGCACGACTGGCAGCGCCGCAACCGGGAGGCGAGCCTGCCCCTCGCTCTGCGCCAGCTCGAGGTCGCGGGCAATCTGGCCAACATGCGGCAGGCGGCGCAGGCGGGGCTGGCTCCCGGTCGGGCTCGTTTCGTTCGAATAAATCGGGCACCGGACGCGGTCCATCCGGCCGCCGCGGCCGAGGGAGCCGACGCGGCGCAGGCGGCCGGCGCGACCGCCGCACCGGGCACGTCCGGCGCGGCGGAACCGGCCCAGCCCGTTTATCACGGCCCCGTCTTCATGGACTCCGACATCTACAAGACGCTGGAGGCGATCGGCTGGGAGCTTGCGCGTGATCCGGGCAGCCCGGATGGCGAGACCCTGGCCCGCTTCGCCGTCGATGCCGTCACCCTGCTGGAGAACGCGCAGCTGCCCGACGGCTACCTCGACTCCTACATCCAGGTGAGCGGCGAGCCCCGGTACAGCAGGCTGGCCTCCAGCCACGAGATGTACTGCGCGGGCCACCTGATCCAAGCGGCGGTGGCCATGCGGCGCACCGCTCCGGACAGCCCGGCGGCCGGCTCGCTGATGGCGGTGGCCCGGCGGCTGGCCGACCATCTCGTGCGGACATTCGGGGACCGGGAGGCGGGGCTGGACGGGCACCCGGTCATCGAGACGGCCCTGGCGGAGCTGTACCGGGAGACCGGGCAGCGCGACTACCTAGCCCTCGCGGCCCAGTTCGTCGGCCAGCGCGGGCACGGCCTGGCCGGTGATTCCGGCCGCGGGCACCGCTACCTGCAGGACTACCTGCCGATCCGGGAGACGGTCACCCTGGAGGGGCACGCGGTCCGGGCCATGTACCTGGAGGCCGGGGTTGTCGACGTCGCGGTCGAGACCGGTGATGAGGAACTGCTGGCCTCTTCGATCGGCCGCTGGGAGGATATGGTCGCGACCAAGACCTACCTGACCGGGGGCAACGGGTCACGTCACTCGGACGAGTCGTTCGGCGACCGGTTCGAGCTTCCGCCGGACCGCGCCTACAACGAGACTTGCGCCGCCATCGCCAGCTTCCAGTGGAGCTGGCGGCTGCTGCTGGCCACGGGGGACGTGCGGTACGCCGACCTGATGGAGCGGGTGCTGTACAACGCGTTCGGCGCGTCGATCTCCACCGACGGGCAGCGCTTCTTCTACGTGAACCCGCTGCAGCGGCGCACCGACCACGTCGAGGGCGACGATCCCGGCCGGCGGCACGAGTGGTTCTCCTGTGCCTGCTGTCCCCCCAACATCATGCGGCTGCTCGCCTCGCTGCAGCACTACCTGGCCAGCACGGCGGGCGACACGCTGTACCTGCACCAGTTCACCGGGGCCAGCCTCAGTGTCCCGCTGGCCGGCGGCACGCTCGGCGTCGCCGTCTCCGCCGACTTCCCGTGGTCCGGGGAAGCCACCGTGCGGGTCACGCACGCGCCCGGGCAGGCGTGCGGGCTGGCCATCCGGGTGCCCTCGTGGAGCCAGGCACCACGACTGCGGATCAACGGCGAGCAGGCCACGGACGCACGGGCCGACCGAGGTTACCTCGTCGTAGACCGGGTCTGGCGGCCCGGCGACGTGCTGGCCTGGGCCTTCGACATCGCGCCGCGCTGGGTGCTCCCGCACCCGCGCATCGACGCGGTACGCGGGTGCGCGGCCATCGAGCGGGGCCCGCTGGTCTACTGCCTGGAGCAGGCCGACCAGCAGGCCGGCCCAGAACTGGACGAGCTCGCCCTGGCGAGCGGAACGCCGCTGGCCGAGCGCCCAGCCACGCTGGCCGGATTCGGCCGGACGGTCCTCGTGGATGCGCGAGCGGTCCCGGTGGGAGCGGACTGGCCGCAGGGCCTTCCATACATGTCGCACGGCCTTCCGTACCCGGAGCCGGGGTCAGAGGGATTTAGGGCCTCCGTTCCTTCCGGGGCCACCGTGGTTTCCGGGGCTTCCGGGACCGCTGGGGCCTCGGCTGGGGCTTCCGGGACCGCTGAGGCTTCCGGGGTCGCCGGGGCTTTCGGGACCGTCGGGTCTTCCGGGACAGTCGGGTCTTCCGGGATCGTTGGGTCTTCCGGGATCGTTGGGGTTGCTGGATCCGCTGGGGTGGCGGAGAGCCGTGAGGAGCAGGTGACGGTGACGGCGGTGCCCTACTTCCAGTGGGATAACCGGGACGGGCGGGCCATGCGGGTCTGGCTGCCGTCCGCCCCACCCGGAAGCGGGTGAGCGCCCTGGGACCCGAATCGACATAATTGGCGGATGACACAGGCGGGCCCAGCGGACGGTTACCCGGACCCTTCGACAGCAGCAGGGGCGTCGGAGCCGGCGGAGGCGCCAGAGCCTTCGGAACCTTCCGGGACGGCGGAGGCACCGGGCCGCTGGGATCTGCTGGGACCGGTAGTGGGCACGGGCCGGATCGTAGTCCGGGATGCGACCCCCGCCGACGCCGGGGACATCGCAGCGATCTACGCCCCGGTGGTCGGCAAGACGGCGATCTCGTTCGAGGAGACACCCCCGGGACCGGGCGAGATCGCCCGTCGGATGCGGGCCACTCCCCGGCTACCCTGGCTGATCGCCGACGACGCGGGCCGCGTCGCGGGGTACGCCTACGCGTCCGCGCACCGGGCGCGGCCGGTATACCGCTGGTCTGCGGACTGCTCGGTCTACCTGGACCCCCGCTACCGTTCGCGCGGACTCGGCCGGCTGCTGTACGAGCACCTGATCACCGAGGTCAGCAACCTTGGCTACGTATCACTGTTCGCCGGGATCGCGCTGCCCAACGTGGCCAGCGTCGGCCTGCACGAGGCAATGGGCTTCCGGCTGGTCGGAGTCTTCCTCAATGTCGGCTACAAGCTGGGGGCCTGGCGGGACGTCGGCTGGTGGCAGCTGCCACTGTGCGAGGGGCCGCCGTCCCCCGATGACCCGCTGCCCTGGAAATCATGAGGGCCGGCTGTGGCCAGCCGTGAGCTGGTGGTCCTCGGCACCGCGAGCCAGGCGCCGACGCGGACCCGCAACCACAACGGTTACCTGCTGCGGTGGGACGACGAAGGGCTGCTGTTCGACCCGGGTGAGGGCACCCAGCGACAGATGCTGCTGGCTGGGGTGCGGGCCAGCGAGATCACCCGGATCTGCCTCAGCCACTTCCACGGCGACCACTGCCTCGGCCTACCCGGCGTGCTGCAGCGGCTGTCCCTCGACCGGGTGGCGCACGAGGTGTCCTGCTACTACCCCGCCGAGGGGCAGGAGTACTTCTGGCGGCTGCGGCACGCCGCGATCGTCCATGACCTGGCCACCATCCGGGCGCATCCGGTCGGCGCGGCCCAGCCCGAAACGGGCCCTGGCGGCGCGGGCCTGGCGGACGGAGGCACGACGGGTGCAGCCACAGCGGGGGCCAGCGCGGCGCGGGCGGGCGAGGACCTGGCGGCCGGCGACAGGGCGGGCTTCCGGCTCAGCGCGTTGCCGCTCTCACACCGTGTCCCGGCCCTCGGCTACCAGCTGGCCGAGCCGGACGGCCGCCGCATGCTCCCGGTACGCCTCGCCGCGCTCGGGATCAGCGGGCCGGACGTCGGCGAACTCGCCCGGCAGGGCTGGCTCGACGTCGGCGGCCGGCGGGTGGGGCTGGCCGAGGTGAGCGAGCCACGGCGCGGGCAGCGGTTCGCGTTCATCATGGACACCCGGCTCTGCGAGGCAGCGTTTGCGCTCGCCGACGGCGCGGACCTGATGGTCTGCGAGTCGACGTTCCTGGCCGAGGACGCCGACCTCGCCGACCCCTACGGGCACCTGACCGCCGGGCAGGCGGGCCAGATCGCCGCGGCGGGCGGGGTGCGGACGCTGGTGCTGACACACTTCTCCCAGCGGTACGCGCATCAGGACCCGCGCCGGTTCGCCGACGAGGCCGGCGCCGTCTTCGGCGGCGAGATCATGGTCGCTGCCGACCTGGACCGGGTGCCGGTGCCCCGACGCCGCTGAGGCATGACCGGCGGGGGCGGGGGCGGTCAGGGGCGGCCAGCGTGCGGGACCTCGACCCGGGTCGACAGCAACTGTCCCGCACGGGCGGCGGCGCGGGCATGCTCGTCGAAGTCCGGTGCGGCGCAGATGAACAGGGTGCGGCCGTCCGCTCCGCCGAGACCGCAGGCGAATACGCCCGTGCCCACGGTGATCTCCTGCACGATGTCGCCGCCCTCGCGCACCCGGATCGCCCGGCCGTTCAGCGCGTCAGCGATCCACAATGCGCCTTCGGCGTCGAGCGCGCAGCCGTCCGGAGCCACGACGAGGCTAGCCAGCGTGTCGTTCAGCCCCCACGCGGTCGGCAGCTCGCCGAACGTCGCCCAGCTCCTGCGGTTGGTCAGGCTCCCGTCCGGCTCGATGTCGAAGGCGCTGACCCGGTTGCCGAACGTCTCGTCGACCATCAGCACACCGTCGTCGGTGATGACGCTGCCGTTGGCGAACCATAGATCCTCAGCCACGCGGGTGACGCTGCCGTCGGGGTCGACCCGAAGCAGGCCGCTCGGCGCGACGTCCGCGCCGCCCATCAGATCGAAGCCGAAGTTGCCGACGTACGCCCGGCCGTGAGAGTCGACGACCATGTCGTTCGGATATCCGTCGACATGGTCAGCGAGGTCGGCGTGCACGACCAGTTCACCGCTCGTCTCGCGGCGCAGCAGCTTGTGGTCGCGCATGGAGACCACGAGCAGCCGGCCGTCCGGCAGCCAGCCAAGCCCTGACGGCTGCTGCGGGACCGTGGCTTCGACCCGCAGATCCTGTCCGTCCACGGCCGCGGACACAACCTCGTGCCGGTAGAAGTCCGCGACCCAGATCCGGTCGTCGTGCCAGCGCGGGCACTCCAGGAATGCCCTGTCCTTCAGTACCACGCTGATCTCAGGGCTCACCGGGTATACCCCCTTGGACGGACATCGTTGACCTGCTACACAACCTAACTGCTCGCGACTGTTCCAGCGGCGAATGTTCCCGCTCCAGTAAGTAAGAGCGCCGCCGGCCGCATGGGTGTCACACACCGGCCGGCCCGGTTCGGGCAGCGTTACCCGCGGAATAACGCGGGCCACGCTGCCCGGAAGCCTCACTCCATCGGCTGGTGGCCGAGCGCGGCGGGCTCCCGGCCGGCGAGCAGCCAGCCGGCGGCCGCCGCGATCAGCGGCATGCCGACGAGGATGAAGAGCAGGCTCTGGACGGGGATATTGGAGAGCTCGGAGAGACCATCGAGATGATTGTCCCAGGAGTAGGCGATGGCGCCGACGTAGGCCGCCACCGTGCCGAGTACGGCGCCGGCCAGGGCGAGAGCGCCGGCGGTGGCGGCGGTGAGCGTACGGCGGGCCGAACTGCCCGCCCCGGTCGCCGTCAGGGTGCGCAGATCGCCGGCCGTTTCACTCCGGATGAGGCCGACGCTCATGGCCAGGATGCCCAAGGCCAGAACGATCCCGAACACCGTCGCCCAGGTGATGATCTCCGGCGACGACGGCGCGCTGGATTTGGTCTCAATGGTCAGGCCCGCGGCAGCGGCCGTGAGCCGGGCGTTGCTGATCTGCGCGGCGGTGGGGGGACGCGGCGTCTGGATGAGCCAGCCGGCCGTGGTGACCTGCAGGCCGAGCTGGTGGATGGCATGCTCGGTGATCACCGTGTTGGGCGCCGACGTACCGGACGGAAGGGCGCTGACCTCCTGGATCTTTGGGCTGGCGAGGCAACTGCCCGCCGGGCAAGGGAACGAAGCCGGCCCGCCACCGCCCGGCGGCCCGTTGCCCTTGCCGTTGCCGTAGGTGCCGTAGGTGAGCTGCATCTTGGACAGCCCCGACAGGCCGGGCCGCATGGTGAGGATGTCGGCCGTGGGGTCGACCTGCGATTCCTTGATCCCGAAGGCCTGAAGAAGCTGGGGGGTGGCAACGTAGACGGGCCCGCTGAATTGACGACCGGCCGCGGCATGCTGCAGCGACGCGCCGGTCGATTCCAGCTCCGCGACGTCGCGGGAACCGAGCGAGGCCGCCATGCCGTAGGCGGTGGCCGCCATGGCCGCCAGCTTGCTGCCGGTCACCGGCGCACTGGGACCATTACCCGGGCCGCCCCCGTAGGGTCCGCTGGGCGTGTAGACGATGAGCTGGTTCGAGGCCAGGTTAGGCCCGGCGTAGTCGAGGACGTTCCCGTACCGCTGCGCGGAAAGGACACAGACCAGGACGGCGATCAGCACCCCGAGGCTGATGGCCGCGAGAGCCGAGCCCGAGCGGGCCCGGTAGCGGGCCAGATCGCGCAGGGCGAGCCGCACCGCGACCGGAGCGGGGCCGGCGAACCGGGCCAGCCCGGCCAGGCACAGCGGGGCGAGCAGGATCACCGCCACGACGAGGGCCACGAGGCCCAGGACGAGCTCGAGCGCTGGGCCGCTGTTGCTGTTCTTGCCCGTGTACCACAGCAGGAGCGCGCCGATGACGAACGCGATGACGCCGGGTAGCGCCGAACGGTGGACCTGTTTCGGCGGAGCGGGCCGCCCGGACAGGGCGACGACGATCGGGACCCGGGTGACCGCACGGGCAGGCCGGGCGGCGGCGATATAGGTGGCCACCACGGCCAGGGCCATCGCCCCGGCGATCACCCCCCATGGCAGCTGGAACGGGCCGATCACGTGGTGGGCGCTGGCCTCGACGCGCGGCCGGTACGCCAGCCACGCGGCCAGCCCGATGACGGCGCCGAGCAGGGTGCCGGCGACCCCCACCACGAGCCCGTTGGCCCGGACGACGAGGCGGACGTTCTTGTCCGTGGCGCCCACCGCGCCGAGCATGCCCAGCGAGCGCAGCCGGCGCTGCGCCAGCACGGTGAAGCCCCCGATGGCCACCAGGGCGATCAGGAGCATGCCGATCGTGGCCAGTCCGAGCACGATGGTCTCGGGGTTGAACGGGTTGCTGGCCGCCGCCGAGGCACGACTCTCGACGGTCGGCCCGATGGAGGAGGCCTTCACCCCAGGAGCGTTGAACAGCACGACCACCTGGGTCGGGGCCGTGACCTGGCCCGGCACCACCAGGGCGAACTCATCCAGGAGGCTCTGCGGGTTCTCGACGATGCCGGTGACGCGCCAGGCCCTTCCGTCCTGGTGCCAGACGTCGCCGACCTTGAGGCCGAACGTGGCGGCGACGCCATCGGTCACGGCCACCTGGCCCGGACTGGTCGGGTAGTGCCCGCTGACCAGAGAGAGCATCGGCCCGCCGAACGGACCGTGCGGGTCCTGGGCGCGCAGGTCGTACGTGCTGATCGAGCCGGGGATGGCGACGGTCTGGTTCTCGATGACGTCCACGCGGCCGAAGCGCTGCTGCAGCGCGGCAATCTGGCTGGCCAGCCGCGAGCCGCCGCCGAAGGTAGCCATGTCCTGGGCGGTGCCGAACCCGGCGTTGGCCGGGGGCGGCGTGTCGGTCGCCACGGCCGCGCCGACGACGGTGGCACCCACTGCGACCACGATGAGCGCCAGCACCAGCAGCTGCTGGCGCCACTCACGGCGGAACAGCCGCCAGGCCCAGCGGATCACCGCCCGGCGGGCGGGAACGCCCCCGTTACCGGCTCCCGCCTGCGCCGGGCGCTCGCGCAGCGCGGTGGTCACTGGATCCGGCCCGGCGTGAGAAGCGACTCGGGACCGGCGGGCGGCGAGGTCTGGTCAACCGCGTGCCCGTCACGCAGGAACACCACGCGGTCGGCCCAGGAGGCCAGCTGCGCGTCGTGGGTCACCACCACCGCGGCCACACCGCGCTTGCACGCATGGTGAATCATCCGCATGACCGCTTCGGCGTTCACCGAGTCCAGCGCGCCCGACGGCTCGTCGGCGAGCAGCAGGCGCCGGTCCCCGACCACGGCGCGGGCGATGGCCACCCGCTGCCGCTCACCGCCAGACAGCTCGTCGGGGAACCGGACGGCCCGCTCCTCCAGGCCAAGCTCGTCGAGCACCCCCAGGGCAGCCGCATGGACGGGCCGGGCGGACATGCCGTCCAGCTCCAGGGGCAGCGCTACGTTCTCGGCCACGGTCAGCCCGGGCAGCAGGTTGAAGTCCTGGAACACGTAGCCAACCGTGCGCCGCCTCAGCCGGGCCCGGGCGTTGCGCGACATCCCCGACAACGGAGTGCCGTCGATCAGCACCTCCCCGCTGTCTGGGTCCTCCAGGCTCCCGGCGATGGTCAGCAGGGTGGACTTGCCAGAACCGCTCGGGCCCATCACCGCGACCATCGACCCCGCATCCACCGACAGGTCCACCCCGGCCAGCGCGTGCACCTCGGCCGCGCCCTGGCCGTATGTTTTCGATACGCCCCGCAACTCCAGTACGGTCATCACACTTTCCCCTTTTCGCACAGTACGGTCTTGTTCAGCTGGGCCATTTCTGCTGGGCCACCCTCGGCCCGTCGTGCTCATCGCCGCGTTCCCGTCCGGCGCCGCGCCCGCGGCAGCGGCAGCGCTGCCGGAGCCGGCTGAGGCGGGTCGGCCGCCGCGCGCTTCAGGCGCCCGTCCGCGGCATCCAGCCAGCGGATGACCGCATCCAGCCGGAACAGCTCGGAGTCGACCACCAGCGCCAGGCTGAGGTCGGAATCGGCCTCGGCCTCCTTGATCCGCGTCCACTGCTGCATCAGCTCCACCAGGTACCGGCGATGGGACTGGATCACCTCGCGCACGTCGATGCCGGGAACCTGCACCGCCACCATGACCTTCATGACGAGCTCATCGCGGGGCGGCGAGGCCAGGTCCGGTGGCGTACGCAGCCACCCGGCCAGCTCGGCCTCCCCGTCCGTGGTGATCTTGAAGCCCTTCTGCGGGCCGTCGTCTCCCGCGCCGTCGGACTCCACCAGCCCGTCCCGCTCCAGCCGCTGCAGCGTCGTATAGACCTGGCCGACGTTCAGCGGCCACACCTCGCCGGTGCGGGCTTCGAACTCTTCACGCAGCTGAAGCCCGTACTTGGGCCCCTCGCTGAGCAGGGCGAGCAAGGCGTGCCGGACACTCATCGCTGTTCCTTTTCGGTATTATGCGAAGGACTATACTGAGTATTATTACGCGCCGAAGTGGTGCTAGGCCCACCTTTCTTGGTGAACTTTGCGCCCCGCCGGCCCGGGACGACCCAGCAGACCCGGGGCGGAGGCCGGGCTAACGGGCAGGCGGGCGCCGTGCCCGGCCGTTACCGGGCCGGGTGGGCAGCGCGCCAGACGGTCTCGGGGGTCAGCGGCATGTCGATGTGGTCAATGTCGAGGGCGTCGCAGACCGCACTCACCACCGCCGGAGGGACCCCGATGCAGCCGGCCTCGCCCGCGCCCTTGCTGCCGAACGGGACGTTCGGATTCGGCGTCTCGGTCTCCAGCAGTTCGACCGGGGGCATGTCGGCGGCGGTCGGCAGCAGGTAGTCCAGCAGCGTGCCCGCCTCGGGAAGGCCGTCCGGAGTGTAGCTCGCCTCCTCGAACATCACCTGGCCGAGGCCCTGGGCGATGGAGCCGTAACCCTGGCCGTCCACGATCATGGGATTGACCACGACGCCGTAGTCGTCCACCGCGACCAGGCGCAGGATGTGCACGTCGCCCAGCTCCGTGTCGACCTCGACCACCGCGGCATAGCAGCCGAACGGGAAGGCCTGCGGCGGCTTGAAGCGGTCGTCGGCGCGCAGCGGGCCCGTCTGCTGGACCAGCTCGCCGAGCGTCACGCTCTGGCCGCCGGCGCGGAACCGGCCCCGAGCGTAGCTGACCTCGGCCAGGTCGACCTCGCACGCGGTCGCGAACCGCTGCCGGGCCACCGCCAGCACCTGCTGCGACGCTCGCCACAGGGCTCCCCCGCCGACCTGCAGAGACCGGCTCCCGAACGTAGCGAACCCGTACGGCACCTCGCGGGTGTCGTTCTGCACAAGCCGCACCCGGTCCAGGCTGATCTCCAACGCGGTCGCCACGACCTGCGGGAACACCGTGGGATGGGCCTGGCCGGTGCAGGTGGAGCCGGACCGGGCGATGACCGACCCGTCCGGCTCGACTTCGACGCTGCCGAACTCATCGGTGTCCGGCGGGCCGCCGGAACGCTCGACGTAGCAGGCGATCCCGACTCCGAGCGGTCGCTGCCCGGCACGGCCGTCGGACCGGCGGCGGCGCTGAGCCGCGCGTACCTCGTCGTACCGGACGGCCGCCACGGCCCGGTCCAGGGCCGCCTCGTAGTTGCCGGAGTCGTAGGTGCGACCGGTCAGCGTCCGGTACGGGAACTCACGGATGAAGTTGCGGCGACGCAGCTCGACCGGATCGATCCCGAGGCGGCGGGCGAGCTGATCCATGCTGCGCTCGATCGCGTAGGCCGCCTCGGGGCGGCCCGCGCCGCGGTAGGCGGAGGTCGGCGGGGTGGTGGTGAGCACGGTGCGGACCCGGGCGTAGACCCGCGGGGTGCGGTACGACCCGGTCGCCATGGCGCCGGTCTCGCCCGGGATCGCGTCACCGGTGTGCGGGTAGGCGCCGATGTTGGCGTCCGCCCGCAGCTCATAGCCCAGCAGCCGACCGTCCTCGGTGGCCGCCAGCCGGGCTTCCTGCTGCTGGCCCCGGCCGCGCGTCGAGGTGGCCAGGGCTTCCGCGCGGTCCTCGACCCACCGCACCGGCCGGCCCAGCAGCCGGGCCAGGTGGCAGGCGAGCACGTACTCCGGATAGGACCCGCTCTTCGCGCCGAAGGCCCCGCCGGCCATCGGCACGACCACCCGTACCTGGCTGGGCTCCAGCCCGAACACCCCGGCCAGGCCGTCCCGGAGCCGATGCTGCGCCTGATGGGACACCCAGACGGTGAACCCGCCGTCCTCTTCCGGGCGCGCCAGCACGGCCCGGCCCTCCAGGGAGGTGGGGATCAGGAACTGCTGCCGGTAGCGGGCCCTCACCACCACCGGCGCGGTGGCGAACACGTCGTCGGCGGGCGCGCCATACTCCCGGTCCGACATGACGTTGGAGCGACCGGGGAACAGCGGTGGCGCGTCCGGCAGGGCCGCCTGCCCGGCGTCGAGCAGCGGCGGCAGCGGCTCCAGCCCGACGATGACCCGCTCGGCCCCGTCCTCGGCGAGCGCCCGTGATTCCGCGGCGACCACCGCGACCGGCTCGCCCGCGAACCGGACCACGGCGCGGACCAGCGGGAAACGTTCCGGGCCGCCGAACTTCGCGCCTCCGGGCCCGG